>Ga0182024_10000008_pt1 | contig 339085 bp, 293 predicted proteins | sample P32metaG_FD_120480 | JGI IMG/M metagenome (GOLD analysis project Ga0182024, IMG submission 120480) | Permafrost microbial communities from Stordalen Mire, Sweden - P3-2 metaG (Illumina Assembly) | ecosystem: Environmental > Terrestrial > Soil > Wetlands > Permafrost | place: Sweden: Stordalen... | reverse complement strand
TGGAAAGGCTGCGGAAGAAATCGCCGTGGAGTGGGGTGTTGGAATCCCGACTGTATCTCCAAGCGTTTGTTGAGGGAGTTGAATCCGTCGCTGACAGTTGGGACAACGAAAAATGTGATGCATCGGTGGATTCATAGTTGTTTCTCCTTGCGGCTTCGCTTCCCCCGTCCCTGCCGTCTCATCCACTTTGCTTTCTTCTTAGAACGCTTCCGTTTGTCCCACCTTGCCGGTCAGTTCTGCATAGGTGAGTCTCTTCCCTGCGATCTGCGATACTGCCAGCACGAAACGGTCTGCATCATTCAACGGATTGTCTTTGGTTGCGCGGTTGTTGTAGCGGAATACCTGCTCATCCACGTACCGATCTAAGTGGAACGGCTCGACGGCAACATAGGTGCCTTTCAATCCGCGTTTGAGCAGGCTCCAGAAGTTGTCGATGCCTTGAGTGTGGATCTGACCGCGCACGTACTCTTCAATGTGGTTCACGGTCTCGTGAACGTATTCCTGTGCGCCCAGGGTGTCGTAACCTACCCATCCATCGGTGTAGACCGCTGAACCCTTCTCGACGCCGTTGAGGATTGCTTCTTGAAGAGTCTCGCGCTTCACATTGGGGACAACCTTTGCGCGAACCTTGCGCGCATCCCTGTCCAGCATTCCCATCACGATTGCCTTGGTCTGGCCGCGCTCGCCTGCCTGAATCTTGAGCCTACGCGCCCGGTGCATCTTGCGAGGATCAGGCCCTATGAAGGTTTCATCTGCTTCGACAGGACCCGAATCACTTCCTCCCATCTTCTCCCAATTGCCTTCGCGGAGCGCCAGCCGGATGCGGTGAAGCATGAACCATGCGGATTTCTGGGTGACCTTCAAATCGCGCATGATCTCGTAACTGCTCACTCCGTTCTTACAATTCACTACTAGCCACACCGCAGTGAGCCATTTGTCGAGCGGAAGGGGAGAATCTTCAAAGACGCTGCCAGTCTTCACGGAAAACTGTTTATGGCAATCCCGGTTCATGCATTTCCATATCCGCCGGGTGCTGAGGTAGGACACTTTGCTGCCATTGCAATGGGGGCAAATCGCACCATTGGGCCATCTCATCGACGCGACAAAATCAACGCATACGTCGATGTCAGTGAAGTATCTGGCGGCTTGCAGAAGGCTTTTTGGGAATGCTTTGTTTTTCATAGCAAAGCTATGATGCGCTAATATCTATGGTGTGTCAAGTATATTCTTGCCCATGCATCTTCTTGATCGAGATCATGTTAGGTGAGTAGTTCTGCTTGTCGACGTTGTTGCTCTTAACGTTCACGGCGTGCGAGTCAGTGAGCATGAAATCGCCGATCGCCTTTCTCGTCCCAAGCGTTTTTCCATGCTGGTCCGCGATTAGCTTCTCAACCGTGTTGTACGTGTCCATGCTCAGCCGCTCCAAGTCGTGTCGTCATCCCAGTTTGTTTTCTTGCCTATACATGGTAAATGCTCGCCCTGCCCATCCGCTGGCCGTTCGGCGGGTGGCCCATATCTGACCATCCACAAATACGCGGGTGCCCCATGTCTCGCCTTTTGGAGACATGGGATTCGAGAAATCCTACTATCGGACCTCGACGACCGACCCACGTTGGGCATTGCAATCCCAGGTCTGAATGTCCAGACCTGGGGCACCCTCAAATCTGATCGAGGGTTGGGATGTGCGCCACCCGCCGTCGATTTAGCCGGGAGCATTTTGGATTCACGCCAGATCGCCAACTCACTGATCGAGGCAGAATAGGTCCGTGCAAACCGGCTTCCCGGAAGGGACTGCCTGGCTTGTCGATCGATCAAATTTGAAAGATTGGGTTTGATCGCGACTGGCGTCGCGTACACGAGCTTTAATTTTTTGGTGGATGGGTTTATGTGTCAAGGCTGAAGCCCGTACCCTTCAGATTGGCATTGATTTTGCGGCATCGTACGGTGGCTGAAACCGTGCCCTTTCAAAACAACGCAAGGCAAATGCAGGTCCCCTTCCGAAAAGCAGCCGCAGGTCCTTCGGCTACGATTGACGCAAAGTACGCGCCAATCTTCGCTCAGGATGACAGGCCATTTTGGGCTCAGGATGACAGTCCATAAAAGTCGCTCAGGATGACAACTTTGTGGGGACGTGGAATTCAGGCGGGGATTTGAGCGCGACTGGCGCAGTCGGGGTTGGGCCGGGCGGGGTGTGCATATACATACAGTAATTTTTGAGAGAATTGGACAAAAGAGGCAAATTGAGGGTGTTTTGAGCGGGAAGCCGGCTGCTGGCGTTCGGTAGGTTGTTGATTTCAGGTGGAGCTTGGGGCGGGAATTGGGGGCAAGTTCTGATGTAAAAACTTCAATCTATCATGAGTTCTTTCAATGGCTTAGGAGGATGGCTGTTGGGATGAGTATGCTGAAAAGCTTCGATTTTAGAGCTTTTTCGCTGTTCCTCTAATCCGGACTTGTGGGGGTCGTGCTATCCCACCCTAGCCGCAAAGGCAAAGACGCGGCAAGGATGGGGCACCCGTGCCCTCACACCGTCCGTGAAAATGCTCTAGCGGATGATGGCTTGGAGGGCGGGATGTGGGAAGCGGATCAGGAACGAAAGCGGCGGGCGATGGACGAGGCGCTTTTGGCGTTTCGAGTGGCTAGGACGGGGAGCTGCGCGGTGGAGGGGTGGTTGCGGGAGGTGCGGCAGGCGGTGGGGGTTCCGGTGAAGGAGGTTGCGCGGCGGCTGGGGGTGAGCGTGTGGGAGGTTTACCGGCTGGAGAAGTCGGAGATGGAGGCGGGGATCCGGCTGGAGACGCTGCGGGAGGCTGCGAAGGGACTGGACTGCGAACTGGTGTACGCGCTGGTGCCGCTGAAGGGGTCGCTGGGGGAGATGGCAGACCGGCAGCAGGTGGCGCGCGAAGCGGCGCTGACGGAAAGGCGGGAGCGGGCGTGGAAAAAGAGGGTGGCGGAGCGCAAGCCGTGGCTGGAGGCGATTGGGTGGCGGCCGGTGATTCTGGAGTCTCTGCGTTGCGCGCTGCGGAGGGAGGGGGTGCGGGTTCGGCCGAGGAAGACGACTCGGGGCGATGCGGGGATGAAGGAGGCGTTGAAGCTGACGATGAAGCTGGCGCAGGTGACGGTGAGCGCGGAGGAGCTGGAGGCGGTGGGAATCGGGAAGAAGCGGGGAATGGGGGATGGGGACTAGGGACGAGGGACGAGGCACGAGCGACTGGGAACTTATCGGGCAGGGCAGGGCAAGGCGCATCCCGGTTTCACTGGGGTCCGATGAGCTCAGCGATTGATGCCCGCAGCGGAGGCAAAACCCGCGGACTGGTCCGGAGGGACGGTGTTGGCAGGGGGCGGGTCTGCGAACGATGAGTCCTTGGCATTGATGGCGCCGGAGTAATCGGGGCCGAGTCCCAGTTTCTTGAGGGCGCGGGAGTCGGGCATCAGCTTGGTTTGCCACCCCTGGTCGGCCTGATATTTTCGCATGGCCGCCTGGGTGGTCGAGTCCCAGTTTCCGGTGGCTTCGCCGCTCATGTAGTGTTCGCGGATTAGAGCCTGTTGAATCTCCCTGGCCCGCGCCGGCTGAATGGCTTGCTGGCCGTGCAACCTGTGCCTCCTGGAAGATGCCTTGTGGGAGCTATGCTTGTGGCTGCTTGTGGCTGCCTTTTGGACACTGGAAGCCACTGCCGGTGATACGGCCAAAGCCGCCGACAGCAACAACGTCAAGCTTGCCCGGTATAGAACCACGCTCGCTCTACCTCTTAGGAAACATACCTTGGCCCGTGACTTGAAGCTTAGTCTAGTGGACCGTCTCAGATTGCGATGGGTTGAAATTTCGATCCCTGAACGGAAGTAACCCGTCAAAGTTAAGGCGCCGGCCGCATAAAAACTGCCGCCGGCGCGATCGAAGGCTACTCCAAAGTGCCGCCCAAGTAATTGATTCCATTGTCTGGATGGCGGGGATCGACGACCTCGAAGACTACGTCGTCCCCAACCTTGAGTTTGCCGACCACGGCGTCGTATTGGTCTTTGGTTCCAGTGGGTTGCTTGTTGATGCGCAGGATGACCAGGCCGGGTTCGAGGCCCTGCAGGTCAGCGAACGAACCGGAGCGCACCGACTGAATCGCCACCCCCGGGGTGTGCAGTTTGCCGGCTGTGGACGGTGAGACTTCGCGGACTACCAAGCCTAGTTTGGCCTCACCCGCGTCGCCTCTTTCGTCTGGGCCTGCCTCTGCCTGCTGGTTGGCCTGGTCGGCAAAGACCTTGTCGAGGTCGCCGATGGTGACTGTGGTGTCGCTCTGCTTGCCGTCGCGCAGGTAGCCGAGGCGAATCGAACTGCCCGGGCGGCGGCTGGTGATCTCATTGACCAGATCGTCGCCGTCCTTGATGCCGCGGCCATCGAGCGAGGTAATAATGTCTCCGACTTTGAGTCCACCCCTTTGCGCGGGGCCACCCGGCTGGATCTGTTGCACCAGCACTCCGGTCTTGAAGCCATAGACGCGGTTGACGGCGCCCGACAGACCGTTGTTGAACCGGATGCCGATAGAACCACGGGTTACTTTGTGGCTGGCGCCGATGAGGTCGTTGTAAATTTCGACCACCGTATTGGACGGCATGGCGAAGCCAATGCCCTCATAACCGGCCGACTGGGTGTAGATGGCTGTATTGACGCCGATCACATCACCGTCCATGTTCAGCAGCGGGCCTCCGGAGTTGCCTGGGTTGATGGCCGCATCGGTCTGGATGAAGTGCTGGAATTGACCTCCGGCGCCGGGCTCGATCGTGCGGTGCTTGGCGGAGATGATGCCTGCCGTGACGGTCTGGGAGAGCGCAAACGGACTGCCGATGGCCTCAACCCAGTCGCCCACCTCGGTGGTGTCGGAGTTGCCCAGTTTTACAATGGGCAGCGGGGTGCTGGTGTCGATCTTGATGACGGCCAAGTCAGTGGCTTTGTCAGTACCGATGACGACCGCCCGACGGCCCAGATCCTGCGTGTCAGGATCGGTTGAGAGCTTTACATAAATCTTGTCGGCCTTCTCAATCACGTGATTGTTGGTGATGATGTAGCCCTTGGGATCGACGATGAAGCCCGAGCCAAGAGACTCGCGCACGCTTCCATCGTCTCCGCCTTCCTGGTCGGGTGTCTGGCCGCCGAAGAAGCGATTGAAGAAGTCCTGGAAGTTGCCCTGACCCTGGCCCTGCTGCTGCTGATCGCCGCCTTGGTCATCGTCGCCGGGGTTCTGGGGATTGGGCTGGACGCGGCCATGAAAATTGCGGGGGGCGCGGTTGCTGGTCTGCTTGGGGAGCGTTTCGGTGTTGATATTCACGACGGCCGGTCCAACCTGGCGGGCGATCTTCACAAATTCATTGGGCGGCACGGTGGAATTGACGACCTTGAGGGGCGTGGCGTCAGCGCTGTTGATCTGCTTGTCTTGTCCCCGAACCCCATGAGCGACAAATGAACCGGCCACAATGGCGACCGAGAGAGTAGCAAGTACGGCAAACGCGGAAGGAAGCCTGCGTATGGGGAGCCGTTCAAAGAGCGATTTCATAGATTCGATGACCTCATCCAGTGGCCAGCCTCGCGGCCGGAACGTTTTATTGCACCAAATACCAGTATAGCCATTCGCGGACCAACCCGTCAGGCTGCGGCTCTTGCGCCCGAGCCCCGGAGACGGGGGAAAATCTCGAACGCCGGCGCCCGGAGATCGCGCATCCGGTATAGACGTAGATGCTCATAAAGGGTCGCAAAGACGCATGGTAGCATTCGGATTGGAATCCGCCGGCAAGAACTTGAGATGGCAAGACCGACTTATGGATTAACCTGATTCGAACTTCGGCGGTCAGCTAAAGGAAGAGTCACTCAGTGACGGGAACACACGAAGAAATACTGATTGGGCAGTTGGCGGTTCGATTCCTGCTTGAGGGCCAGGCATCGGGAGGTTGTGTCGCGATGTTCGAGTTCGACGTTGCGGCCGGAGGCAAGGTGCCGGCCGCGCACAGTCATGACAGCTACGAAGAGACGATTTACGGCCTCGAAGGGGTGCTGACCATGACGCTGGAGGGACGGCGGATTGAAGTCGGGCCGCATGAAGTGCTGTGCATCCCGCGCGGCGCGGTACACCGCTTCGACAACTTTCATACAGTGGAAGCGAAAGCGCTCGCGGTCATCACCCCCGGCATTCTTGGTCCGGAATTCTTCCGCGAAATCGCCGCCATCCTCAAGTCCGCCGCCGGAGGACCGCCGGACCATGCGGCGATCGCAGCAGTGATGCGTCGCCATGGCCTCTCTCCGGCACCGTAAAAATCGGCTCGGACAAGCGGCAAGCCCGATCTGCTTGCGGTCGGGCCTTCGATCGATTCATGGCACTAAAGCCCGGTCGTGCGGACCGCAGCCCCTCCGACTATTGAGCCTTGACGTTGCCCGCGAATGCCATCTGGCCGGCGACAAACGATTCCCGGACGACGGACTGAAGAATAGCCGGCGCGTCCACGGTGTAGAGGTTGCGATCGACCAGGATGAAGTCCGCGTCGTAACCCGGAAGCAGCTTGCCTTTGTGCTTCTCGGCAAACTCGGCATAGGCCGAGCCCTGGGTGTAGGCGTAGAGCGCCTGGCCGCGCGTGATTTTATTTTCCAGGAAATAAGTCTTGGTGCCGGCTTCGTTCATGCGGGTGACCGCGGCGTAGAGTCCGCGGAAGGGCGTGATGGGTTCGACTGGGTAGTCGGTTCCGAAAGCCAGCGGCACGCCAGCGTCGAGGAAGGCCTTCCACGCGTAGGAGTAGGCCGCGCGACTGGGTCCCAGACGGTCCTCCGCCCAGTTCATATCCGTGAGCAGGTGGCTGGGCTGCATGGATGCGATGACACCCAGCTTGGCGAAGCGCGGAATATCGGCCGGGTCGACCACCTGGGCGTGCTCGATGCGGTTACGCGCAGTGCTGGAGATGCCGGGCTGCGCATAGGCATCGAGAGCCATGGAGGCGGCCTTATCGCCAATGGCGTGAAAGCCCAACTGGAAGCCGGCTTGCGCGCGCTCCACAGCCATCTTGTTCAGTTGCGGCTGCGTGTATTGGGGCAGGCCGGTGTTGCCCGGATCGTCGCTATAGGGGGCCTTCATTGCGGCTGTGCGTGAGCCGAGCGAGCCATCCATAAAGCCCTTCAGAAAACCAGTGTGCAACATGGGGTCGTTGGCGTCGTGGTGGGCGCGTTTCATTTTCAGTTCATCGAGTGGGTCTTTGAAGGGTATCCACTCGGTAATGCGCAGGTTGAGTTTGCCTTCTTTTTCCATCTCCTCATAGACCAGAAAATCCTCCCAGTCGCTGAAGTCCTGCACGCTGGTGACGCCGTGGGCGATGGCATCGGCGATGGCCAACTCATCGCCCCGGCGGCGCTCATCATGGCTGGGCGGCGGAATGACCTTGTAGACCAGGCCTTGCGCCGATTCGCGAAGAATGCCGGTGGGCTGGCCGTTTGCGTCGAGGTCAATGGCTCCGCCCTGCGGTGGAACGGTCTTGCCGGTGATGCCCGCGGCAGCCAGGGCCGCGGAGTTGGCGATGGCGATGTGGCCGTCAATGCGATCGAGAAAAGTGGGATGGCCGCCGGTGACCTTGTCGATGTCTTGTCGCGTGGGCAGAGTCTTCTGGGCCCACAGCGTGTGGTCCCAGTTGCCGCCGGTGAGCCAGTGGCCGGGCGGGGCGTCATTCGCGAAGGACGCGATCTTGCTGAGCATGGCTGGCAGGGATTTAACGCCGGTCAGGTCGACGTTCAGCTTGGTTCGTCCGGCGCTGGCCAGGTGGGTGTGGGCGTCGTTGAATCCAGGAAAAATGAAGGTGCTGCTGCTTGCGGAGTCGATGTTGCGAAGGCGTGTTTTGGGTCCGGCCAGGCGGGTGATCTCTTCATTGGCGCCGACGGCCAGCACCTTGCCGCCGCCGACGGCCATGGCCTGCACGGTCTGCGGCTTATCCTCCGCAAATCCTTCCCCGGTGTAGATGATGCCGTTGAAGAAGATCACGTCGGGCACTGTTTCAAGCGGCGCGGGCGTGGCACGCTTGGGAGGCGCGTGGCTGGTAGTCGACGTCTGAGCGGAACAGAACGACGCAGCGGCGAGAGCAGCGACGAGCAGAGAATAAGGCAGGCGCATGCGGGGAGTTTAGCAGAGAAATGCTACGGTTCAGCGGCCCTTTCAATCATGGCGAGGGTGAGCAGCAGCACCCGGCGCAGGCCGACTTCGCGGTCGTGGGCGTTGTACCATTCGGATTTTGTATGGGCGCCGCCGCCCTCGCCCCCAGCGCCTATGGACAAGGCGGGAATGCCGAGCGAGAGGGGGATATTGGCATCGGTTGAGCCAAGGCGGAGATCGGTGCGCAAACCGAGATGGCGATCGACGGCGCGCAGGGCGTCGAGGAGCGGGGAATCGTCGGCCAGATGCGCGGCGGGGCGGTCGCCGATCTTGTCAATGGTGAACGCCAGGAGTCCGCGGCCGCGCGCGGCGGCGGATTTAACTTTTGCGTTCCATTTCTCGACGGCGTCTTCAACGGCGCGATGCAGGGCGACTTCGAGGCGGAGGAACTGATCGGAATCGGTGGAGCGGAAATCGATAGAGGCCTCAGCGCTCTCGGGGATTGAGTTCACGCTGGTGCCGCCGCGGATGGTGCCCAGGTTGAGGGTGGTTCGTGGCTCTTCCGGCAGCGGGGTGGTGGCCAGCACGGCCAGCGCGGAAGCCAGCGCGACGATGGGGTTGGGCGTGCCTGCATCCGTAAAGCTGTGGCCGCCGGGGCCGTTGACGGTGATCTGATATCGGCGGCTGCCGAGCGCCTGGGTCACGGCCGAGTCCGCGCCCGCTCCGTCGAGCACAATGTGTGCCGCTATGCGGCCGGCAAGAGCGCTTTGGCTGTAGAGGTGACGCACGCCGCGCAGGTCGCCCTCTCCTTCTTCGCCCACGTTGCCCAGGAAAATGAGCGGCGCGGGGAGTTGAACCTTGGCATGGATCAAGGCCTGAGCAATGGCGAGCATTCCCACGACACCGGCGGCGTTGTCGCAGGCTCCCGGCGCCTCAAGCCGGTCGCCGGTAAGGACGGGGGACAGTGGAGTGTCTGCGGGAAAGACGGTGTCAAGGTGGGCCGAGAGCACGACCACCGGGCCAGTGCTCTCGGGTGGAAGCTTGGCAGCAGGCATGAACCCGAACACGTTACCGATGGCGTCGGTATGCACCTTGCTTAGACCGGCCTCGGAGAAGCGCGTGGCGAGCCACTCGGATCGGGCCTCTTCGCCGAAAGGAGGCGCGGGGATGGCCACCAGGCTGGCTTGCCAGTCCATGATTTTTTTGGGGTTTCCGTGCAGCCACGCAAAGGCGGCGTGGACCGGCCGCTGAGCGGCCAGCGCCGTGACGCGGGTGAATGCCGACCTGCGAGGAATAGCTGCCATAGGGGCTGCTTCAGGGTAGCAGGGGTGGTGAGTGAGCGCGGAGTGATGCCGCAAACATCAAAGGGGACTTGATGTAATTTCATCCGCCGGTGAGGCGGCGCATCAACAACCCCTGCATATTCCGCCTGCCGTCCGCTATCAGGTGGATCACAACCCCGTTCCGGGAGACCTCGTAGATCAAGCGATAGGGCTTGAAAAAGACCTGACGGTAGTCCGCTCCAATTCTCGCGGGCAGCTCTTTTGGTCTTGAACCGCGATGAGGAAAAGCAGCAATGCTCTTAGAGACCTCGCCCAGGCGGTCAAGCACATAGCCGGCCTTTTCCGGCGAGTCGTTCTCCGCAATCCAGCGGTAAATCTCCTCAAGATCTCGCCGAGCCGCTTTGGTGATGCGAATCGGGTAGATCATTGGGATCGAGAGCGCTTAACGAAAGCCGGGTCTTGGCTTGCCCTGTCTTTCGGCCGCGATGCGTTCGTATGGCGCAGGCCGCCAATCTCGCGAATGACTTCCGTGAGCGAGTAGGTTTCGCCCGCCTCGATCTCCTTCTCGCCGATAGCCAAAATCTGCAGCAGAGCCATAGTTTCCTGCGACTCCTCGTAGGAGTGGATGTCGACCAAAACAGCCCGCGCCTCGCCGTTTTGGGTGATGATGATCGGCTCGCGCTCTTCTGTGATGCGGTCCAGCAGTTCCGCGGCGTGAGCCTTGACGTAGCTGATCGGCTTGATCTGGGTGGAATAACGCATGGGGACCTCGCAATGCTCTATCGGTCTGAATATAGTCCTTATTGAGGATAGAATAAAGACCATATTCGGTCTTTTAATTAGATTCCAGCTCGTCATACGCCACTGAATGCAAAAACAGCCCTTGCGCCGGGGCGGTGGGGCCGGCCGCGGAACGGGAGCGGGCGGCGAGGATTCGGGGGATGTCTTCACAGTTGAAATTGCCGCGCCCCACCTCGAGCATGGTTCCGACCAGGTTGCGAACCATGTGGTGCAGAAAGCCGTTACCGCGGATTCGGTAGACGAGCAGACCGCCGGCCTCGCCGTGGCACTCTTCCCAGATTGAGGAGAATACGGTTCGCACCGTCTGCGGCTCCATCGTCTGCGGTTCCGGTGTCTGTGGTTTCGGCGTTTGCGGCGGCGGCATGGGCGCTCTTAACTCCTGGCCGGGCTTCCAGTCTGGTTCAGAGGTGCGGCTGGCAAGGTCGGGGTCGGTGGCGGCAAAGCTGAGAAAATCGTGGCGGCCTTCAAAGAGCCGGGCTGATCGTCGCATAGCCTCGATGTCCAGTAGCCAGGAGCAGGAGAGAACATAGCGAGCCAGGAAGGGCGGGCATACCGCTTCACGAAAGACCCGGTACTCGTAAGTCTTGGCCACAGCCGAGTGGCGCGCGTGGAAGCTGCTGGCCACGGTTCTCGATTCAAGTACGCGGATCGCGGGGGGCAGGGTCCCGTTGAGCGCGCGCATCAGGTTTTGCGAGGGAATGTTCGCCTGCAGCGGGAAGCTGACGACCTGGGCGAGGGCATGAACGCCGGCGTCGGTGCGACCCGAGCCCTGCGGAAGCGGGGATTCGCCGGTGATGCGGCCCAGGGCTGCCTGAAGCTCTCCTTGAATGGTGGGCAGGCCGGGCTGCACCTGCCAACCATGAAAGCCGGTGCCATCGTAGGCAAGGGTGAGCTTGAATGTTCGCTGGTTTGGGTCGGGTTGGTGGGAATCAGTCACAGGGATCGGATTAGTTAACAGCTTACCCGACAACGGCGGCGGCGAGAATTTGGGAATGCCAGTGGGATATACTCAGCTTTCTGCATGAGATGGCAGTCAGGTTACCGAGATAGCGAAAACGGAATGCGGAAAAAGACCTCGCGGGAACGAATCGGAGACGGTGCGCGTATTGACCGATGAACGGGAGACCGCGCGGTAGACTGGCGTCCGAATCGCCGGCGGGACTCATAAATTTGCGTCCGGAGGGGTTCTCCGGACGTCTTGAACAATGGCACCCCACATGCCCCAGCAGTAACGTGGAGAGGAATCATGCAATTGTTAGATACGCGTGTGTTTGACAGACAGGAAGACGGCGCGCGGGGCATTTCCGGACAAACCGGGCGCAGATGGGCGGGGCGCCGACAGTCGGAACGCCGAGAGACTACTCGCGGGAAGGGCGGCAATGGGCTGCGCGCAATTGCTGCGTTGATGCTGACCTTGGTGGCGGGAGCGCCCTCAGGATATGCCCAACAGGCCGGATCGCCGATTTTGGTTCCAGACAAAGCGGCGTCTCAACTGCCGGCCGCGCCGACACCCACGCCGACGGAGCCGTTGAACCTGCGGCCATCGCAGCGCGATTTTTCAAAGCCGGCCGGGCGTCTGCTCGATGTCCCGTTCCGAATGTACGTGCCGACCAACATCGCCAAGGCCAATTTTGCGAATTCGGTGCGGCTCACGGATCTGGTGAAGGACGGCAAGATTTACCTGAGCCTTTCCGATGCGATCGCATTGGCGATTCAGAACAACTACGACATCGCCATCGCGCGCTATGACCTGGACATTGCAGACACAGACATTTTGCGGTCGCGCGCGGGACAAATACCCTTGGGCGTGCCAACCGGCGTGGTGGCCAATACCCTGAACGGCACGGCATCGACAACGGTATCGGCCACGGGCGGCGGACCGGGGGGAACATCCGGCGGCGCGGGTGGCGCGGGCTCCGGCCTGGGCGGAGTGACGTTTACCACGGCAGGCGCTGGTCCGCTACCGGAGAATCTCGACCCCACATTAACAAGTGCGATCGAGTTGCAAAGAGCCGAGTCGCCGCAGACGAGCATTTTCTCTCCGCGCGCATTTACAAATACGGACCAATACAACTTCAACTTCAACCAGGGTTTTGTAACCGGAACGGCGTTGACGGTGGGCTTTAACAACAGCCGGATCACAACGAACAACTTTTTTAACGATTACAGCCCGCAGCTCAGCTCCAGCTTCACAGCCACTGTAACGCAGCACCTGTTGCAGGGAGCGGGAATCTGGGTGAACAAGCGCTTCATGTATCAGGCTCTGAACGACCGGCGCATTGCCGACTCGTCGTTCCGGGAGCAAATCCTCTACACCGTGAATCAGGTGGAAAGTATTTACTGGGGCCTGGTGCAGTCCTATGAAGATGTGCAGGCAAAGCAGCGCCAACTGGATCAAAGCAGCAAGCTGGAAGGGGACGACCGCAAGCAGTTGGAGATCGGCACGGTGGCTCCGCTGCAGGTGGTTAGCGATGAATCGTCGGTGGCCAGCGACAGGCAGGCCCTGATTACTTCCCAGCTTTCCCTGAACTACCAACAACAGATCATCAAACAGGCGATTGCCCGCAACCTGAACGATCCGGCGCTTTCGGCGGCTCCGGTGATTCCCACCGACCGAGTAACGCTCGAAGAGCTTCCGGAGGAAAAGGAACCGGTTGAGGCGTTGGTGCAAGACGCCTTCCAACACAGTCCGGTGCTGGAGCAAGCCGTGCTGGCGCTGAAGAATGATGAGATCACGCTGAAGGGCGCGCGCAATGCGCTGCTCCCGATTCTGGATGGATACGCGTTCTATGGCGCCAGCGCCGCCGGCGGCGCGCAAAGCCCAAGCTGCGAGGACTTCCTCACGGGCGGCGGTCCTTGCCCTCCGGGAACAGTTCCGAACATCGGATATGGGACTGTGCTGAGCAATCTGGGAAACAGCAGTTCTCCCAACAAGGGTGTGGGATTCACCGTGACGATTCCCATCCGCAATCGCACGGCGCAGGCGCAGCAGGCGCGGTCGCTGATGGAGTATCGCCAGGCTGAGTTGCATCTGGAGCAGCTCTACACGCAGATCAGGATGCAGGTAGTGAACGCGCAGTTCGCGTTGACTACCGACCGGGCGCAGGTTCAGTCTTCCATCGCGGCCAGAGATTACGCGCAGCAGAGCGTTGACGCGGAAAACAAGAAGCTGCATCTGGGCGCTTCCACCACGGCCAACGTCTTGCTGCAGGAGCGCAGCCTGGCCACGGCAGAGAACAACCTGATCACCGCCAACGCCGCGTATGCCAAGGATCGGGCGAGTCTTTACCAGATACTAGCCACTACCATGCAGCATTATGGCATCAACCTGAACGATGCGGCGACGGGGATTGTGAATACGGCGCCGGTTGTGACCGGAGTTGAACCGGCGAAGCCAGGCAACGAGCCGTCGACGGTTCCTCCCGCGGCCGCTCCGCCGCCTGCGGCAACACCGCCACCGGCCCAATAGGCCAACCGCATTTAGCTTTGAAATCAGCCCGGCCTGCTTCGCCAGAAGCAGGCTGTTTTTTTTGAAGGACTGCGATGCGGGGCGATGCGCGTGGGTCTATCTCTCAGCGACCAGGTCGAGGAGATCGAAAAACTCAGGGAAACTGATGGCGGCGGATTCGGAGCCCTGGATCAGGGTCTCTCCCTCGGCGCGGAGAGCTGCCACGCTGAAGGCCATGGCGATGCGGTGATCGCCTCCTGAGTCGATGGTTGCGCCATGCAGGGTTTGGCCGCCGGGGATGTCGAGGCCGTCGTCGAATTCCGCGACTTCAGCGCCCATGGCGCGGAGGTTTTTTGCGACCAGCGCGATGCGGTCTGACTCTTTGACGCGAAGTTCTTTGGCGTCGCGGATGCGGATGCCACCGCTGGTGTAGGGCGCGATGGCGGCGAGGACGGGGAGCTCATCAATGAGTTGGGCTGCGAGAGCGCCGCTCACGACTGTCGATCCGAGGCCCTGCGGCGGAGAAGAAACCTGAATGGCTCCGACCAGTTCGGCATTTTTCTCTTCGAGATTGAGGACGCTGATGTGAGCGCCGAGCGCGGTGAGTACGTCAAGAAGCGTGGCGCGTGTGGGATTGAGTCCGACGGAATCAAGCACCAGTGCGGAGCCGGGGAAGAGCGCCGCGGCGCAGAGGAAGAAGGCGGCGGAGGAGATGTCGCCGGGGATCGAAGCGTCGATCGCGTGAAGAGATTGCGGACCGGAGATGGAGACCGAATCGAGGCTGCGGCTGAGGGCGGCTCCAAAGGCGCGGAGAGCCAGTTCGCTGTGGTCGCGGGTGCGGACGGATTCTCTGACGGTCGTGGTTCCCTCGGTTTGGAGTCCGGCGAGGAGAATGCAGGTTTTTACCTGGGCGCTGGGGATGGGTATCGTGTAGTCGATGGACCGGAGCTTGAGGCCGTGGATGGTCAGAGGGGCGTGGCCGTCAGTGAGGGTGAGCCGCGCGCCCATGGCTTCCAGTGGCTGGCGGATGCGGTCCATGGGACGGCGGGAGAGCGAGGCGTCGCCGATCAAGGTGAAACTGCCTGACTGCGGGGCGAGCAGGCCGGAGATCATGCGCATGGTGGAGCCGGAGTTACCGCAATCGAGGGGGTTGCCGGAAGGAATGACGCGGCCGGCGATGCCGGTGATTTCGACAGCATTGTCGTTTGTTTTTACGATCGTGACGCCAAGGGCTCCCATGCAGGCAAGGGTGGAGGCGCAGTCAGCGCCCGTGGAGAAGTTGGTGAAGCGGGAAGTGCCTTCAGCGAAGGCGGCGAGCATGCCGTAGCGATGGCTGATGGATTTGTCGCCGGGGAGGCGCAGGCTTCCGTAGATGTTGCGGGCAGGGCGGATGATGCGTTCTTGAGCGGCGGTGTGCACGAGGGCTCCGGTGTGGATGGCGGTCCAATTCAGTTTATCGAAGTGGATAGGACAGGGAATAGGGAATAGGTATGAGTGTATCGTTGAATCGAAATATAGGCGACGCAGCCTGCGGAGCCATGGCATTCGCCTGAGAGTGGTTGGGCGCAGCTGAAACTCTGGGCTGCCGGCGCGAGAGAGCGGAAGAACCCGATTGACGATGTCTCCCGAAGCGAGGCAGATTCTGCTGCCGGTTATTGTTGCGTTAAGCATCGCGCTGATGCTGGTGCGGCCGCGCGGAATCCGCGAAGTGTACTGGGTGGGCGGCGGAGCGGGATTGCTGGTTGTGCTGCGACTGGTGCCGCTGCAACTTGCGGGACGAGCGATTGCGGAGGGGACGGATGTCTATCTGTTCCTGATCGGTATGATGCTTTTGTCAGAGCTGGCGCGGGTGCACGGCGTCTTCGAGTGGCTTTCGTCGACGGCGCTGCGCAGCGCGAAGGGGTCGTGTTCGCGTCTGTTCACGCTGGTCTATGCGGCGGGCACGGTGGTCACCATCTTCATGTCCAACGATGCGACCGCGGTGGTGCTTACGCCGGCAATTCTGGCGGCGGTTCGCAAGGCAAAAGTTGAGCCGCTCCCTTATCTATTCGCGTGCGCGATGATCTCCAATGCTGCGTCGTTTGTGCTGCCGATCTCCAACCCCGCGAACCTGGTTGTGTTTCACCACAACATGCCTGCGCTGGGCCACTGGCTGCTCTCCTTCGGCGCCCCGTCAGTGGTTTCCATTGCAGCTACCTATGCGGCCATGCGGTGGGTGTTCCGGAAAGAACTCACAGAATCAATCCAACAAGAGGTCGAACCAAAAGGCTTGACCGCGGATGGAAAGCTGGTGCTGGGCGGGTTGGCAGGCATGGTGGTTGTCCTGCTGACGGCGTCGGCCTTCGGCATGAATCTAGGCCCGCCGACATGCCTGGCCGCATTGGCTATTACCGCCGCGGTTTCGATCCAAGCGAAAAACAATCCGTTGCGCCTGGCGCGCGAGATCAGTTGGGGAACTATCGGACTGGTGGCGGGCCTGTTCATCCTGGTGAACGCGATGGAGAGCATCGGCGCGCTTAAGGTGACGCAGGCATGGCTCGCAGCGGCGCAGAGGCTGACGCCGGCAATGGGCGCGCTGGTGACCAGCTTCGCGGTGGGCATTGCGAATAATCTGGTCAACAATCTTCCGCTGGGCCTGATTGCGGGCGGCACGCTGGAGGCCGCGCATCTTAGCGGGTTGATCGCCCAGGGCGTGCTGATTGGCGTGGACCTGGGGCCCAATCTCTCCATCACCGGATCGCTGGCTACGATTCTGTGGCTGCTGGCGTTGCGCAGAGAGAAGCTGGAGGTCAGCTTCTGGCGCTTCCTTAAAGTGGGGGCGGTGGTGATGCCGATCGCTTTGCTGCTGGCGATGGGCGCGGTCATTGTGCAAGCGCATTTTGGAATTTCATAGTGCGCGTCTTTCAATCGGCGCGCCCGGCTCATCGCACGCGGAGGACGATGATGGTTTCGTCGTCGAAGCGGTCCCGGCCGCCCTGGAACTGCGAGACGTCGGCAACCAGGGCGTCGGCGATTTCAGCAGCAGGCCGGCCGCTTTGGGCGCAGAGAAGCATGGATAGCCTTTCCTCGCCGTAAGATTCGCCCTGGGCGTTATCGGCGTCTAGAATGCCGTCGGAGACGAAAACGATGGCGTCGCCCGATTGGGCATCGACGGTGTGCTCGTCGTAGGTGACGTTGGGAAACATGCCCAGAGGAAAGCCTTCGGCGCGGACGGTGGTTGCCTGGCCTGCGCGGCAGAAGACGGGCTGCACGGCGCCGGAGTTGGCCACCTTGAGGGTCTGGGTATCGTCATCCCAGACGGCGAAGAGCATGGTGACGTATTGCGACTCGAGCTTGCGCTGCTGAATTGAGTCGTTGAGGCAGGCGAGCATCTCCGCCGGGCCGAGTTGCTTTTGTGCTTCAGAGCGCATGATGCCGCTGACGAGAGCGGCGAAGAGCGCGGCGGGGGCGGCTTTGCCGCTGACATCGCCGAGGACGATGGCGGTGCGGCCGGGGCCGTAGTCGACGAAGTCGTAGAGGTCGCCGCCGATGGTGCGAGCCGGAAGAAAACGGACGGCCATGTCGGCGTGGGGATGGTCGGGCGCGTCGGCGGGCAGGAGTCGCAGTTGCACCTCGCGGGCCATGGCCAGATCGCGCTCGAGTTGCGCTTCCTGGCGGCGAAGAGCCTGGTAGAGGCGGGCATTCTCAATGGCGATGGCCACCTGGGCGGCGAGGGTGGCGAGCATGCGCTCGTGCTCTTCATTAAAGAAGCCGACGCGAGTATGTTCGAGGTCGAGCACGCCGAGGATGCGGCCTTTGTAAAAGAGGGGCACGATGAGCTCGGAGCGGGTTTCCGGATTCATTTCAAGGTAGCGCGGGTCTTTGCGGACATCGCGTACATTGACCGGACGCCACTCGCGCACTGCCGCGCCGACCAGTCCGCTGTTGACGGCGATGCGGCGCAGGGGTGCATGGGCGTGGCCGAAGCGCCATGAGTAGCGGGTGATGAGGGATTCGCCCTTGTCGTCCAGAAGCATGACGGTGAACATCTGGTAGTCGATCAGGCGGCGGAGCAGTTGGCCGACGCGTTCGAGCAGCGGGCCAAGATCAAGGATAGAGGTGAGCTCAACCGCAATTTCGTTGAGCACCTCAAGGGTTTGCGCCTGGCGGGAGATGCGTGTGTAGAGGCGGGCGTTCTCAATGGCCTGGGCAATGCGGGAGGCGGTGAGGGTGAGCAGGCGGAGATGCTCGGGGCTGAAGTAGCCGACCTGCTCGCTTTCGATGTCCATGACGCCGATGAGACGATTCTTGGCGATGAGGGGAAGGGACAGCTCGGACCGGACTTCGGGATTGGCGGCAATGTAATGCTCCGAGGCGGAGACATCGTTGAGGAGGATGGGCTGGCGGGTGAGGGCGACCTGACCGACCACGCCCTTGCCAACGGGAACGCGGGCGCGCTCGGACTGGGATGAGTGGCCGATCTGGAAGCGCATGCGGAGGTCGTGGGTGCGGTCATTGAGCAGGAAAATGGCGAAGATCCGGTAGGGAATGATGGCGCAGACCAACTGAGAGGTGCGCGCGAGAAGAGTTTGCAGATCGAGGGTGGTGTTGAGGGTGTCTGCCAGTTGCATCAGATAGGTGACATCGGTGGGATCAATGCGGCCATTTTCGGGATCAGGACAGGGGTCGCTGGCGCGGGCAGGACGGCGGTCGTCCTGGATTGGATTTTGCTCCGGCGGAGATGGGGGATTGGGGGACATGGGGGCAATAGAAATGATAGCGGATGGAGAGGGGAAGAGAGCAGGGAATAGGGGACGGGGAATAGGGAACGGGGAATAGGGAACGGTCGCCGTGTGCCCGGTTCCCTGTTTTTCGTTCTTCTTATTCTGCGCCGAGTTCGCGGACGATGGCGACGGAAGCGGATGCCCCGATGCGGGTGGCGCCTGATTCAAGCAGGGCGCGAACATCGGCGAGGGTGCGGATGCCGCCTGACGCTTTGACGCCGGAACGCGCGCCAGCTACGCCACGGAGCAGGGCAACGTCGGCGGGGGTAGCGCCGCCGGAGGCGAATCCGGTTGAAGTCTTGAGGAAATCCGCGCCCGCCTGAATGGCGATCTCCGCGCCGCGCAGTTTTTCTTCCACGGTGAGCAGCGCGGTTTCAAGGATGACCTTGAGCAGCGCGCCGTGGCGATGAGCGACGTCGGCCACGGCATGAATGGCATGGTGGACCGCGTGGTGGTTGCCGCTCTTAAGCTGGCCGATGGGGATCACCATATCCACCTCGCGCGCGCCCAGGCAGATGACCGCGTCCGCTTCCTGGCGGAGCGTGGAGACAAGCGAAGCACCGAGCGGAAAGCCGATGACTGCGCCCACCGGGATGCCGGTTCCGGAGAGGACAGAAACGGCGGCGGGCACCCAGACGGGATTGACCATCGCGCATGCAAAGCGGTAGCGAATGGCTTCGTCGCAGAGATTCTCTACCTGGTCGCTGGTGGCGTCGGGTTTGAGCAGGGTGTGGTCGATGACCGCGGCCAGCGTCTGCCAGCTTGAGAGAGCTTGCGCGGCGAAGGCGGAAGAATCGAAGCTGCCGTTGTCGAAATCGAGGTCCGTTTCCTGGATGGGCGTAATGACGTTCATCAAAACTGCTCCTTGCCGGTTGCGCCGCTCTCAAAGCGGCTTGCTGCGGGTTCTACGGGAGATGAGTATAGGCCTTGGCAAAGGGTTGCGCCAGATGGCGTCCGGTTGCCGTAACTACCGTGGAACGGTTGCGGTGTTTGTTTGCACTGGTCACTCGATCTCCATGCGTTCGATGAGGCCATCGCGAAAGGTGTACACGTGATGGACGATGGAATCCGCCAGGAGCTTGCCCTGCAGATCGCGGACTACCTGATGAACTTGAACAACGAAGCGCCCGTCGGGGTTGGCGTCGATCTGCACCGGCTCTATGTAGGGATCGATGATCGTCCATTGTCGGGTCCAGTAGGCGCGCACCTCGTCGTGTCCATTGACGCGCCCGCCTTCCATTCCGTTCGGCCAGTCGACGTCCGGTTGCATGTGGGCCAGCACAGCGTCGATGCGGCGCGCGTTGAAGTCGCGGTAGGCTTCAGTCAGCACTTCCCGTTCATTGAGTTGCCGATCGTTGACCATGCAGGAGGCTCCGATGTTATTCAGTATGGTCGGGAGTCATGAGGCAAATGTCGGGCAGGTTGCGGTAGCGCTCGGCGTAATCCATGCCGTAGCCGATCACGAAGAGGTTGGGAATGGAGAAGCCCACGTAGTCGGCCTCGATCTTCTCCAGGCGGCGCGAGGGCTTGTCGAGCAGGGCGGCGATGCGCAGGGTTTTTGGATGGTGCTGGAGGAAAACCTTGCGCAGGTAGGAGAGGGTGAGTCCGGTATCGAGGATGTCCTCGACGATGAGCACATTCTTGCCCTCGATGGGCTCGTCAAGGTCTTTAATGAGCTTGACCGCGCCGGAAGAGCGCTGCCCCTTGCCGTAGCTGGACACGGCGACAAAGTCAAAGGTGGCGTCAACCTGCACGGAGCGGGATAGGTCGGCAAGAAACGGCGCCGCGCCCTTGAGCACGCCGACCATGACCAGTTTTTCGCCGTTCAGGTCGTGGGTGATCTGGGCGCCCATCTCGGCGACGCGTTCGGCGATCTGCTGGCGGGTATAGAGAACCTGAAGACCCTGATGAGTAACAGTAGCCATGCACACAGTATTGCGCGCATGTGGGGTCGTCCGGCAAGGGTTCCTGTGCAAATCGCGGCACCGATCGATTTTCTGCGCCGCAATTGAGAACGAGGCAAAAGGGGCGTGGTCTGTAACCGCCGCAACTTTGAGTCCTAATAAGCGTCTATACTTGAAGAGAGATGCTGCCCTATATACACATCTGGCACCTGAATGTGCCCACCTTTGGACTGATGCTTTGGCTGGCCGCCGTGGCGGCGGCTTTTGTGATGGACAGGGGCTTCAGACGCGCGCACATCGATGCGGACGCGGTGGGCATGGTGGCCGTTACCGTGATCGCGGGCATTGTGGGCGCCAAACTGTGGCACGTGCTCGACACGCCGGTCGAGTTTCGCGAAATGGGCTGGCGGGTGCTGTGGGATTCGGCTGGGTTTGCCTGGTTTGGCGGGCTGCTTTTTGGCATCTCCGCCCTGGTGTTTCAGGGTTGGTGGGCCAAGATAGGGGGCCTGCGGACTCTCGATCTGGCGGCTCCCTCGGCAGCCATCGGCTACGGGATCGGGCGGATCGGCTGCTTTCTCTCTGGCGACGGGTGCTACGGAATTCCCACCAACCTGCCCTGGGGCATGAGCTTTCCGCACGGCATTGAACCGACCCTGGTGCGGGTGCAGCCGACGCCGCTGTATGAACTCGCGGCCGGGTTGCTGATCGGGGCGTGGCTATGGTGGCGGGCGAGCAAGCGGCGGGGTACGGGCGAGATTGTGGGCGATTATCTGATGCGGAGCGGCATAGCTCGCTTTCTGGTTGAATTTGTGCGGCGCAACCCGAAGATTCTGTGGGGGTTGTCCAATGCGCAACTGGCCAGCGCGGGTTCGGTGCTGGCGGGGGTGGTGCTGATCTGGTGGGCCGCCAGGCGGCCCGTGACTGCGCCGGAAAAAACTCGTGCGGTGGCGGAGCGGGTGGCGTAAGGGTAGCCGGAACTACGACCACGGATTCACTAATTGGATTCCGCAGTTCTCAAAGTCTGAAGTATTGCGTGTGGCCAATGATGCGCCATTTGCCAGTGCAGTGGCTGCGATCAGCGCGTCCATCTCCTTAGTCGGACGCCCTATTTGCTGGCGCGTGGCCAGAATTTGGCCGTAGTGGCGTGCGGCAGATACATCGAATTTGAGAATCTGACCGCGAAGATCCTCTGCGATCATGCCCTCAACCGCTTCGCGTAGCGCCCTTTGCTTGCGCCCGGCTGGCATCAGGTCGATGCCAGATAGCAATTCAGCGACGACGACGGACGAGGTCCAGAATTCCTCCCTGGGATGCGCCCGAAGCCAAGTTAAAACCGCAGGGTCTGGCCGTTCCCGGATGATCTCGGAGATGACGTTCGTGTCAAGCAGAACCATCAGTCAAACTTCGGAACGGGACGGGTTGAAAACTGGCGAGGAGGAATTTTGAGTTCCACGCCCCCAAGTGCGGCAAAACGCTTGTGAATAGCGGTGCCGAGGTCTTCTTCAAGCGATGCGGATGCTGGAGCATCCTCTACTGCTTTAGAAAGAAATGCGCGCGCTTCGGCTTCCATGGAGCGGCCATTGAGCGCGGCGCGGACTTGCAGCCTGCGCTTGACCTTCTCGTCGAGATTGCGGATGGTGAGGGTCGCCATGGGATAAGTTTAGCGCAACTCTGCTAGCATTGCAAGCGATGACAGCAAGGCTAGCATTTTAAAGCTCTACGGCGAAAGCAGTTGAGCGCGTGGTCATTGACCATCCCGACGGCTTGCATCCAGGCATAGACGATGACCGGGCCGACAAATTTGAAGCCGCGCTTTTTGAGGGCCTTGGATATTTCTTCGGAGAGCGGCGTTTGCGCGGGAAGAGCGCCGCTGGATTGAATCGGTTTTCCGCCTGCCATGCCCCAAACCCACTTTGAGAAGTCCTCGCCCGCGGCCTGCATGGCGAGATAGATGCGCGCGCCCTGGATGGTGGCCTCGATTTTGGCGCGGGAGCGGACGATGCCGGGATTTTGCAGCAGGCGCGCGATGTCGGCTTCTTTGAAGCGGGCAACCTTGGCCGGATCGAAGTTTTTGAAAGCCTTGCGGAACGCATCGCGCTTGCGCAGAATCACGATCCAGGCCAGGCCGGCCTGAAAGCCCTCAAGCATGAGGGTTTCCCAAAGGGCGCGGCTGTCATACTCCGGAACGCCCCATTCGTTGTCATGATAGGCGCGGTACACGGAGTCGTTTTCGGACCATGCGCAGCGCTGGATTTGCCTCTCGGCGGATACGGTCACGATTCCTCCCATCGGTAGCTAGAGACGCTTGATAAACGCGAGGGCCGCGGCGAGTTGGGGGAACTGCGCTTCTTCGGCTTTGAACTCGCGGGAGTGGACGCAGCGGCGGATGCCGCGCATTTTGACGGGGTGCTTGAGATGGAGCATCTCGTGGTAGAGCAGGTATTCAATGGCGTAGCGCGGACTGGACGGGCGGTCGAAGACGCGGCTGACGACGATGGTGTTGTGGGCGGCGTCGTAATGGCCGAGCGACCGCTTGGCCATATGCTCGCTCCATGTGAGCTCGGGGCGGCCGAGCAGTCCGCCGAAGAAGCGCGTGTTGAGCGATTCGAAGACTTCATCGAGGTGATAGTAGCGGCCCTCGGGTCCGGAGAAGCGCTTGTTGCCGCGAGCGCCGCGAATGCGTTCAGTCTGGCGGGTGACGGCTGCCGAGGACGCGAAACGCTTGTAACGATGGTTTTGGGCCGGGTCGATGTCGAGGCCGTAGAGCTTGGCCAGCAGAATATGAGCGATGGCGCGCGCGACGGATTCAGGTGCGCCCTCGAGCAGGTCGGAAAGGCTGACGTGAATCTTCTTTTCGCGCAGGCGGATCGTGGTGTTGAGCGAGGTAAAGCGGCGGAAGCGGACCGCAATGGGGGGCATAAGCGCCCTGGGACGCAAGGCGCGGTATTCCTGCTGAAAGATTGGGACAAACTCGAGCAACACTCCCTCAGATTACAGGGTGCGAGGGAACAGGGACCCATACCCGATGGCCCGCACTTACTGGTTCACCCCGCTGGCCAGGAACCCGCCATCCACCGCGATCACTTCGCCGGTGACAAACGAAGCGGCCTGCGAAGCCAGAAAAACCGCAGCCCCTGCTAACTCACGCGGCTCGCCGAACCGGCCCATGGGCGTGCGCAGAATCAGCTCTTCTCCGCGCGGCGTGCCCTGAATCAGCGGCGCCGTCAGCGGCGTCGGAAACACGCCCGGCGCAATCGCATTCACATTCACTCCCGTCTTCGCCAGCTCGATGGCCAGCACCTTGGTGAGCGACGCCACCGCTGCTTTACTGGCCGAATACGCAGCTACCCGATAAAAGCCCACAAACGTAGTCAGCGACGCGATGTTGACAATCCGCCCATACCCCGTGCGCACCATCGTCTTGCCGAAGATCTGGCAGGTGCGCAGCGTCCCCGTCAAATTGGTTTCAATCACGCGCGACCAGTCCGCCTCATCCACTTCGAGCGTCTCGCCTTTGTGCGTAATTCCGGCCGCGTTCACCAGAATATCCACCTTGCCAAACTCCTTCAGCACCGTATCGTGCAGCTTCTCGAGCGATGCCCTGTCCACTACATCGCTGGCCACGCGCAACGTCCGCCGCCCCAGCGCCTCAATCTCCGCGGCCACCTTCTCCACCTGCTCCAACCTTCGCGAAGTCGGCACCACATCGGCGCCCGCTTCCGCCAATCCCAGCGCAATGGCGTGCCCCAGGCCTGTGGTCCCGCCCGTCACCACTGCAACCCTTCCGCTTAAATCAAAAAGACTAGGCCTCATGAATGAATTCTCCTTTTTGCGTGCGTAAGTTCCGCCGGTTCGCCGGACAAATCTGTTTTGTCTTCCAATTCCCCAGCCGGCTCCCCAACCCAAAAACCTTATCACGCAGGGCGATTCTTCTCCGCGGACCTCCCGTCCCAGCTCCGGCACAATGCGTTACAGTGTCAGTGAATGCTTTACCGCGACCGATGAACACCATCCTCATCCCCGATTCCCCCCGCCGCTGGGATTGCCTTGCGCTCGGCGAAGTCATGCTGCGCCTCGATCCCGGCGACAACCGGGTTCACACGGCGCGCCAATTCCAAGTTTGGGAAGGCGGCGGCGAATACAACGTGGCCCGCGGCCTGCGCCGTTGCTTCGGCCTCCGCACCGCCATTGCCACCGCGCTCGCCGACAACGCCGTCGGCCGCCTCGTCGAAGACCTCATGTTGCAGGGCGGCGTCGATCTTTCCCTGCTCAAATGGATTCCCTATGACGGCGTGGGCCGCACCGTCCGCAACGGCCTCAACTTTACGGAGCGCGGCTTCGGCGTGCGCGCAGCCGCCGGCTGTTCCGATCGCGGCCACACCGCCATCAGCCAGGTCAAGCCCGGCGATTTCGACTGGCCGTCGATCTTCGGTCCCGAGAACGGCACGAAGTGGTTCCACACCGGCGGCATCTTCGCCGCGCTCTCCGCCTCCACTGCCGACGTCGCGGTCGAAGCCATGCAGGCCGCCCGCCAGTATGGTACGCCCGTCTCCTACGACCTCAACTTCCGCGATTCCCTGTGGAAGTCCATCGGCGGCAAAGTGAAGGCCCAGCAAGTGAACCGCGAACTGGTCCGCAATGTCGATCTGCTCCTCGGCAACGAAGAAGATTTTTCCGCCATGCTTGGCGTTTCCATCAAAGGCGTCAGCGACGACTTTGCCGAGCTGCCCATCGCCGGTTATGAAGAGATGCTCCGCGAAGTCGCCGCCAGTTATCCAAACCTGAAACTCATCGCCAGCACGCTCCGCATCGCTTCCACCGCCAGCCGCAACGCGTGGGGCGCCATCGCGCTCTACCAGGACAAGATCGTCCACGTTCCTCAGCAAGACATCGACATTTACGACCGCGTCGGCGGCGGGGACAGTTTCGCCTCCGGCCTTATCTACGGACTGCTCGCCGGCAAACCCATTGACTGGGCAGTACGCTGCGGTGTGGCCCACGGCGCATTAGCCATGACCACTCCCGGCGACACCAGCACCGCCACCCTCGCCGAAGTCGAACGCCTTATCCACGGAGGCTCCGCCCGCATCGCCCGCTAGCCGCATCGGTCAACAAAGGTCAGAAATCATGTCCGAAACCACAGCACAAATCATTGAACGCGTCGCCCTTATTCCCGTCCTGCGCGCCCGCAACGCCGCGCAGGCCCACGCTGTGGTCAAAGCCATGATCGCAGGCGGCGTCACCGTCGTTGAAGTCACCATGACCGTTCCCGGCGCGCTTGATTTGCTGAAAGAACTCAAGATCGAGTACGGAGCGAAGCTCCTTCTCGGCTCCGGCACCGTGACCACGGCCAAAGAAGCCGAAGCCACCATCGACGCCGGCGCCGAGTTCGTGGTCAGCCCCAGCCTGCATCCCGACGTTATCGCCGCGACCAAGGCCAGAAAAAAGCTCTCCATCCCCGGCGCGCTCACACCCACTGAAGTCGTCACCGCCAACCGCGCCGGCGCGGACTACGTCAAGATTTTTCCCTGCTCCGCTATGGGCGGAGCCAGCTATCTCAAGTCGTTGCTCGCGCCTTTCCCGCACCTCAAGCTCATTCCAACCGGCGGCGTTACGCACCATACGGCTGCCAGCTTTCTTGAGGCCGGGGCCAAGGCGCTCGGGGTCGGCAGCGACCTGGTGAACCTGGCTGCGATCGATCAGGGCGCTCCTGAAGTGATCACTGCGGCGGCCAGGGCCTATCTCAAAATCATCGCGGAGTTCCGCAATCCAGCGAGCCCAATCCGGTTGTAGCTCCAGCTAACTCGGTAACTCGCGAAAGAAAAAGGCTTCCGCGGGAGCCTTTTCGCTAACTTGCATTCATCGACCTACTAACTCAACGATCTCACCGACTCCGCCTCTCGATGCTCCCCCCCAAACCAGGCATAGAGAGCCACCGCCGCGAAGCAAACCACCGGCACCAGATAAGCCGGCTGCAGCCCGTATGCATCGGCCACCACCCCCATCACTTTGGTAAGCGCGGCACCGCCGAGAATCGCCATCACAAGCAGCGATCCGGCCGTCTTCGTCTTGTCGCCCATTCCCTTCAACCCCAGTGCAAAAATCGTGGGAAACATGATCGACATGAACAGGCTCGTCGTCAGCAGGCAGACCGCGCCCACCCAGTTCGCCCGTGTCACCGCCACCAGACCGAGCACCACGTTCACCACTGAATAAACCCCCAGCATTGTCCGCGCATGGAAAAGCTTCATCAGCCACGCCGAACTAAACCGCCCCACCGCAAACGCCGCCAGTGTCGCAGTGAGCATGTAGCCCGCCGCCTTGTCGCCAATCCCCGTCGCAGACCTGACGTAGAGAATGAAGTAACTCCACGTCCCCACCTGCGCGCCGACATAAAGAAACTGCGCCAGCACCGCCAGCACAAAATGCCGCTGAAATAACGAAACCTGTTTCGCCGGCCCCGCATCCTCCCGCGAGACATCCTCCCTGGCCGCGTCGGGAAACTTCGTCATCAAAACCATCAACGCCCACAGCAATGCCACCGTGCCCAATAACAGGTAGGTCGGGACCACTCGCATCGTCTCTGAGTGAAGATAAGCCTGCATGGTCCCCGACGCTCTTTTTGCCGCCGTCTCCGCCCCGCTGAACTCCACGCCGGAGAAGATGAACACCGTGCCCACCAGCCCCGCCGTAATTGACCCTAGCGGATTGAACGCCTGCGAGAAGTTCAGCCGCCGCTCGCTCGACGCCGTGGGCCCCAACTGCGCAATAAAGGAATTGGCGCCCGTCTCCAGAAATGACAGCCCGCATCCGATGACAAACTGCGCCGCCACGAAGAACGGATACTTATCGGCGTGGGCCGCCGGCCAGAACAGCCAGCACCCGCTGCCCATCAGGATCAGCCCGGTAACTAGTCCGGCTTTGTAGCCGAAGTAGCGCATGATCTGGCCGGCCGGAATGGCCATCACGAAATACCCCACAAAGATCCCGATCTGCAGTTGCGCCGCGCCGGACCGGTTGATCTCGAAAGACTTCATGAATTGACGGATCAGAAAGTCGGTGAGGTTATTCGGAATCGCCCACAGGAAGAAGAGCGGCGTCACAACCAGGAACGGGGCCAGCCTCCCGTGCGGAATCAACGGCGCATTCAAATCGTCTTGTTCCCCAGGCGCTCCCTTTGTGCCCGTCGACCCCATGGAAATGCTCAATCTACCCTCCCCGATTTTCCAGCACAGTTATCGGTTACTGAAATCGTCTCAACCTTTCTACAGAATCGCGCACCACCTTCGCAAACTCATTCCGCCTCCCCGCCTTTCATGCCGTGTCCCCATCACCATTTACCCTTACCCTCGTCAGACTCAATGGAGAATCCCCTCATGCCTGCACCCGCCGCGCGCACCGCCGCACTCGCCTTTCTGCTTCTCGTTCTCACGGTCATCGCCCCCGCAGCCGAGCCAAATTCCTTCGCCGGAACCTGGGTCTTCCGCATCGGCCAGCGCAATCTTTTCGTACTAACGCTCATCGCAGACGGCGATCGCTTTCACGGCGCCTTCGACCGCCCCGCGAAAATGTCCTCCACCGGAAATCTTTTCTCTAACATCAGCAGCACCGTCGCGCACGACACAATCAGCAAAGGTGAGGTCAAAGACGGCGTTCTCCACATCACCGTCCAGGATGCCACCGACCCCAAAGACACCGACGTATACGCCATGACCGTTTCCGGCAACCAAGCCGAACTCGCTTACGACGATCTGCCCCCGGCATCGTCGTCGAATCGCGCACTTTTGAGCGTTCTCCGGCAGGCGCGACCGTGTCGACCGAATGGGAGCGCAACCGCGCCTACACCGTCGGCGACTTCGACATCCCCAACGCTCAAATGAAAGCCATCTTCGACGAAGATCAGCGGGTACGCCAACCCGGAGAGAAAATCGACTGGAGCGTTGTCGGCAAAACTGACGCCGAGCGCCGCGAGCAGACCCGCAAGCTCCTTGCCGACGGCGCACTCCACACCGGCAAAGACTTCGAAGAAGCCGCCTTCGTCTTCCAGCACGGTGACCAGCCCGACGACTACTTGCTCGCCCACACCCTCGCCATGGTTGCCGTCTCCAAAGGCGACCCAACCGCCATCTGGATCGCAGCCGCCACACTTGACCGGTATCTGGAAAACATCAAGCAGAAGCAGATCTTCGGCACGCAATATTCGAGCAGCACGCCGAGCGGCTCCCAGGAGACGACCTGGACTCAGGAGCCCTATGACCGTCGGCTCATTTCTGATGCCTTGCGAGAACAGCTGGGTGTGCCGAGGCAGGCCCTGCAAACGAGGCAGTTGCAGGCTTATCAGAGGGGAAATGACGCGACGGCGAGGCGAGAGATAAAGTGAGACTTACCCAACACGTGATAGACTAGACTTAGTCAGGTCTAGGAGGGCTTCATGTCTGCCACAGGCTCCGCGGTGCAAACCGTCAACATCTACCAAGCCAAAACCCAGCTTTCCAAGCTGGTCGACTTGGCTTCTTCCGGCACCGACGTGGTGATCGCGCGCGCGGGTAAACCTGTTGCGCGCCTCACTACGCTGAAGGAGGGGAAGCGGCCGCTAGTTCTTGGCCTTCTCGAAGGAGAAGGGTGGATTGCGGACGACTTCAACGATCCGCTACCCGACGACATCCTTGCCGGGTTTGAAGGCCGCGAATGAGGCTGCTGGCCGATACTCAAATCGTCTATTGGGCTTACTATGAGCCGGAAAGACTGCCTTCCGCGGCAGCTCGACACCTCCACGGCGCCGATGCGGTCTATGTGTCTGCCGCTTCTATTTGGGAGATCGCAATTAAGGTGAAACTCGGCAGGCTAAAGGCTGACCCGCAGCGGCTGGTGCAACGGATAGAATCGGCAGGCATGCGTGAGCTTCCTGTGTATTCGCGACATACAGTACTGGTGGCTGATTTGCCGATTCTTCACACCGACCCGTTTGATCGATTGCTGATTGCGCAGGCAATGAGTGAGCCTCTCCATCTGCTAACTTCAGACTCGCGAATGAGGCAATACAGTGAGCTGGTGATCCAAGTCTAGCGACCATTCAACCTCGCACGAGTTTGCCGCCGCGAGTGATCGTCTGCGGACTCAGCCTTCAGTTCTACAGCACCCTTCCCAACCACTTCCCCGTATGCGAATGCAGATTCGCAGCGATCTCCTCTGGCGTGCCCTCGGCAACAATCCGTCCGCCGCCCTCGCCGCCCTCGGGTCCCAGATCGATCACCCAATCAGCCGATTTGATCACATCCAGATTGTGCTCGATCACAATCAGCGATCCGCCTCCGTCAATCAATTTGCGAAACGCAGTCAGCAGCTTGGAAACATCGTCAAAATGCAGTCCCGTGGTTGGCTCGTCCAGAATGTAGAGCACACGGCTCGCCTGCGACGGCTTGGCATTTGCGTTGGCCGCACGTACCTGTGCCAGGTGCGCGGCCAGCTTGACGCGTTGCGCCTCGCCGCCTGAGAGCGTAGTCGCACTCTGCCCCAGGCGCAGGTATCCCAGCCCAATCTCGTCCAGGACCGCCAGCTTTTCCAGGAGGCGCGTCTGTCCGGCAAAGAAGCGCAGCGCCTCCTTGACCGTCATCTGCAGCACATCGTGAATGTTCTTGCCCTTGTACTCCACTTGCAGCACCTTGGCCTGGTATCGCGTGCCGTTGCAGTCCTCGCAAGGCAATTCCACATCGGCCAGAAACTGCATCTCCACCGTCACTGTCCCATCGCCCTCGCAGGTGTTGCAGCGCCCGCCCGGCACGTTGAAAGAAAAGTGTCCCGGCGTTAAAGATAGCCGCTTGGCCTCAGGCTGCGCGGCAAACAGCTCGCGCACCAGATCAAACCCCTTGATGTACGTAATCGGATTGGAGCGAGGCGTCCGCCCAATCGGTGTCTGGTCCACCAGCACCACATCGTTGAGCCGCTCCACCCCGGTCAGGCTCTTGAAAACTCCCGACGGATCCGAGCCATCGCTCTGCCCCAGCGCCCGCATCACCGCCCGATACAGCACCTGATGCACCAGCGTCGATTTGCCAGAGCCCGATACTCCCGTGATCGCCACCAACAGGCCCAGCGGAATCTCCACGTTCAGCCCGTGCAGATTGTTCGCCACGGCGCCGCGCAGCACCAGCCGCTCCCGCCCCGGTTCCCGCCGCCTGGTGGGAACCGGAATCGCAATCTTCCCCGACAAATAACGCCCCGTGAGCGAGTTGGGATTCGCCTCGATCTCCGCCAACACGCCCTCTGCCAGCAGCTTGCCGCCAAACTCCCCAGCGCCCGGTCCCAAATCCAGCAGATGATCTGCGGCGCGCAGCACATCCGCATCGTGCTCCACCACCAGGATCGTGTTGCCCAGATCTCGCAGCTCTTTCAGAATCCGAATCAGCCGCGCCGTGTCCCGCGTATGCAATCCGATTGACGGCTCGTCCAGCACATACAGCGCCCCGACCAGCCGCGACCCCAGCGAAGTCGCCAGTTGAATCCGCTGCGCCTCGCCGCCCGAGAGCGTGGAGGCCAACCGGTCCAGCGTCAGATATTCGAGGCCGACCGCATCCAGAAAGCTCAGCCGCTGCCGCACCTCATGCAAGATCGGCCCCGCAATCTCCTCCTGCATCGCCGAAAGCTCGAGCGCGCCAAAAAAATCCTTCGCCTGCGCAATCGTCAGCGCCGTCGCCTGGCAGATATTTTTGCCATTGATGCGCACGCTGCGCGCTTCCGCCCGCAGCCGTTGCCCGCGGCAATCCGGGCACTCCGCGTAACCGCGATACTTGCTCAGCATCACCCTCACGTGCAGCTTGTATTTCTTGCGCTCCATCTGCCAAAAAAATCCAAACACGCCCGCAAAACTTCCCTTGCCGCGCAACACCGTCTCCCGCGCCTGCTCCGTCATCTCGCGCCACGGCACGTTCATCGGCACACCCAGCTCCGCGGCCTGCTTCCGCAAGTCCGTCAGCCACGACCGATACTTGGGCCGTTCCCACGGGTCGATCGCCCCATCGGCCAGGCTCAGCCCCTTGTCCGGAATCACCAGGTTCAAATCGAAGTCCACTGTGTTTCCGAATCCCTGGCAGCGGGGACACGCCCCGAAGGGATTGTTGAAGCTGAACAGCCGCGGCTCCGGCTCCTTGCCTGGCCGGTGGCAGCTCTTGCATTCAAACGCACCAGAAAATCTGTATCGCGTACGCTCCGCCGCTTCATCTCGCGGCTTCGGGGTCCCCACGGACAGATCGTCGTCCGTGGGGCGGGGAACCTCTTCAAAAACCACCTCGCCGCCCTCGCGGTACGCAATCTCCGCCGCGTCCACAATCCGGGCGCGATTCTCCGCGCTCACCACGATCCGATCCAAAAGCACAAACACCGGCAGCGTAAAGTCCAGGTCAAGCAGCGACTCCGGCGTCGAAAACTCGAAGATGCTGCCCTGCTGATACAGGCGGTTGAACCCGCCCGATCGCAGCTCCATCAGCCGCGCCTTCAGGGTCTCGGTGTGGGGCGAATCGCCCCCATTGATCACCGGTTTGCTTTTCGCTGCAGCGTGCGCCGGCCGCCCCGCAGCCTTCACTGTCTTCGCGGCCAGTTTCGCTCCCGCATCCGCATCTACGAGCGCGGTCGCCGTCCCCACCGGGAAGAGCGCGTTCAACCGCGTTCCATCCCCGAGCGCCAGCACCGCCTCGGCCACCTCGTCCATCGAGTCGCGCTTCACCAGCCCATCGCAATAAACGCAGTGGACGGTTCCGCAACGCGCATACAGCAGGCGCAGGTAATCGTAGATCTCCGTAGCCGTAGCCACGGTTGATCGCGGGTTACGCGTCGTGTTCTTCTGCTTGATGGCGATGGCAGGCGCCAGCCCATCGATCAGGTCCACATCGGGTTTTTCGATCCGCTCCAGAAACTGCCGCGCGTACGCCGACAGCGACTCTACATACCGCCGCTGCCCCTCCGCATAGATGGTATCGAAGGCCAGCGAACTCTTGCCCGATCCCGACACGCCGCTGACCACCGTCAGCTTCCCATGGGGAATCTCGCAAGATATATTCTTCAGGTTGTGTGTCCGCGCGCCGCGGATGATGATGGCGTCATTCAAAGGGAAGGCACCGCAAAGCGATCGTCCAGCCGCATCCATGTCCCCACAGCGGGGCTCAGGGCGCAACCAGCCATTCTTTATTATAAGGGGCGGCATTATGAGGGGCGGCGCACCCGCACAAAATCAGCCGCAACCGCGGGCACCCTGCATTCGGCGCACGCTCTGCCACTGTTGAGGGACGAAGCCATCAATCCACAAGATGGTTGATAAGTTTTGATAGGGGTGGGGCGAGCTTTCAAATAGACCTTTCCCGCCTGGACCTTCCCCGCCTGGACCTTTCCCGTCCGTCTCTCCACAAAATGGGAGCGCGACAATTGGCCGCCCGGTCTGGCAGCCCCGGAAGGGAATCGAGCGATTCCTATCTTTCGCTTTCGGCCTCCCCAATAGGGTGAAACGCGTTGCGCGCCTCACCCCCCCTCGTTATCGTCTCAAATTTTTTAAGCCACCATGGCAGTCAAATAGCAATATCCTGACTCGGTTTCTTCTTTCGCTCGCGACTCGCGGTCAAGCACTCCTGCAAGACCCATGAGAACCTCGGAGGCACAAGCCGGGCACTGTGTCGCGCAGTTACCGATCGAACTACAGTCCTGGCAAAGATAGGCATTTCCCAAAGGCATGTGTTGCATCTTAGGGTAAGTCATTGGCTCACCTCGTGTTTGATTCTGGCTATGCGGGGAAAATGGTTACGCTATCAAAACCTGTTTATCCCCGTCATGGAATTGATGCAACCTTATCACCTAAAGTTGTAGGGTTTCTATTCCCCCGGACAGGGGAACCACGGTGGAAAACACGCTCGGCGGGTTACGGGCATGCGGTTCCGAAAATTTCAAAATCGTGGCTGGTTCGATATCCTCTTGATTCCAATGTTTCTAATGAAACGGGCATTTTTTGCAAAGTTTGCGCTTATCACGGAAGTGCGAACTTCCGATGGCAAAGGTTTGCACTTCAGTACCCCAACTCGACCTGGCCGGACGGCCCGAAATTGACTACTTCGAGAATAGTTTGCTGTTGGTAGCGTCGAATTTCTGTTCCGTCTTCACGCCTTTGCGGGCCGTTTCGTTGGCGAAGCGCTCTACCTCTTTTTCTTCTTTGGTTTCCGGCGGGTCTGACTTTGCCGGCACATATTCTCTCTCCGTTTCCACTCCGCTTGGCACGGACTCCGTTGCAGTATTCACGCTCCTGGGTTTGTCTGTGGGATTGGCATTCACTGTCGTTGTCATGGTTGATCGCTCCTGCCAACTTCGATGCCCACTGTGCCCACGGGAGATGCACGGCAAATCGCCTCCGCTCCCTTGTCACGCACTCAGCCGGTTGGTCTGCGCCACTCGTCCGTACCACAACCCCGAGTCTTTCACTGTCCTCTTCTGGTCACGGTAGTCCACATAGGTCAGCCCATATCGCTGGCTATATCCGTCGGTCCACTCGAAGTTGTCCATCAAACTCCACGCATGAAACGCTCTCACCTTCGCCCCATCCGCAATCGCCCGCGCCAGCTCCGCCAGAGTCTCCTTGAAAAACACCGTCCGCCGCTCATCCGGAACCCGCCCGCTCTCCCTGTCGTACGGCGCATCCATATAGCAGCAGCCGCATTCGGTCAGTTCAATGATCGGGTGGTCATACTCCTTCGAAATCTGCATCACCAGGTCGTAAATCCCGCGTGGCCAAATCTCCAGGCCTGCCTGCGTCAGCGCTCCCTCCGTCGGCATCACCGCATGGAACTGCGTATACGGATCGCGCCCGTTCGTGTCTCCGGAGTCCGCTTCAATCTCTGTTCCAAAATGCGCAGACGCTCCCGTCCGCGCTCCGCCCGCATCGGAAATAATCCGCCGGGTGTAATAGTGGAAGCCCACCCAATCCAGCGGTGCGCGCATGAGCTTGTCGTCGCCGGGCTTGACGCCCATCTGTTCATACGGCGGCTCGCCCACGAACGCCTTCGGGTATTCGCCCTTGAGCGCCGCATGCAGAAAGAAGGTGTTGTTCATCGCGTGGTAGCGCGCGGTAGCGGCGCGGTCGGCTTCGCTATCCGTCTTCGGATACCCCGGAGCCATGCTGTAAGCGGAACCGACCGTCGCTTTCGATGAGGCAGCCTTGATGGCTCTGAAGCTCTCGCCCTGCGCCAGGCTTACGGTGTGCAAGGCCTTCAGAAAATCGCTGAATTTGGCCCGATTCGGCGGGTGAATGCCGATCCCGTACCCGTAATAGGTAAACGCCCACGGCATGTTGAACGGCGCCCATACGGTGATGCGATCGCCCAGCTCCCTGGCCAGGATCCCCGCGTAGTCCGCGAAGTAGCCGGCCAGGTCGCGATTCGGCCAGCCGCCGCGATCCTCAAGCCCCTGCGGCAAATCCCAGTGGTAGAGCGTGCAAAACGGCCGTATCCCCGCCTCCAGCACCGCGTCCATCACCTGTTTGTAGTGGTCCAGCCCCTTTTGATTCGGCGCGCCCGTGCCCGAGGGTTGAATGCGCGCCCATGAAATCGAGAACCGGTAGCTTCTTTGATTCAGCCGCTTCAGTGCCGCAATGTCCTGCTTGTAAAGATGGTAGTGGTCGCAGGCTACGTCGCCCGTATCGCCGCCCTTGATATGGCCCGGGGCATGCGCATAGCGGTCCCAGATCGATTCGCCCTTGCCGTCCTCGTTCCATGCGCCCTCCACCTGGTAGGAAGCGGTTGCCATGCCCCACAGGAAGCCATCGGGAAATCGCGCGTCCTCAATCTCAGCCGCCGGAATCGTGCCGGGAACCAGTTCTTGAAAAGAAGAAGCAGCAGCATAAGAAGAAGCAGCGGCCACCGAACTCGGGGCCCATAGCGCGGCCCCCGCCGCAGCCATAGAACTGCCAAGAAATTTGCGGCGATTCATAGGGAAACCTCCACGAAGGATCAATGGATAGCATTCGGCCAGCATGGCAGTCAAAAGTTTCAGAGCGGATCCCGGAAGCGCCGCGCCGGATTCCAATCGCTTCCCGCCGGCGTCCAACCGCCGACTGTCCCATTAGACTAAGGGGTGAGGTATTCCGTGCGGAGTGTCGCCTTTTTCTTCCTGCTCTTTTCCTTCATCGCGGGCATCGCGCAGGATTCCCCACGGAGTCCGGAAAAGCAGCCCACTGCTGCCGCCTCCGTCGAACCCCCCCAGACCATTTCACAGCAAGTTGCTGACGCTGAAGCGGCCATCGTCAAATCCGACTGGAAGACGGCTCAGGCCGCGCTCGACACCTGGCTCGCCGCCCATCCCGACGATCCCCGCGCGCTTTTTGACGCAGGCTACGTGGCCGACGCCCAAAATCGCATGCAGGATGCCCTCGCCTTCTACCGCCGCGCCGTAGCTGCCGCCCCCCAGTCCTTTGAGGCCCATCTCTCCCTCGGCCTGCTTCTCGCCCGCCAAAAACAGAACGCCTTCCAGGCCGAGGCTCGCTCTGAACTGGCCACAGCAACCACCCTCAACCCCGGACCCGAAGGCGCCGTCCTCAAAGCCCGCGCCTGGCGCGCTCTGGCCCAGATCGACCGAGATACCGATCCGACCGAAGCCTCCAACGACCTGTTGCAAGCCCTGAAGCTCACCCCGGAGACCCCCGACGACACACTCCTGGCCGCCACCCTCGCCGAGGAATCTGGCCAGTTCGACGCCGCGGAGGCCGCTTACCGCCGCATCCTCGCGCAGGACCCCAAATCCGCGCCCGCCAACGCAGGTCTCGCCCATCTGCTTATTGCTCGCAAACAATATCCCGAGGCTGAAGTGTTCCTGCGCGCAGCCCTGCAGCAATCTCCGGACGACCCGGCCCTCACCGCCCAACTGGCCACCGTGCTCGCCGCTCAGGACAAGGCCGAGGCACTGCCGCTCATCCAAAAACTCCACGAAGCCCATCCGGCCGACGCGGTTATCACCCGCATGTTGGCGGAGCTGCTGGCCGAAGCCGGAGACTCCGCCGGCTCTGACCATTTCTACGCCGAGCTCCTGGCCGCCAGCCCCAACGATCCCACCCTGCTGATCGGCCACGGGGAGAACCTGATTCGTCAACTCAGATACCCCGAGGCCTTTGCCGCCTTTGACAAGGCTACCCAGCTCGACCCCGCCAACCCCGACGGCTGGAGCGGTCTGGCCTTTGCCGCCTCGCGAACCGGGCGGCCATCTGTCACGCTCCACGCGCTTACCATGCGGTCAAAATATCTTCCCGAGGTCCCATCAACCTTTTTCCTGTGGGCCACATCCTACGATGCACTGCGCGAACGAACGGCGGCACTCAGTTACTACCATCAGTTCCTGAATGCATCCGCCGGGAAATTCCCAGATCAGGAATGGCAAGCACGCCAGCGTATAAAACTGCTCGAAAAAAAACCGTGAAACGTGCGATTCTGCCAACCTGAGTGCGGTGATCGTTTTACGCAGCGGCGGCGTTCAGGCCAACTGGGACCGTAAATCTTTCCTCTTGCGCAGTCTCACCATTGGTCTTATAGTCACGGCACGGGGTAAAGCCGCAGATGGGGGAGGTCACTCATGCGGTCCAAGTTTGGAATTCCAGTCCTCGCAGTCCTGATCGTCACGTCCATTCCGGCCTGCGCCTCGGGCTTTGACGACAAGGTATACGACCAGCAAAGTATCGACGCCCTGGCAGCCAAGGTCAGCCAGGCAGAGCCCAGTGAGCAGTGTTTCCTTTACGCCCAACTGGTCCATGAGATGACCGAGTTCAGCTTGCGCCAATACGCCGCGGGCGACGTCGGCAAAGCCACCTCACTGCTCAAGCAGATCCAGCAGTTATCGCATAAAATCCACCTTTCCATGGCCAACGACAACAAGCGCCTCAAGAACGCCCAGATCCTGCTCCGCCACACCTCCTTCCGCCTCACAGAAATGCTCCATAACAGCGCATCTGAAGACCGTCCTTTGGTCGCCGAGACGCTGGCGCAAGTAAACGAGGCCCAGACGGAAGCCATGCTTCAGGTCTTTCGCAAGTAGTCAGCTTCCTCGACCGCCCCGCTTTCTCAACATCGGACCCCGCCATCTTCGCCCTTTCCGCGACAGGATGCCCTGTGCTTCAATGGAAGCGCGTTCGCAACACCAAGGACAAAGTACCCCGAAGCCACAACCATCAAGTCAACGCGACCATTAGGGAGCGGCGACCTTGAACGGAATCGATTTGGCGTAGGATCCCTGGTGTTGCCTTGGAGTGTTGAGAACCGATGCGTCCCCAACGCCGTCTTACCGCGATGCTGGTGTGCCTGGCTTTCGTCTCGCCGTTGCTTGCCCAACCCCTGCGAGCCCAGAAAGACAAGCCAGAGCCATTGAACGACAAGGAGATTGAGCAGATCCGCGAAGCGGGAATCGACCCCAACGAACGGGTCAGCCTCTACACAAAATTCCTCAATGAGCATGCGGACACCATCAAGAGCCTCACCAATCGGGCAAAGTCCCCGGCGCGCGGCCGCCGCCTCGACGATGAGCTTCAGAACCTCACGGCGCTCATGGACGAGCTCGGTTCCAATCTCGACGTCTTCTCCGACCGGCACGCCGACATCCGAAAGGCCCTCAAGCCGCTCAATGAAGCTGCCCCGCGCTGGCTCGGCACTCTGCGCGCGCTGGCCGGCGAGCCCGGCTTCGACCTGGCACGCAAAGAAGCCATCGAGAGTGGCGAGGATCTGACTGACCAGGCCAAGCGTTTGCTCACCGAGCAAACCGAGTACTTTGACCTCCATAAAGATGAGCGAGGCCAGGACCGTGCCGAACCCAAATAGAACAGGAAACAAGGAACGGCCGGGATCGATGGATAATTCCATGCATGGAAACGCTATGACGGATGCGGTGGAACCTGCGGAGATTTTTGCGGATCCTCCGGCGCTGCCGGGGCGCTGGACGGTGTGCGCCATGCTGTTTGTGGCCACGTCGATCAATTATATGGACCGGCAGGTGATTGCGATTCTGAAGCCGGTGCTGGCTCAGAGCACGATTCACCTCGCGCCACTGCTGCCAGGATGGCCGACGGTCGAGACGTCCATCCACATGAACGAGGTGCAGTACGGGAATATCGTGGGCGCGTTTCAGATTGCGTATGCGGTGGGTGTGATTTTTGCGGGCAGGCTTGTCGACAGGCTGGGATGCCGCAAGGGATATCCGATCGTAACAGGCCTGTGGAGCCTGGCGGCGATGGGACACGCGCTGGTGAATTCTGTGCTTGGATTCGGCGTGGCGCGCGTCTTTCTGGGGCTGGGCGAGAGCGGCAATTTTCCGGCGGCGATCAAGGCGACGGCGGAATGGTTTCCGCCCAAGGAGCGGTCGCTGGCCACGGGAATCTTCAACTCCGGGGCGTGCGTGGGGGCGATTCTGGCTCCGGCGATTGTGCCCTGGGTGGCGTGGCATTTTGGCTGGCGCGCAGCTTTTCTCACGACCGGCGTTTTCAGCGCAAGCTGGATTGTATGGTGGTCAGTTAAATATCGGACGCCGCTCGAATCGATGGAATGGAGCCGCGGGGCGGTGGTTGCGCCGCGGGCCGGGCCGCCGCTTGCATGGTGGAAGCTGCTGCGCTACAGGCAGGCGTGGGGGTTTGTGCTGGGAAAGTTTTTGACCGATCCAGTGTGGTGGTTTTTTCTGTTCTGGCTTCCGGGCTACTTCAGTTCGCGATTCAATCTGAACCTGTCGCACCTGGGCGCGCCGCTGATTGTGATTTATTGTCTTTCGACGGTGGGCAGTGTTTGCGGCGGCTGGCTGCCGCGCGGCTACGAGCGGCTGGGCATGGCGCTGAAACCCGCACGGCTGGCTGCGATGCTTACATGCGCGTGCCTGATTGTGCCGGTGGGATTTGCCGGGGGAATGCACTCGGAGTGGGCTGCGGTGGCGCTGCTGAGCCTGGGCGCGAGCGCGCATCAAGGTTGGTCGGCCAACCTTTTTACCACTGCGCCGGATATGTTTCCTCACGAGTATGTCGGTACGGTGGTGAGTTTTGGGCAAGTAGGCGGGGCCGTGGGAGGAGCGATTTTTGCGGCGGTGGCGGGACATATTTTGCAGTTCACGCACAGTTATGTGCCGCTGTTTCTCTATTCCTCGCTGGCGTATCTTGTCGCTCTGGCCATATTGCGGACATTAGCGCCGGGGCTGAAGCGGGCGATGTCTCAGGGCTAGGGCGCGGTTGGGATCGAAGAAAAGGAATGCGGCAATGACAGAGACGCGGAAGTTGCGGACAGGCATGGTGGGCGGCGGTCCGGGAGCCTTCATTGGGCCGGTGCATAAAATGGCAGCCGAGCTCGATGGACGGATTGAATTGGTTGCCGGGGCTTTTTCGCAGTCGGCGGAGCGATCGCGCGCGGCGGGGGTTGGTTTCGGGATCGATCCGGGCCGGGCGTACGCGGACTACCGGCAGATGCTGGAGGCAGAGCGGGCGCGGAAAGACGGGATCGATTTTGTGGTGATTGCGACGCCCAACCACTTGCACCTGCCGGTGGCGAAGGCCGCGCTGGAGGCTGGTTTCGCCGTGGTGAGCGACAAGCCGGCAACGGCGACATATGCCGAGGTGCTGGAACTTGAGGCAGTGGTGGCGAAGGCCGCATTGCCGTACGCGCTAACCCATACCTATGCCGGGTACGCGCTTGTGCGGGAGGCGCGCGCTGTGTGCGCGAGCGGGGCGCTGGGACCGATTCGCAAGGTTGCAGTTGAGTATCTGCAAGGGTGGTTGAGCGGGGCGCTTGAAAATACGGGGCAGAAGCAGGCGGCCTGGCGCTCCGATCCGGCGCTGAATGGGCCGGGCGGCTGCATCGGCGATATTGGCACCCACGCGTTTCATCTGCTGGAGTACGTGACCGGGCTCGAAGTGACGAGCCTGAACGCGGCACTGCGCACCGTGGTTAAAGGGCGGCGGCTGGACGACGATTGCAATGCGATGCTGCGGCTGAAGAACGGTGCGACCGGGGCACTGATGGCATCGCAGGTGGCCGCGGGTGAGCGCAATGACGTGCGACTGCGCGTATACGGAGAGAAGGGCTCGCTCGATTGGCGGCAGGAAGATCCCAACCGGCTGCGCGTGAAGTGGGCGGACGGACCGGAGGAGATTCGCCACGCGGGGGGGAATTATCTGAGCGACGGCGCGCGCGCGGTGACGCGGCTGCCGGGCGGACATCCGGAGGGATATATCGAGGCGTTTGCTGCGCTCTATCGTGAATTTGCGGATGGATGGATGGCGTGGCGGCGAGGCGAACCAGACCCGTTGCCGGCGACTCTGCCGGGGATTGTGGCCGGGGTGCGCGGGATGCGGTTTATTGAGCGAGCGATTGAGAGCAGCCGCAACGAAAGATGGGTTGAGTTTTAAATCGATCGTGGGATCGCGGGCCTCAGAGGCGAGACCTCTCGACGGGCTCAAGGCAGGCTCTAGCCGCTAGCTCTCAGCTCTACTGAATTCGAGGGCTCCGCCTTTTGCGCGCTTCTGGCGGCGAGGATGGGCCCTTGGCTCTTCAGCGGCTTCGCGCTTGGTCCGGGAGGCTGGCGTCTCTGCGCATGCTTTTTGCGGACGCGCCGATTCTGCCGGTGGCGTAAAGATACCAGGCAAGCCAGGCGGGCGTGGTCCAGAGGTAGTAGGGGGAGGTGATTTGGACGGATGCGAGCACCTCGATCAGCGCGACGCCGGCGAACACTGCCAGGGGGAGAAATGAGCGCCGGGCGTCCACGGCTCGATAGAGTCCGGCGAGCACGGCGGGAAGCAGCATGGTTTCATCCGTGAACCAGCCAAAGGGTGTGCACAAGGCCCCAACAAGGAGCAGCAAGAGGCCGTGATCCATCCAGTTCCATCGGTCGCGACGAGTCCAGAAATACCACACCCCCCACATGCAGGCGGCGGCCTCGGGGACAAACTGCAGCCACACGGCATGGCGGTCGAGGAGAAACCGGAAGCTGACGCTCAGGGCAGGCACCGCTTCGTCCAGCGCTCCTCCGGCGCGCATCATTTGGGAGTATTGTGACCACGCATGAGGGTCGAGAGAGAACGAGAGTGCGCAGCTGGCAAAGAGCGCGGCTGCAAAACCCACAAGGATCACGTAGGTTTTGTGTCTCACGGCCCACAGGATCAGCACAATGCCGAAGGGCAGAAACAGGTGCGGTTTGAGAGCGCAAAGCAAGAGCGCCGCCCCGGCGAGGAAAGGCCGGGTCTTGTGGAAGTAGAGAAAGAGCGCGACGCCGATGAGCAGAAAGATGCCGAACTGCGCGGCCATCAGGCAGGCAATCGCGGGCGCGAACAGGTAGCCGCAGAGATGGAAACGGTTGTCCGGGCGTCCATTGACGAGCCAAAGAATCCATAAGGAGACAGAAAGACCGCCGAGGAGAACGAGTAACCAGAGGATGAGGCCTGTCTTTGGACTGAACAGTCCGAGCGGCCATGCGAGGAAGAAAGCCACGGGCGGGTTACGCATGGTGAGGAGGGGCTCGTTGGACGGGCGTCCCGCGGCGAGTTCAAGGGCTCGCACTGTCTGCAGGTCGTAGGGGTTTGCGCCGTGCACAAGCTGTTGCCCCGCTGCCCAATAGGAGATGAAGTCGCGTTCAGCGGCGTTTCTGTCGCTGAGCCCGACGATATAAACGCCGAGCACGAAACAGATTCCTGCAGCCACTATGCAGGCGGCGGCGAGGGCGCGCAGGGGGCTCTTTTTCAATGGCTGTCTCCGATCGCGGCGCGAGAGCGCCCACGGCCGCTTGGGTTGCGCACGCTTTTTGCGGACGCGCCGATTCTGCCGGTGGCGTAGAGATACCAGGCAAGCCAGGCGGGCGTGGTCCACAGGTAGTAGGGAGAGGTGATCTGGACGGATGCCAGGATCTCGACGAGTGAGACGCCGGCGAAAAGCGCCAGGGGCCAGACCGAACGTCGACCGTCCACTGCGCGATAGAGTCCAGCCAGCACGGCGGGAAGCAGCATGGTCTCATCGAAGAACCAGCCGTAGGGCGTACACATCGCGGATACGAGCAGCAGCAGGAGTCCCTGATCCATCCAACGCCAGCGGCTGCGGCGCGTCCAGAAGTACCAGAGCGCCCAAATGCAGGCGGCGGCTTCGGGCAGAAGCTGCAGCCATACTGCATCGCGGTCGATGAGAAAACGGAAGGACACGCCCAGCGTGGGGATCCACTCGTGAAGAACTCCCGAGGAGCGCATCATTTGTGAGTATTGCGACCACACTCGGAGGTCAAAGCAGAGTGAAAGTGCGCAACTGGCCAGCAAAGCGGCGCAGAAACCAGCGAGGACGGCGAAGGCGCGGCGGCCCACCACCCATAAAAGCAGCGCGATGGCGAAGGGCAAGAACAGGTGAGGCTTCAAGGCGCACGGGAGAAGAGCGGCGCCGGCAAGAAAAGGCCTGGAATGGTGAAAGTAGAGAAAGAGCACGAGTCCAGTAAGAAGAAAAATGCCAAGCTGCCCGGCCATGAGGCAGGCCAGCGCGGGTGCAAACGCGTAGCCGAGCAGGTGGAGACGGCTGTTGGGGCGTCCATTGAGGAGCCAAATCATCCAGATCGACACGGAAAGGCAAGTGAGGAGAACGAGCAACGAAAGAGTCAGTGCGGTCTTTGGGCTGAGATAGCCGAGCGGCATGGCGAGAAAGGAGGCCACCGGCGGACTGAACGAGATTTTCGGCCGCAGGGCAGCGAGGCCCACGGCGCGCTCGAGGCGCAGGATGGCCGCCGAATCGTAGGGATTGGCGCCGTGAACGAGCTGCTGTCCGGCCGCCCAATACTGGATGAAATCCCGATCCGTGACCGTCTTGTCGGTCAGGCCGCGGGTCAATATGCCGAGCACGAAAAGGTGACCGGCCGCGACGATGCCGGCTGCGGCAAGTACGCGCAAAGTGCTTGATTTCAATTCGGCTCCGTTCCCGCACTGATGGCGCTCAAAGCCGCATGTGGCTGAAACTGCCACGTCGACAATGCTGCCAGGACGAGGGTTTTTCGTTGCCCAAACTGTACACGAATGCGGCGCGAATTTCCTAAAGTGGCCGGCAGGGGTTGCGGTTCAGTTTGATGGAATTGACCCGCAGAGTTGAAGCCCAAGTTTAACGGGGGGACGCTTGCGGCACCCTTGCTGCTCTCAGAGGCGGGTTTTGAAGTCATGCCCTGATACAAGGCCGACGTTTTCCACAGTCCTTGGGGTCGAGACCCGTACAACTGGCCGAGCGACCTTGTTTTCGTTGACTCTGTACCTCGATTCGGGTATTCTGAAGACCTTGCGCGGTGTTGCGCCTGGGGTCTGTGTGTAGCTACCCGGACCGGCTGGCGGATTGCCTGAAGGGGTCCGCTGGAACAGGCCGTCGGCTGTTGGACGTAGAACGAGTCCAGGCGAGCCAGAAGCCCTTTGAGGGCCAGCCCCCGCAGTCCTCACCCGAACAGGCTTGTTTGGACGTGGGTAGAAGTCAGGCCCGTGCGCTTTTTTGCGTGGGGCCATAGCGGTTTGCGCCGTGGTTGTTCTTTGAGTGCAGGATTCGGTAAAACAGGTTTTTAGAGGGCAGGAGAGCGATGGGTACTTTCGTTCCGAGCGGCAAGGATATTGACCGCAAGTGGTTTGTGGTGGATGCAAGCGGCCAGACACTGGGCCGGCTGGCGACCAAGGCAGCCGATGTGCTGAGCGGCAAGCTGAATCCGCAGTATGTGCCGTATATCGATATGGGCGACCACGTGATCGTGATCAACGCGGAGAAGGTGCGGCTGACCGGGCTGAAGGCCGAGAAGAAGCTGTATCGGCGCTACACCGGATTTCCGGGCGGGTTGCGCGAAGAGTCGTTTGTGCGGCTGTTGAACCGCAAGCCGGAAGCGATTCTGGAGCAGGCCATCAAGGGCATGCTGCCCAAGAGCAAGATGGGCCGCCAGATGGGCAGCAAGCTGAAGGTTTATCGCGGCGATAAGCATCCCCACCTGGCGCAGCAGCCGGTGGCGCTGGAGTTCAAGTAAGAGCAGGGACGTAGCCACCCCAGCGAGCAAAGACCGCTCGCCGGGGACCCCGGCAGGGACTAGGGACTAAAGGGACTGAAGATTGGCCGGGGAAGGCCGGCGGAGAGAGCAAAGAATGGCAGATCTGGTTCAGTATTACGGGACGGGACGGCGCAAGTCGGCGATCGCCCGCGTTTTTCTGCGTCCCGGCACGGGCGAGTGGAAGGTCAACGGCAAGGCGTTTGAAACGTATTTCGTGACCGAGCAGCAGCGAGTGGCCGCCAAGCGGACGCTGGTGGTGGCCGAGCTGACCGGCAGCTTCGACGTGGTGACTACCGTGAAGAGCGGCGGCGTGGCGGCGCAGGCCGATGCCGTGAAATTGGGCGTGGCGCGCGCGCTGATTGAGTTCAATCCCGAGCTGCGCAAGACATTGAAAGCCGAAGGCCTGCTGACGCGCGATGCGCGCCAGAAAGAACGCAAGAAGTACGGGCAGAAGGGCGCCCGCAAGCGGTTCCAGTTCAGCAAGCGCTAACGCGCTTGCAGGGATCAGGTTTCAGAGATCAGAGATCAGTTTCGGCGTCGCTGTTCTGATATCTGACAACTGATCTCTGGCTACACCAATCTCCCGCGCGAGCGGGATCAATCCGGGCCAGGGTAGGACCAGCCCGGATGCAATCCAATAAGGAGGCCCATTGGCCACGATCACCATGAAGGAGTTGCTCGAAGCGGGAGTTCACTTCGGGCATCAGACGAAGCGCTGGAACCCAAAGATGAAGGAATACATTTTTGGAGAGCGCAACGGAATATACATCATCGACCTGCAGAAGACGCTGAAGCTTTTCAAGGAAGCGTCGAAGTTTGTGACCGAGCTGTGCGCGGGGGGCAAGACGATTTTATTCGTCGGCACCAAGCGGCAGGCGCAGGATGCCGTGGCTGAAGAGGCCACACGCGCGGGGATGCCGTATATCAACCAGCGCTGGCTGGGCGGCCTGCTGACCAACTGGGTGACGGTGCAGAAGAGTGTAAAGCGCCTTCAGGAACTGGACGACATGGCTACCGATGGCCGTTACGAATTGCTGACCAAAAAGGAAGTCATCAAGCTGGAGCGGGAGCGCAAGCACCTGCAGGCGAACCTGGCCGGCATCAAGAATATGAAGCGGCTGCCGGACGCCTTGTTTATTGTCGACTCGAACAACGAGGGGATTGCCGTGAAGGAAGCCCGCAAGCTGGGGATACCAGTGGTTGCGGTGGTGGATACCAACTGCGACCCGACGGTGGTGGATTATGTGATTCCGGGCAACGACGATGCGCTCCGCGCCATTCGGTTGTTCACGTCGAAGATGGCCGACTCGGCCGCCGAGGGCGTGAACCTGGTGGGCGACAAAGCCTTTGCCGAAGAGCTGCCTGTGCCGGCCGCGGAGGAGATTGCCGCTGAGGCCGCGCCGGTGGAAGAAGTGGATCTGGAAGCGGCGCTGGGCGGCGGCATTCGCAAGGCGCCGGCGGTCGCGGCGCTGGATGAAGCTGAAGTGGCCGGCGGCGCGCACTAAACTTCCGTCGCACGAACATGCCCATCATGAGACAAGCGTGGCCGCACGGGTCGAGCGCCACGCTTTTCTTTTGCAAAAAAGATGCTGACGCCCACCCTTCGCAAAAGGCGCGAAGGACGGGGCACCCAGCTTCAGGGATGGCACCCAGATTGAAGGATGGGGCGCCCAGCATAAACTTGAGTTGGACACCACGAACCATTGCGGGAACCAGCGGAGATCAGGAAAAAGAGAGATGACGACAGTGAGCGGGAAGATTAATGCCAAGTTGGTGAAAGAGCTTCGCGAGAAGTCGGGCGCGCCGATGGGCGATTGCCTGAAGGCTTTGCAGGAGACTCAAGGGGACATCGAGGCGGGCTTTGTGGTGCTGCGCAAGCGGGGCATGGCCTCGGCGCAGAAGAAGGCTGCCCGTACCACCAACGAGGGCGCGGTAGGAACGTATATTCACGCCGGCGGCAAGATTGGCGTGCTGATCGAGATCAACTGCGAGAGCGACTTTGTGGCCCTGACGGAAGACTTCCAGGAGCTGCTCAAGGACATCGCGATGCACATCGCGGCCAGCGATCCGCGCTACATCAAGCGCGAGGACGTGACGCCGGAGGACCTGGAGCGCGAGAAGGACGTTTATCGCGCGCAGACGGCCGCCTTGGGCAAGCCGGAAAAGTTGATTGCGCAGATTGTGGACGGGAAGATGGCGAAGTTCTACGAGGAGGTTTGCCTGCTGGAGCAGCCTTTCATTAAGGACCAGGCCATCAGCATCAAAGAACTGATCGCGACCAAGGTCGGCAAGCTGGGCGAGAACATCACGGTGCGGCGGTTTGCGCGGTTCAAGGTGGGCGCGGCGGACTGGACCGTGGCGCAGACCAAGGCTCAAGAAGCGGCGGAATAGTCAAGACAGGGAATAGAGACTAGAGAATAGGGAATAGGGAAAAGAAAGGCCCAGGGCTTCGGTTCTGGGCCATTTTTCGTTTGCTGCGAAGCGTGAAAACGCGTGGGCGGCTGGTATGCGATACTCGAAAAGGCATGTATAAACGCATCGTTCTCAAGCTTTCGGGTGAGGCACTGGCAGGCGCGCGCGGCTTCGGGCTGGACGCCGACAAGGTGGCGGGGATCACTGGCGAAATCTCCGAAATCCACGCGCTGGGCACGGAGATTGGCGTAGTCGTGGGCGGAGGAAACATCTTCCGCGGCGTGGCCGAACAGGCCAAGGAAATGGACCGCGTGAGCGCCGACAACATGGGCATGCTGTCGACGGTGATCAACGCAATCGCCTTGCAGGATGCGCTGGAAAAACGCGGCATCCAGTGCCGGGTGATGAGCGCGGTGTTTATGAACCAACTGGCCGAGCCGTACATTCGGCGGCGGGCGGTAAGGCATCTGGAAAAAGGGCGGGTGGTGATTTTTGCCGCGGGCATTGGGAATCCGTTCTTCTCAAGCGACACGGCGGCCAGCCTGAGGGCCATGGAGATCAAGGCCGACGTGCTGCTGAAGGGCACCAAGGTGGAGGGCATCTACAACGCCGATCCGGTGCTGTTCAAGGATGCCGTCAAATACGATGAGATTACCTATATGGAGATCCTGCGCCAGGGGCTGAAGGTGATGGACCTGACCGCGGTGAGCCTGTGCAAAGACAACAACCTGCCGCTGATCATCTTCAACATGAACCAGCCGGGGAATATCCGGCGTGTGGTGATGGGTGAGAAGGTGGGATCGCTGGTGACGGCGTAAACCACCCCGGACCACCCCAGCGACGAAGACCTGTCGCCGGGGACCCCGGACCACCCCAGCGACGAAGACCTGTCGCCGGGGACCCCGGCGTAAACCGCCCCAACGTATGGGCAGCTTTCAGCTTTCGGCTACCAGCCTCTAGCTCAAGCGGTTGCCGGTTAGCGGCATGTAGCTGGAACCTGGCGGCGCGGAGGCGTCTAACAGGCAGTGGAGACGCGCACGCCAGACCGTCCGGATCCCAAGCCAGCACGGCTGAATGCACTGACGGGCCTGCGTTTCTTCGCGGCCATCAACATTGTTTTGTTCCATTTTTCCAATCCAAAGTCGTTTGGCTTTCTGGCGCCGGTGGTCAACGCCGGCTTTGCCTCGGTGAGCTTTTTCATCCTGCTCTCAGGATTTGTGCTGGCGTACAACTACGGGGCGCGGGCGCGGGCCGGCGAGCTGGATCGGGTGCGCTTCTGGAAGGCGCGGTTCACGCGGCTCTATCCCATCTATCTGCTGAGCTTGTTTTTGAGCTGGCAAGTGCTGCCGGTGGAGTATGGGGCGCACACGCGCTTCATGTTCTGGATGGGCATGGCGTTGACGCCGCTGCTGCTGCAAGGGTGGATTCCGGAGCTGGCGACGTTCCTGAATACGCCCGCCTGGACCATGTCGGCTGAGTGCTCTTATTACGTGGTCTTTCCCTGGCTGGCAAGCTGGAAACGGCCACTGCGGATCATGCCTCACCTGGCCAAGATGGCCGGGGTCTGGATGCTGGGGATGATTCCCGGCGCCCTGTATGTCGCGTTCAACCCGGACGGCATTGCGCATCCGGACCGCTTCAGTACCGGACCCTGGCTGCAGGCGCTGAAATACACACCCTATACACACGCGGCCAGCTTTGTCTTCGGCGTGATGCTGGCTAGCCTGGACGAAATAATTGCGCGCGCCAGCCGCATGAGACTGTGGCTGGGGCTGGCCGGATTTGCGGCGCTGTTCGGCGTGCTGGAACTGGGGCCGATGGTGCCGTATGCGCTGATTCACGACGGCCTGCTGATGCCGCTGTTCGGCTGCATGATTCTAGGGCTGGCGGGCGAGAATCCGCTGGCGTTTCTCTTTGGACTGCGCCCGCTGGTCTTTGTGGGCGAGGCCAGCTACTGCCTCTACCTGTTGCACTTTACTTTATGGAATCTGATTCACAATTCGCATGTGCTGGAGCGGCTGGGGCTCAGCCGGTTCGATCCGTGGATCAGCTACGCGCTGCTGATCGGCATGGCGCTGCTGGCGCTCTACCTGGTGGAGAAGCCGGCGCAGCGGCAATTGCGCAAGAGGATGGGCGTGTAGGAGCGCCGCCCACGCGAAAGTTAATAACAGGCTCTAGGGGGCTACGGATTGCTCAGCGTGGCTTCCGTGGTTAATGGACGCCAGCGCGGTGGGCTGGAAACCGGTTGGGTAAGGCGTGGCCTGAGTGGGGGTCAGCGCGCCCGTATTGGGATTCAGTTGGAATCCGGAGACCGAGTTGCCCAGGTGGTTGGCGGTATAAACGTAGCGGCCCAGCGCCGCGTCGACCAGGATGGAGACCGGCGCGGTGTCAGTGATGTTGGTTGCGCTGCCGGTGACGTTGACCGCGGCAGAAGGAGTGCCGGTGGCCAGATTGATTTCGTATGCCGAGACCGACGAGTCCAGCTCGTTGGCGACATAAATATAAAGGCCGCGCTGGTCCACAACTATTGACTCGGGTTCGTTTCCGGTTCTGAAGGGGCCGTTGACCATGAAACTCAGGGCGCCGGTGCTCTGAATGGTGTAGCCGATCATCTGGTTGGAGGCGAAGTCAGTGACGTAGACAAAGCGGTTTGTCGGATCGGACGTAATGGCCGAAGGCTTGACACCCGCTTGCCAGGGGCTGCCGGAAACGGGGGTCAACGCGCCGCCGGAGCCTACAGTGAAGCCAAAGACCCAGCCGGGATTGGCGAGACTGGTGACGGCTCCGCCGGGATTGTAGGCCGACTGGTCATAGACCGTTACATAGACTGTGTTGTTGTTGGCCAGGACGGCAACCCCAGTGGGAATCAGGGTGTCACCCGCAAAGCTGCCGGGGAGGCTGAGGTTGATGCCGGCAACCGGGGAGCCGATGACGCCCGACGAAAGCGGATAGGCTGACAGCGTGGCAGAACTGGTTCCGGAGACGACATAGAGATAAGTATCGGCGATATTGTCGGTCAGGAAGACGGGCGGGGCGCTGAGCGTAACCGAGTCCTTCTGGGTGAGTATGCCAACGCCGGAGAGGTCGAAGTGAACCACAGTGCTGCTGCCCTGATTGGCGACGTAGAGATTTTGGGTATCGTGCGTGACGACCATGGAAACGGGATTGATTCCCCCGCTGAGAACGGTCGGCTGCCCCGCGCGCACCGCGCCGGATTGTGAGTCCACGTCGTAGGTTTGAATCTGCCCGGCGGGGCTGGTTCCCCCGCCCTGAGAGCTGGCCACGAAGAGATAGTCGATGGTGGTGATCTCGCAAGAGGTCAAGGCGGTGGCCAAAAAAAGGCCGACTAGAGCGATCAAAGAGACCCGGGAGACCAGAAAGAGCTGGCTCGATTTGCTGAACTTCATGCGCTTCCTTCGTCGTGGGCCGTCAAGTTGAAGCCCAAAGAAAAAATGGTTACGGCATTTCCGAGGTTAAGGTGTCCTCAACAACTTCATGCGCGACAGCCGCTTCGTGATGGCTGCGCCAACTTTGCGGCCACTGCTATGGGCTTACATCAAGCCCTGGAAATGCGATCGGTTGCCCCGTATGTATTGTAAAAGGACGGTACGGGTTGTTGCTAGTTTGTCTGACCACAGTCTCTCACTTGAGTGTGCCGTTATGCGGAATTGCGGCGACAGCGGTGGGAAATGCGTTGGCCAGGTAAGGGGAGTTCTGCGAATTGACCAGTGTGCCGGCGGTGGTGTTCACCTCAAAACCGGAGATGGTGCCGGAGGCTCCGCTGCCGAGGAAGTTGGCGGTGAACAGGAAGTGATTGGTGGACGGATCGATGCCGATGGCCACTGGCTGCGAGCCGGTGGAGTAGGTGCCGAGACTGCTGAGCGCGCCGCCGCTGCCGATGGAGTAGGCGGTTACCGTAGAGTCCAGCGAGTTGGCGACGTAAGCGTAAGGATACTTAGGATCGACGACAATGGCGGCGGGTTGATCGCCGGCCTGGAATGGGCTGCCGCTCAAGGGGGTCAGGGAGCCGCCGTTGATGGCGTAGGCGAGGACCTGGCCGGTTGCGTAGTCGGAGACATACACAAAGCTGTTGGTGGAATCGCTGGCAATTCCGGAGGGATGGGTTCCGGCGGCAAAGGGCGCGCCGCCATTCAATGGAGTGAGTGCGCCGCCCGAGCCAATGGAAAAGCCAAAGACATAGCCAACGGTAGGCGAAGCATTGGAGTCGTAAGCGGTGACGTAGAGCGACGCGCCGGAAGCGAGCACGTTGAGGGCAGTGGGCACCAGCACATGGCCGGCATTGCTGCCGGTGAGGCTCAGCGGCCAGTAATTGGTGCCCAGGCTGGGATTGGTAAGAGGTGCTCCCAGCGCGTCGCTGGGAGGATTGTCCTTCGAGGGGGTAATGCCGTAAGCAGCGACCGATCCCGAGCAGGGATCGGCTGTGGAGCAGGTGGGCAGCGGCTGGTAGGTATCCAAAATGAACAGGTTCGCCCCGTTCACAGCGACGGCGATGGGGAAGATCCCCGGTGTATTGGTGGTGTTCTGGGGATAGAGCTTTCCGTCGTTGCCGATGATGAACTGGACGATGCTGTTGTCGTCCTGATTGACCACATACAAGTTCGTGTTGTCTGAGGAGACGGCTTCGGCCACCGGGTTGCGTCCGCCAGAAGGAAAAGGCGAAGTGGGAATCTGGCGCATCGCACCAGACTCGGAGTTGATCTCGAAGACATCTATCTCGCCGTAGTTGTTGGGTCCGGCAGCCTTGGAACTGGCCACAAAAACGAAATCCACGGTGAGTACTTCACAAGCGGTCATCAGCCCAGCCACCAGGAGACCGGCAGCGGAGACCAGCAGCAGCTGGCTCAGTTTGTTGAACTTCATGCGCATCTTTCGCCAGCGGGCCAGAACCGCGGCCCGATAAAACAGGTTTGGAATCGAACCCAGGGCGCCCGGAACAACCCGCGCCCGGTATTCGGCTGCGTTTGAAGAAGAATCCGGCCACCAAGCAATCTGAGGCGGGATTCCGGCGCGGAAAGCTGGGGTGGAAGCCAGCCGCCCGGCTGTCGCCCACACTGTTGACGACTGCCCCGGCGCCGCTCTACGGCGTTCTTAAGGACACCGCGAAAATGCATTAGCTGGTACGCCCGTCGATCACGCACCAAGTGGCCGGGCCTTGAAGCGTATAGGTGGAAGTGGTGCGTAAACTATTGAGTGAGCCGGCATTGGGATCAACCAGCCGGCCGTTCACGGCTGAATCGTTGAAGTCGGCCGAGTAAACGTACTGATCGCTGGGATCTTCGACAAGGCATTGGGGCGCCGATCCGGATCCAAACGGTTGACCGGGGATGAAGCTCAACTGGTATGCGGGGGTGGTGGTGATGAAATAGCCGGCAATGCCACTTGCCGCGTTGGCGCCCGCGATGTTGTTTCCCTGGTTGGCCACGTAGATGAACTTACCCTTGGACTCCACCAACAAGTAAATTGGATTGGCGAGGGTCGGATCGTCGGGAACATTTCCGCCGGTCTCTGCCGCCAAAGCGCCATTTGCGCCAACGGAGAAGGGCAGAATCTGGCTCTGGGCGGGTGTTTGCGTGCCGTTAAAGTCGACGGTGATGGGTTCGTTGTCAAGTACATACATGACTCCCGCGGCGTATACGACGGCAGTGCCCTGGGTGATGCCCAAAGGCTGGGAGCTGTTCTGATTGATGGTCAACTGCCCGTTTGTGTTGCTGAAGGTGTAAGGAAAAACCGAAGTGCCGCCGGTGTATGGGTAGCTGGTAGCCGGAGTGCTGCTGCTCAGCGTGATAAAGGTGCCCGAAGCCTCAGCGAAGTCGACCGGATTGGCGGGCACCGGGAAGTAAGGCAGCGCCGCACCATTAGCGGCAGTCACCTGGGCATTGACGATCAACTGCAGGCGGCCGGTGGTCTGATTGATGCTGAAAGCGGTAATGTCGCCGCAGGCTGTGGTTCCGGCACCGAGCGCCAAGGCGCAGGCAGCACTTGAGGGCGCGTCGTGGTCAAGCACGTAAAGGTAGCCGCCTGAGGAGTCGGCAATCATGCGGAACGGGTTGATCCCTTGGGTGAAAAAGGTCTCCTGCGCGCTGAGGGAGCCGTTTCCGCCGACCGCGAACACGGTGATATTGGAGTTCTGGCAAGGGTCCGCAGTTGTGCAGTCGGCGCTGCCCGAGGCGGTCGCGCCGCGATTAAGAACATAAAGAAATCGGCTGCCAGTAAGCAGGACCGCACGGACCGGGTTGGCCCCTGCGGAGGAAATCGGCAGCAAATCGATGGGGGCCAGCTTCCCGGTATTGTGATCGATCTGAAAACCGGTGATGATGCCGTTGCCGGCGGGCTGGGCCGTCACTGTTCCCGTCACATACAAATAGCCGACCGCATAACTCTGCACGCAAGACGCGACGCTGAGAACGATGCCAGCAGAGAGGGCGCTCAGCAGGAGGGCCTTGCCGAATTTCTTAAACTTCATGCGATTCCTTCATCCTGGTCGGGTGTGCGCCGCCAAGTTTGCTAATTCCACAGCAGAGCTGGGTTGGGATGGGTCCCTGATGCATTGTAAAAGCCAAGGGCAGGTTGTGCCTAGTTTCAGTTGGATAACGGGCAAAACAATGCATTTTCGAGGTGATCCTAGCCTGGGCGCGGGGCAAAACCGGCGCCCAACCCACCGGCAAGGACCATCTCGTGATGAGTTGCGGTTTGGACGCCGCGAGGGAGGGAAACGTCAACGAGGGGACGCGAAAACAGCACCTCACAGCCGAACAGAGACGGAGCCGCGACTGAATGCAATCGCGGCTCCGCAGCGCGGCGCGATATTACCAGACACGGCAGGAATTAACCGGGTACATGGGCTGGCCCTTGGTGCAGTTAAACGCCTTTCCGAACTCGTCGAAGTTCTGCACGGTGCCGTTGACGCGCCACTTGCCGGGTGAATGGGGGTCGGTAAGCGCGGACTGGCGAGCGGACTGCTCGGTCTGGTTCTGGCACCACACCTGGGCGAAGCCGAGGAAGTAGCGCTGCGCCTCCGTGTAGCCGTCGATTTTTTCGTCGATCGTTTTCCCCTGGGCCGCCAGCGTGTCCAGCAACGCCATGTAGGCGATGCGCAGGCCGCCATTGTCGGCGGTGTTTTCACCCAGCGTGAGCTTGCCGTTGAGCTTTTGCTGCGGAGCGTCGTCATGGGCCGGCGCTGCCTCAAAGCCGCTGTACTCGGTTGCTTCGCAATCGGTGCGCTCAGTGAATGCCTTGCGGTCCGCGGGGGTTTGCCACTCGCGCAGGTTGCCCTTTCCGTCGTATTGCGAGCCCTCGTCGTCGAAGCCGTGGGTCATCTCGTGACCGATGACCACGCCGATGCCGCCAAAGTTCACGGCCGGGTCGATCTTGAAGTCAAAGAACGGCGGCTGCAGAATGCCGGCCGGGAAGTTGATGTCATTGAACGAGGGGTTGTAATATGCATTCACCGTGGGCGGCGACATGCCCCACTCTTTCTCATCCACCGGCTTGCCCAGCTTGGCGTAATTGTAGTTGCGGTCGTAAACGGCAACATGGTGCATGTTCCCGATCAGGTCATCGCGGTTCACTTTGACGCTTGAGTAGTCGCGCCACTTTTCCGGATAGCCGATCTTGTTGCGGATCATGGCAAGCTTCTCTTCAGCCGCCTTTTTGGTGTCGTCGCTCATCCAGGGCAGGGTCTTGATGTCGTCGCCGAGGGACTTCTCGAGAGCGGCGACCAACTTGTCCATGCTGTCTTTGGCGGCGGGTGGAAAGTTCTGCTTGACCCAGTCCTGTCCAACAGCCTCTCCAAGCGCGCGGTCGGTCATGCTGGTGCACTGCTTCCAGCGCGGTAGAGGCTCCTTCTGGCCCTGCAGCGTTTTGCCGAAGAAGTCGAAGTTCTCATCGAAGAATGCCTTGGGCAGGTTCGTGGCCTGTCCGTGAAGTGCATGCCAGCGCAGATAGCTCTTCCAGGAATCGAGCGGCTCCGTTTGGAGAAGGCCGTTGAGGGCTTTGAAGTAGTCGGGGGTGGCCACATTCAAGGTGTCAAAGTGGCCGATTCCGACAGCCGAGAAATAGGAACTCCAGTCAAATTCGGGGGCGAGCTTTTCAAAATCGACGAGCGTATAGATGTGATAGCGGTTTGCAGGCGAGCGCAGGTCGGTGCGGCTGGTGGAGGCCTTGGCCATTGCGGTCTCAATCTCCATCACCGCGGCGGCTTCTTTCGCAGCCTTCTCCGGCGAGTCGCCTGCCAGAACGAGCATCTTCTTGACATGCTTGATGAATTGGGCGCGGATGGCGGTGAACCGCTTGGAATCCACAATATAGTAATCGCGGTCGGGCAGCGAGAGGCCACCCTGAGAGACTTCGGCGATCTGCTTGGACGAGTCCTTGTCGTCCTGACTGACGCGGAACCTGAAGAAGCCGTCGGGGGTGCCATGGTTCTCAAGCTCGCTGAGAAGCGCGGGGATCTGTTTGGCTTCCGCGAGATGGTCGATGCTCATCAGAGCAGGCTGGAGGGGAGTCAGGCCTTTTTTTTCGACCAGAGCGGTGTCCATGCAAGATGCGTATAAGTCGCCATATTGCTTCTCCAACGGATTCTTAGGGTCTTTGGAGGCCGCGTCCAGTTCCTGCCAGAGCAGATAGCGATTGCGTTCCTGCAGTAGCGAGAACGACCGCGCCCAGCGCACCTGGTCGGACGGAATGGGATTGTTCTTGACCCAGTTGCCGCAGGCGTACTGGTAGAAATCGGTGCATGGATCGGCAGTCTTGTCGATTGCGGACAGGTCCATGCTCTTGATGGGTGTGGGTTCGGTGGGTTGGGATGCGTCGGCGGGCGAAGCGGCCGGCGTCTGCGCGAACGCGGTTCCGGCCGCCAGCAGCAGAATAGAAGCGAAACGAAAACAATTCATCGAATGTCCTCTTGGGATGGGGTCAACCGGCAACGCCCGTCGGCGGCATGAGCGCTTAGTGTAGAGGGCCTGGGTTGATCCCCGGATTAATTTTGATACAGCCGATTCCGTGCATGCTGCGATGCAGAACAGCCTATCACGGTGGACGAATGGCCTGCCTCCGATCGGTCGTCCGGACCTGCCTGCGAATGGATGCGCGCGGGCCGCAACGCGTGCTATAGTTCGGGCCGTGCCGCTTGCGGCGTGGGATGCTGTTCTCCGGCACCTTTCCCCCGGCACTGGGAGGATGTTTATGCGCATGATCATGCTGGTTCAATTACCGATTGAGCCCTTCAACACCGCCGTGCGAAAAGGAACTGTAGGAGCAAAGATGAAGAAGATTCTGGATGCCATGAAGCCTGAGTCTGCCCATTTTTGTGAGCGCGACGGGAACCGCGGCGGCATCTTTATCGTGGATGTCAAGAATCCATCCGACGTTCCGAGGCTCGCCGAGCCCTGGTTTCTCACCTTCAACGCCACGGTCGAGTTTCGAGTTGCGATGACTGTTGAAGATCTGGGCCAAGCGGATCTGGGCGCGCTGGGTAAGAAGTGGGGTTAGGCCGGCCCGTCTTTGCTACACTCCGCTTACGGTTCACCTTGGAGGTATAGGAATGTTCGCGCGGAGAAACTTTGCTCTTGCGTTTTGGCTGGCGATGGGCGCGGCTGCGTTGCCGGCTCAACCGGCTGCGCAGCCTGCGGGAGGCGCACGCTGGTGCGCGCCGGGCATCTGCTGGATGTGAAGACGGGCAAACTGCTGGATGGCCAAACCATCGTTGTGGTGGGCGAGACCATCCAATCGATCGCGCCGACGGCCGAGGTGCAGGCGCAGGCGGGCGATACGGTGGTTGATCTGGGCGGCCAGACGGTGCTGCCGGGGCTGATCGATGTACACACGCACCTGACCATGAACCCGGACTTCGATCCATATCGCGAGCTCACTTCAACCAGCGCCAAGGAAGCTATCAATGGCGTGGTCAACGCGCGCTCCACGCTGATGGCCGGGTTTACGTCTGTGCGCAACGTGGGCGCCGACGGCTTCGTCGATGTGGACCTGCGCGACGCGATCAACTCCGGGCAGGTTCAGGGGCCGCACATGCAGGTGAGCGGACCGCTGCTGGGCATTACCGGCGGCCACTGCGACGAAAATCTTCTGCCGATTAAATATCACCTGGCCGGCGATGGCGTGGCGGACGGGATTGCCGCGGTGCAGCACAAGGTGCGCGAGAACATCAAGTACGGGGCTGACCTGATCAAGATATGCGCCACCGGAGGGGTGCTGTCAAAGGGCGACGATCCGCAGGCCTCGCAATACACGCTTGAAGAAATGCAGGCCATTGTGGCCGACGCCCATCGGCTGGGCCGCAAGGTGGCGGCGCACGCGCATGGGGCGCAGGGAATTCTGTGGGCGACGGAGGCCGGCGTGGACTCGATCGAGCACGGCAGCTACATCAGCGACGAAGGCATCGCGGAGATGAAGAAGCGCGGCACTTATCTTGTGCCTACGCTTTATCTGGAAGACTGGATGCTGCAGTTTGGACACCTGCCGCAGTTTTACCAAAAGAAGATGGTGGATGTGAGCGCGGTGGCCAAGAGCAACATCAAGCGCGCCATGCAGGCGGGCGTGAAGATCGCGATGGGCACGGATGCCGCAGTGTATCCGCACGGGTTGAACGCGCATGAGCTGGATGTGTATGTGAACCAACTGGGCATGGCTCCGCTGGCGGCGCTGCAAACGGCCACGGTTAACGCCGCCGACCTGATGGGTTGGAGCGCGAAGACCGGCAGCCTGGAAGCGGGCAAGTGGGCGGACATCATTGCGGTGGGCAAGAATCCGCTGGACGATGTGCGCGTGCTGCAGGACGTGAAGTTTGTGATGAAGGCGGGGGTTGTTTATAAGAACGACGCGAAATAGGGATGTTGAACGCGGTTTCCCCAATAGCCGTTCTTAAGGATGGCCGGGTGTCGGCGCGACCTCGAGGGCGGCGCGGTCCCAGTGGGCGCAGTTGGCTGCGGCGTCATAAGTGCTCTCGAGAAACTGGAGCAAGGCCGCGTCCGGGTCTGCGGACTGGCGCATGTCTTCGTAGGGCAGGATGAATTCGCCGAAGTTGGGATCGAAGCGGGCTTGCGCGGGAGCGACGGGATACTGCGCGTAGCCGGGCGGCTCGGGGTAGGCGTAGCTGTAAAAGAAAGGGTCAATGTAACTTCCGCCGGGGCCGGGCGCGCCGGGCCAGAATCCACAACTGCTGACCTCATGCGAATAGGCGTCGCGGGTGACGCGATCGGGCAGGCCACGCATGCTGGGATGCTGCGGGGCGGTGCGGCCGGAGAAGCGCGTGCAGGCCAGGTCGAGCGCGCCCCAGAACAGATGGATGGGGCTGACCTTTCCGATGAAGCGGGCGCGGAAAACGGTGAAGACGCGCGTGGTTTGAAGCAAAATCCGCCAGAAGCGCTGGGCGAATTCGGCATCGTAAGCCTGATGGGTTTGATCCTGGTCGAATGGAATGGGCTGCGCGATCTCCATCGGCATGGGCCAGATGTGGACTGGTGTGCCGAGGCTCTCAAGCGCGGCCATGAGCTGGCGGTAAAACGCGGCCACGGTCATGGGCTTTAGAGGGATGGTGCGGCGGCCGGCTTGACTGCACTCGACGACAAGCAGGTGATCGACGAAATCGAAATCGATCTGCAGAATTTGGTCGTGGCAGAACATGGGCGAAGTGGTGAGGCCGCGAATGGTGGGATAAAGCGTAACGTTCCAGCTATGGTTGATGGGCGGCGTGAGAGCGAGACGGACCTTGCCGACGATCTGCATCCAGAGTTGCAAGGTGGCGCAGGTGTCCCTCCACGCGCTCTGCGGCAGAGCGGGCCAGATTTCGGGGAGCGCGTTCTGTTCTGACATTGGCATGGCGCCTCGTAGGGACCATCATAGCTGCTGCCGGATTCTACACCGGTCTGCCCCGCGCAGCCACGGGAAACAAAGCGTTCTTTACATTCCGGCGTTTCCCCTGCCACACTAGGGAGTGGACACCCAGACAATCGTAATTCTCGATTTTGGTTCGCAGTATACCCAGCTGATTGCGCGGCGCATACGCGAGCTGAATGTTTTCTCCGTCGTGCTGCCGTGCACCGTGCCTCTCAGCGAGATACAGGCTTTGCATCCCCTGGGGATCGTGCTCTCGGGCGGGCCGTCGTCGGTGTATGACGCAGATGCGCCGGCTGCGGACCCGGGCATGCTCGCGCTCGGCGTACCCGTGCTGGGCATCTGTTATGGATTGCATTTCATCGTGCATCACCTGGGCGGCAAGGTGAAGTCTGCACCGCTGCGCGAGTATGGGCACGCGGAGGTGACGATTGAGGACGATCAGACGGCGCTGTTTGCGGGTCTGCCGGCGACGATGCAGGTGTGGATGAGCCACGGCGACGAGGCGCTGGCGCTGCCGGCGGGGTTTCGGCGCACGGCGGTTACGTCAAACGCGCTGGCGGGGATTGCGAATGAGGAACGGCGCATCTGGGCGGTCCAGTTTCATCCCGAGGTACATCACACGCCGCTGGGGTCGCAACTGATCCGGAATTTTGTCTTCAACATCTGCGGCGCGGCGGGAGACTGGACGCCGGCGCATTTTATCGAAAGCACGGTGGCCTCGATTCGCGAGAAGGTGGGCGCGGGGCACGTGATCTGCGGGCTGTCTGGCGGGGTGGACTCGTCGGTGGCGGCGGTGCTGGTGCATCGGGCGATCGGAAGCCAGTTGACCTGCATTTTTGTGAATAACGGAGTGCTGCGCAAGAACGAGTTCATCAGCGTGCAGAAAAACCTGCGCGACAAGCTGGGGTTGCATATTGTCGCGGTGGATGCGAGCGAGCGATTCCTGAAGCAACTGGCCGGCGTGACCGACCCGGAAACCAAGCGCAAACGGATTGGCGCGGAGTTCATCGCGGTCTTCGACGACGAGGCTACGCGGATCGCGAAGGAGACAGGCGGTGTGGACTGGCTGGTGCAGGGCACGCTGTATCCGGACGTGATTGAATCCAGCAGCGTGAAGGGGCCGAGCCAGACCATCAAGAGCCATCACAATGTGGGCGGGCTGCCGCTGGGGATGAAGCTGAAGCTGATCGAGCCGCTGCGGGATTTGTTCAAAGATGAAGTCAGGCGCATCGGTCGCGATCTCGGAATGCCGGAAGATATTCTGGGGCGGCAACCGTTTCCGGGGCCGGGGCTGGCGGTGCGCATCCTGGGCGAGGTTACGCCGGAGCGGGTGGCGCTGCTGCAGGAAGCGGACGAAATTGTGGTGGCGGAGATCAAGGCGGCCGGGCTCTACTCGAAGATCTGGCAGAGCTTTGCCGTGCTGCTGCCGGTGATGTCTGTGGGCGTGATGGGCGACCAGCGGACGTATGCGTACACCGCTGCCGTGCGGGCGGTGCACTCAGAAGACGGCATGACCGCGGACTGGACGCCGCTGCCGTATGAGGTTCTCAAGCGCATCTCGAGCCGGATCGTGAACGAGGTGCGCGGGATCAACCGGGTGGTTTACGACATTACCTCGAAGCCGCCGGGGACCATCGAGTGGGAATAGATGCTTCGCTAACTTCTCTTATGCTGTCTTCGGCCGGGTGTACCAGCCAAAGGCCACAGATCCAACGAGAATGAGTGCCAGCATGGCGGCCCAGGCGATTGCAGCCATCTGCCGGACAGCTTTTTGGCGTGCACCCTCCTCGCGCAAAGAGCGCCCCGCTAAAACGAAACCTGGATGCGCGCCGTTTACGCGCTGGATGACAGCGGCGAAGCGGATGGCTTCGCCCGGTCTCCAGGTGATGCGATCCTGACCGCGCTGGCGGACATCTTCAAGGAGGCTCTGAGGCAAGGTGGGTGTTTGCCCATTGAGTCTCGCCTGGGAGGCTAAGGAATTTCCCTGGTCGTCATAGGCGATGAGGAAGGGCGAGAGGCTGTGGGCTAAATCGACTGTGCCCGCAGGGACCGCATCTGTGGGAGCGACGCCCTGTTCAAGCTGCCATGTCAGATTGTCTGCCATCTCCACTTGAGGGTCGTCGGCGCCGCGACGCAACAACTGCTGAGGAATGGCGTAGAGCGCAAGCGCCAGGATGGTCGCGAAACCGGCGAGCACGAGGGCGTTGAAAATCAAAGCGGGACGGGCAAAGGTGTCACGCAACATGGCGAGATGCTCCTTGGCAAGGGACGTAATAAGGTCGCGGAGGACCAGGGGGATGAAGGCGCGGCGGGAAAGCGTGGAATCGTGCACCGCGTCGCGGAAGGTCTGGCGCATGGCAACGCAATAGGCTTCACGGAAAGCGCGGGGATACAGGCGAAGCGCGCATGCGTAGAGAGATTCGAGCCGGAAAGGGCTGTGGGGAGCCGATGTCATGAGCGGCCTCTGTGCGGCAGGAAGCCGAGCGAGCGAGCGGAGGCGACGGCCGCATCGAGTCTTGCCAGTTCAACGGCCAGGACGGAGTGACCGAGATGGGTGAGGCGGTAGTAGCGGCGGCGCTCATCGTCGGAGATGCCGGATTCCTCAACCAGGCCATCGCGCATCATGCGATCGAGCGAGCCGTAGAGAGTTCCCGGTCCGAGGCGGACGCCCCCGCCCTGGGGCGCGCGGGCGTCTTTCATGATCAGGTAGCCGTGTTTACCGCCCCATCGACCAGGACCTGTCGGTGGGGATCCGGACTTTTCGCCTTCGGCCAAAGAGAGCAGGATGGCGAAAACGGCCGGAGTGAGGGGTGCGGCGGGTGCGGTTTCGGTTGCCATGAATCGACTATATATCCATCGCGGGTATATCCGCAACAGTAATAATTGAAATAATTATGAGAGCGGCTTTTTTGGATTTTGAACAGACTCAAACCAGGCTTATTGACTACCTGGGGTGAGTACAGGGGCGCGCAGCGGGGTGGTTTCGATCTCGATGCGCGTGTTTCTCGCAAAGGTGACATCGGTCCCGGAGTGGAGATAGTTCTCGTAAACGGAGAGCGCCGCGGCATAGTAGCCGATTCCCGCTGCCAGATAGCGACTGCCGGCGGCGATGCCGACGATGCGCCCCACAAAGCCAAATCCGTTGGAGGCAACGCCTGTGCCTGCTGTCAGGTTGCCGTCGCTATCGAGGGCGCGCCCGGCAAGCGCGGTGAGCAACAAGGGCGCAATGGCGCTGGATTGGTTGCGTGGACTGATGGTTCCCTCGGCATCGAGCATCAGGCCTTGCTGGCTGGCGGTGGTAGCGCCGGCGAGTGAGCCTTGCACGGCCCGATCGGCGCCCTGAGGAAAGCGCACTTGCTGAAAAATAAAGCGCAGCTTGCCGTTGCGGCCCAGGGAGCGGGCGGCCTTGACGGTGCTCACCTTGCCTACCAGCACCGAACCCTGCGGGACCACAAGCTGCTTTTCCTCGTCGAAGACCGGCTCAACGACGAGGGCCTGGACCGCGTCGCCGGGTTTCGCGGTGGCCGAACTCAGGCCGGCTGTTAGCGATGCATTGATCGACCAGGTTTCAGGCTTGCCGGGAATCGGAGCTGCCGCGGAAGCAGGCGGCTCGGCAGCTGCGGGAGTGTCGGGCAGTTGCACAGGAGCGGTGAGTTCAAAGGACCAGAGAGTGTGCGCCTCAATGCGTTCCGGATGATAGGGAAGTTGATGGTAGAGCAATTGCAAGGCTCGGTCGCCGCGTCCAGGGGCGGTGAAATAGGCCAGGCGGTCGTGCATCTGGCTTTTCGCCTGGTTCCAGGCGCGGCCGAGGAGGGATCGCGGAGTGGTGTGGCTGGGCGGGGCAAGGTGAAGAACGGGAGCGCCGTTTTCAGCTCCGCTGGTGGCGATGGCAACTTGTCCACTGGGAAGAGTCAACGCATTGAACTGGATTTGAACAGCGTGAAAGGGGGTAAAGTCGCCGCGCAATCTTGCGTGCCAGCGGCTTTTTGTGTCCGGCTTCAACACGGCTACCGTTCCATTTAGCACAGTGTTTTCAGGGACCGCTAGCTTTCCCTGGATATAGATCGGGTGTAGCAGGCGGCCTTCGACAGCCTGGTTGACCTTCATCGGATAATGCCGGGTAAGTTCCACCTGCAGATTTGTGCCCTGGGAAAGGGTGAGCGGAGCAGGGGCCAATGCCGCATCGCCGCTGCTAGCTGCCTGGGTGACGACGGGCGGCTTCTGGGCAGGCGGGGGCCTGTGCTCCAGAGTCTGGGCGAGACTGGACGCGACTGAGGCGAGCAGAAGAGCGGCGACGCTGAAACGACTGTTCAATGAAGGCATTAACGGGTGGGGCTCCCAGGTTAAATATGGCCTCTCATGTGAGACGTATACCCGGATCAAATGATAGCGACTATGAGCCGTGTGGGAGCCGGCTGGCTGCGCGACCTTGACGAGCCTCGCGCGCAGATTGGCCAGAGCACGGGAACTGGTTGTTGAACAACGCCCTTGCGTGAGCGATGAAGCTGCGGGCTACTTCTGGGCTGTGGTGGCGCCGACTGCCTGGAAGTCCTTGTAGTCCTGGGTGACGAGCTGAAGGCGAACGGCGTAATTGCTCGCGAAGGAGTCGCCGTTGGGGACGGTCTCAGCGATGGTGAAGGAACGAGCGGGGACGTAGAGGGTTTTGCCGCCGATGGGCATTGGGGCGTAGTCGACGCGGGTGTTCTCGTAGTGGACGAAGTCCGAAGGCTTGAACTCGGCCTCGACGATAGTGCGGAGGACGACGCCGGAATCAGGATCGAGGAAGAGTTCGCCGTGGTAGCCGGACTTGGCGTTGAAGGGCTTCCAGTCGGACACGGTGGAAAGGTTGCCGTTGTCGACTGGGTGCGCAGCGCTGCCGCTATAGAGGACGTTGCCGACGCTGGAAGTATCGGGGAAGCAGCAATAGTTAATGGCATAGTGGGATTTTTTCTTATCGACGGCGAATGCGAAGACGGCTGTCTGGTGGCCGTTGATCGTTTCCCAGCGGAGGAATCTGGGATTGCCGGAGGAGACGGCTTCACTGGTCAGGACATTGAGCGGAAGGAACGGGAGCATGGAGTTGACGAAACCGTTGCGTCCCCAGGAAGTGGTGTCCTTGCCGCCCGTTTTTTCGATACCGTTGTCGATCTCGACCGTGTCAGTGTGGATGTTCATGAGGCGAACGTACTGACGGACCTGCTGCTGCCAGAGAGGGTCGGTGTCATTGACGGTATTGACGGCGGCGCCAGTATAGGACTGGATGGTCTCGACGCCATCCTGGAATCGGGCGACGAGACGAGTGACGGTGAATCGAGGTAACTGAGGGTAGGTTTTGGCGGCATATTCCTGGGCCTTGGCAAGCAGGGCCTGCTGGACAGCGGCGTCGGGAGGAGCGGCTTTAGGCAGGTCGGTGTCAGGCGGGGCGAGCATGGCGCTGCGCGCCTCAAGCACGTACATCTGCTCGGTGGAGAGCGGTCCATTGATGAGGTTGACCATGTTGCTGATTGCCGCGGGGGTCAGTTCTTCAGTCAGCTCGATCTGTTTCAGCTCGTTGGCCATATCCGCGTCGCTCTTCTGAGAGTGGTGCAGTCCTGTGAGCACATCCTGCAATTCACCCACAGTCATTTTTTTTGAACTGGCCGGCAACAGGGCGGGGGCCACTGCCACGAGCAGAAGGAACCATCCGAAGCGTTTCATCTGTTCACTCCCTTGACAGAACGCAATGCGCCCATTCGACTACGAAATATCTTGCCGGTTACGCCTTTTTGACACGCTGCCGAGCCGCACTGATTGTACAAGTTGGCTACGTCTATGGGCAGTGTTGAGTTCCCTGTGGACACTCACTTTGCAGCCTCCAGGGCAGGCCCGGGAACGGTGACCGAGCCCATGCGGCCGGAGTTCTCGTCGACCACCAGCACGCGCAGCGAGGCCATGCCTGCGCGCATCTGCACCAGGCGCTCAAAGGGGACGCCGGCAGACAGCAGGCTCTGATAGGTGGAGGGCATGAGCCGCAACCCAAGCGTTTGTCCCTCGACCTGGGCATGGATGCCGGCGTCGTCGCGCTGGATGAAGAAAATGTCGAGCTTGTCCATCCAACGGCCCGCCTGTTGCTGCATGCCGAGGTCGGCGGCGAAGATATCGAGCTTGATCATGGCGCCGGAATTGGCTGGTATCACGCCCGCGGTGACCGAGATTTCGCTTACATCCCTGGGCCGCCAGACTGCCTGCTGGAAACGGTCCTTGAGCGTCGCCGGTTCTTTGGAATACAGATAGCCGGTGCGGTGACGCAGCGTCAGGCCGTGTTGTTTGCCAATGAGCTTGACCGTAATGGCGTGATATTGGTCGTCGGCCGGACCCTGGGGATAGAAACCGACCACGTAAGTGGCGTGGCCGTCTTCCACCACGCCGGCCAGCGCGGCTGCCAGATCGCCGGTGCGGCGGATGATGCGTCCTCCGGTTGCATCGGCAACCATTCGGATGGGTCCCTGGATGGGGTGAGTGTCCTGCTGCAACTCGGCGGTGTTGCGGCCGTTGGTTCTGTTGTTCACCGCGGGTACAGCACTCGGGGTACTCGGTCCGCCACTCGTGGCAGCGGTGATCGCGTTATCCGCGGCCGCCTGCGTAAGCTCCACGTTGCGGGTGCGAATGTCGGCGCCGATAGCCGAGGTCTCAAGCTGGGAGACGTCCATCGGATAGACGGCCACATGCGCATCGTTCATCGCTTCCTCGGCGCGCAGGGCAAAGGTGTCGATCTGCCGCGGGCTCTTGTCGATGCCCACCTGGTTGCTCAGCCAGTCGGCGAACACGTTGTCGCTTGAGACCCACACCAGGTTTTTGTGTCCGGTGATTGCGGAAAGATGGCGCGCTACCTGGGGCAGGATGACGAGCGAGGCGCGGGCCGGGTTGCTGCCCATGGTGAGCAACTGCGGGTCGATGGTGGTGGCCCCATCCGGGACATCGATCTGGTTGCCGTTGACCGAGTTCAGGTCAACGACGTTTTGCACTTCGTCGAACGACTGGCGATTGCGCGTCTCCTCCTCCTGAGCCTGAGAAACCGATTGTGCGCTGGGCATCCACTTCTGCAGCTTGGCGGTCAGGGCTGCGTGGTCGGTGGTGATCTCCTGAATGACGCGGAAGCCAAGGCCGGTCATGGTGTAGACGCCGACGCGCTCGGCGGGAGCCAGGGCGGAGATGAATCGGAGCATCTCCTGCCGGGCATGAGACAGGTCCGCCCAGGCAACGTGGCTTTCGTCAATAAGCAGGACGGTGGCGGCGGATTCAGCGGGAGCGGCGGCGACGGTTGCGGCATCCGGCGCGCGGTTGGAGAAGGTGCGCTGGGGCGTTGCATCCGGAGCCGGGGCTAAAGCGCCGGCGGCGAGCTGAGTGAAGAAGCGCAGCTCCTGCTTGCGGCCGTTGTCATAGATTTCGAAATCCTCGGCCTTGAGGTCTTTTACCGGATGGCCCTTCTTATCCCAGGCCACGATGCCCACGTCCACCAGGCGGGAAGTCAGTTTCAGTTGGAGGTCGCCTTGCTGCGACTGCGCCGCGCTGGCCGGTTCATCCGGCACTCCGCTGGCTGCGGTGACGCTGATCTCGGGGACAACGGGCTCCGCGGGTGCGGAAACTGGCGCCGGCAAGGGCTCGGCTGCGGGTGGTGGCGCTGCTGCAGTCTCTGTTGCTGGCTGGGCCGGAGCAGTACTCGGCGTCGCCGGCGATGAATGAATCGCCGAAGCTGCGGAGGAATCGGCCGTGCCTGTTGCCGGCGGATTAGCAGCCGGCGCGCGCGCTGCTCCCGCGTCGGCAAACATCCGGACAGTGGCGGCAAGGTGATGATAGTCCGTGAAGGTCGTCTGGTTCACCAGCAGAGTTAACGGGTCCTGGGGGCGGCTGTTGGGGCCCGGCTTCTCCACTGAGAGGGCCATGCTGCGCACGGGAAAGATGAAGGTGCTGTCGCCGATCGTTACCGGCCCATATTGAACCATGGTCGCGGCCTTCGAAATCGGATCGTCGCTCTTCACCTCCGCCTCAATCGTAACGCGGAGAATGGCGCCTGAGCCGGGGTCGATGGCCAGCGTGCCGTGGTACCCCGGCGTGACCTGGAAAAGCTTCTCATTGGCCTGCGCAGTGTCCATAATAGTCGCTGGGGCGCCGCCGCGATTCGTGTTCCCGTAACGAAGCTCGCGCTGTACATCCTGCCTTATGCAGCAGTAGCTCACCTCAAAGTGCGAAACCGCCTTGGGCACAGAGTAGTTGTAAACCGCTGCCAGCCCTGCCGAAGTCTGCTCCCAATGGCTCCAGGTCACCTTTCCCTTGGCGGTATCGGTCAGGACGATTGTCATTTCCGGACCGAATTCGCCCCAGGATGTCATTCCCCGTTCCTGGTGGGCCGACTGCGCCGCGATGCTGGAGTTGTCCACAGCCGTTTGCGTGGCTTGGTCGAGGGTCTCCTGCCCGTCGCGGTAGGTAAGGTTGCGGGTGCTGGTGCCCACCAGGTGCATTCCCATGCGCACCGGCCAGTCACCCTGCCTGAGGATCTGCGGGCTGTCGTCGAAGCGGGCGGTGGTGCGGGTGAAGAAGAAGTTGGGCAGATGAGGCCAGATTCTGACCACATAGCCGCGCGCCATGTCCATCATGCGCTGCTGGGTTGCGGCATCGGGGCTTCCAGTGGCGGGCAGTTCGCCGGCGGGCGGGTCGAGGAAGGCCGATTGGTCGGCGAGCAACTGCAAGGCCAGGGCTGTGCGGGGACCGAGGGTGAGTTCTTTGGCGAAGCGTTCCAGAGTGGAGTCGGTGAGCCGCTCAGAGAGTTCGAGTTGGCTGATCTGGTGCGCGATCTCAGCATCCGGCCGTTGGGTTGCGCTGTCGCTGGCCAGGGATCGTTCAAGCTGAGCTACGGTTACGCGCTTTGCGGCTGCGGCGGGAAGTGTCAATGCCGCCAGCAGTCCCATGAGAATCAGCCTGCGCATTTGAACCTGCTTCGTTTTGTCCTTAGGTTGCTGCCTTGAGGGGCGAAATTTGCGCCTCAAAAGCTGCGGCAATTATAAAGAAAATCGCTCTTTGGGGTTTCCGGCCGCGAGATCGAAATGGCTCTTGAACAAACGTTGCTCGTTTTTTGAAAACCTCAGCGAGGCTGGCAACTAAAGGGAAGGCCAGCCACGTCGCTTATGGTCCGGCTTTGGCAGATAGACTTCTCAAGTGCCGCCTTTGACTCATCATCTGTGTTATTCGAAAATTTAACATCGTATCTTGGCCCTCCAAGACTTGGTTTATTGAGATCCCGTGCAACAACCTCCGCCTTCAAAGTTTTTCCGGATCGTCCGGTGAACATTAGGAATCCGCTGACCCCGTCAACACACAAATGCGGAGCACACCCCTCAATCAACAAATCGTAGTCGTAGTCACTAACTTTAACGGTGACGCTCTTCGATCCTGAATTTAAATACTGAGGTTCTTTAGCGTCGACAGTCGAGTCCCATAACGGTGTGACCTTATGGTGAGTTGCGCTCAGGACTTCCACTCGCCAGCCACCCTCTCGCGGCTTGCTCCCTATGATGATCAGATCAAATCTCCCATCGGGATCATCTGTCATACCAATCGTACGAATACTGTCTATGGAACCGAAATCCCTTTCGACAATGCTCGCGATCGACCGTAAATCCGACACTGGGAGTGGGGCTTGAGCAATTGCCGGACAAAAGGACATCATGGTCCCGATGACTATAACGCAACGTAGTATGTTGGTCATTGTTGAAAACTGCTCCACTGCGTCGATGTACTGCGAGAGCATTCTATCCCGAAGACGGTCCTGGGCGGGTCCGTGGTCTCCCACCCTTTCCACGATGAGACTGTGGAAAGGATGGGGCACCCTCAGGGTTGTGGCTGGTCCGTGGGCGGCCACCCGCCGGTGAGTCTGATTTGAAAAAAGAATGAGCCTGTTTTTTTCCGCGGCCCGATCAGGCATGGACCGCGACCTTGCTCTTGAAGAAGTCGAGCGATTTGCGCAGACCCTCTTTGAGCGTGATGCGCGGTTCCCAACCCAGGAGGGCGCGGGCCTTGCCGATGTCGGGACAGCGGCGCGCGGGGTCGTCCTGGGGCAGGGATTCAAAGGTCAACGTACTCGAGGAGCCGGTGACTTCAAGCACCGCCTGGGCGCACTCGAGGATGGTGAATTCACCGGGGTTGCCGATGTTCACCGGCATGTGTTCGGCGGAGCGCGAGAGGCGCAGGATTCCCTCAATGAGGTCGTCGACGTAGCAGAAGCTGCGGGTCTGGCTGCCCTCTCCGTAGATGGTGAGCGGCTGGCCGCGAAGGGCCTGCATCATGAAGTTGGAGATGACCCTGCCGTCGCTGGGGAGCAGGCGGGGACCGTAGGTGTTGAAGATGCGGACCAGATGTGTGTTGACGTCGCGAGAGCGGTGGTACGCCATCACCAGCGCCTCGGAAAAGCGCTTGGCCTCATCGTAGACGGAACGCGGGCCGACCGGGTTGACATGTCCCCAGTAGCTTTCGGTTTGGGGATGCTCGAGCGGGTCGCCGTAGCACTCCGAGGTGGAGGCGTGGAGAAAGCCTGCGCGATGGCGGGCGGCGATCTGAAGGGTGTTTTCAGTGCCGATGGAGCCTACGCGCAAGGTCTCGATGCCGAGGCGGAGATATTCAGGCGGGCTGGCCGGAGAGGCCATGTTGAAGACGTAGTCCACGGGTCCGGGATCGAAGGGCTTGCAGATGTCTCTCTGTTCGAAGCTGAAACGCGGCTCGTTGGCCAGGTGGGCAATGTTTTCGGAGTCGCCGGTCGAGAGGTTGTCGACGCCGACCACGCTGTGGCCCTCGCCCAAGAGCCGGTCGGTCAGGTGTGATCCCAGAAAGCCCGCTGCGCCGGTAACAAGGACACGCATGGTCACTAGCGGGCCCTCTCAAGCTCTGTATCGCAATGCGAGCCACGTTGAAGACTTCCGGCCGGGGTTGTGAAAGCGGAAATCGCCATTAGGACACCACGCTCCGCGGCTTTCCCTGCTGTGCCTGATAGCTTGCGGTCCGGCCGACACTTACATAGGTAAAACCGTTCTCAAACATTTCCTGCGGCTTGTAAAGGTTGCGACCGTCAATGACGATGGGGAAGCGGACCACCTGGTTGAGCCGCACCAGGTCGATGGTGGCAAACTCCTTCCAGTCGGTCAAGATCAGCACCGCGTCAGCATCCTTGGATGCCGCGTAGAGGTCGGGGGCGTAGAGGAGCTTCTCAGAAGGCGGCAGGACTTTTTTGGAGCGTTCCATCGCAGCCGGATCGTAGGCTGTTACGGTTGCGCCCGCTTCGAGGAGTCTTTTGATCAAGTCGACGGCAGGCGATTCCCGGATATCGTCGGTATCGCACTTGAAAGCCAGGCCGAGGGCGGCAAGCCGTTTGCCGCGCAAAGTCCATAGAGCCGAGAGCACCTTGTTGAAAAAGATGTCCTTCTGGGTTTCGTTGATCTTGCGGATTTCGTGCAGCAGTTGAAAATCGACGCCGCGCTGTTGGGCCACCCAGTGGAAGGCGGCCACATCTTTGGGAAAACAGGATCCGCCATAGCCGAGGCCGGCGCGCAGGAACCTGGGGCCGATGCGGCTGTCGAGGCCCATGCCGGTGGCGATGTCCTCGATATCCGCATCTACAGTTTCGGCCAGGTTGGCTACGGCATTGATGAAGGAGATTTTGAGCGCCAGGAATGCGTTGGAGGCGTGCTTGATGATCTCCGCGCTCTGCGCCGAGGTGACCAGCAACTTGGCCGGATGAGAAGCGCTGCACTGGCCCGGCAAAGCGCCGGGCTGGGCGTAGTAAGCGCCGCCGGTGAGCGGCTCATAGATGCGCCGCAGAACCTCCGCGGAGCGCTCGTTGAGGGCGCCCACCACGATGCGGTCGGGATGCATGAAGTCGATGATGGCCGTGCCTTCGCGCAGGAACTCGGGATTGGAGACCACGTCAAAGCTGGCTGGATCGACGCCGTGGCGGTGCAGCACGCGGCGGATCCACTCGTTGGTGTAAACCGGCACCGTGCTTTTTTCCACAATCACCTTGTAGCCGCTGATGGCGCGCGCAATCTCAGAGACTACTGCTTCGACGTAAGAGAGGTCGGCCGCGCCGGTGTCGCCCTGCGGCGTGCCGACGGCAATGAAGATGGCCTCGCTGCGCGCCACGCCGCTGGCCAGGTCGGAGGTGAACTCGACGGAGTGGTCCCGATGCTTGGCGAGCAGTTGCGGCAGGTGGTCTTCGAAGATGGGCACTCCGCCTTCGCGCAGGCTTTTTACCCTGGCTTCGTCGTTGTCAACGCAGATGACATGATGGCCCATTTCGGCGAAACAAACCGCCGCAACGAGTCCCACATATCCGGAACCGATGACGCAGATCGAAACTGGCTTCGGCATAGTCTTCTACTGTCTCCTTGACTGCATCCCTGGGGGAGTTGACGGCACGGGGAAATTCTGACATGAAATCGGGGCCGGCAAGGCACCCGATCGGCGGCCGGAAAATTACCAGAAACGAGTGCCAGAAACGAGTGAGGACCGGCCGGAGAAATCTTGGTCCAGTTCTGGCCTTGGGAAAACCAACTGCAACGCAGAGTTCCAAGGCCGCAACATCCAGCCTATCCGGTGCAGGCATGGTGGCGCAAATGCGGCAAATACCACTTTTGGTTCAGTTAAAGCCAGTGGAGAAAGGTGCGGAAGGTGCCGACCATGGGGTCGATTCGCGCCCCACGAAGCGAATCTGCCTCTCTGGTAGAGTGAGATTGCGAGATAGCGGCATAGGGTTGTAAGGGCAGGGAAAATCTATGGCTTTGTCTGGGCAGGTTTTGCATTCGGAACTGGCTCCTTTTCTTATCGAACCCAGGTTTGTCGACCGGGTGTGGGGTTTCAAAGACCTTCGCCCCTGGTATGACCGGGTGGCCGAAGGTGAGTTGATTGGGGAAGTGTGGTTGACCGGAGATGAGTGCCGCGCGGCGACCGGCCCCTTTTCCGGCCAGTCGCTGGCCGCGATCTTTGAGCAGATACCGGAAGCCCTGCTGGGAGCGGGCGCGCCGTCGCCGGCCTCGCCGTTGCTGATCAAGGTGATTTTTGCCAGGGAAAAGCTGAGCGTGCAGGTGCACCCGGACGACAAGATGGCGCAAAAGTACGGTGCGCCGCGGGGCAAGACGGAGTGCTGGTATGCGCTGGCCGCCGAGAAGGGAGCGAAGGTGGCCGCCGGGCTGAAGCCGGGCGTGACGCTGGAGCAGATCAAGAACGGCATTCGCGCGGGCACGCTGGAAGAGAGCCTGAACGTGCTGGATGTGGCGGCGGGCGACATGATTTATGTGGCCGCCGGAACGGTGCACGCCATCTGGCCGGGGTCAATTCTGCTGGAGACCCAGCAAAACTGCGACCTGACCTACCGGCTGTACGACTACGGGCGCCCCCGCGAACTGCATATTGAGAAAGCGCTGGAGGCCATACGGCTGACGACGCGCGCCGCAAAGATTGCCCGCAGGGCGATGGCGGATCGGACGATTCTGCTGGATGTGGAGTATTTTCGGGTGGAGCGGTTGCCCGTGCATGGCAGCCGGACCAGCGCGAGCTTGAGAGGTGGAGACGAGCCGGAGGCCGGGTTAGCTTATCTGTTTGCCGCAGCCGGGTCGGGCAGAATTGCCGGAGCGGGATTCGCGGCGATTGAATTGCCTGCGCGCGGCATCGTGGCCGTGCCGGCGGCTTCGCCTGCATTCATGGTAGAGGATGCGGGCGGCCTAGACCTGATGCGGATTACACCCAACTGGCCGGGGCCCGACGCGATGGAGAGGTCTGAGTGACTTTACCTGCATGGCGGGAATCGGTGATGGCGTACATCCGGGCCGAGGCGCTGCCGGTGGACAAGTTTGGCCATCAGCCGCGGCTTTATGCGCTGGCGGCGCGGCTAGGGCAGGGAGAGGAGTTCGACGACGACATTCTGTTTGCCGCTGCCTGGATGCACGACCTGGGCGTATTTCTCGGTCACAGGCCACAGGACCCGGCTCAATTGGCGCGCTGGGACCATGTGCCCTATACCGTGACCCGGACGCGGGAATTGCTGGCGGGGTGGGGGTTTCCGGCGGAGAAGCTGGACGCGGTCGCAGAGGCCATCGGCACCCACCAGGCCGACGACGAACCGGTGGAGATTGAGGCAATCCTGCTGCGGGACGCCGATATTGTGGAGCAACTGGGAGCTATCGGGGCGATGCGGGCGCTGGTCAAGGTGGGACGCGACAGCCGCTATCCCACGTTCTCGGCGGTGCTTCCGGTGTTAAAGCGCGCGGCCGAACAACTGCCCGGCAGGCTGCATCTAGCCAGTGCGCGGAGCCTGGCCGAACCGCGGGTTGCCTTGCTGCGCACTTTGATTTCGGCAATCGAAGAGGAGGCGGAGGATTGGCTTTGCTAGAGCGGTGTTGCAAACGGTGTTCCAAACGGGCAGACTGACGGGCGCCAAAGAGAGTACTCCTTGATTGAGCCTGTGCTTCCAGTGCTCGGCGTGCATCGGTACGCCGCATATTTTCCGAAACCGAAATTCTCAGGGAGAATCTAGAGCGATATGAGTTTCCGATTTGAATTACTGCAAACACTGCGCGGGGCCGTTGGCAAGGCTTCCGCCGACTGGCGCGACAATCGCAAGATCGAGCGTTTCTGGCAGAGGGACCCCAGCCTCTGGACCCGCGACGGCGAGGAAAAATGGATGGGCTGGATCGACATTGTCGAGCGCCAGCAAAAAGACCTGGCGGTCTTTGCCGCGTTGGCCGCGGACATCAAGGCCACGGGCTTCAAGTCGGTGCTGCTGGTGGGAATGGGCGGGTCGAGCCTTTGTCCGGAAGTGCTGGCTTTGACTTTTGGACAGCAGGCAGGCTTTCCCGCGCTGCATATAGTCGACTCCACCGACCCGGCGTATGTGAAAGCCGCGCGCGACAAGGTGGACCTGAAGAAAACGCTGGTGGTGGTGGCCAGCAAATCCGGCTCTACGTTGGAACCGAACATCCTGAAGCAGTATTTCTTTGAAGAGATGAAGAAGGCAGTGGGCGCGGACCAGGCCGGAAGCCATTTTGTGGCGATCACCGACCCCGGCTCCAAGATGGAAGAGGTGGCCAAGGCCGACGGCTTCCGGTACATCTTCTACGGCGACCCGGCGATCGGAGGACGCTATTCGGCGCTGTCGAACTTTGGCGTGGTGGCGGCAACGGTGGCCGGCCTGGATACGGTAAAGCTGCTGGCCGAGGCGGCGAAGGCCGTGGCATCGGCCAAATTGCCGCTGGCGCAGAATCCCGCCGTGGAACTGGGCCTGATCCTCGGCACGGCCGCTAACGCCAAGTGCGACAAGATCACCATCTTTACCTCGCCAGAGATTGCGGATCTGGGCGCGTGGCTGGAGCAACTGATTGCCGAATCGACGGGCAAACTGGGCAAGGGGATTACGCCGGTGGATCGCGAGGCGATCGGGCCGCCCGGAGTTTACGGCAAGGACCGCATTTTTGCTTACGTGCGCCTGTCGGGCACGGCGGATTCGAAGCTGGATGCGCAGGTAGAGGCCATTCAGGCAGCAGGCCATCCGGTGATTCATATTGAGATTGCCGACCGTTACGAGATCTTCGGGCAGTTTTTCAGTTGGGAGATTGCCACGGCTGTGGCCGGCTCGGTGATGGGCATTAACCCTTTCAATCAGCCGGATGTGGAGTCGGCAAAAATTGAAACCCGCACCCTGACTTCAGACTATGAAAAGACGGGAAAGCTCGAGGAGCATACGCCGATTCTTGTGGAGGGCGGGATCAAGCTGTATGCCAGCGATGCCTATGCGGCGACGACGCTCAAGTCTTTTGCTTCGGAGGGGACGATGGCCGGATTTCTGCGCGCGCATTTCGATCAGATTCACGCCGGCGACTACTTCGCCACGCTGGCTTTTTTGCCCATGTTTCCCCAGCACGAGGCGGCGATCCAGGGTTTCCGGCATAAGGTGCGCGACGCCAAGCGGGTGGCAACCTGCCTGGGGTTTGGACCGCGTTTTCTGCACTCTACGGGCCAAGACTACAAGGGCGGCCCGAATACCGGCGTTTTTCTCCAAATCACGGCGGATCACGCGATCGACGTGGCCATTCCGGAGCAGAAGTACAGCTTTGGGGTGGTGATTGCGGCACAGGCTGCCGGAGACCTGGCGGTGCTGCAAGCGCGCGGGCGGAGGGCTGTGCGGGTCCATTTAGGGGCGGATGTGGCGGCGGGGCTGAAGACGCTGGCCGCGGCTATCGAGAAGGCGCTGGCTTAAAGGCAGGGACCAGGGACCAGGAACCAGGGACCAGGCTCTAGAATGGGAGGGGCGTCGCGGAACTTTTTTCCTATGGCCGGGTTCATACCCACGACGGCTTAGGCCCAATTTCGTCTAAGAGATTGAGGCCCAAGCAAACCCTTCAGGCATTTCCCTGAGCCGGGCACTGGCCCCTTGGGAACATGCTTCAGGCAGAGGAGATATACGACGATGAATTGGACTCTTCCAACGAGAACTTTCCAGCGGTTTCTGGCGTGCGCCGGGTTGGTTGCCGTTTGCGGCCTGATGGCGATCGCCCAGGATTCAAACCCAGCGCCGGCCCAGGATTCAACCCCAACGCCGAGTGCGGTGGCCGGCCAGCGCACGGACGGACAAATCGAGATGGACGTGGTGCACGCTCTCGACGCCTCCAAAGCACTGAAGAGCGACCTCATCACGGCAGCCACCATCCAGGGCGAAGTCACGCTCTCGGGAACGGTGTCGAGCGCGGCCTCCAGCGAGCTGGCGGAATCGATCGCCGGCCATGTTGCGGGCGTGACCAAGGTGAACAACAACCTGCAGGTGGGCAACCCGCAGGATGCGCAGAATGCGCAGACTTCAAATGACCCGGGCGCGCAGCAAATGGCGGATAATCCGCCGGATCCGTCGACGGAGCCGGTTCCTCCACCCGCTCCGGATGGACAGGCGGCTGATGGACAGATGCCGGCCCCCGGACAGGACCAGGGGCAGCAGCCCTATCCGCAGAATCAGGGCCAGCAGCCTCAGGCTCAGGGCCAGCAGCCTTATCCGCAGGCGCAGCAGCCTTATCCTCAGGGCCAGGGGCAATACCCTTATCCTCCTCCGCGGCCGCAGTATGCGCCCGGCCAGCAGCCGCAATATCAGCAGGGCCCTCCTCCGGGACCGTCTTACAGGCCGGCCACAGGTCCTGTGACCCTACTGCCAGGAACCGTGTTGCAGTTGCGGACCAATGAGGCAGTGGGCACCAAGAGGGCCAAGGCCGGAGAAACGCTTGATTTCACGGTGATTCGCGACGTGGCCGTTCAAGGCGTACTGGCCATTCCTCGCGGCGCGACCGTGCATGGAGTGGTGACCGAGAGCAAAAAGGCCGGCGATCTGGGCGGCAGCCCTATACTGGCGCTCAAGCTCACTTCGCTGGACCTGGATGGGCAGAATTACCCCCTGGATAGCGATCAATTTAAAGTGAAGGGGCCGAATAAAGCCGGGCAAACGGTGGGGAGTGCCGTGGGCGGTGGAATTATCGGCACCATTATTGGCTGCGCCGTGGGCCGCGGAGTGGGGTGCGCGGTTGGCGCCGGGGCCGGCGTAGCGGCGGGGACGGCTGCATCAGCAGCCTCTTCCGGACCAGGGGTCTGGATCCCCGCCGAGGCGCTGGTGACCTTCCACACGACCACGCCGATTACCGTGCAGCCGGTCAGCCCGCAAGAGGCATCGCGGCTGGCGCAGGGGCTGTACCAGGGCGGCCCGTCGCTCTACCGGCGCGGCTATCCTCCTCCTTTCGGCGCCGGGTATTACTCCGGCTATCCGTACGGTTATCCTCCGGTGTATTATCGTCCGTACTTTGTGACCGGCGGGTACTATTACTGGCGGTAAGAAACGCCATTTAGAAACAGACCAGCGGGCATCCCGGCAAGCGGGATGCCCGCTTTGTTTTCGAGAGCTTTTCCCGGCAGAGCGCAATCCGGAGCTACGGGTCGTCTGATCCGGAGTCGTCTATAATGGCATTGATCGCGCCGGTCAAGAATTGCGCATCCGTGGGGATGCCTTCCCCGGGCATCCGGCCGCAACTGAGGCCTGCTCGACTGGGGAAGGTTGACCGCACCGCGCTTAGAGAGTAGAAGGGTCAAGCCCATCCATGATTCGTTTCCTGCAGCAAAAAGACAATCGCATCGTCAAGGCATTCTTCATCGTCATCATCGCCGCTGCCTCGGTGTCAATGGTGGTGTACCTGATCCCCGGTCTCACCGGGGGAGGAACCGCGACCGCCGATACCTATGCCGTGATCTACCCGCACTGGTACAGCCGCTTTTTGTCTTCGGGCATGGAGGTGAGCCAGCAGCGGGTGGAAATGATGGCCCGCGAGCAGTTGCAGCAGCAGCGCTATCCTGACAGCCCGGTCATCCTGGGGCTGTTTGAAGATCGTGTGGGCAAGCAGCTTGTGCAGCAGCAGATTCTGCTGGCAGAGGCGGACAAACTGGGAATTCACGCTAACGATCAGGATGTGATCCAGTATCTGCACCAGGGGCAGGCCGGCCAAGTTCTGTTTCCTAACGGCAAGTTCATCGGCGAGGAGCAGTACACCAACCTGATCGCGACCCGGTTCAATCTGTCGGTGAAGGATTTTGAGGACGACGTGAAGCACGATATCGTCGTGCGGCGACTGCAGGCGCTGATCACTGCCGGGGTGACGGTGAGCGACAAAGACGTGCGCGAACAGTACCGCAAGGGCAACATCAAAATCAAGTTCGATTATGCGGTGATCTCCTCGGACGATGTGCGCAAGTCGATCAATCCCTCCGACGGCGAGCTGGAGGCATTCTTCAAGAAGAACGCCGCGCGCTATGCCTCGGCGGTGCCGGAAGAGCGCACGATCGCTTATTTTGCATTCACTCCCAATGAACTGCCGGGCGGAGTCCCGCAGCCGACCCAGCAGGAGATCCAGCAATATTTCACTGCGCACCAGGCCGACTACTCGGATCCCGAGCAGGCAAGGTCGCGCCATATTCTGATCTCGGTGCCGGCGGGCGCCGACGCCAAAGCCGATGCCGCGGCCAAGGCCAAGGCCGAGGACATCCTCAAGCAGATTCAGGGCGGGGCCGACTTTGCCGAATTGGCCAAGAAAAACTCCGACGACCCGGGCAGCAAGGACAAGGGCGGCGAACTGGGCTTTGCGCAGCGCGGCCGCATGGTGCCGGAGTTTGACAACGCCATCTTCACTCAGAAGATCGGCGACACCAAGATCGTGAAGAGCCAGTTCGGCTACCACATTGTGCAGGTGGAAGAGCGGCAGGCGGCGCACGCGCAGCAACTCAACGAGGTGCTGCCTACCATCCAGGCAACGCTGATCCGCCAGAAGGTGGCGCAGGCCGAGGACAGTTATGCGAAGACACTGACCTCGGAGGCCATCAAGAACGGACTGGATAAGACGGCGGCGGCCCATCATCTGCAAGTGGTGACCACGCCGCCGGTGGGCCGCCAGGGCGTGATTTCGGCCCTGCCCGACGGCTCTCAATTGATCAGCAAGGCATTCCAGTCCAAGCAGGGCGATCCGCCGCAAGATGCGCAGACCGGCGAGGGCTATGCGGTGTTTCAGGTCACGGGGATTTCGCCGGCCCACGCGCCCTCGTTTGCCGACTGGAAGAGCCATGTGCTGGACGACTATCGCGACGAGCTACTGCCGGGGTTGCTGAACCAGAAGACGCGGGAGTTGGCAGACAAGGCCAAGGCCTCGAACGATCTGGCCAAGGCAGCCAAGGAAATGGGCGCGACGGTGAAGACCAGCGACCTGGTGGGCGAGAGCAGCCAGGTGCCCGATCTGGGCCAGGTGGGGCAGTTGGCTCCGCAACTGTTCGATCTGACGCCGGGCGCGATCAGCGGGCCGATCAACGCGCAGCGCACCGGCGTGGTGGCGAAGCTGGTGGACAAGCAGGAGCCAAGCGCGGAGGAGATTGCGAAAAACTTCGATCAGACGCGCGACCAGATTCTGGAGGAGCGCCGGGCGGATGCCTTCAACGTCTTCTTGAGCGGCGTGATGAAGGACTACAAGAAGAACAACCGCATCCGAATGAGCGCCAAGGCGAAGGGACCGGAAATTCCGGGCATGTAGGCCGGTTGGCAGTGGAATAAAACAGCAATGAAAGCCCGCATCCTATCGGACGCGGGCTTTTTTTGCGCATGCGGTCGGGCTTTGCCCGGGGGATTCCGGGGTAGGCGCGGAGATAATGGAGCCATGGAGTTTCAACGTTCCTCCGGAGTCTTGCTGCACGTGAGCTCGTTGCCGTCGTATGGGGGCATCGGCGACATGGGGCCTGCCGCGCATGAGTTTGTGGCCTTTCTGGCCAAGGCAAAACAGCACGTCTGGCAGGTATTGCCGCTGTGCCCCACGGGCTACGGCAACTCGCCGTACGCGGGTTCATCGGCCTTTGCTGGCAATCCATATCTGATCAGCCTGGAGTTCCTCTGCGACTGGGGCTGGATCGATGGGAAGCGGATTGGCGGGCTGGCGGGACGCGGCGGGAATGTGGACTTCGAGGAAGTGGAGTCGAGGAAGCTGCCGTTGCTTTACGAGGCAGCGGGGAATTTTCTGGACCGCGGGGCTCGCGATCCTGCATTGGCGGAGCAATGGGGTCAATTCGAGGAATTTTGCCGGGCGGAAGCGGGCTGGCTTACCGATTACGCTCTCTATGCGGAGCTGCGGCGGCAGTATTCAACCGGCGCATGGGCGGAGTGGCCGGAGCCAGTGCGCCGCCGACAGCCGCAGGCGCTGGCCAAGTTGGCCGCAAAACATGGCCGGGCGCTGGCCCAGGAACAGGCGTTGCAGTTTGCTTTTTCTCAGCAGTGGAACCACCTCCGCGCGGCGGCGGCAGAGAGCGGGATACGCATCATGGGCGACGTGGCCATCTTCGTCAGCATGGACTCGGCCGATGTGTGGACGCACCCCGACCTGTTCGAGCTGGACGAGGAGCTGAAGCCGGTGCGGATTGCCGGCGTGCCGCCCGACTACTTTTCGCCGACCGGGCAGCGGTGGGGCAACCCGCTCTATCGCTGGGACGTGCTGGCCGAGCGCGGCTTCGACTGGTGGATTGCGCGAATTCGCCGAGCCTGCCAGCTTTACGATGTGGTGCGGCTGGATCACTTCCGCGGCTTTGAATCTTATTGGGCAATCGAGGCGGACGAGGAGACGGCGGTGAACGGCGAGTGGGTCAAGGCGCCGGGGCTCAAGCTCTTCAGCGCGCTGGAGGGGGCGCTGGGGCCGCTGCCGCTGGTGGCCGAAGACCTGGGCGACATTACGCCCATGGTGGACGCGCTGCGGCTGAGCCTCAAAATGCCGGGCATGCGGGTGCTGCAGTTTGGATTTGGCGGCAAAGCCGCGCACAACCACCTGCCCCACCGTTTCGATCCGGCCACGGTGGCCTACACCGGCACCCACGATAACGACACGACGCTGGGCTGGTGGCATGCGTCAGGCGACTATGAGCGCAAGGGCGTGGAGGCTTATGTGGGACCGGTTGGCCCCAGTCCGGTGTGGGGGCTGATGCGCGCATCGGCAGCAAGCGTGGCGCAATTGGCGGTGGTTCCGGCGCAGGATCTGCTTGGACTTGGGTCAGAGGCGCGGATGAATACGCCGTCGGTTCCGGCAGGCAACTGGAGCTGGCGCGTACCGGAGGGAAGCTGGACGCCGGAGCTGGCGCAACACCTGGCTGCGCTGGTTGAAGTGACGGACCGGGACAACGATCCGCTTGGGGAGCCGGCGGAGGTGGGCAAAGCTTAGAGGGGAGCCAAGGGTTTGCCAGAGCATTTTCGGAATACACGTAGACTTTTTGGGAGCAGTGAAAGGTGGCTTTTTCTTCCACCCCAGCGACGAGGACCTGCCGCCGGGGACCCCGGAGAGGAAAAAGCCACTTGAGTGTGTGCATTCGGTCTACACCAATTCCGAAAATGCTCTAGCCGCGGAAATTGTAAACGGAGTGCATCCACTCGATGACGGCAGCCGCTTCGGGTTGTGTAATACCGTAGGCGATGGTTTGCGCCTTACCGTTGGCCTGAAACTGGATCTTGCTCGATAGTGGATTGACGGTGTTCTTATCTCCCCAAGTGCGGGCGGGTGGGACATACCGCAATTTGCTCGCTTCGCTGGTTTGAAAGCGGCGGGCTGTCGTGTCGATGCCCATAACGCGGCGCTGAATCTTCAACTCGTCAGGGTCCACGGTCACGACCGTATCGCTGGTAAGAGCCCACGCCAACCAGCACACAAAGAAACAGAACCCGACGGCATAAATCCCTATGGCGATCAGTTGCATCGTGAACTCACTGCCTGTCGCTCGATCTGGACCCAAAAGATGCGAATAGTGAATGGTTGCAAAGACCAGCCAGATCACGACCAAAGGGGCGTAAAGCGCAACCATCCCATTCCGCCGTCCCGGAATTTCGATCTGGATGCCCCGCGACGTCCGCACCCAACTGAGCCGGCTTGTCAACTCTTCCTGCATTCCGTTGCTCCTCTGTTTCAAAATGTTACTCCGGGGGACGCAGAATCGGCCACAGGTTTTGCAGAATGTCCTTGTGACCGCGAACTTCGCGAACCATCTTCGCAGTTTGAGGAAGGGCCAGGGCATCCATGCTTTGTTTCCGGAGGCAAAGCTTGTTATGCTGGCGGCACATGGAAACTGCGGCGATCCAAACCCATGGGCTGACGCGGCGCTTCGGCGCGCTCACGGCTGTGGAGAATGTCACTCTGAGCGTGGCTCCGGGACAGTTCTTCGGCTTTCTGGGGCCGAACGGAGCGGGCAAGTCCACCACGATCAAGATGTTGACAGGGTTGCTGGAGCCGAGCGCGGGGACCATTGAGATCCTGGGGCTGCCATTCGGGGCCGGAGCGCTGGACTTGAAGCGGCAGATCGGCGTAGTGCCGGAGGGGATGGCGCTGCAGGGGCGGCTGACGGCGCCGGAGTACCTGCGCTTCGTGGGCCGCATGTACGGGCTGGACCGCGAAACCACCAATCGGCGGACGGCGGAGTTGCTGGACTTCATGCAACTGGCCGACGAGAGCCGCAAGCTGGTGACCGACTTCTCGCACGGAATGCAGAAGAAACTGGCTCTGGCCGCGGCCGTCATCCACGGGCCGAGGGTGCTGTTTCTCGATGAGCCGTTCGAGGGAGTGGACGCGATTGCGGCGGGCATGTTGAAAAACATGCTGACCGGAATGCTGAATCGCGGGGCGACCATCTTTTTGACCACCCACGTGCTGGAGATCGTGGAACGTCTGTGCAGCCACGTGGCGATCATCAGCCAGGGGCGGCTGGTGGCCAATGGATCGATTGAGGAACTGCGCATGGGAGTGGCCTCCACGCTTCCGGGCGCCGAGCAGGAACAGAGGCTGACGCTGGAAGAGATTTTTCTGGCGATTGTGGGAGCGGGCGGACAGGCGGAGCCGGCGCAGGAGCTTTCATGGCTGGCGTAAACGGGGCTGGCGTAAACGGGGCTGGCGTCATCGGGGCCATTATCGGCGGAACCAGCGGGGGAATGTTGAGCGCATACGCACGGGCGCAGTATGTCGCGCTGGGCAATCTGCGCTTGCAAATGCTGAAGAACGGACTGCGCTCCAACCGGGGCGTGGTTGAGCTGGGCGCGCGCGCGCTGTCGTTTTTGCTTTACGGCGGCCTGGGCCTGGCGCTTGGCGCAGGCGCGGCTTCGGCCGCTTATGGGCTCGCCTCCCATGAAATGTGGAAGTATCTGCCCATCCTGTTTTGGGTGTTGTTCCTGATCTGGCAGGTGGTTCCGGTGATGCTGGCCTCGTTCCAGGACCAGTTCGATTTGGGCAGCTTGTTGCGCTTTCCGGTGAACTTCGGCTCGTTTTACTTGCTGTACGTGGTGTTCGGGTTGGCGGACATCTCGTCGATTCTGGGGGGGCTGTGTTGCCTTGGCATCTGGGTGGGCATCACGATGGCGCGGCACGATCTGAGTAGCTGGGCGGCGTTGGGGTTGGTGGTCTTTGCGGTCTTCAACGTCCTGCTGGTGCGGGCCGTTTTTGCGTGGATCGACCGCTGGCTTGCGCAGCGCAAGACGCGGGAGATCCTGGGCGCGGTGTTTGTGATGATGATGCTGAGCCTGCAGTTCCTGAATCCCGCGATGCATGCGAGGCGGCATCGAGGGCAGACCAGCCCGGAGCAGCAGGAACACGATTTCCGAGCAACGGAAGCTCAGTACGCGCACTGGCTGAGGACGGCGGATGCAGTGCAAAAGTGGTTTCCGCCGGGGCTGGCCGCGAACTCGCTGCGGCTGAACGCCGAGCGGGAGCCAGCGCCGGCTCTGGGATCGCTGGGGCTGCTGGGGCTGTATGTGCTGGCAGCGGGAGCTGTGCTGGCGGGGCGGCTGCGAGCCGAGTATCGCGGCGAAAGCCTGGGCCACGCTCCGAGCCGGAAGAAGGCGGCAGAGCGGCGCCAAAGCGGATGGCTGCTGGATGGCTCCGGACCCATGGCCGCGGTGATGGAGAAGGAACTGCGCGGGCTGCTGCGCACCTTGCCGCTGCTCTACTCGATCGGCGCGCCGCTGCTGCTGGTGTTGATCTTTTCGGGCGCCTTTGTCAACAGCAGCCCGCAGGGACACATGTATCTGCTGGCGCTGCCGTTATGCACCATGTATCCGCTATTGGGTTTTACGCGGATTTTCTATAACAACCTGGGCACCGAGGGAGCCGGGATACAGATTTATTTCCTTTCGCCGACGCCCATTCGCACCGTGATGCTGGCCAAGAATCTATTTCATTCCGCGCTGTTTGCTTTTTCGATTGGGATTGCCGTGATCCTGTTCATGCTGCGAGTGGGTCCCCCGGAGAATGTGGTGGTTGCGGCCACTCTTGCGTGGCTTTTGTTTGTCCTTCCATGCAATCTGGCCGTGGGCAATATTTTTTCGCTCACCATGCCTTACCGCGTAAATCCGGGACGCATGACGCGCCAGGGCGGATCGCAAGCCAATGCACTGGCCAGCCTGCTGGCGCAGGCTCTGGTGCTGGGGGTGGGCGCGTCGGTGTTCCTGTTGTGCTCGTTTCTGGGCCAGCTTTGGATGGTGGTGCCGATCTTCCTGGTGCTGGCGGCAGGCGCGATGTTTGCCTGGATGCGGGTGCTGGGCAATATGGACGCCATGGCGAGCGAGCGCAAGGAAGCGTTGATGGCGACGCTGATGAAGACGGAGTGAGAGCTCCGTGCTTCGACGCTGTCGGCCTGGTTCATCTCCTACAATACAAATGAACCGGAAAGGAGCGGCTCAATGGTACGGTTGAGACTGTTGAGCATTCTTGCCATCGGTTTCGCGGTTGCGTTGTCAGCGCAGCAGACGCCTTCTCCGCTAATTCCGCGAACGCACGAGGGGCGGGAACAAAGGTATTACGCCAACCACCACGTGATTCTGAATGTGCTTGTAACGGATGCCAAGGGCAGACCTGCGACTGGCCTGAAGCAGGAAGATTTCAGCCTACTGGACAATCACCTGCCACAGAAGATCACTACGTTTCGCGAGATCCGTGGCAGCGATCCTGCCGCCAGGGTCCACGTCATTCTGATCCTCGACATCCTCAACAACAAACCCGCCAGCATTGTCATTCTGCGCAAGGCGCTGGAGAGGTTTCTGGGGCAGAACCAGGGCCGGATCGCCTACCCAACCGAAATCGCCGTGCTGTCCGGCTCCGGCCTCGATGCTGACCAGTCGTCTGCTGACGGATATGTGCACGTGCTTTGGCTCAAGAAGTTTTTCAGCAGTCCACACGCAGCTGGTTGCGAGTGGGAGGAGCGTAGCGGGAAGGCGGATAATGCAATCGCCGGACTGATTTCAGAGGCGACGCCCCCTTTTCAAACGGACAGCGCGCAGGCGACCTGCAGCAATCTGCGTTACCGGGTCTCTTTGTCCGAGCTCAACCGTCTGGCCAAGCAGCAGGCGGATGTCGTGGGCAGAGCCATTGTGATCTGGCTTGGTTCCGGTTGGCCTGATTTCACCAACGCGGAGTTTCTTCCCCAAACTACGGGGCAAAAGCGAAACACATTCGACTATCTCGTGAACCTCGCCACCTCACTGCGCGAAGCTCAGATTACGCTCGATTCCGTTGCCTCGCTGGAGGCTTCCAGTGTCAGCGATTCCAGCAAAGACGCCGGCGACGAACTCGCCGGTGGCCCGACCGGAGATCAGCTCAATCCCAGTGGCTTGTCTCTGGTAGCGCTCGCTCGCCAGACCGGCGGCCAGGTTTTCGCGAAGAGCCAGGATATGGCGAGGGAGATCTCCGCCTGTTTATCCGATGCCGAGTCCTGGTATGCGCTCTCCTTCGATTCCGCGCCAGTGGTGACAGGAGCCGCATATCGTTCCCTCGAAGTCGAGGTTAGTTCGCCGGGCCTGAGAGTACGCACCAATACCGCGTATTACGCTCAGCCCTGACGCGAGCTGTGAGTGCAAGCCTCGAATCCAGGGGCTAAAAGGGGATGTCGTCGTCGGAGATTTCGGCTTGCTGGGCGTAGTCGTCCGGAGCGCCGGCGGGCGGGCGCTGGTCGAAGCCGGCTGTCGAGCCGGATGAGCTTGCCGCGCGCGTGTATCCGCCCTGGCCTCCGACAGAGCCCTCTTCGCGTCCGGAGAGCAGGGAGAGGTCGTTGACGATGATCTCAGTGCGGTAGCGCTTGGCGCCGGACTCCTTGTCGTCCCAACTGCGGGTCTGAATCTTGCCTTCGATGTATAGTTTGGAGCCCTTCTTGACGTAATCGCGGACAATCTCGGCGGTGCGGGTGAAGGCAACCAGATTGTGCCACTCGGTGCGGTCCTGCCAGTTGCCTTGCGCATCTTTCTGGCGGTCGCTGGTGGCGAGGGTGAAGTTGGCCACCATGACGCCGCTGGGGGTGGAACGAATTTCCGGATCTTTTCCTACGTTGCCTAAAAGGATGACCTTGTTAACGCTCTTTGCCATGGCGAAGCACTCCAGTAAGGAGAAAGAATAGCAGACGATCAGCTCTTCCGCGCCGGCCGCCGGTTGCGCAGCCATTTGGCGACGCCGAGAGCCAGGATCAGACCGCCGAAGGGGATGCATCCGAGGGCGACAATGAGCGCGAACCAGCCGGTGTTGGTGCTGGCGCCGGTGGGGGAGAATCCGCCCAGCACGGTTTCAAGCAACAGGGCGGCCAGCAGGCCTGCGCCAAGAATCGATCCGCCCCATTGCAGGAGCTGGCGGGTGCCGTCGCCGGAAGGGACTGGACTGGGGCGGGTTGCAGGCACGATCGCTCCTACGAACAATGCGCTGGTTGAGGTTCGAGGTATCCCACCCTTCGCTCAGCCACCCCATGGACGAAGACCTGTCCGCGGGGACCCCGGATTGCGCGAAGGATGGGGCACCCACATTTTGTACCCGGGTCAAGGGTGGGCACCCGGCCTTAGTCTCCTTACCCTTGCGCCAGGCGCAGCATGATGTAGGTGATGACGCCGGTGACTGAAACATAGAGCCAGAGCGGGAAGGTCCAGCGGGCAACTTTGCGGTGCTGGGGTATACGTCCGCTGAGCGAAAAGAAGAAGGTCACCAGCACCAGCGGGAGAGCGACGACGGCAAGTACGATGTGGCTCGCGAGCAGCGGCAAGTAGAGCGACCGCAGTGCCGCGTGGGCGGGATAGCGGACGTCGCCGTGCAGGGCGTGGTGGAGGATGTAGCTGACCAGAAACAGCGTGGAGAAACCAAACGCGGTCATCATCGACGCGCGGTGCGCCTTGATGCGGTGGGCGCGGATGAAGGTGTATCCGATGAGCAGGGCGGTGGCGCTGAGTCCGTTGAGCAGGGCATTGAGCGCGGGAAGAAAAGCGTAGTCCGTGCTGGCGGCGGCGGCGGGATGAATATAAATGAGCCAGAACAGAAACAGCGTGGCCGCGGCGCTGATGACAAGAATGGCGGCGATGGCGGGACGGGTGCTGGATTGAGGGGCGACTGTGGTGGTCATCCTATCGCCTTCTTAGTGTGGGGCAATGGCGCAGAGCATGAGCGCGGTTAACAGCAGAGGCAGATAAAGGACGCTGACCTTGAGCAGATCGCGCGCCAGCATGCGGCTCTCGGCCTGATTGCGGGCGCGCAGGATGCCGGCGAAACGGATGGTATAGGCAAGGTAAAAAAAGCCGAGAGCGGTGGCCAAGGCGGCATAAGTGACGCCCGCCATGCCAAGCCACCAGGGAGCCACGCTGACCGGAATCATGAGCACGGCGAAAAAAAGCGCCTGGGCCACGGTAGACCCGCCGTCAGGCTGGACGACCGGCAACATGCGAATGCCCGCGCGGGCGTAGTCTTCGCGATAGAGCCAGGCGATGGCCATGAAGTGAGGAAACTGCCAGACAAAGAGAATGGCGAACAGGGCCACTGCCGGCCACTCGATTTGTCCGCGGGCGGCGGTCCATCCCAGAAGCGGCCCCATGGCGCCGGGGAACGCGCCAATGAAGGTGGCCAGCGACGTGACGCGCTTGAGCGGCGTGTAGACCGCCACATAGGTGAATGCGGTGAGCAACGCCAAGGCCACGGTGAGCAGGTTGGTGTGCATCAGCAGCCAGAAGGCGCCGATGCCAATGCAGCCGATGCCGGCCAGGATGCCCTGCGCCAGCGAAATGCGTCCGGCAGCGATGGGACGGTCGGCGGTGCGGATCATGCGGGCGTCGGATCGGCGCTCCATCGCCTGGTTGAGAGCGCTCGCTCCGGCCGAGACCAGTCCAATGCCAAGCAGCGTGTCCAGCAGTCCCCGTTGCAGGCTGGAAATGCCGGACTGCATCGATCCCAGGTAGAAGCCGGCCCAACCGGTGATGAGCACCATGCCTGTGACGCGAACCTTGAACAGCTCGCGAAGGTCGTTGATAAGGGTTGCCGTTGCGCCGGGGCGGGGCGCATGGACGACGCCGGGAACATGAGCGGCGGCGTGCATTTCAGACGGAGCGAGATTTTCTGGAAGTGCGGTCTGGGAGACAGGAGTCATCGGGACGATTGCAATCCTCAGCGTGCCGGGGTCCCCGCGGACAGGTCTTCGTCCGTGGGGTCGAGCAGGAGCGCCGGGATCGTGTTGCGGCCGGACGCCTGTTTTGATGATAGCAAGCGCATCGCTCAGGAGAGAATGAAGCACAGTCAGCCATTGTGGGGGCGCGACATTTTTACCCAGGAGATCCGTGAAGAGACGGATCGGCTCGGTCAAGGCACGGCGGGGACGATTGGGGTTTCCGTAGGTCTTCCAGATTCTGCAGCTGCGAGCGAGGTGGGGCGGCGCGATGCATAAATCCAAAGATAGAAAATGCCCGTGATCAGCAAGATAAGCGGAGTTCGAAAGACCATCGCGTGCATACCTATCCGAGCGGACAGCCGGTCCGCGGGCAGGTGCAGATGGTGAAAGAGGCCCATGAGCATCATCGAGGGAAGATCGCCGGTCAACACGAAGGCGGTCGAAGTGACCAGGATCGCGAGCCACGCGATGATGCCCCGGTGCGTCCAGAGCAGGGCGCAGGCCGGAACCGTGAGCAGCAGGAGCCTGGAGTCATATTGCCGATGGTAGACAGGGAGCATGGAAAGAGCCGCAATGGACGCCAGCGCAAGCCATGTTCTCTCTTTTGACGGGCGGGAACGCAAAGTGATGAAGATCCAAACGAGCAGCAGCGCGCCGCATACAAGATAGGTGACCGGATTGTAGATGCGCGGATCGTTCCAGAAGGCGCTGAAGACCGTTTGCAGGTTGATTGCGCCCACCAGGCTGGGGATGGCCCGTGCCGGGTCGTTCATACCGCGTACTGAATACGCCTGGAGATTGGAGTGCAGTTCCTGAATCCAATGGGGTGCAACATGACCGACCCAGAGGACTCCCGGCAAACCGAGGGCGACGGTCGCCAGCAGGGATTGCAGGGCGCGACGGCGGCAGAGGCCGCCGGCCAACAGGAAGTAGAGCCACACCAATCCCGCATCTTGTGGCTTGAGCGCGAGCCCAACGGCAAGGCAGAGAATGCCGGCGAGGACAAACCGCTCCCGTAGAAAACACCAGGCGGCGACCGCGCAAAAGCTGATGACAATTCCGGCTGCATTGCCGGTAATGATGAGCACTTCGCTGTTGGCAACAAGAAAGCCGACCAGAACGCCCGAGAGGATTGGGTCAACGTTGGCTCCCAGATCCCAAATCAGAAACGAGGCAAAGATGAAGCTGCCGGCAGTGAGCGCCATCCAAAGCAGGTGCGCGGGCCCCCAGGGCAGCATCGCGAAGGGCACTGTGAAAAAGAAAGCGGTGGGCAGGTAAACGTTTTGCGTCACAACCTGGCGTTCCTGCTCGCCGTCCGATGCGGGGATGCCTCCCTGCGCTTGCGCTATGCGCAGCACATCCCTTTCAAGGTACGGGTCACCGTGTTGAACCAGGCATCGCGCCGGGTAGTAGAGTCCTCTGAAATCCGTCAGCGAGGTTGGAGCGGCGTTCTCCATGCCGACACCCAGCAAAAGAAACAGCACACACCCGAACAAGAAGAAATACAGGCCGTCGAGCCGGGCTTTTGTCATATTGAGTTTCACTCCAGGGGAGCGCTTTGAAGGCGCAGCCATGGTTGGGAATCTCTGATGATACACGAGGACATCGAGGCCACGGGGAAGCTGTGGCGCGGCGGTTATCCCAGGCACGCGGCTTGCAGAATGCTGTCTACGACTTGCTCCGGCGTGAGCGCGTCGACGGGAATGGAGAGGTGCGCGGTGCGATAGAGCGGCAGACGGCGCTGGTATCGGTTGGCCAGGTTGGCGCGGTCGGCGAGGATGGGCCGGATGTGTTCGGTGTCGCGGCAACGGGCGAGGGTGGTGGCCAGTTCAACTTCAAGATGGACGAGGAGCGTGCCGGGGGCGTTTAGCAGCAGGTCGCGCGTGGCCGAGTGCTCAATGGCACCGCCGCCGAGCGCAAGGACCAGCGCGTCGCCGGCGGCCAGGCGGGCAATCGCGGCGTGTTCGCGGTCGCGGAAAGCGGCCTCGCCATGCAGGGCGAAGAGTTGGGCGATGGTTGCGCCGGCCTCGGCTTCGAGGACGTCATCCACATCGACAAAGCTCCAGCCCAGGCGGGCGGCGAGCAGCGGTCCGACGGTGCTTTTGCCCGAGCCCATGAAGCCGGTGAGGATGATGCGGCGGGGCGCGGCGACGGAACGGGATTCGGATTGGTTTTGGGCGGTCAAGCGGGCCTTTTGCGCAGCCTGGATTGTGTGTGATCAGTATAGGGAAGAGGCCGGGCACGGCTGCATTTGCTCAGCCGAGCACCATGACCACGGCCCCGGCGGTGATGAGCAGGCCACCTGCCAGGACGGGGGTGGTGAGCTTTTCGCCCAGCAGCAGCCACGCGAAGACCATGACCAGGGGAACGCTGAGCTTGTCCAGAGGGGCCACGCGCGAGGCCGGCCCCAACTGCAGGGCGCGGAAGTAACAAATCCAGGAGAGGCCGGTGGCCACGCCGGAGAGCGCCAGAAAGAGCATGGTGCGGCGGTCGAGGTCGCGCATCTCGCCATGTTTGCCCAGCGCGAGCGCGATGCCCCAGGCAAAAACCACCACCACGCTGGTGCGCAATGCCATGGCCAGGTTCGAGTCAACATGCGCAACGCCCACTTTGGCCAGCAGGGCGGTGGCGGCGGCAAAAACAGCGGAGAGCAGTGCCCATCCAATCCAGCTCATGGGGATAATGGTACGCGGAGCGCGGGGCTTCAATGGCGATTTTTGGTGGGGAATTCCGGGTGATTTAGACTCCAATGCATAGAGAGTGGCCGCGCCAGCAAGACAGCCCTTCGGGTGGCCATTCGCCGCGCCGCGCACCAGTTGTGCTGCGCGATAAGATGAGTCATGCGTCAGTTCGCCATCGCCCCGGTTGCTTTTGCCCTGCTCAGTCTGTGCGGATGCGGGTATCACACGCTGGGCGCGGCGACCCACTTGCCGCCGGATGTGCGCACGCTCTCCGTGCCGGTGTTTGCCACACGCACCGAGACGTATCACACCGAAACGGTGATGACGAATGCGGTGATCCGCGAATTTGCCGCGCGCTCGCGGTTCAAAGTGACGCCGGGCGCGAGCCCGGACGCCGACGCGGTGCTGCATGGGACGATACTCAAGGAGGCGGTGGCGCCCCTGACTTACAACGCCGCGACGGAGGAGTCGTCCAGCTTCCTGATCACGATTGTGGCTTCGGTCACGCTCACCGGGCGGGACGGCAAGGTCCTCTACGAGAACCCGAACTATGTATTCCGCCAGCAGTACCAGTCCACTACCGATTTGCCTACCTTTCTGCAGGAAGACCCGGCCGCGGTGGAGCGGCTCTCGCGCGAGTTTGCGCGGGAGCTGGTGGCGGAGGTACTGGAAGGGTTCTGACCCGCCCGGTGCCGGGATCGCTCGGCGAATTGGGCTGGCTTCGCCGCGCCGAGGAAGGTATTCTGGAGCCGCATGATCGACCGAATCCTTGACCGCGCACAACGGAGACGGGCTCACCGGAGATCAGCCCGATGAGCGCCGCGCGCTGGGGCGCGGGGTTCGCCGCCGCGGGGCACTTTGTGGCGGAGGTTGAGGCCGCGGCGGCCGGCAGCGGGCCGTTGCGGGCCGGCTATGTGCTGGCCGGCGATGAGAGTTTCCTGCTGGACCGGTGCCGCACCGCGGTGCTCAAGGGCTTTGTGCCGCCGGATCTGAGAGATTTTTGCCTCTCCGACCTGGACCTGGCGAGCACGTCGATCTTCGAAGTGCTGGACCGGGCGCAGACGCCCTCGCTGATGTCGCCGTTTCAGGTGATCTTTGTGCGCGGGGTGCGGCAGCTCTACACGCGGGGCGCCAAGAAAGACGAGTTCGCGGCACTGGACCGTTATTTCCGCTCGCCCAATCCGCAGGCGCTGCTGATTTTTGTCGCCGATTTTCTGCGCATCCCCTCGGACGCGCGGCGCATGGAGATGGACGACAAGAACCGCTTTGAGCGGCTAACCGAGACGCTGGGCGAGCACTGCGGCATGGTGGAGCTGGCGCGGGTGAACGAGGAAGACGCGATGCGCTGGACGGTGACCACCGCGCACGAAGCCGGGGCGCGCATGGAGCCCGACGCAGCCCGCGAGCTCGTGGATGCGCTGGGCGCGGACATGATGCAGATCTCCTCGGAGCTGGAAAAGCTGCTGCTCTACACGCTGGGGCGGGGGCGCATCACGCTGGGCGACGTGGAGACCATGGTGCTGGGCGCCAAGCAGCGTTCGCTTTATGAATTGACCGACGCCATCAGCGCTCGTGACCGGGTGCGCGCGCTGGCTTTGCTGCAGGGGCTGCTGAACAGTTCCGATGCCGGCGAGGACGCCGCCATCGGGCATCTGTATATGCTTGCGCGCACCTTCCGCCAGATGCTGGTGATCCTGGAAAAGAACGTGCGCGACTCGCGCGCCATCTGGCAGGCGTTGTGGCAGGGCTTCAGGATGCCGCCCTTTGCCGCCGACGATCTGATCCGGCAGGCACGGCGCTACAAGAGCCGCCGCGAGCTGACGCGGGCGCTCAGGCTGGTGGCGCGCGCGGATCTGGAACTGCGGTCTTCTCCGCCGGACAAGCGGCTGGTGCTGGAGCGGCTGGTTTACGAACTGGCGTCCGAGCCGAAGCCGGCTTCGCCGCTGTTTGCATCGGCACAGCTTTCGTTTGAAGTGTAGTGAGAGCACGCTGGCGCGGCGGAATTTGAAAAACTGCGGTTGCCCTGCGCATGGCAGCGGGTCTTGAGGGCGCACAATGGAGTGGATCGCCATGGTCACTCCAGCGAACTCGGTGGCTGCCGTGCTCACGCTCATCCCGCTTCTGTGGGCGGCCTTCTTTGCGGAGAGCGCGGCCGGGTGGGCGCGCAGGCTGCCGGTGTGGGCGCAACTGCTTTGCCCCGTCGCTTTGAGCGTGCCTTATGTGCTGGTGACGTGCGCTGCCGGCATGTTTCGCTGGGGCTGGTTGGCGTTGTACGCCGTGCTTCCTGTCGTATTGGCGAGCCTGGCCTGGCAGGCGGTGCGCGCCGATCCAAACCAACGCGGCAACTGGCGGGATTTTCTGGTTCTGGCGGGGTTGGGCCTGGCGGTTGACCTGCGCTGGTTTGAGAGCGCGTGGCCTGCGCACCTGGCGATCTTCAACAAGATGCTGCTGCTGGATGCAGGAATCTACTGCTTCATTCTGCTGCGGCAATTGGAGGGAACCGGTTTCGATCTGCGCCTGCGATTGCGCGATGCGGGGATCGGCTTGCGGGAGGTGGCCTGGTTTGCGCCGATCGCGCTGGCGCTGGGGCTGAGCCTGGGATTCCTGCATGTTCACGGCGGTTGGCCGGGACTTGCGCCGATTGCAGGAGCGTGGTTCTTCACGTTCTTCTTTATCGCGATTCCGGAAGAACTCTTTTTTCGCGGATGGCTGCAGAATCTTCTGGAGCGGCGGATGGGGCGATACCCCGCACTGCTGCTGACGGCGGTTCTCTTCGGCTTGTCGCACTTCAACAAGCGTGCCGTGCATTTCAATTGGCGCTATGTGCTGCTTGCCGCGGCGGCGGGGATCTTCTATGGCCGCGCGTGGCGGCAGGAGCGCCGCGTGGGAGCATCGGCCATCACGCACGCGTCGGTAGATGCAATCTGGTCATTGTGGCTGCGGTGAGGAGGCCCGGGCGGCCGGTGGGTGCATGTAGGTGAGATAGCGGAGACCAACGCGCATGTTATGGTCGACTGCGCCGGGAATGGTGATGCCGATGGCGATGCCGAGAATGGCATGGGCGATGGCAAGAGAGTAAACGTCGCGGTAACGAAGAAAAAGCATGCAGGCGACAAAGCCCAAGACGAGAGTGGCCAGCATGAGGATGGGGCTGGGCAGGTGCGCGCCCGCAAACAGGACCGCGGCCATGGCTGCCGCGGAGATTTCATCCGGAAGCAAGCGCAACAGGCGTGAGAAAAAGAAGCATTGAAGCCCGACTTGCTGAACCAGGGCCCAGACCACATAGGCGCCATAATGCCTGACGAACCAAACGCGATCGACAGGCAATTGAAGCGTATGAAGCCTGACGGCCAGGAGGACGGAGATGGAGGCTATGGCCAGCGCCGCGCCTGCGATCCAAATTGACTGGCGAAGGTTTACTTTGCCCAGGCCCATTGGCTCCAGGCCCTCGAACTTCAAGTAGGTGATGGCCAGCATGGAGAACAAGGCCACCCCCCAGAGCAGCGGCTGCCAGGGACCGGGCATCCACAGGACCAGGAGAATGAGCCCATAGATAAGAAAGAGCTCGGCGAAGTCCCGCTGCCTCCTCCGTGCATTGAAGGAGTCTACGTGGCCGGATTGTAAGGCCCTGGCGTACCCCATATTGCTGGAATTAGACGCTGAATGTCTCTTCCGGGATATCTGCGCGGGCGGCTTCTTATTCGAAGGTAATAAAAGGCATCCCTCTAAAGTGGCGGTGACTTGGGTACTTTTGGCAACTTATGCATGTCGCGATAAGTCAGATAGCCGCGGCCGACCCGCATGTTATGGTCCACGTGCCCTGGCACGGTGATGGCGATCGTGATGCCGAAGATGGCATGCGCCATGGCCAGGGGATAGAGATTGCGGTAGCGGAGAAAGATGAGGCAGGCGGCAAAGCCCCAGACCAATGTAATGGGCGCGAGGATGGGGCTGGGCAAGTGAGCCAGCGCGAAGAGCGCGGCCGCCGCGGCCGCCGCGGATTTTGCGTTGGGGAGCAACTGAAGCAGCCGCGAAAGAAAGAAGCACTGCAGCAGGAATTGCTGGACAGCAGCCCAGAGCGAATAGGCCCAATAAGTTTTGATGAATGAAACCGGGCTAATGGGCAGACGCAATGTGTGAAGCGACGTGGCCGGGATCACGGCAAGCGCGGCGACGAGCAATGCCGCACCAACCACCCACAACGAACGGAAAAAGTTTGCCGCGCGCAGGCCCATGGCGTTCAAGCCGTCGAACGAGATAGAAGTGATGACCACCACTGCCGCGGCGGCGACCCACCAGAGCAATTTTTGCCAGGGACTAGGGGTCCAGATGACGATCAGAATCAGTCCATAGGCGATGGCCAGCTCAAGCAGGTTGCGCCGCTTGCTGTGTGCGGCGGTGGAGTTCTGCGTGGCGGAACCGGTTGCGCCGGGTTCTTTCATGGAAGCGATGTTACGGCAGGGGCCGGCGCTATTCCAGGATAATGGCCGGCTGGGTGACCGATCCGGGCTCGTGGCCGCGCGTGGTGAGGGATACGGCTGCCGCCAGGATGAGCGCGCCGCCCACCCAGGCGTACGGGCCCAGGTGTTCGCCGAGCAGCTTTACGCCCAGCAGAGAGCCGAGCGCCGGCTCGATGTTGAGGAAGACCCCGGCGCGCGAGGCCGGCACATGGTGGATGCCCCAGTTCCAGAGCAGGGTGGTGGTGGCGGTGCAGAGCAGGCCGCTGATGGCCAGCGCAATCCAGGCGGTGGGGCTTACGTGGGCGAAGGGCGGCGGCTGAAAGGTGTGATGGGTGAATGGGCTGAGCAACGGGCTCATCAGCCAGGGACCGAGGATGAGAACGGCCAGCATGACGGTTCCGGCGAGGATGGTGTAGGCGGTGACCACCGGCGGGCTGTGCGTCTCCATCAGCTTTTTGCTGAGCATGATCCATGCAAGGGCGGTGACCAAAGAGGCAACCACCATCAGATCGCCCACCAGCGAGGGCTGGCCGTGCGCGGCCGGGTCGCGATGGCCGCCCAACACGATGAGCGCGGCGCCGACCGTGGAGCCGGCCAGGGCGAGCCAGCCGATGCGGTCAAGCCGCTCCTCATTGGACCCCTTGGGGGCAAAGAGCGCGGCGGCGACGGCCAGCAGCACCGGCATGGAACCCACCATGAGCGAGGCGTGGCTGACGGTCGTCAGAGCCAGGCCATGGAACTGAAGCAAAAATTGAATGGGAATGCCGAAGGATGCGGCGATGAGCAACATGCGCACTTCGCCGCCGGTGAGCCGAAAGCGGCCCAGATTGGCAAAAACTACGGGCAACATGCCCAGCGATGCAAACAAAAAGCGATAGAGCACCATGTGCTCCACGCTCATCTCGTTGAGCGCCAGCCTGCCAAAGTAGAAACCCGTGCCCCACAGGCTGCCGGCCAGAGCGCAGGCGCCGTAGCCCAGAAAAGTAACGCGCCCTGCGCTTTTTGAGTGCTCTGTCATCGCTCTTTTACTGTCGCACACCACCTGTCGCACACATATGAGCGCGTGGCAACCCTGCACAAAACCGGGTCCATCGGCGAAAATACTCTTCGATGGCAAAACGGCTCCCAAAGGCGAGCGATTGGATGCGGGCAAGCGTTTGGATGCGGGCAGGCCTGAGGCTGATGCTTGCCGCGGTTCTGCTGTGCGCCTTGCCGGCGGGGCACACGCAGGCCGGAGCTACGTTTGGGCCCGACCTATCCCGTCCCGGCAAAGAGCGCACACTTCCCGACCGGCTTCCCGACAAGCCCACGGTTGCGCCGGCATTGACCATTCCTTCGGAGCCGCTGGGTTTCAGCGCGCCCGGCCCCATCTACCTGGGCCAGCGCTGGAGCCTGGCCTCGCTGGATTTCCTGGACGAAGACCACCTGCTGTTTACTTTTCGCGTGCCGGGCCTTATCCACCGCGAGGCGGGATCGAACGCGGAGAGCGAAGAACACCAGATCCGGGCGCTGGTGCTTTTGCTGCCCGCGGGGACTGTCCAGGCTGAAGGGCTATGGACGGTGCACGACCATGCCCGTTACCTATGGATGCTCAGGGACGGCCACTTTCTGCTGCGCGACCGGGACGGCATCACGCAGGGCAACGCCATGCTGGAGCTGAAACCCCTGCTCCAGTTTCCAGGACCGCTGCTCTGGCTTGAGCTCGACCCCACGCAGCAGTTCCTGGTGACCAATTCTCTGGAACCCGCGGCGTCCGCAACCAAGCCTGAAGAAGCAAGCAGCGCCGACACCGCCGCGGCGGCCGCGGATGCGGATGGGCCGCAGCCTGTCGGCCCGTCCGATGTGGTGGTGCGCATTCTGCGCCGGGATTCAGGGCAGGTGATGCTGGTCAGCCGCGTCCGCTCCACGGTTCATCTGCCCATCAACGCCGAGGGATATCTTGAGGGCCTGCGCGCCAACAGCGGGCATTGGATGCTGAACCTGAAGTATTTCGGCGGGGGGAGCAAAGTGCTGGGGCGGGTGGACTCGACCTGCTCACCTACTCTCGACTTTGTGTCGCAGCAGGAGGTGCTGGCGACGGCGTGCGTTCCCGCCGGCGCGGGTAAGCTGGTGGCGATGTCAACCGACGGCCACCGGCTATGGGACGGCCTGACCACGAACAACACGATCTGGCCGCTGGTGATCACGGCAGCGGACGGTTCCCGCCTGGCGCGGGAAGCTTTGGCCGTTACCCACCCGGTGAACCCCTATTCGCCCCTGAGCCAGGAGGACATTAAAGGACAACTGGTGCTCGTGTTCGATGCGGCCAACGGCAAGATGGAGCTTGCGACCTCAGCCAGCCCGGCGCTCGATGCGGGCGGCAATGTGGCTCTCTCGCCCTCCGGCCGGCGGGTAGCCGTGCTCAATGCGGGCGCCATCCAGGTCTTTGATCTGCCCGCGCCGGTACCGGTTGCGGGCGCTGCCCCGGAAGCAAAGGCGCATTGATGTGTTTTTCGGTAGTGGGTCAGGTAATTTCCACATAAGTAGGTTTGGCAAAGAACGTGCATGATAGCAGGAATTGGGGTTGTGCAGAATATGCGGGGAATGAGGAAAAACTTGCGCAGGCAACGCATAATGCGTTACGCTGTAAGCGCACTCAGAGTAACACATATGGGGTACTCTGAGTGCGGAAAACGTTGATGTAATAGGGATTTAAGTGTGGATGGACGGCAAGGGAGTTGAACCCTTGGGGAACGCAGGTGGGAAACCGGAACCCCCGACCGCTGACCGCCCATTGTGGAAAACTCGGCCCCAGTTTTTACTGAGGCCGGGGTTGTAGTAAAGGTTGCCATCCTCTTTCTTTGACCGGACCGGGGATGGTGATTCAGGTGAAGCGTTGAACGGCTAGGTTGCTCTCAGGAGTCGCCTAGCCTTCGGCGTATTCTCATCATGCTGTGCATTTTACCAGCAACTTGACCCTAAAAGGCGTACGAATCCCTGCAAACCCCGAAATAACTTCTCTTTTCCTACGCTGCGGGCATGAGTCCATCTAAATTCGGCCGCGCATCTAACAACTTCACCATTTCTTCAATCGTCCAAACGTGACCGGAGAGCCCACCTTCCATCGCAGGGGTGACGCGCAACGTCTGATGGACCCGGCAGAAGTTGTAATATCTGAGGAAACCACGGGGAACCGTTTAATGGGCGCCTGAGAGTGGCTTGCCGAACTGCCGAAAGATCAAAACTGAAATGTCGGTTGGAGCGCGCAAAGCATCCCAAAACAACTCAGCGGTCTCGGAGATTATGAAATTCATCAGGTCTCTCAGTGGCAGCGCCGCAGCGAAGGCCACGGCAAGGTCAAAAAACGCTACGACAAACGCTACGACAAACGCCCATCCGGCAATGGAGAGAGATGGCCTCGCTAGGGCATTTAGACCGATCGCAGCATAGACGCCCGCTGATGGAAGCATGACGACTGCCACGCCGAACGAGAGAAAGATTACTAAAGGAGGAGCCGCATTTTGCAGATTAAGCGGCTTTGGTGGGGGCGGAAGGTCTCTTGGAACAACCAGCACGAGAATGCGGGTCAAGAGGAAAACTACTACTAGCGGAACTGAGACAGCGACGCCCAACATCCCGTGAGGAATGCGAAACACGAAAAACCCGATCAGGCACCCGACGATTGCAAGCAACGCGAATGATGGAATCATTCGAGCAACCGAATGGGCTAGCCTACTAATTGCCATTTCCTTAATTCTCTTCCGTTCCAGGGTACGGTTTCGGTTGTAACTGCGGGATGAAGACTTTCAACATATCCCACAATAAATAGACGTAAATGAGGGCAAAAAAGACGAAAGAGATGTCCTGTAACCACGCCTTCGCCCAAGGCATATTCTCTGGAATGATGTAGATAAGACTCTTCTCTAGAAGGTAATGGGCACCACCCATAATCAACAGAGCAGCGACCCGCAGCAAACCATTCCCCACCCTTACGGAAAACTCCTTCGGCGAATCCTCGCGACCCGGACGAGCCATTGCCAATCCTCTGGGAGAAGTTCATGTCAGTTATCCCAAGTCGCAGCAGTTTTACTGAGGTACACCTTTGAGAGTCAAGATAATTGTGGAAATCACTTGACCCACTATCTGTTTTTCGGCTCTGTATCGCGGCCATAGCGAGCCCGTGTAAACTGACCAGCGGGGGAGTTTTACTTGGCTACGGTTGTCGTCCATTTCACGGCTGCGGCGGTTTCTGACCGCGGACGCAAGCGCCCTTCCAACGAGGATGCCTTCGGTTTCTCCGCCGAGCACGGGGTCTATGTGGTGTGCGACGGCATGGGCGGGGCGGCGGCTGGAGAGATTGCCAGTTCGCTGGCTGTGGAAGAGATGATGCGCCGGCTGAGCGCGCCCGCGGGGAGCGAACTGGCCCCGATGCCGCAGGTGGCCGAAGATGCCATTTGTGCGGCCAACCAGGCAATTTTCTCCCGCGCGCAGCGCAATCACAAGCTAAGCGGCATGGGCACCACAATGGTGGGCCTGGTGGTGGTGGAGAGCCGCGTGTGGGTGCTTAACGTGGGCGACAGCCGCTGCTACCGGCTGCGCAGCCGCAGCCTGCGGCAGCTCACGATGGACCACTCGCTGGTGGAGGAGCAGGTGCGGCTGGGCCGCATGACGCGTCCCGAAGCGCTGCGTTCGCCGCTCAGGAACGTGATTACCCGGGCGCTGGGCACCCAGAACAAAGTGACTCCGGATATTTTCGAGCTGGAAGCGGAACCAGGCGACCTGTTTATGCTCTGCTCCGACGGGCTGACCCGCGAGCTTTCCGATCCGCTGATTGAATCGCTGCTGGGCGTTGATCTGCCGCTGGACAAACTGTGCTCCCGCCTGGTGACGGCTGCCAACAAAGCGGGCGGCCACGACAACATCACTTGTCTGCTGGTGCGCGCGGGGGCGTGAGGCGTTTGCGCGGGCGGAGCGCAGGATCGGGTGTTGTTTCCTCAAGTCGGCCCGCCGCGCCGATGTGCGTGGTTCGCAGTGGACATCGCCAATTTGCCGGTAGGAAGCCAGGTTAAATATGGGCAGCGAGTCAGGCTCCGGAGCCGTCGATCCGAAAGCGATTCCACAAAGGAAGTTGAACACCGGGGCCACCATGCCGGCCATCGGCCTGGGCACCTTCGGCTCCGATCATGTTTCTCCGCGGCAGATTGCGGAGGCGGTCAAGGGAGCGGCCGCGGTGGGTTACCGGCACTTCGATTGCGCCTCAGTGTATGGGAATGAGGACGCAGTGGGCGCCTCACTGGAGCAGATTGTTCGAGGAGGAGTTAGGCGCGAGGACTTGTGGATCACGTCAAAGTTGTGGAACGACAAACATGGCGAGGAAGATGTAATCGCTTCGTGCCGCAAATCGATTGACGACCTTCGCGTTAACTATCTCGACTTATATCTCGTGCACTGGCCTTTTCCTAACTTCCATCCGCCGGGCTGCGATGTGAGCTCGCGCAGCGCGGATGCGCGGCCTTATATTCACGACCACTACATGAAGACGTGGCGCAAGATGGAAGAGCTGGTGGACCTGGGGTTGACGCGGCATATCGGCACCTCCAACATGACCATCCCCAAGCTGGAGCTGGTGCTGCGCGACGCGCGGATCAAGCCGGCGGTGAACGAAATGGAACTGCATCCGCATTTTCAGCAGCCCCGACTGTTTCAATTTGTGATGGAGAACGGCATGCAGCCCATCGGCTTCAGCCCCATCGGTTCGCCCGGCCGCCCGGCGCGCGACCGCACGCCGCAAGACACCGCGCCCAGCGAGGATTCGGTCATCGTGAAGATTGCCGCGCGGCATCAAATTCATCCCGCAGTCGTCTGCATTCAATGGGCCGTCAAGCGCGGGCAGACGCCGATTCCGTTTTCAGTGAACCCGCGCAACTATCTTGCCAATTTGCGGGGAGCTGTGGGCGATCCGCTGAGTGAGGAAGAGATGCGCGAGATTGCCGGGATCGAGCGCAACTGCCGGTTGATCAAAGGGCAGGTCTTCCTGTGGAAAGACGGGCAAAGCTGGGAAGATTTGTGGGACATCGACGGAACGATTACGCCGCCGTAAGATGAAATTCGGCGCATCGGCCGCGCGGACGGAGCCGGCAAACCTGCGCTAGGCGGGAGCAGAGAGATGAAAGACACAATGGCCGCGGCGTTCCTGCCCGGCAACTCGACTGTCGAGTTGCGCGCCGTGCCTGTGCCGGCTCCGGGCTACGGCGAAGTGCTGTTACGCGTCAAGGTCTCAACGATCTGCGGCTCGGACATTCGCTGCATTTATCACGAGCATCTCGGCAACGGCCCTGAAGGCTACCAGGGCGTGATTGCCGGCCACGAACCGTGCGGACAGATTGTGGCGACAGGCGAGGGCTGCCGCCGTTTCAAGACCGGCGATCGCGTGATTGTGTACCACATCTCCGGGTGCGGCGTTTGCAACGATTGCCGCCGAGGCTACATGATCTCCTGCACCAGTGAAACGTATCGCCGCGCCTATGGCTGGCAACGCGATGGCGGTATGGCCGAGTACATGGTGGCTGAAGAGAAGGATCTGATCGCGCTGCCCGATGCGCTTTCATATGCCGATGGAGCGCAGGTGGCTTGCGGATTTGGGACGGTCTATGAGGGTCTGGAAAAGATCGGGATCAACGGCAATCACGCCGTGCTGATCACCGGCCTGGGGCCGGTGGGACTGGCTGCCGGCGCACTGTGCCGCAAACTGGGCGCGCACGGGATTATCGGCATCGATGTGGTTCCCGAGCGCATGAAGATTGCCATCGATCTGGGCCTCTGTGATACGGTTCTGGCCTCAGGGCCAGACAATGTGGCGCAGGTGAGGGAACTGACGGGCGGACAGGGCGTGGAGCGCGCGGTGGATTGTTCGGCGCATGCCGCGGCGCGGGCAACGGCAATTCGCGCCACGCGCAAGTGGGGCAAGATCGTTTTCATCGGCGAAGGCGGAACGGTCGAGATCCATCCATCGCCCGATTTGATTCACGATCAGAAGACCGTTTACGGGTCGTGGGTCACCTCGACGTGGCTGATGGAAGAACTGGTGGAACGGTTAGTCCGCTGGAATCTTCATCCGGCCGATATCATCACCCACCGGTTCCCGCTGCAGCGCGCAGGCGATGCCTATGCCCTGATGGCTTCAGGCAAGTGCGGCAAGGTCGCCGTGTGTGCGGAAGAAGAGCTGGGTTAGAGCCGCAACAAGGAAGAGCGATGACCGACCTAAAATCTCCGGCCGCATCCGAATGGGAGCTCAGGCTCAGGGCAATTTTGCCGTTTTTTGGGCATCGCAATTGGATTGTGGTCGCCGATGCGGCTTATCCCGCGCAATCGAAGCCTGGTATTGAAACCATCCTTGCCGGCGAGAAAGCGATTCGGGTGGTGCAAAAAGTTATGGATGCGATTAAAGTTTGCGGACATATTTGCGCAAAGATCTATACGGATAGCGAGCTTTCTTTTGTGGCGGAGCAGGATGCGCCGGGTGTTACGAAGTATCGACGCCGATTGAATGCCGCGCTGGCTGGCTCGATGATCACGCAGATTCCGCATGAGCAGATCATTGCGAGGCTCGACCAGGCCGCGCAGGTCTTTCGCATTCTGGTAATCAAGACGGAGTTGACGATTCCGTATACGTCAGTTTTCTTCGAACTCGATTGCGGCTACTGGAATGCTGAAGCGGAAGCACGACTCCGCCAGGCCATCGCGTCGGCGGATGCGAGGGCCGGCGCACCAGCTTTGATGGAAGCAACCCACGAAAAATGAATATGGCATGTTCTTGGAGAATGACCCGATGAAAAATTTCAATTCAATGCGCCGCGATTTTCTGCGCACTGGGAGTTTCGGCATGGCGGCGGCGGCGATTCCCGGCGTTGGTCTCGCGGGCGCGGCTCAGGACGGCGATGCAGCAGTCGCAGCTCACCGCGAGATTTTCGATGTGCGCACATTCGGCGCAACGGGCGACGGCAAGACGCTCGATACAGAGGCGGTCAATCGTGCTATTGAGGCGGCGTCACGGATGGGCGGAACGGTTGTCTTCCCGGCCGGCAGCTATCTTTGTTTTTCCATTCATCTCAAGAGCCAGGTGCACCTTTATCTGCAGCCGGGCAGCGCCATTGTGGCTGCCGAATCGCCCCTTCCCGGTGAGCAGACCGGCTATCGCAGCAGCGTTTACGATGCTGCGGAGCCGAACACAGCGTGGGACGCCTATCAGGACTACGGCCATAACCACTGGCATAACTCACTGCTATGGGGCGAGGACCTCCATGACATCAGCATCTCCGGGGCCGGGCTGATCTGGGGGAAAGGGCTTTCTAACGGAGGCTGGGGCGGCAGGGACGGCGCATCGTTCAAGGCGGAGCAGCCCGGAGTTGGCAACAAGTGCATTGCCCTTAAAAATTGCCACAACGTTCTGCTCCGCGATTTCTCGATTCTCAAGGGCGGCCACTTTGGACTGTTGATGACAGGCGTCGATAACCTGACTATCGACAATCTTAAAATTGACACCGATCGCGACGGCATGGACATCGATTGCTGCCAGAACGTGCGCGTCTCCAACTGCACGGTCAACTCGCCATGGGATGACGGCATCTGTCCGAAGTCGAGTTATGCTCTCGGCTATGCGCGGGCCACCCGGAATGTGACCCTCTCGAACTGCTGGGTGACCGGGACTTACGAACTGGGTACGGTGCTCGATGGAACCTTCAAGAAATTCGCAGACGGCGAACGAGCGCCGCGCACCGGCCGCATCAAATTCGGCACGGAGTCGAACGGGGGCTTCATCAACATCGCAGTTTCCAATTGCGTTTTCGAAGGCTGTCAGGGTTATGCTCTGGAATCGGTGGATGGCGCGCTGCTTGAGGACATCACGATCACCAACACGACCATGCGCGATCTTGTCTCCGGGCCAATCTTCATGCGGCTCGGATCGCGGCTGCGCGGTCCCAAGGAAAGCGCCAGGGTGGGGACGCTGAGGCGCATCCTGATCAACAATCTTGTCTGCCACAACGCACCTTTGAAGTTCAGCTCCATACTCAGCGGCATTCCCGGCGCGTCGATTGAAGACGTGAAGCTGTCCGATATTTATATTGAAACGGCAGGCGGCGGGCAGGCAGCGGATGCACAGGTGGCGCCGCCGGAGTTTGAGAACAAGTATCCGGAACCGTCGATGTTCGGGCCGACGCCGGCATCTGGCTTCTTTCTGCGTCACGTGCGCAATCTGGAGATGAGCCATGTGGAGATTGCGAACAGGATCCCCGACGCACGTCCCGCGTTTTACCTGGCCGACGTAGAACGCGCGGATTTCTTTGCCATCACAGCGCCTCGTGGCATAGACGGAGCCTTCGCGCTGCGCGGCGTGAAAGACCTGCGCATCGGCTGGAGCCGCGCGGCCGCCGATACGACCGTGAGCAGCGTTGAAAACAAAATGCTCTAGGCCAGCAGGACATCCGTATCGGGGTACTCAGCCGAGTGTTGCGCAAGTAAATCCATTTAATGCGGACTGCGAATTTTTCACCTTGACAACAGCAGAATTTTGAGACTAGCGTTTGTCCGATGTTCAAACAAAATTGAGTTCTGATCCAGATTCGGAGGCTACCCACGATGTCGCAAAGAATACTGAGGCCCATTTTAGGGTCCATCCTCGCCCTATTCATGCTCGGATTCTCGCATACACTACTAGGGCAAGCAGTTAACGGGACATTACTTGGCACGGTGACCGACCCCACGGGCGCCGTCGTGTCCAATGCCAAAGTCACGATTGTTCTCACAGGTCAGAGTGTTGAACATACATCGGTCACCAATGAAAGCGGGAACTTTACCGAACCCGATCTTCCTGCCGGGACATATACCGTCACCGTCGTCGCAAAAGGTTTCAAGAAAGAAACCCGCGAGAACATCATTCTCGATACAAACACCACCACGCGCGTCGATGTAAGTCTGGTCACCGGCAGCACGTCGGAGACGATTGAAGTCACGACGGCCCCTCCTGAGCTGCAGACGGACCGCGCAGACATTTCAAGCACGATCGAACAGGGCCAGATCGGCAGTCTTCCCCTCAGCAGCGGTAACAGCTTTCAGTCCCTTCTGAATACAGTACCGGGCATGGCGCCTATCGTTTTCAACAACTCGCAGTTCTACAACGCGAACAACGACCTGTCCACGAACTCGAACGGCCAGTCGTCTTACGTCAATCTCTACCAGATCGAGGGTATCGATGACGACCAGCGCACCGGGATCCACATCATCCTGGTTCCACCCGCGGCCGCGATCCAGAACGTGGACATCACCACGAACAACTTCGAAGCGGAGTTCGGCCGCGCAGTGGGAACCGTCGTCAACGTAACGCTCAAGTCAGGGACTAACTCGTTCCATGGATCGGCCTTCCAGAACATGGAAAACAACGGTGTCAATGCCCGCAATTACTTCGCAGCCGGACCAAATGGACGTCTGGTCTACAACTACACTGGCGGTTCGCTGGGCGGCCCGATTGTCAAGAACAAGCTGTTCATCTTCGGCGATTTTCTCCGCACCTCCGACCACGAATCCGCGACGACAATCGCGACCATTCCTTTCTATAACGTGACCAACGGCAACATTGACCTGAGCGAGTACTCAGGCCAGGTTTACGATCCGAATACCGGAGATACTGCAGACTGCGTGGGCAGCACGGCAAACAATGCCTGTGGAACTGGACGCACACAGTTCGCCGGCAACCTCATTCCAACCACGAACGCCGGAATCAGCAAAGTGGGTTTAACCGTTCTACAGGACCTGGACACCCTTGCGAGAAATCCCACGACGAATCTCTCGTCGGCAGCGTACATCAAGGGCGCAACGACCAACAATTTTTCGCAGAACCTGCCTTTCAGTAAAGATGCCATCAGCTACGACATCAAGTCGGACTACACGCTCACTCAGAAGGACCACCTGAGCGGCCGTTTCAGCCATCAGAACATCACCACATACCAGGCGCCGCTGTTCGGCTCCTTCCTCGGGGGCCCCGGCGGAGGAGGATTTGAAGCGACCGGAATCGCCGCGGCCTATAGCACCGGCTTCAACTACGATCATGTCTTCTCGCCAACCCTGTTTACCGAGGCGCGCGCCGGTCTGGCCCATCTGCGTAACTCGGCGCAGCAGACAGACTATGGAAAGAACGATGCGACGACACTTGGAATCCCCGGCAATGGCCCCAACGGTACGGATAACACTCCCACGAGCAGCGGCCAGGTCGCCTTCGCGGCAAACGTCTTCTCGTCCCCGCTGATCGGCTATTCGGCGTCACTGCCCTGGCTCCGCGCCGAATCCAATATCGACTTTGCCAACAACTGGACCAAGATCCTGGGGAACCACACCCTCAAGGCAGGCGCAGACATCCGTCGCGTTCGCGACGATCTTCTGCAGGGAAATAACAACGCCGCTGCCGGGCAGTTCTACTTTGAGGAAAACTCGACTTCCGCACCGGGCGCGACCGCATTCAACGGCAGCGCCACCGGTGAGGCCAACGACATGGCCAGTATGCTGTTCGACGTTCCCTATAAAGTTGGCCAGGACACCAACAGCACCTTCCCCTGCTACCGGCAAACCTGGCTCTTCTTCTTCGTATCTGACAAGTGGCAGGTTGGTCCAAAGCTGACCCTGGATCTCGGCCTGCGCTATGAGTTGTACCCGCCGGCCACGCCCCGCAAGTCGGGCGGCTTCGTCAACTACAACCCCACCAACAATTCATTGGTTGTCGCCGGCGAAGACGGCAACCCGTCCAATCTGGGAATGCAAACGGATTACGCAAACTTCGCTCCCCGGGTGGGATTGTCCTATCGCGTTACACAGAACACCGTTGTTCGCGCCGGATTTGGCATCAGTTATGTTCCGTTTGTTGATAATAGCTATGCCTACAACTACCCCATCAAGACGAGTACCGGCTACACCAACACGCCAACCTATGGACCAGCCCTTAACCCCGTTGGCGGCGTAATCAACCTTGTAACCGGCATACCTGCAACCCCGACGGCGGCGTTTCCATCGAACGGAGCTCTCGTGGAAAGCGCGGCCAACGGCACTATCGGACTGTCGAATCTCCTGATTCCGCTCAACTTCAAGAATGGCTCTGTTGACTCGTGGAATGTTGCCGTCGAGCGGGCTCTGCCCAAGAACATGTCTCTGCAGGTTGCGTATGTTGCCAATCACGGCACGCGCATCGACATTGCGCAGAACATCAACCAGCCCACGATCTATGGTCAGAGCGGCACATACGATCCGTTCAACGTCGCCTTTGGAAAAACTGCCTCCGTGACGCAGTACTTCCTTGGCTTCTCCAGCAACTATGAGTCTCTGCAAACCCAGCTCACTCGCCGCTTCACCAACGGCCTGGCATTCAACTCCGCATTTACCTGGGGCAAGGCGCAGGGCTACGCGACCACCCCTCAGGATGGAAATGTGCTTTTCTGGAGCGGCAACTTGCGCCGCAATTACAACTTGCTTGACTTCGACCGGAAGAGGAACTTCGAGCAGACGGTGACCTATGAACTGCCGGCAGGACGCGGTCACCAATTCCTCAACTCTGGCGTCGGTTCCTACGTTTTGGGCGGCTGGAAGACTTCGGCGACAATCGGTATGCTCTCGGGCCTGCCATTTACGATTTCAACAACCAGTGTGACCTCGGGCACCACCCAGACGGTCAATCAGACTGGACCCTACCAGGTCACGCATCATGTCGCCGGTGGGAAGAACCCTGCTGTTACGTGGTTCAATCCGGCGTCATTTGCGGCGCCCCCTGCTTGCGTGGCATATTCGGCCGCCAACCCTAATCCATGCGCTGTCGGGAACACGCAACGCAACCAATTCCGTGGTCCCGGCTACTTCTCAGATAACGTGTCGCTCTTCAAGAGCTTTCCGGTCTTCCGCGAGTCCTCGTTCGAAGCCCGCTTCGATGCCTTCAACATGACCAATACTCCGGAGTTCGGCCTGCCAAACGGAACTCTTGGATCGAACCTTGGCAAGATCACCGGCACCCTGGGCAGCGGCGTTGGCAATGTCAACGGCGTCGGAAGTTCTCGTGTGCTTGAGGCGTCGGTGAAAATCAGCTTCTGAGCATAACCGAAGTACAGGAGCCCATGCCCGGAGACCTCTTCGTACGGCCGGGTTCGCACTAACTTGCTCTTAAGGCCGGGGCAACATGCAGAGACGCGCCACCTTGCCAACTCAAGCCATGAGATGGTTTGGAGGCGCGTCGTTGGCCGCTTGAGAGCGGTACCCGACGTAAGATATAGAATTGACTTTTGTTCAAACTCCTGCAGCGAGCAGCACTCGCAAGGAAGAAATGGGGTCTCAGCAATGAAGAAGCTTTCCAGACGACACTTTGTTGCGGGTGCGGTGGGTGCGCTCGCGTCGGTGTCATTGCCGATGCGTGCATGGGCCAAAGATTCCCCCTTCAGGGTTGCGGTGATCAACGATGAGATTTCACCGGACTTTGACCACGCATGCTATGTGGTCGCGCACGATTTCGGCATGAGTTGGATCGAACTCCGGGGCATGTGGGGCAAGAACGTGATGGACCTAAGCGCCTCGGAGATCGACGACGCGAAAAAGATTCTTGCAAAATACAACCTGCGGGTTACGGACATCGCCAGCCCGCTCTTCAAGACCGATTGGCCGGGAGCGCCGAAGTCGCAGTACGGATCGAAAGGGGACCTTCACGGGGCGCCCGAGGCCACGTTCAAGCAGCAGGATGAGATTCTGGAGCGGTCGATCTCTCTGGCCAAGCAGTTCAACACCGATCGGATTCGCGGCTTCGACTTCTGGCGGCTGGACGATGTTGCCCCGTATCGCGCGGCGATCGATGAGAAGCTGCGTTCGGCTGCCGAAACCGCGGGCAAAGAGGGGGTGTTGCTCTTGCTTGAGAATGAGTTTGAGTGCAACACGGCGACCGGCCGTGAGGCTGCGCGCACGCTGAACGCGATCCAGTCGCCGCATCTGGCGCTCAACTGGGATCCAGGGAATGCCGTGATGCGTGGCGAGCTCGACGCCTTCCCCGGTGGCTGGGATGCCCTGCCGAAGAACCGCATCCACCACTGCCACTGCAAAAACGCCGTCAAGAACGCGACCGGCAAGATCGAGTGGGCGCCGGTCGATAAGGGATTCATCGATTGGACGGCGCAGTTTCGCGCGCTGAAGCAAATCGGCTACCGCGAGGCCGTCAGCCTGGAGACGCACTGGCGTGGAGGCGGCACGCCGGAGGAATCCTCCCGCATTAGTTGGGCGGGCATGAAGCAAGCGCTGAAAGAGTCCGGCACTCTTTAGCCCCGCAGAAGGGTGCGTTGCATTCGCAACTGCAATCGAACAGACCGGCTTGATGGAGAACAAATTGGTAACTCGACGTGAATTTCTCGATGCGCTTGCGGCAGGAACCGCAGGCTTGGCAATTGGATCGACCGCGAAGAGCTATGGTCAGATCCTCGGCGCCAACGATCGCCTCAACTTTGCCGTGATTGGCCTCCATAGCCGGGCTTATGCTCATCTCTCGGCGCTCAGGGCAAACAAGGCAACGGCCCGCATTTCGCATGTGTGCGATGTGGACAGTAACACCCTGAAAAAATTTGCCGATGACGTGGAGCGCGAGCTGGGCAATGCTCCGGCAGTCGAAAAAGACTTTCGCCACGTCCTGCAAGAGAAGGATGTGGACGCGATCACGATTGCCGCGCCCGACCACTGGCATGCGCCGATGGCCATCGCCGGGCTGCAGGCGGGCAAGCATGTGTATGTGGAAAAGCCATGCAGCCACAACCCGGCAGAGGGAGCGCTGCTGGTGGAGGCTCAAAAGAAGTATGGAAAGGTGGTGCAGATGGGCACGCAGCAGCGCTCCTCTCCGCACACCATCGAGATCGTGGATAAGATCCACAATGGCCTGATCGGCAGAGCCTACTATGCGAAAGCCTGGTACAGCAATGTAAGAAAGTCGATCGGAATTGGAAAAGATGCGCCGGTGCCGGCGCAATTGGACTGGGACCTGTGGCAGGGACCGGCGCCGCGTCAACCTTACAAGGACAATGTTCAACCGTATAACTGGCACTGGTTCAAGATTTGGGGCACCGGGGAAACGCTGAACAACGGCACGCACGAAGTGGATGTATGCCGCTGGGCGCTTGGAGTCGATTTCCCGAACCGCATCGCTTCGTCGGGCGGCCGATATCAATTCAAGGACGATTGGCAGTTCTACGACACGCTGGTCACCAGCTTTGAATACGACGACAAGTTGATCGACTGGGAAGGCAAATGCTGCCAGGGGATGAAGCTTTACAATCGCGATCGCGGATCGACGATTATGGGAACTACGGGCACGGTGCTGGTGGACCGCGATGGCTATGAGATTTACGACCTGAAGGGAAACAAGACCAGCGAATTCAAAACCGGCAAAGCAACTTCCTCCTCTGACCTGACGGGCCGCGACACAATGACCGATGCGCATTTTGCGAACTTCATCGCGGCCGTTAAGACCGGATCGGCGCTCAACGCGCCGGTTTCCGTGGGCAACGTCGCGGTGACCATGCTGCAGCTCTCCAACGTGGCCTGGGAAGTGAACCGCGAATTGCATCTTGACCCACGCGATGGCAAAGTGCAGAACGATGCGGAAGCGATGAAGATGTGGGGCCGCACCTACGAGAAAGGCTGGGCACCGCATCTGTGATCGAAGTTGTGGGGCCTGGCTGCTATGCGATGGACGAAGCAGCGATCGGCCGATCCAAAATCGTTTAACGGTCAATTATCAACAGGGGTACCGAGGAGTCCTGACTTTTATGAATTTAACTTTTTCGCGTCGCAGGTTTGTTCAATCAGGAGCATTGGCTGCGGCAGCGTATACGGCTTCGAGCGCTGCGCCCACTTTCGGACAGCCTTCGCAGGAATCCGGCAAGCCGTCGCCGGTTCATCTGGGACTGGCAAGCTATACGTTCCGCAATTTCACCCGAGCGCAGATGATCGGCTTCATGAAGCAGCTCAATATGACAGCGCTGAATGTGAAGGATGTGAAGGATCATCTGCCCATGGACCCGGCTGAAGAGGCGAAGGCGCTGGAAGACTACGCCGCGGCGGGAATCAAGCTGCACGCAGCCGGAGCGATCTATTTCGCAAAAGATGAGGATGACGATATTCGCAGCAAGTTCGAATATTGCAAACGGGCCGGCATTTCAGTGATTGTGGCAGGCGACCCGGCGCCCGCAACACTTCCGCGCATAGAAAAGTTTGTCAAGGAATACGATATCCGGATCGCCATTCACAACCACGGCCCGGAAGATAAGCTTTGGCCATCGCCGCTGGATGTGCTGAAAGCCGTAAAGGACATGGACCCGCGCATTGGTTGCTGCATCGACGTGGGGCATGCGGTGCGTGCCGGAACGGACGTGGTTCAAGCCATACACGAGGTGGGCCCGCGGCTGTTCGATATGCACATGAAGGACCTGACAAGTTTCCAGAGCAAGGGTAGTCAGGTTGCGGTGGGCGACGGTATCATGCCGGTGCGGGAAATCTTCGAGGCACTGATTGCGACGAAGTACAAGGGTTTTGTCGATCTTGAATACGAGGTCCACGGCGACGATCCGATGCCGGGTGTCATCGCCAGCTTCGCTTATATGCGGGGCGTTCTTACAGGCCTGGGCTACGCAGGCAACGAGTGAAGCAGGCGGGGTTGCCAAGTCGCTTGGTTGAGTCATGAAGCAGCGGAGTCAGATAACTCCCACTGCATTAGCCGGCAGTCAGGACCGAGTAACTCTCAGCGAAAGGGTTAAGTCTGAGTCATGCTGATCGATGAAGATCGATTGTTCCCTTCGGAGCCGAGTGCGCGCAAAGTTGCCAAAGAGCTCTATGCGCAGATAAGAGGGCTGCCGATCATAAGCCCGCATGGGCATACGCAAGCGGCATGGTTTGCGAAGAACGAGCCGTTCCCCGATCCGGCAACGCTCTTTGTGCAGCCCGATCATTATGTTTTTCGCATGCTTTACAGCCAAGGGATTTCTCTCGACGAACTTGAGATCGGCCACGCAGAAATGAAGGACGCGCGCGCGGTCTGGCGCATTTTTGCCAGTCACTATTATCTGTTTCGCGGAACGCCGACGCGCTTGTGGCTGGATTTTGCTTTTCAGGAACTCTTCGGATTGGAAGAGCGACTTTCAGAGAAGACCTCGGATCGATACTTCGACGCAATCTCTCAGAAGCTGCAGACTCCGGAGTTTCTGCCCCGCGCTCTTTACGATCGCTTCAATTTGGAAGTACTGGCGACCACCGATTCTGCTCTCGACTCACTTGAGCATCACCGGGCCATCCGCGATTCGGGATGGAAGGCGAGGATTCTGCCTACCCTCCGCCCCGATGCAGTCGTCGATCCGGATTTTGCCGGATTCTCGGGCAACCTCGCCAAGCTGGGCGCGCAGACCGGGGAAGACACGGCGACGTGGCGCGGCTATTTGAACGCGCTGCGCAAGTCGCGTGCCCGCTTCCGCGCGCTCGGATGCACGGCGACCGACCACGGACATCCCACGGCTCAGACCGCAGACCTGTCCGCGGCTGACGCTGCTGAACTTTTTCGCCGAGTGCTGAAAGGCGACAGCGATGCCCAGCAGCACGAGCTCTTCCGCGCGCAGATGCTCACCGAGATGGCGCAGATGAGCCTGGAAGACGGGCTGGTGATGCAGATTCATCCGGGCAGCGTGCGCAACCACAACCGCAGGATCTTTGAGCGCTACGGCCGCGACGTGGGCGCCGACATTCCCTCGCGCACCAATTATGTGGATGCCCTGCGCCCCTTGCTGAACCGATTCGGCCATGAGAGTAAGCTCACGATCATTCTCTTCACGCTGGATGAATCCACTTACAGCCGTGAGCTTGCGCCGCTGGCCGGCTTCTATCCCTGCTTGCGGCTCGGGCCTCCGTGGTGGTTTCACGACAGCCCAGAGGGGATGTCGCGTTTCCGCGAACAGGCGACAGAGACAGCAGGCTTTTATAACACCGTGGGATTCAACGACGACACGCGCGCTTTCCTTTCCATTCCGGCGCGGCACGATGTGGCGCGGCGCATGGACTGCGCATTTCTGGCCAGGCTCGTCACCCAACACAGGCTGGCGGAAGACGAGGCCTTCGACGTGGCGCACGCGCTCACTTATGGGCTGGTGAAAAAGGCATACCGGCTGCAATGAAGGAAATTCTTTCTGTAACTGGAGCATAGAATCACTCGGAAAGGGAAAGACGACCAAGATGCCGACGCCGCGCTACTCCTTCACAAATAAGCAGAGCGCGTCGAACAAGATGCCTCGGCAGATTAATCGAAATCTGATTTTCAACCAGATTCGGACTCGGCAGCCGGTCTCGCGCGCCGATTTGGCGCGGGTGTCGGGATTGCAGAGAAGCACCGTTTCACTGATTGTGGAAGAGCTGCTGGCCGAACGATGGATCGTGGAAGGGTCGAGGGGAAGGCTGCCTCGAGGGCGAAGGCCCACCTTTTTGAATCTGAATGGGCAGCGGGGCGTGCTTGCCCTGGATGTTCACCCTTCGCAAACCACGATCGCGGTCACGGATCTGGGCGGAAAGATTCTAGCGCAGCGCCTGATCGTGCTCCCGGCAAACCCGCAGAAAGTCGTCGGCGCGATTGTGGATGCAATCCGAAAGATCATTGCAGCCCACCGGGACCGGTCTTTCGACGGCATCGGCATGAGTCTGCCGGGGCGCTTCGATCATCAGACTGACCAGTCCAACTCCAGGAAACCCGATCTGGCGAGGCCAATCTTCGCGCCTAACATCGACTGGCCGATTGGACAACTGAAGTCCCGCGTGGAAGAGGCCACTGGCCTGCCGGTGGTGGTGGACAATGTAGCCAACGCGTGCGCATTGTCCGAGGTCTGGTTCGGTTACAGCGACGGCGTGCATGACCTGGTTGTGGTCAATGTGTCAGAGGGATTGGGCACGGGCATCTTTGCAAACGGCCGCATGCTGCGGGGCGAAGGCGGCTATGCGGGCGAGTTTGGACATGTGCAGGTGGACCCCAACGGATTGCCATGCGCCTGTGGAAGCCGGGGATGCTGGGAGACGGTCGCCTCCAATCGCGCTGGGATGCGGTATTACGCAGAGATTGCGGGTTGGCCTTCGCCAGCTTTTGAGGCTCTGCTCAAGTTAGCCGAGGCGGGAGACCCGCCAGGACGGCAGGCTATCGACAAGATGTGCGCGGCGCTTGGACGAGGCATGCATATGATCGCGTCCGCGCTGGCGCCGAGCGAGATTGTGGTCGTGGGCGACATTACGAATCTCTGGCATCTGGTCGGTCCCCTGGTTGAAGCTGAGATGCGCCGCAACCCTCTGGTGCGGGTTCCCAAGCTGCGGCCCGCTCACGAAGGCAGCAAGGCCCGGTTACGCAGCGCCGTGGCCCTGGTGATGAACGAGAACTCGCTTTAACCAGTGCGCCGGCGGCGTCGCATAGGGCTCATCCGCTCACGGTCGGCTCGGAGGCCGGCGAAGCGGGTTTGGCGGACGCGTGGCGTTTTACCCGCAGGTTGTCGATTGCATAGTCAATAAATCTCGGCTCGAAATGCACTGCCTCGCCCATGAATCGACAGGTGGCAACTATCTGATCGACAATAAACCTGGGATGGTAGTTGGCGAGTTCCAACTCCTTCTCGATGGTGATTTTCCACACGATGTCATCGAACGATTCATTGGAAAGCGTCAAACCCTGCCGTTCGCATTCTTTATCGAAGATGCGCCTGTAGATATCGACGGTGGGGCCTCCGACCTCAATCTTGTAGGGAAGGCGGCGCAGGAACGCAGGGTCCATCAACTCTTCGGGTTCGAGGTTGGTGGAAAAAATCACCAACTCCTCGAACGGTATTGTGAAACTCTTGCCCGTATGCAGTTTCAAGTAGTCGAATCGGCTCTCCAACGGCACTATCCATCGGTTGAGCAGATTCTTGGGAGAGACTAACTGGCGTCCGAAGTCATCGATCACAAAACACCCGCCCAACGCCTTCACATGGAGCGGAGCCTCGTAGTAATTTGCCGTGGCGTCATATCGCAGATCGAGCATCTCCAGCGTCAACTCGCCGCCGGTGACCACGAAGGGTCTGCGGCAGGGGACCCAGCGCGCATCATATTCCTCGCGCCTGACGAAGGAGACCACGCCGGTGTCGGTCGATTGGGGGGCACTCAGGACAGTATGCACGCTTGGGTCAAAGATGCGAATGACCTGGCCTTCGACAATGATGGAAAATGGTACATAGATCACGTCGGTGAACACGCTTGCGAAACTGAGCGCAACTGAAGTTTTGCCATTTCCCGGGGGTCCATAGAGCAGTATGGCTCGGCCCGAATTCAACGCCGGCCCGAGGCTTTCGATGATATTGTCTTCGACAACCATATTGCCAAGACCACCCCGAATGCGATCGAAGGTGATGGTCTCATTGGTGATCTTCTGCAGGTTGACCTGGGCGGTGAATTCCTCGAGGGTTACCGGCGCGGGTCCGGTATAGCGGCCTTGTTTGATAGCGTCGAGCACCCAGCGATGGCCCGCGTCGGTGAAACTGTACTTCATATCCAACAGGTTTTCCGACTCGCGGGAGCCGTGGGTTTGCAGCAATTTGCGATCGATGGCCATCTGGACAAGATCGCTCACGATGTTATATGGGAGTTTGATGGAATCGACGAACTGACGGACTGATTCCAGGTGGTCTATGTAGATCAGCTTCATCAGCAGGCTGAGCAGATCGTTGGGGTCAATCCTGGTTGACGCAATGTCGGCCGGTTCAGTCGGCATTCGATGGATAAAGGCGTCCAGCACGGGCTGAGAGATGACTCCCATACCCACCAGGCGATCACCCATGCGGCCACCCAGCTCGACCTGAAGCGCGACCGCCTCTGCCACCTGTTCGGTGGTGGCCAGCCCGGCCTGAATGATCAAATCGCCCAATCGCATTCGTTCTTTGATGGCGCCCTCCTATCGGGCCTGAGTTGAAGGCATCGTATCAAGTTACCCCAGTTGGATGCCATGCCTTCTGAAGTGCGGGAAAGAGGGAGTACATAACGGGGTACAGGGAGCAAGAAACTGCCCCAACACAGTGATCCGGTGGTCGCCGCTTTGTTGAATCGCATGGAGGCGGCATCCGCCTGCGTTACTCGCGCGGGCCGTATCGCTGATGTTCATTGCGGGTTTTGGTGATGGCAATAGCGCCCCTGCAATAAAGGCCCCACCTGGCCGCGGAAAAAACAGCCAGCTTAATCGAGGCTCCGTCTGCGTCGATCGCCCCGGACGCGCCTCTCGACCGTCACAACGACAGGCGTGGGTGAGAGCACAGAGCGGCGATCCGAACCGCGCCGATCTCTGGGGGCGATTTCAGATCCGTTGGTCAGCAATTTATTCAGAATCGGGATTCTCACGCGCTGCGTTTCCACAAAGTCCACCCCGGCCGCCGTCAGCGTGAAGGCTGAGTTATCCGCTCGCGTGATGAAGCCCTTCTTTTGAAGATACCAAGTGGTGAACTCCAAATAATCGCGGGGAAACCCCATGCGGCTTTCCACCTCGATAAGGGATACCTCGGGGGATTCGGGGGTCGAGCGGCGGCGAAAATAGAGCAGCGCCAGCACCGCCAGCCTCCGGTTGAACTCGCCCTCTATCGAATCCATGAAATCGATGGTCGTGGATAAAGGAACCTCCTCGGGGTCTGCCTTTTGGCAATCCACATCGTAAGCGCAACGACGCGCCGGATCAGACAATACGTCGTAGGCTTGTTTCAACAGCAAGAATTTTTCAGCATCGCCGGTATCCGGGTTGTCAGGGTGAAAGCGAACCGCAAGAAACCGATAAACCCTGTGGATTGTGTCGGATTCGGCATTCGGACTGATTTGGAGGAACTCGTAGTAGTTCTGAAGCTTCAAAGGGTCCTCCATTAGACTTGTTTCTCCCTATTATGAAGGGAGCGGGAGGTGGCTCCGGCATCAATACTACCAAGGCATCATGTATCTAAACGATGACTGCTACGCACTTTCCTTCTCAGAAACCAGGTTTTGAACCGGTCGCGAACGGAGATCGAGCCAGGATCAAGGCGAATCTGGCAGAAGCGGCTTCAAGTGTTGCGAATAAGAGGATAGTATCATCGATCATTGATCTTGGCGAGATCGAAATCCGCGCCGGATGTTCTTCGCTAAGTTATTGAAAATAAATACCATTGTTTCATGGTCGGGGCGCTCGGATTTAGAACCGAGGACTCTCTGTTCCGATAGCAGAATGGATCGTTGATTGAAGCCCATTGAAAGATTGGAATTGTAGGACACGCCATGCAGGGCGCTCTCGCAGAACTGTTCAATTACGTTCCGCAGAAAGTCTGCAGGACACACTCTTCGGGTCGGGCAGGCAACGTGTACCTCTTAAGCTCGGGCCGCTCCTCATAAGGCCGCGAGATGGCATTCAGCAACTCCTCGAACGGCTGGAAATCCTGTCGCCAGGTTGCAGCATCGAGCGCCGCTTCCACAAGGTGGTTGCGGGGGATCAATGCCGGATTCACCCTCCGCATCGCCCCAGCTCGCGCCTGCCCGTCTCCATGCTCGGCTTTGAGACGCCCGCGCCATTCAGAGGCCCAGCCGTCATACGCGCCGGGGTCGGCAAACAGTGTGCGAACTCCCGCATCACCGTCGGGCCCGGCTGCGGCATCGCACAGCCGCCGGAAAGACAGCGTGAAGTCAGCGCGGTTGGCGGCCATGCGCTGCAGCAGATCTTCGGCCAGAGCCGTATCCCCGTCGCGCTCCGCCAAGAGTCCAAGCTTGCGCCGCAGGCCTGCGCTGCGGGCTGCCTCAAACCGCGGCTCGAAGGCTGAAAGTGCTTCATTGGCCGCTGCCAGAGCGGACTCTTCGCTTCCCGCTTCTTGCACCAGAACCGGCAGCAGCGCCTCGGCCAGTCGCGCCAGGTTCCACAGTGCCGCACGGGGCTGGTTGCCATAGGCGTAGCGGCCGCCGTGGTCAATGGAGCTGAACACCGTGGCCGGATCGTATGCCTCCATAAAGGCGCAGGGACCGTAATCGATGGTCTCGCCTGAGATGGATATGTTGTCTGTGTTCATCACGCCATGGATGAAGCCGAGCAGCATCCATTGCGCAATCAGCTGCGCCTGCCGCGCGATTACGCCCTCAAGCAGCGCCCGGTACGGCTGACTGGCCTGCGCCGCTTCGGGAAAGTGCCGGGCAATCGCATAGTCCGCCAGCATGCGCACGCCTTCTGTGTCGCCCCGTGCCGCGAAGTATTGGAACGTGCCCACGCGCAGATGGCTTGCGGCTACCCGCGTCAGCACGGCTCCCGGCAGGGCTGTGTCGCGTAGCACCCGTTCCCCCGTTGTCACTGCGGCCAGAGCCCGGGTGGTGGGCACGCCCATCGCAGCCATGGCCTCGCTCACAATGTACTCGCGCAATACCGGCCCGAGTGCGGCTCTGCCGTCGCCTCCGCGCGAGAAGGGCGTCCGGCCCGAGCCCTTGAGCTGGATGTCGTAGCGCACATCGTCGCGCCCCAGCACCTCGCCCAGCAGGATGGCACGCCCGTCGCCGAGTTGAGGCACAAAATGCGCAAACTGGTGGCCGGAATAGGCCTGCGCCAAAGGCTCGGACCCTTCGGCCACGCGGTTACCGGCCAGAACCGCAACGCCATGCTCGCTCTTAAGCGCGTCCACATCGAGTCCTAGTTCCCGGGCCAGTCCCTCATTCACCTTTACAAGCCCCGGCGCCGCAACCGGCGTTGGGTCCAATCGCGCGTAGAAGCGCTCCGGCAACCGCGCATACGTGTTGTCAAAGCCGAAGCGAACCTCTTTGCCCCTGGAGCGAGGAATGGTCTGCTGCGCGCTCGCTGAAAAATCGGATGAATTCATGACCTATTGGATGTGAATATCCTGTTTTGGTCGCGTTCTTGTGGCGAGGAGGCATTTGCCGCATAGGCCCTGGCCCACTCGAATGAGGTTTAATATGCACCTGAACCGGGAAAGAATAGAGCCCCAGAGAGCCCCTGGATGGAAGTAAAGTGGTAGCGTCAGGCCGGCTGCGTCTGAAGTCGCGCCGAGACTTAGCTTTGTTGAAACAGTCGAAGACGAGGAGCTGAACATGAGGTACAAGTTTGCATTCTTCCTGATCGCCCTGACGGCGTCCGCCACGGTCAGCTGCACAGCCAGCAGCCAGCAGCTCACTGACGATCTCTATATTTCGCCCTCTCGTCCCGTCCCGACGGGAAAAGCGCCGGGCATGCAAGCGAAGCAGATCAAGGACACACCCGAGGAGAAGGTCTACGCTGTGATCTTTTCCAAGGGGGACGAGGTACTCAGCGGCCTGACGGATTTTGCGATCCAGCACAAGATCGAGGACGCGCACTTCACTGCAATCGGCGCCGTAAGTGGCGGAACGCTGGCCTGGCTTGATCCCGCGAAGAAGATCTATCATCGCATCCCCGTGGCCGAGCAGGTTGAGGTTCTCTCCCTGATTGGAGATGTTGCAACATTCAACGGAAAGCCGATCGTTCACATGCATGCGGTGCTCGGCAAACCGAATGGCAGTACGATTGGCGGTCATGTGTTTGAACTGAACGTGAATCCCACGCTGGAGGTTTTTATAACTGTGAATACCACTCCTGTGCGAAAAAAGCCGGACGAGGCGTCGGGGATGAAATTGATCGATCCTATGCAATAATCTTGTGGCCACCGGACGTCGGCAAGGTTGCTTTTTTGTCAGCATGCTTTTGAGGGAACTCAAAATGGGGAACAGCAGAAGGACATTTATCAAGCAGGCAGCTGGATTTACCACAGCCTGCTTTGCCGGCTTCGATGTAAAGAGCACGGTCTATGCTTCTCCTTCGCTTGTCAGCGAGTCAATCGACGGCGATTCGGCGGGATGGTATCAACGGCCCATGCGCTGGGCCCAACTGGCGTTTGTGGAAGACGATCCTGGGAGCTACGATCTTTCTTTCTGGCTCGACTATTTCCAAAAGGTCCATGCCGATGCGGCCTGTCTGAGTGCTGGAGGCGTTGTCGCTTTCTATCCGACTGAGATCCCGCTCCACTATAGAAGCAAATGGCTCGGGACGATGGACACGTTCGGCGACATCGTTGCGGGATGCCGGAAGCTTGGGATGAACGTGATTGCACGAACGGATTCTCATGCCTGCCACCAAGACGTCTACGATGCGCATCCGGATTGGATCGCGGTGGATGAACATGGCAACAAGCGCCGGCACCCTTCCGATGCCCAATATTGGATTACGTGCGCTCTTGGGCCGTACAACTTTGAGTTCATGACCTCGGTGCACCAGGAAATCATGCGGAAGTACAGGGTCGACGGCATTTTTACCAACCGGTGGTCTGGTTCCGGCATGTGCTACTGCGAACACTGTCAGAAGAACTTTCGCGACTTCTCCGGCCTCGATCTTCCTCGCACTCGCGATCCTCAGGATCCGGCGCAACGACAGTACATTCTGTGGAACCAGGAGAGGCTGTTTGATCTGTGGAGGCTCTGGAACGAGAAGATCAGAGAGATCAACCCGCAAGCCAGCTACATCGCCAATGCCGGCGGCGGTGCGCTCAGCCCACTGGACATGAAAACCATTGGGGAACTGGCTCCCACACTTTTCGCGGATCGCCAGGGAAGAAGCGGCCTGATGGCGCCATGGGCCAATGGAAAAAATGGCAAGGAATATCGCGCTACGATGGGGAAAAAGGCTATCGGAGGAATCTTCAGCGTAGGCATCGAAGATAAGAATCGCTGGAAAGATTCGGTTCAATCAGGCGACGAAATGCGGCTCTGGGTAGCCGATGGGATGGCGCACGGGCTTCGCCCCTGGTTTACAAAATTCAATGCCAAGTTAATCGATCGTCGATGGCTGCCTGTGGTAGAGGAAATCTACAAGTGGCATTATGCAAACGAAGCGTATCTTCGCAATGAGCGGTCCTATGCCAGAGTTGGGATGGTTTACTCTCAGCAAACTGCGAATTTCTATGGCGGAGAAAAGGCCAGAGCCCTGGTGGAAGATCCGGCGCTCGGCTTTTACCAGGCGTTGATTGAAGCGCGCATTCCGTTCGAAATGGTGCATGATCGATTGCTCGATCGTCAGCATGTCGCTCAGTTCCGCACCTTGATTCTTCCCAATATCGCGGCGCTTTCAAGCCTGCAATGTGAGCAGATTCGTGAGTTCCAAGAAAACGGCGGCAACGTCGTTGCAACCTATGAGACTTCTCTTTACGACGAATGGGGCGTTCGACGGCAGGACTTCGGATTGGCGTCGATGTTTGGTGTGTCCTTTGCCGGCGCGGTTCAAGGTCCAATGCTTAACTCATATCTCTCTTTGCAAAAAGATCCGACTACGGAGACGTACCATCCCTTGTTGGCGGGCTTCGAGGATGCGACGAGGATCGTTAACGCCGCCAATCAAGTGGACGTAAAGCCTGTGAGTCAGAATGTCTTCTCACCGCTGCAAATTGTCCCGAGTTATCCTGACCTCCCCATGGAGGCTGTCTTCCCTCCGCCAATTAGTACGCACAATCCCGGTGTATTCATCCGTGAGTCAGGTCGCGGCCGCGTGGTCTACTTTCCGGGAGATATCGATCGCACATTCTGGGAGGTGCTCGATGTTGACCATGCGAAACTCCTGCGCAACGCAGTGGTTTGGGCAACGAATGAGACCCCGCCCGTGAGTGTGGAAGGACAAGGTGTCGTCGACATCTCTGTGTGGGGACAGAGAAACTCGATGACCGTGCATCTTGTGAACCTTACCAATCCCATGATGATGAAGGGGCCGGTGCGCGAGGTGATTCCGATTGCAAATCAAAGTTTGCGAATACAAATCCCCGAAGGAAAACGGGTGACGCAGGCAAAGCTGCTGGTCGCTGGGAAATCCATTGCATTCAAAACTGAGCAGAGCACGATTCTTCTCGATGTTCCCACGATTGCCGTGCACGAAGTGATTGCATTGGATTTCGCAGTCTAGCTGCTCGACTGGAGCTAGAGGCGTCTGGGAAGAAGGCCTGCGCTTTGCGTCGCCACAGTTCGTCAATTTTGAGTTTTAGTTGGGGGCGCTTGCCGCCCTTTTCTCAGCGGGCCCGGGCGGGCGCAGCCGGGCGCGAGTGTGAGGCCGTGCTGCCTTCGGTCATGCCAAGCGCCCACTTGATGGCTTCGAAGTACATGGTGCGGATGTCGGGATCGTCCCAGGACTCTTCTGTGTGGCCAAGCGTGGAGTAGAAGACGCGGCCTTTGCCGTAGAGCTTGCTCCAGGCCACGGGAAAGTCATGGTCGGCCCGGTGGATGCGCGGGTTATTGGCATAGTCGAGCTTGTCCGGATCGAGGCTGAGCAGCACGTTTACCTTGTCCCGCGACCAGGCCTTCGGTTGATAGATCTCGTCGTATTTTACAAATGCATGCGGAAAGTGGCGCACGGCTGGAAAGTCGGGGTCTTCGTTGACGATCGGCGCATTGAAGGTCATCCAGGGATGCTGATCGAACCAGCCGCCGATCATTTCTCCATACTCCGGCCAGGTGTAATTGGTATCGAGCGCGGCGTGAATTCCAACAAAACCCTTTCCATCTTCTCGGATAAAGGAGAGCATGTCCTGCTTCTGGCCGGCGTCCATATCCAGTTCGCCGGTGGTGCTGGCAAAGACAAGAACATCAAAATAGTTGAGGTTCTTCGCGTTGTTTTTCAGTTCCTTCTTGGTCAGCAGTTCGGTGTCCGTGCGCATGGTGGTATCCCACAATCCACTCTGCTTGCCCATGTTGTAAATGGCAGCCATGGCCGATGAGACGGAGTCATGCTCAAAGCCCCTGGTCTGGCCGATCACCAGCAAATGCTTCAGGTGGATCTGCTTGACGTGGGGCGGAGGCGGCAACTCATAATTTGCGGCAGACTGCCCAAAGGCGCGGTTGCTTTGACCGAGGATGGCCAGACCGACCAGGGCCGATAAGAGAAGGTTGGTGTAAGCGCGCAAGGGGCCTCCTTTGGGATTTGCACTAAACGTCATCCGCGACGCATTCCGCGCCCTGAGCTTCGTGCCTTCCGCGTTGCATGGTTCCGCGGCGGCATTCGGCGTTTCGATCAAGGTGGAAGATGGCTCCCAGACCGATGGGGCCTGCATTGCGGTTCGGGACAAAGTCTATCGGAACAAGGCATGAAGCGTCACGGTTCAGTCAATTCCCCACGCTCGAGACGTTGGACGGCCGTTCGCAGGATTTGCAACTCTTCGGTCTCGAATTGGAACTTGCCGGGATGCTGCGCGTAGGCCGGAACGAGGCCGGAGAGATTGCGGGCGACTGCGCATCCATGGGTGACTTGCGACATGCGAGAATAACAAGGAACTCCCGTGGGCGTTTTCGAGCAGAGCCCAATGGGCCTTCCCCGGTGGAATTGGTGATGGACCGTGTCGCGCTGATCTACAATCCGGCTTCCGGTCAGGATTCCCCAAAGCGGAGGGCAGTCGTCGACGATGCGCTTGCCATGCTTCGCGATGCGGGCGTTCGCGCCGATGCCTTCGAGACCAATGCGCCGGGCAGGGCAGGCGCTCTGGCACTCGAGGCGGTTGACCTGGGTTACGACACCATCATGGCTTGCGGCGGCGATGGCACCGTGCACGAAATCCTGCAAGAGCTGGTTGGGACGCAGGTGGCGCTGGGGGTTGTGCCGCTGGGCACGGCCAACGCGCTGGCAGCGGACCTCGGCCTTGGCTCAACGCCTGCCGGAGCGATGGACAAGCTGCTTACCGCGACTCCGGTGCGAGTGCCGGTGGGCCGGATTTTTTATTGCGACAGCGAGGGCGTTTCGCGCTCGCGCTATTTCACCGTAGCCGCGGGGGTGGGCGCGGATGCTCTGTTCATGTCCCGGCTGGATGCGCGGCTCAAGCGACGATTCGGGTATGTCTTGTATATGGTGCAGGGCCTGCGGGTGTGGGCCACCCACTCATTTCCGCTCTTCAACGTGGCTTTTGTGGATCGCGAAAGTCGCAAGACGCGCAAGGAAGATGTGTCCCAGCTGCTGGCCGTGCGCATTGGCGATTTTGGCGGCGTTCTGCATAAACTGGCCCCCGGCGCTTCTCTGCATAAGGACAGTCTCTCTCTGCTGGCTTTCAAGACGCGCAGCCGCGTCCACTACATGTTGTTTGTGCTTGCGGTTCTGTTCGGGCGTCACACGTTCGCCCGTGAAGTTGAATTGCTGGACGCTATTTCAGTGGAGTGCGGCGCTCACAAAGGCTCCGCTGAACAGGTTTTCGTGGAAGCCGACGGCGAATTACTCGGCTCGTTGCCGGTGCGGATCGAAATCGTTCCTCAGGCTTTGACCTTGTTGATTCCGCGGAGTGCCGGCCTCAATGGCCGTCCGGCGCAGGATGGCCTTGATTCGCGCCGCCCCTTGGCCGCAAGCGCTCCAACCTCGGACCCGGCAGAGCTGATGCCTGGCCACAAATGAAACCGGGCTGGGATTTGCGCTAGCGTGCCTTGGGCTGCAAACATCGCTGCGAACTTTTTGATGAGGGACGTGTGGAATGAACCAACGCACATTTCTTTTTCTGGGCGCCGCATGGGCACTGTCCGCGAGCGCCGTGGCACAACCGTCTGGCTGGCCGCCTGCGCCGGGACATCTCACCTTGCAGGTTTGGCCGGGAATTGCGCCGGGGGCCGCGGCCAATCCGCCTGCGGAGACTGACACGACCACGGCCAAAGACAATCTGATTGCGGGCGAGCCGCTGGTGCGCCTGGGGAACGTGTCCGTGCCGACGCTCACGCTCTACCCGCCCAAAGGCGGCACGAACAACACGGGTGCGGCCGTGGTGGTGTTTCCCGGCGGCGGTTACAACATCCTGGCTATCGATCTGGAAGGCACCGAAGTTTGCGATTGGCTTAACGCGGACGGCATTACCTGCGTGCTGCTTAAATACCGCGTACCCAATACTGGTCCCTACCCCAAGTCCAATGCGGCCCTGCAGGACGCGCAGCGCGCGCTCGGCCTCGTTCGTCAGCACGCGGCTGAATGGCATATCGACCCGAATCGCATGGGCGTGCTGGGCTTCTCAGCGGGAGCGCATCTGGCTGCCGCTCTCAGTACCCATTTCGACAAACGTCTTTACGACCCAATCGATGGCGCGGACCAGCTGAGCTGCCGGCCGGATTTTGCCGTGGTTGTTTATCCCGGCTACCTGGCGCTCGCGGACAAAAACTTCGCGCCTAACCCGGAGATCAACCCCACGGCCAATACGCCGCCCACGTTCATCGTGCAGGCTGAGGACGATCCGGTGCACGTGGAGAATGCGGTGGTGTACTTTCTTGCGTTGAAGAATGCCAAGGTGCCGGCGGAGCTGCACATTTATTCGCAGGGCGGGCACGGTTACGGTTTGCGCCGCACCGCGCTGCCGGTGACCACCTGGCCGCAAAGCGTGGAAACCTGGCTGCATACGATCAAGATGCTGCCGGGCAACGTGCCGCCCGTGCCTTAGACACTACAATCATGCCTATGCTTGTTGCGGTTCTTACGGTTTCCGACCGATGCTCGCAGGGCCTGCTTGAAGACACGGCGGGTCCGGCCGTGGTTGCGCTGTTGAGGCAGCAATGGAAGGGCGCCGAGGTGTGGACGGGGCTGGTTGCGGACGAGGAAGACGCGATTGCAGCCACGCTGGAGCAGTTGAGCGGCCAGGGCGCGGCTTTGGTGCTTACTGTGGGCGGCACCGGGCTGGGCCCGCGCGACCGCACACCGGAGGCCACGCGGCGAGTGATCGATCGCGAAGCTCCGGGGCTGGCCGAGGCGATGCGATTCGAGGGGGCGCGGCGCAATCCCTTCGCATGGCTTTCACGGGGAGTGGCGGGGCTGAAAGGAAGCACGTTGATCGTCAACCTGCCGGGCAGCCGCCGAGGCGCCGAGGAGAGCCTGGCTTCCATTGTGGCCCTCATCAAGCATGGGCTTGAGGTGGTTAAGGGCGGCCAGACGCACCCGTAGCGGAAAACTCCACATCAATCGGGTGGCATGGATTTTTTTGATGTTTGCCCCCCAGCAATCTTGCGGGGGCGCTTTCCACAACGAAGAACCACACGCTATTCGCTCGCGTATAAGATGCAGCACAGGAGCTCACAATGCTTTTGAAACTCACATTGCCGATAGGCGGGCTTCTTCTGCTTCTATGCCTTGCGGCTGGTCCGCGTCCCCAAACCTCGGCCGGAACTGCGCAGCCCGCTGCACAGGCTAAATCGGCGAATGTGCCTGCCTACTCGAAAGACGGCCGATTGCTGTTTCCCTCGCACTATCGCGAGTGGGTGTTTCTGAGCTCGGGCGTCGACATGAGCTATCTCCCCAAAGCGCAGGCCGCCGGCCACTCCGTGTTCGACAATGTGTTTGTGAATCCGGAGGCCTACCAGAAATTCCTGCAAACGGGAACCTGGCCGGACAAGACGGTGCTGGTGCTGGAGGGTCGGATGGGCATGGAAAAAGGCTCCATCAATCAGAGCGGCCATTTTCAGGGTACCCAGTTGATGGGCTTCGAGGTCCACGTAAAGGATGAAACGCGGTTTCCGGGTAAGTGGGCCTTCTTCGATTTCGATAACGAAGTCAGCGGCAGTTTGTTTCCCAAGGAAGCGGACTGTTACTCCTGCCACGCCGATCACGCAGCGGTGGACACGACGTTTGTGCAGTTCTATCCCACGCTGCTGCCGATTGCAAAACAGAAGCAGACATTGAGCGAGAGTTATGTGAAGGAAGAGGCAGCGGGTAAGTAAACCCCTGATCGTCCCAGCTTGCCGCTAATTCAGGAACATCGTCCGATAGAGAGTGTCGCGCTGGACGGGCTTGAAGCCTGCGTCGCGGATGATTCTGCGCAGCTCCTCTTCCGTCGTGCAGTTACTCGTTCCGGCGGCTTTGACTACGTTTTCCTCTAACATCACCGATCCTACATCGTTGCCGCCGAAGTGAAGGCCTAACTCAAGGACCTTCAGTCCCTGAGTAACCCAACTGGCTTGCACGTTTTCGATGTTATCGAGATAGAGGCGCGAGATAGCCAGAACCTTCAGATATTCGACGGAAGTAGCTTCTTCCCAGCCGCGGCCGCCGAGCGCCGTGTTGCCGGGCTGGAAGCTCCAGGGGATAAAGGCCGTGAAGCCGCCGGTCTCTTCCTGCAGGCGGCGCACGACCTCGAAGTGATTGACGCGCTGGTCGAAGGTTTCGCCCACTCCGAACATCATGGTGGCGGTGGTGCGCATGCCGAGCTGATGCGCGGTGCGATGGACGCTGACCCAGTCCTCGGTGCGGCACTTGAGGCGGGCGATGCGTTTCCGCACGTCGTCGTCAAGAATTTCCGCGCCGCCGCCGGGGATGGAATCGAGGCCCGCATCGCGCAGGCGGGCGATGGTGTCGCGCAGAGACAGGTTGGAATATTCGGCGATGGCCAGGACTTCGGAGGCGGAAAGACAGTGCAGCCAGATGCCGGGGAAGCGCTGCTTGATGCCGGTGAACAGGCGCTCGAACCAGTCGATCTTGAGGTCGGGATGAAGTCCGCCCTGCATGAGCACTCCGGTGCCGCCCATCTCCAGCGTCTCGGCGATCTTCTCGTAAATCTTCTCGAATTCGAGGATGTAGCCCTCTTCCGAGCGCGGGATGTTTTTGCCTGCCTTTGGAAGCGGCCGGTAGAAGGCGCAGAAGGTGCAGTATTCGGTGCAGAAGTTGGTGTAGTTGATGTTGCGATCGATGATGTAGGTGACCACGCCCTCGGGATGCAGGCGCCTGCGAACAGCATCCGCCTCAAAGCCCAGGCCGATCAAGTCGGGAGAGTGGAAGTGATCAAGGGCCTGTTGGCGCGTGAGCGGCATAGTCTCCATTCTACCAACCTGGTCGGCTAACCGGGTGGTAACCGGGCGAACAGAATTCTCTATTTGTCGCGGGTCCCGCGGAAAAGGAAGAGGCCACGGCTTCGGACGGGCCGTGGCTGTGTGCGCGAAAGGTTGGATGCAGTCGAGACCCCGGTAAACAAAATGAAAAAGTCCCTGAACGCCCGAAAGAAGCTTCTCACTTTCTCGAAAATCATTGGGAAAACCTCGTCGATGCAGCTCGGCCGAATGCCGAGCCCTCCATTTATTGGAGCGGGGCAACGCCCTGCGCGTCGCTTTTTTTACGGTGAAAGCCCTCGCCTGGGCACGGGCCTATTCGCGGGACTCTGGCCTGGGCACAGGCTTTGGATCGGGCTTCGGCTTTTGCACCGGGCGGGAGACCCCCATGCTCATGAGGAGAAAGCCGAATCCCTTGCGCAGTGTGTCGAGCAGGCTCATCGCTCCGTTCCTCTTGAGACTATCTTCGAACCCATCGCTCCCTCAATTTTGCGGCGTGCTGCGTTCTAAGAGAAATCATCACCCTGCTCGACTATTTTTTTGCCGGTGCGACCGCGGGCGCCGGAGGCGGAGTCTGCTGGCCATCCAGCATGACCTGCGCGGCGGGCGGCAGCGGCTTGTCGGCGTTGGCCATCAGCAGGCTTACCTGCCACATTTCTGTGTCGGTGAGCACCTTGTTGAACGACGGCATGCCGGAAAGGCGGATGCCGTTGGCGACTTTCCAGTAGGTCTCGCCAGGCGGATCGTCACTCACGCCCACAACGTTGCCGTTGTGGTGCTTTTGCCACAAGGGGGGCGCGTCGGGAAACATGTGCGCGCCGAAGGAGGAAGGCTTGGCTGGCAGTCCATGGCAAGCGGCGCACTGGTCAGCATAAATCTGCGCGCCGGCAACCAGGTTGTCTCCGTCTGGCTGGATGGGCGGTGTCTTGATCAACTCGCGGTCAATGCGGGCGTTTAGCGGAACCGAAGTGATGAGCCGCTCCTGGGGCAGCGGCGGGTCGGCGACGGCTACCGGCACCTTGCCAAAAACAAACCACCCGAGTATCACGAGGGGGACCAGTATTACTCCGAGAACAACTCCCAACAAAATGCGACCCATATTTCCTGTAGCCTCCGTTGCCCTCAATCCTAGAGCATTTGAGGGAAGAGTGTGGACTTTTTGGCCATCGAGCGCGGGCATCCCTCAATTGGTCCGCAAGGCAAATCGACTGGCCGCGCGTCCAAACCAGTACCGGATGACGCACGAGGCTCCCTGCAGGTGGTTTAATACCTATGGGGGGAGCGCTGCCTTGGGGTGGGCTTCCGTACTCCCGTGGAGGTAACCCGAACCCGATGTATTCTTTTCGCCGTCTTGCCTTTTTGCTGGCGCTGGGCCTGCCAGCCATGCCCGCCATTTTTGCCCAGAGCTTGAGTTCGAGCAGCAACCCCTCATCGCAGCCTCTCGCATCCGAACCCCTTGCATCTGATTCCCTCGCATCTGATTCACAGGACCAGACGGAACCGCCTGCGGCGCAAAATCAGCTCCAATTGAGCGTGCAGGCTCGCATCCGGGCTCGCCGCGAACAGCGCCGCACCGCGGCAATCCACGAAATCTACGATCATCGATACGAGGGGTACATTGGTGGCGGCTACCTGCGTTTCAGGCCAGGAAGTACCTTGCAGAAGGTCAACGAATACGACTGGAACGGCGGCATCACACGTCTCTACAATGAGCGCCTGGGCGTAACCCTGGACGGCCGCGGATATTACGGCACCCCATTTATCCGACCCGAGCAGGGCACTCCCCCCGCAGGCAACGTGGGCCAGACCAAGCCGACCATCAGCCAGTACGCCGGCCTGATTGGACCGACGTACCGTTTCTACATTCAGCCCAGGTATTCCATCTCAGGACGGGTGATGGGCGGATACACCTTTGGCAATTTCACCGGCGATACGGGCGGGTTTGGCACGCTCGGCGTGCTCTACCCAGACGGGTCCACCTTTGCCGTCAGCGCCTCCGGCATTTTCGAGGTCAATATTGCGCCGAATCTCGGGTTGCGCGTTGCACCGGAATACTACATGACCGGATACGGCTCGACGGTGCAGAACAATCTGGGCTACTCTGCCGGGCTCGTGTTCCGGTTTGGCAGGCAGTAGAGAAGCAGGGAATAGCCACCCCAGCGATGAAGACCTGTCGCCCCCCCTGCAACGAACGCAGACCCCGGCAGGGAATCGGGAATAGGGAACAGAGAACTTTGTATGGGCTGTTCCCTGTTCTGCGCTATACTGGCGGCCTTGGGAGTGGGTGGCTATGCGGGTTAACTGTTCAGGCGTCGCCCTATTGCTCTTTCTACTGCCCACCTTGTGGGCCAAGAAACCGCCACTTCGGGCGTCAGCCGGGCATGAGGGATGCCCTGTCGACATTGATATGGTTATTGCAGGTGGGTACCCGCCGCCCGGGCTGGACCACGATGATGATCCATGGCATAGCTGGCTAACGCTGCGTTACACAAACTTCTCCGGCGGCCAGATTGAGGCCCTGGCTTTCGCGGTTAGTTATTCTGACATCCTGAGCCCTGAGCCGAGCGGAGAGCGAAGCTATGCGGATGAGCGTGCGCTCAAGCCGGGAAAGAGAGCCGTAGGAGTTTGGGCGAACGGTGTCGACACTCAAAATCTCAGCAAGCAAATTCATGTCCGAATAAGACTGACGAAAGCCGTGTTTTCTGACGGCGATGTGTGGCAGAAGTCTTCGCCGGAGTGTTATTGGGAGTTTGTTACGAAGTAGTCTAGACGCGCCAACGCGCCCCGGACCAAAGGCCCCCTGCGGGCGGCCGTTTCTATTGATCAAGCATAGAAGTTCAAAGAAAATTGAGAAGCAAACAAAACCCGCCCGATGGCGGGTTTTTTATTGAGGTTTTTATGCAGAGCGAAATGGGACTCAGAAGGTCAGATAGTATTCGGCACGCTGTCAAAAAATGGCTCAAAAGCGGGAATCACCGCATCTCGGACGAACTCGAAAATCTCTTGCAATGTTCGGTCAACTCTGAGACCCTCAAGGTCTTCAGCCGATTCATCGTCGAACGCTATAAACATGGAACACTTTCCGTGCATTTTCATGTTAGGGAGTCGGGCTTTAAAGTTCGGAATCCGGGCGGCGGTTGCAAAAGGTATTCCGATCCCGCCGAATATTGTGCCGTCGCGCAGTTCTTCGTCTCCGAGGAACAAGGCAAATTCGCCGGACTGAGCGACAACTTCAGTGTTATCCGCGACAACCGTAACGACGTTCAGTGTGCGGTGTTTGTCGATGTTGTGGAGTCGGTTGAGGGTTCCCAAAAAGCTGTTCCCAGCGTTGTACGGTTGCAGTCGCTCGATCAGTGTCGCAGCCTCTATGGGGACACCCCGAAGTCGCTTGCGGGCGATTTGATCGGCGAATTCGGAAGCGGTGTACGTGATGGGGAACTGGTTACTGGCGGTCGGACTGTTTCCGGGCGTCGTCTTGACCAATTCCCAGACGATGTAATCCAAGATGGATTTGACGTTTGCGAGGAAGTCTCCGGCGATTGCGCTGACCTCGGGCGATGCGGAAGGAGTGAGCCGCACGCGCTGGACGAAGAGCTTGCGCTTAGAATCCTTCTCCAAGACGATGCTGCATTCGCCTTGCGCATACTTCCGCGTGGCAGCGATAACTTCGTTCAAATGTTTCTCTGCCCGGACGAGTTTGACCCTGACTGCGCGGAAGGGCGATTCGGCTGTCATGCGATTGATTAAGCAATCTTAGCAGATTTAGGGAGTTAGGTATATAACTCCCAACCGTTTGAGGATTACTTCATACACGGATAGCCTTCTAGGGATGCCTGGCGCGTGCCGGTCACGATTGCAGAATCGGAATGCCTGCGATGCGCTGCTGCCACTCTGCCGGACCCGTGTTGTGAACGCTGGTGCCTTTGGAGTCGACCGCGACGGTCACTGGCATGTCGCGCACCACGAACTCATAAATCGCCTCCATGCCCAGGTCGGCAAAGGCCACCAGGCGCGAGCTTTCAATGGCCTTTGAAACCAGGTAGGCCGCGCCGCCGACGGCCATCAGGTAGACTGCGCCAAACTCGCGGATGGCGTCGATAGCCGCCGGACCACGCTCCGCCTTGCCCACCATGCCCAGCAGACCGGTCTCGGCCAGCATCTGGCGAGTGAACTTATCCATGCGCGTAGCGGTGGTGGGTCCCGCGGGGCCAACCACTTCGTCGCGCACCGGATCGACGGGCCCCACATAGTAGATGAAGCGGTCGCGGAAGTCGACAGGGAGCTTTTCGCCGCGGCTGAGCATGTCGGTCATGCGCTTGTGGGCGGCATCGCGACCGGTGAGCAGCTTGCCGGACAGGAGCAGCACCTCGCCCGGCTTCCAGGTGGCGGCCTGGGCGCGGGTCACGGTGTCCAGGTTCACAGAGCGGGCGCCGGATACATCGTAGGTCAGTTTGGGCCAGTCGCTGAGGCTGGGCGGATCGAGATAGACAGGGCCGGAGCCATCCAGCACAAAATGGGCGTGGCGCGTGGCGGCGCAGTTGGGAATGATCGCGACCGGCAGGTTGGCGGCGTGGGCCGGCGTGTCGAGCACCTTTACGTCGAGCACCGTGGTCAGGCCGCCGAGGCCCTGAGCGCCGATGCCCAGCCGGTTCACCTTGTCATAGAGTTCCACGCGCAGCTTCTCGGCAGTGGTCACGGGCCCGCGGGCAATCAGCTCCTGGATGTCGATGGGGTCCATGAGCGACAGCTTGGCCAGCAGCATGGCTTTCTCCGCCGTGCCGCCGATGCCGATGCCGAGCATGCCCGGCGGGCACCAGCCGGCGCCCATGGTGGGGACGGTCTTCAATACCCACTCCACCACCGAGTCAGAGGGGTCAAGCATGGCAAATTTACTTTTTGCTTCAGACCCGCCGCCCTTGGCTGCCACCGTGACGTCGACCGTTGCGCCCTTGACCAGCTCCACGTTGACCACTGCGGGGGTGTTGTCTTTGGTGTTGGTTCGCTTGCCGGCCGGGTCGGCCTGGATGGAGGCGCGCAGCTTGTTGTCGGGATCGAGATAGGCGCGGCGGACACCTTGATCGGCCATTTGCTGCAGGTCGAGAGGCTTTTCGCCGGGACCGGCTTTGAAGCGGACGTCCATGCCCACTTTGACAAAAACATTCACGATGCCGGTGTCCTGGCAGATGGGGCGGTGGCCCTCAAAGCACATGCGGCTGTTGATGAGAATCTGCGCCATGGCGTCCTTGGCGGCGTGGGATTGCTCCCGCTCATAGGCCTTGGCCAGGCTGGTGATGTAGTCCGCCGGGTGGTAGTAGCTGATGTATTGCAACGCGCCGGCGACGCTGGCGATGAAATCTTCCTGGCGGATGACGGTCATGGAGGCTCCCTCTGCACTCTCTAGGGTAATGGATGCGAGGGAGGTTTGTACGTTGCGGCTGAGCGTCGCGAAAGGTCAGTCGCCTTATGCCGACCGTAAATCCGTGTGGACAAAATCGTCGTCTTTGTAGAGGATGGGCTCGCGCTTGTCGCGGGCCAGGGCGTAGCTGAAGCAGTCGCCGAAGTTAAGGTTGGCTGGATGGCCGCTGCCTCGGCCGAAGTCGCGATAGGCCTGGCGGGCGATGCGCGCCTGGGCTTCAGTCACCGGCTCGATGTGGATGCTGAACCTCTCGACCAGATCGTCCCATTCACGGCTCAGAACATGATTCCTCCAGCCGTCCACAACAATCGAAGTTTCAAGAAAACTGGCGGCAGACATCTTCGAAGACCTTGACGCATCCAAAGCCTCGGAGAGCACCTCCCACGCCGATTCCCGCTTGAGAATTGCGATCAAAGCCGACGAGTCAATAATCATTTGGGAAGACCCGTCTCATCGTCGTAGAGTTCATCCATCAGCTCTTTAGAGGTCCGGCCATCGTTCATCAGCGGAGCGGTCCTTGCCGTAAGCTCACGCAGCCATTCCATGCGCCCAACTCGCTTGCGTGCCTCACGATGGCGATCCAAACGCTCTTTCACCGAAACCTTTACCGCATGCGTAAGGCTCTCGCCTGTTTCTCGGGCCAACTCGCTCACCAGCCGATGTGTCTCTTCATCCTTAATATTCAGGGCCATTGTTCTTCCACCTTTCCACCATACGATTCTACCATTCTACCAATTCAAGATCAATCAAGCCACTATCTCACTGCTCCCACAGCCGGCCCCGCCATGCCCTAAGCTAGAACCATGACGGAGTTGAACATGGGAGCGGCGGCGGGGACGGGCGGTCTGAGCGCGCAGGACGAAATCTTCGATCTGCTGGTAGTAGGCGCGGGGCCAACCGGGCTGGCTTGCGCAATTGAGGCGCAAAAAGCGGGCTTTCGGGTAGTGCTGGTGGACAAGGGATGCGTGTGCAATTCGCTCTTCCATTACCCCTCGCACATGACCTTTTTCACCACGCCGGAGTTGCTGGAGATCGGCGACATTCCGTTTCCCAGCCCCAACGCCAAGCCCACGCGCAATGAGGCGCTGCAGTATTACCGCCTGGTAGCGGCGCACTACCGGCTGGATATTCGCCAATATCAGTGCGTGGAGCGGGTCGCAGGCGCCGACGGGGACTTCGCGGTACACATCAAGGACCGCTTCGGCCGACTGGGAATTTTGTACACTCGCAAGCTGGCTCTTTCCACCGGCTACTACGATCTGCCCAATTTCATGTGCGTTCCAGGCGAAGAGCTGAGCAAAGTGCTCCACTATTACGTCGATCCGCACCCCTATTTCGAAATGGATGTGGTGGTGATCGGGGGTAAAAATTCGGCAGCCATTTCGGCGCTGGAACTGTGGAGGAGCGGGGCGCGCGTCACTTTGGTTTACCGCGGGCCGGGCATAACGCCGCATGTAAAGTATTGGATCAAGCCGGACATCGAGAACCGGATCAAGAACGGGGAAATCACGGCGTATTTCAATTCGAATGTGGCGGAGATTACGCCGGACGCGGTGACGGTGGAGACGCCCGAGGGCCAGGTGACGCTCAAAAACGATTTTGTCTTTGCGATGACCGGATACCACCCGGACTTCGATTTTCTTGAGCGGCTGGGTGTGCGCTTTGTGGGCCCGGACCGGCTGCCGGTTTGCGATGCGGAGACGCTGGAGAGCAATGTGCCGGGCGTCTACCTGGCGGGAGTGATTGTGGCTGGGTCGCGGACCAACGAAATCTTCATTGAGAACGGGCGTTTTCATGGCCGCCTGATTGCCGCGGCGCTTGCCAAACGACGTGATTCCAATGCTGCGCTCGCTCAGAATCCGGTAGACTGAGCAGTATCGGGCGGAGGGTTTGCATTGCAGTTGCGCTGGTGGCCGCGATCAATTCGATGGCAGATGCTGGCAGGACTCGTGTTTCTGGAACTGCTGTCACTGGTCCTGTTTGCAGCGGTACTGATCCGCCGCCAGACGGCCGAAGTGAATCAGCGGGTGCAGCATCGGCTGGCAAACCAGGTTACGTCCCTCGCACTTCAGGCCCAAGAAGCGCTGGCGCAGGACCGGGTGAGCTGGATTGGGCCTTCAGTGAAAATGATGGGGGAGGCGCCCAGCGTAGCCTTCGCCAAGGTCAGCGATCCGGCGGGGAATATGCTTTTCGTGAGCGCGGGGGAAATAGAGCAATATACGCTGAATGCGTTGGAGCGCGCGCAGATTCCGCAGATGACCAGGGACGAACCCAGGGTCTTCAACCTGGGAGACGATCAATGGGAAGGCGTGAAACCCATCTTTGTGGGCGGTGACTTGCGCGGGTTTGCCTGGGTAGAGTCGGATCGCGCCTGGGACCTTCAGGAACTAAGCGGGATTCTGCGCGCCACGGTGATCTTCGGCAGCATCTGGATTGTGGCGTCGGGGTTGCTGGTGTTGTTGATGGCCCGCTCCATTTCGGGTCCGCTGGCCACCCTGCACCGGGGCACGCGCGCTTTGATGAGCTCGCCGGAACGGAGCGGCAACTTTCCACTGCCGGTGACCGTAAACAACGAAATCGGAGATCTGATCGAGGCCTTTAACCGCATGGTCGCTTCGATCGCGGAACAGCGATCGGGCCTCAACGATACGCTCTCTCTTCTGGATTCGATGCTGGCCAATGCGCCCATCGGGCTGGCGTTCTTCGATCGCCGCTGCAGAATTGTCCGGGTGAATCAGATTTTTGCGGACATGACCGGGATTGCGCTCAATCGCCACCTGGGACGGACCCTTCCCGAGCTGCTGCCGCAGCCGGTGGCCCAGGAGCTGGAAAATACAGTACTGCGTGTCTTTTCCGAGGAGATTCCGGTGCGCAACCTGGAATTGAGCGGCGAGGGCGGCAAGCCCACACGGCGATGGACCTGGCTAGCCAGCGGCTATCCGGTGCGGACCACGCCGGAGCATGTGCGCTGGGTGGGAGTCATCGTGCTGGATGCCAGCGACCGCAAGCGGAGTGAAGAAGCGCTGCGCAAGACCGAAAAACTGGCTGCGACCGGGCGGCTGGCCGCCTCCATCGCGCACGAGATCAACAACCCGCTGGAAGCGATCACCAACGTACTCTTCCTGCTGCGTAACTTTTGCGAGCTTGGGGAACGGCCGCTGAGCTACGTGGTGATGGCCGAGCACGAGGCCCAGCGCATTTCGGAAATTACCCAGCAGACGCTTCGGTTCTACCGGCAATCCACGCTGCCGGCGCGCGCCAATATGGGGGAACTGCTGGATTCGGTGCTGGGCCTCTATCAGGGCCGTTTGCACACGCTCAACATCGAGGTCGAACGGGATTACGACCCGGCGGTGGACCTTTTCTGCTTTGCCGGGGAGGTCCGTCAGGTGTTTGCGAACCTGGTGGGCAACGCGATTGACGCCACCAGCGCCGGCGGACGCCTGCTGGTGCGCGCTCGGCGCTCCCGCAATTGGAAGGACCCTGCGCAGACGGGAGTCCGCTTTGTGGTGGCGGACACCGGGTCAGGCATGGACAAAGCGGTGCGCGAGCATGTCTTTGAAGCTTTCTTTACCACCAAGGAAGTAACCGGCACCGGGCTGGGCCTGTGGGTGAGTCACGAGATCATTGTGAAGCACCACGGACTGGTGCATGTGCGTAGCCGAGCGGCAGCCCAAAAGGGCATGGCTGCGCGTGAGAAGACTTCGGGGGCGGTTTTTCAGATATTTTTACCTGACGATCCCAAGCTGACGGCTGCGGTGCGGCAGACGGTTGCGGCGGCGGTTTAACGTCGAATCTTTTAAAAAATAAATTGAAAAAGGACTTGCGCGCTCGCCGATCTTGTGTGCTACAGTCAGTAACATTATGACGAGTAACACTCAAGCGACTCACGATCCGTCGGAGTTGGGCGAACTGGAACGAAGCATCCTTTCGATCATCTGGCGCAATGCGCGGATTACCGCGGAGCAGGTGCGCGAGGAGCTGGGCCGTCCGCTCAAAGACTCCACGATTCGCACGGTTCTGCGCCGGCTTGAAGAAAAAGGATACCTGGCCCATTCGGTGGAAAACCGCACCTTTGTCTATAGGTCCGCGGAGACGCGGCAAAAGGTGGCAGGCCGCGCCGCCAAGCGCATCGTGGACTGGTTTTGCGAGGGCTCGGTGGAAGCATTGCTGGTGGGGATGGTGGACTCAAAGGTGCTGGACCGCGCCGAGTTGCAACGCCTGGCCGATCGGATCGCGGTTGCCAAAAAGAGTCCCGACGTAGAAAAGGGCGAGCGAGGCCGGAAGAAGGAGGGAAGAAGATGATTCCTGCGTTGATTGAAGCTGCGCTGCGTGCGCTGGTTGTGGCATTGACGGTTTGGGCCGGATTGCGCCTTTTGAGGGTGCGCAGTGTAGTTACGCAAAAGGCTGCCTGGGGGCTGGTGCTGGCCGCCGCTGTGGCGATGCCGCTGTTGATGCGCTGGCAATGGCTGCCTGCTTACGCTCAAATCCGGGTGACAATGCGCGGGTGGCGGCAGGCGCCTGAGTCTTCGCGGCAGGGAGCAGCCGCGCCGTCTTCTGTGTTGCCCGCATCGCCGCCCGCTGCCACGTCTCTCACTTTATTGCGTGAATCTCAGCCGGCAGGCGGAGACCGGTTTCCAGCGCCGAGCATCTCGAAATCTGAGTTCAATCCTTCAGATCAGGCTCGACCAAAATCGACAGCATATTCAAATAAGCCGATTCAGCCGGCAGCGGGCCCGCGCTTAATTCGGCTTGCGACGCTTGGCGGGCTGTTGTATTTTGCGGTTTGCGGCGCACTGCTGTTGAGGCTGATATTCGGCGTCGCCGCAGCGAGCAAACTGTGGATGCAGGCGGAACCGGTTCGGCTGCAGAGTGACATGAAGATCGCTCCAGGCTTGCGTCTGCGCTCAAGCTCTGCCGTATTCTCGCCGGTGACCATCGGCTCCGGCGTGGTGCTGCCCGCGGACTACGCGCAATGGGATGCGGAGAAACTGCGCATTGTTCTGGCGCATGAGCACTCTCACATCCGGCAGGGTGATTTTTATCTGCAAACGCTGGCGGGCCTCTATGCGGTTCTCTTCTGGTTCAGCCCACTGGGCTGGTGGCTGAAGCACAGGCTCTCCGACCTGGGAGAGGCCATCAGCGACCGCGCCGGGCTGGAGCAAGCTGCCAGCCGAGCTTCGTATGCCCAGGTTCTGCTTGAATTCGCGGCCTTGCCGCGCCCAACCCTGACAGGAGTCGCCATGGCTCGCACCAGCAATCTCTCTCATCGCATTGAACGCCTGTTAAACGATTCAACCTTCCGCCAGGCTTTTGCGGGAAACCGGCGGCGCGCGCTGCTGGTGGCACTGCTGGTTCCGATCGCGCTGTTTGCAGGCACGGCGCTGATTCGCGTGGAGGCGGCAGGCCGGGCGCAGGACGTCCAAGCACCGCCCGCTCCAGCGGCTCAAACCGCGCCCAGTAACGGTCAGGCACATCCCGATCAGACGCCCGCACCGGCCGCAGCCCCGGATCAGATTGGAGCGGGCGGCATTGCCCCGGGCGGCCCTCCGGCTTCCGCGATGCCGCCGGCGCCGATGGATCCGGTCGCACCTCCGCCGCCCATCGGTGCTGGATTTACGGCAATTCCGCAAGGCGCTCCAGACACGCCGCCAGCCCCACCGGCGCCGGACCTTGGTGAAGGCGAAGGCATTGGCGCGGGCATTTCAGGCTCACAAAGCAAGCATACTTCGGTTTCCAATGGCAACGGCCACGGCTATTCCTATTCGTACTCCTCGAACGGAGACTCGTGGGCGCTGATCACCGACCCCAGCCAGCAGGTCACCTTCTCTGGCGACTGGAGCAACTATTCCAAGGACACCATCGACAAAGTTCGCAAGCTGACTAATGGAAAATTCCTCTGGTTCACCCACGATGGCAAGTCTTACTTTGTTGACGACCCAGCTGTCATGGCCCGGATCGAGGCCCTGTACAAGCCGATGGAGGCTCTCGGAGTCCAGCAGGAAAAACTGGGAAAAGAGCAGGAAGCGCTGGGCCGTCAACAGGAAGAGATGGGCCGCAAGCAGGAGCTGGCCAGCGTGCCCACACCCGATCTCTCAAAAGATATGGCCAAACTGAACGAGGCCATGACGAAACTCGACGCCAAAAAGGAAAGCACGGTTAGCCGGGATGAACTGGCCGACATCGAAGGCGAGCTCGGCGCAATTCAGGGACGGCTAGGCGCATTGCAAGGGGAAATGGGAGCCAAGCAGGGCGAATTTGGCGCGCTGCAAGGCAAGCTGGGTGAGCAGCAAGGCAAGCTCGGAGCGGAACAGGGACGCCTTGGGGCTGAACAGGGCAGGATTGCCGCAGAAGCTGATCGCACGGTGAGAGGGATCATCGACGACAGCCTGCGCAACGGGAAAGCGCGGCCAGTGAAGTAGGTTCGATTCGTCAGGCATGAGATCCTGGCAACCAGAAGTAACAGGTGGCAAGAAGAAGCGAGACGGGCAACCCGTCTCGCTTTTTTCTTTCTGCCTGCCTCACGCCGTTTGCGTACAGAGGATGTTAAGTTTGAATTGCTGCTGTGTTGCTTCAGCCCGCAGCTCATCGCAACGAGAAGGAGAGTGACTCAGATGCCGATCGTAAACGAGATTGCGACCGCCGCTCACATTTATCGTCGAAATGAAGCGCTTCTTGCGAAAAGCATTGAGGGGCTCACCAATGAGGAGTGGCAATGCCCCCCGAACGACACATCAAACTCCATGCTTTGGGTTGTGGGGCACGTTGTATGGGCGCGCTCCATGGCGCTCAAATTTCTTGGTTCAACCTGGACAAGGCCGTGGCTGGCGCACTTTGCACGAGGCGCAAACCCGGGCGAGCCAGCGGGGTATCCGTCGCCGGAAGAGGTGGTCCTCGGCCTGAAAGATGCCGCAGCCTGCCTGACCGCAGCAATGGAAGAAGCACCTGCTGAAGTTTTGAGCGCAGCAACCCCGGAAAAATCGCCCAGCTTCGATGGGAAGGTGGGAGGGATGGTCAGCTTCCTGGCGTTTCACGAGGCCTATCACGTGGGGCAGGCCGCATACCTGCGGCGCTGGCTGGGCCATGAGGGTGTGAGTGGTTGAGAGGCGTTGACTTTTGGGAACCGAACAGGCCGCTAACTGTGGGTCAGAGGCCGTAACGAGGACGCGGCCTTTCGCGGAGTTGACGAGAATCCCAAGTCTCAGAATCGAGGCAGGGGCACCCGCGTGCCCGGCGATTGCCCCCGCCGGGTTGGGATTTTTTGGTTGTATGCGCTTGATTTTGCAGCGTTGTAACCTGCCATTCACATGGCGACGGTAGCCTAGCATTGGTGACTGCCAACGTGCCAGAGATACGCATCTCCCAAGCGCAGCTACAGCCGGAACCAAGTCTGCCGGGCGGCCAGCGCCCGGCGGAGGCGAACTCGTCCGCGGCTTCAGCGGTGCGCACTTTCCTGCTGGCGCGCGGCAATTCGGCGCTTGCCGACCGCGGATTTTCCTGGTTGATGCTGCTGAGCGCGCTGAGCATTTTTGGCATTGTGGTGCTGATTGCCACCGAGTTAGTGCTGCGTTCGCAATTGGCATGGAGCAAGTTCGGCTTCGGCTTTTTCTACAAAGCCTTCATCGACCCCGACACCCGGTTGCCCATGTATTGGGATCCGGTGAATGGACATTTCAGCGCGCTACCGTTTGTGTATGGCACCCTGGTGTCTTCATTTCTGGCGCTTCTGCTGGCCGTCCCACTGGCCATCGCGCTGGCCGTGTTCCTGACCGAGATGAGCCCGCAGGCGCTGCGCGGGCCGCTGGCTTTTGTCACCGAGTTGCTGGCGGCCATTCCCAGCGTGATCTACGGCATGTGGGCCTATATGGAGCTGGTGCCGCTGCTCAGGGAGCACGTGAATCCGATGCTGATTCATCTGTTGGGCTGGACGGGCCTATTCAATGACGATAATCCAACCGGGCTGGGCTTTGTTGCGGCCGGCGTGATTCTGGCCATTATGATTCTGCCCATTATCTCGTCGCTGACGCGAGAGGTGATGAGCGCGGTGCCCCACTCGCAGCGTGAGGCGGTGCTGGCGCTGGGTGCGACGCGCTGGGAGATGATCCGCATGGGCGTGCTGCGCAACGCGCGCATCGGGATTGTGGGCGCGGTCATTCTTGGCCTGGGGCGGGCGCTCGGCGAAACCATGGCGGTGACCATGGTGATTGGAAACAGCCCGGAGATCCACCGGTCGCTGCTTGCGAATGGAAGCTCGATGGCGTCCGTGATTGCCAATGAATTTGCTGAAGCATCGAGCGACCTGCATACCAGCGCGCTGATGGAGCTTGGGTTGGCCTTGTTTATTGTCACCATTATTGTGAACGCATTGGCCCGGCTGCTGGTGTGGGCGGTGACGCGCGGGGCACCTGCGCAGGCGCACTGAGATGCAGAAGTCAGGGAATAGGGAATAGGGACAGGGTCGGGAGAAGAGTCTGGCGACGGAATTTAGAATTCGAACGCGGATACGGTGGCTCACCGACGGCGCGGCGACCGGATTGGCGGTGCTGTCCACGATTCTGGTGGTTGCGCCGCTGGTGGCGATTTTTATCTATCTCGTCTATAAAGGCGCGAGCTCGCTGAACTGGGCCTTCTTTACTCAGGGTGAGAAGCCGGAGGGCGAAGTCGGGGGCGGGATGGCCAACGCTATCCTGGGGTCCGCGATTCTGCTTGCGGTAGGAAGTCTGATTGGTGTTCCGGTGGGCATTGCCGGCGGCATCTTTCTGGCGGAGTTCGGACGGGGAAGCAAGCTGGCCAACGCGATCCGCTTTACCGCCGATGTACTGAATGGCGTGCCCTCAATTGTGATGGGGATTGCTGTGTACTCGCTGATCGTGGTTCCGCAAAAACAGTTCTCGGCATTCTCGGGCGGCGTAGCGTTGGGCATCATGATGATTCCCACCGTGTGCCGGACCACGGAAGAGATGCTGCTGATGGTGCCGCATGCGGTGCGGGAAGCGGCTCTGGCGCTGGGCGTGCCCAATTGGCGATCGGTGCTGGCAATCACCGTGAAGACGGCCTCGCCGGGCATCATCACTGGATGCATGCTTGCGTTTGCGCGGGTAGCGGGCGAAACGGCTCCGCTGATTTTTACGGCCTTCGGCAACCCCATCTGGAGCGCTGCTCTGAACCAGCCCATCGCGGCGCTGCCGCTGCAGATTTATAAATACGCGCTCTCTCCCTACGACGACCAGCACCGGCTGGCGTGGGCGGGGGCGCTGGTGCTGATTGTGCTGATTGTGCTCGCGGTTTCACTGGTGCGGTATGTGGCGAGCCGCGGCGTTTTGAAAGGGGCAAGTTAAGTGGGCGTCGGCATCGAGGTAACCAACCTGAACGCTTGGTACGCGGCCAATCACACGTTGCAGGACATTAACCTGAACATACCGGCCAACCACGCGACGGCGCTGATCGGTCCGTCGGGCTGCGGCAAGAGCACCTTTGTCCGCTGCCTGAACCGCATGCACGAAACCAACCCCATTGCGCGAGTGACGGGCACAGTGCGCATCGGCGATCTGGACATTTATACCGATGCCAAGCCGGTGGAGATCCGTCGCCGGGTGGGGATGGTTTTCCAGCGTCCTAATCCGTTTCCTACCATGTCGATTTATGACAATGTTTCCGCGGGCCTGAAACTGAACGGATACAGCAATCGCCGCGCGTTGGACGAAATTGTAGAAAAGTCGCTGAAGAATTCGGCGCTGTGGGATGAGGTTAAGGACGACCTGAAGAAGAAATCGGGAGCCAGCCTTTCCGGCGGGCAGCAGCAGAGACTGTGCATCGCGCGCGCGCTCGCGGTGGATCCTGAAGTGCTGCTGATGGACGAGCCGGCTTCGGCGCTGGATCCGGTTTCCACCTCCAAGATCGAGGATCTGATTTTCCAGTTGAAGTCGCAGTATACGATCGTGATTGTGACCCACAACATGCAGCAGGCGGCCCGCGTTGCGGAGAAGACGGGCTTCTTTTTGAACGGCCGGATGGTTGAGTTCGACTCAACCCATAAGATCTTTACCAACCCGAGCGACAAACGGACAGAGGATTACATTACAGGCAGGTTCGGATGACACGCATACGCTTTCAACAAAGCCTGGACGACTTGAAAGAGCAACTGCTGGTGATGGCGGGACTGGCCGAGCAGGCCATCCAGCGCGCCATCGAAGCCTATCGTGTGCGCGACTTGTCGATCTGCGACCTGGTAAGCCGCAGCGAGATGGCCATCAACCGCCTGGAGCGGGAAATCGACCAGGCGGCGCTGGACCTGTTGGCAATGGAGCAGCCGATGGCCATCGATCTGCGCTTTATTCTGGCGGTGATCAAAATCAACGCCGATCTGGAGCGGGTGGGCGATGCGGCCAAGAGCATCAGCGAGCGGGTGCGCCACATGGAGCAGATGGCGGTGGTGGAACTGCCGGTGGATATTCCGCGGATGGCGTCACTGGCCGCAGACATGGTGCGAAGGAGTTTGCAGTCGTTCATTGAAGCGGACGCCGACCTGGCGCGCACCGTTCTGACCATGGACGATGCCGTGGATGCGATGAACCGTGCGGCCTATAAGACGCTGACCAAGGTGATGGAAGAGCAGAGCCACCTTGCGCCGCAAGCCCTGAATGCGCTGATGGTCAGCCGCAGCCTGGAGCGGGTGGCCGACCACGCGACGAACATTGCCGAGGACGTCATCTTCTGGGTGCAAGGGGCGGACGTGCGGCATCACAAGAGCGTGACCGGAGGCCGGGACGCGCAAGCCGGGCTGAAAACAAATCATGTCCCGGAAGCTTAGCTTGCGCCTTTCCGTAGCCTGCTCCATTCTTTAGTCCCTTCCATTTCCAGCGCCGTAGACGCGATAGTCTTGAGGAGAGTCAGCGGAGTGCGGCATGGATGTAGAAGCAACGCGCGGCGGCGATGGCCCCGCTGAGATATATTCCCATCGACTACAGGAACTGAACAGGGCACACACCGCGGAGCAGCGGCGCGAGAAGCGGCTGGGCTATGCCAAGCTCGCGGTTGCCGGATTGACGCTGATTTGTGCGGCTCTGCTGATTCACAATCAGGCAGCTATCGAGCTGCTGCTGGCGCCTGTTGGCGTTTTTATAGTGCTGGCGGTGTTGCACGAGAAGGTGATCCGGTCGTTGCGTGTGCGCGCTCGGTTTATCGTTTTCTACGAAAGCGGCTTTGCACGGCTCAATGATCGTTGGGCGGGCACGGGAGAAACCGGGGAGCGATTTCTCGATCCTTCGCATCCGTATGCGCGCGACCTGGATTTGTTCGGCAGAGCTTCGTTGTTTGAACTTCTCTGCACCGCGCGCACACGGGCCGGAGAAGAAACGTTGGCCGCATGGCTGCTGGCCGCCGCGCCGGTGGAAGAGATTGTTGCGCGGCAGCACGCGATTCGCGATCTGAAAGACCGTGTGGGGTTTCGGGAGAAGCTGTTTTCGCTTGGAGAGACGGTACGTTTGGGTGTGCAGCCTTCGGCGCTTGCCGCGTGGGGAGAGCGCAAAGCGGTCTTTGCGAAGCTGGCGACTCGCTTAACGACCGGGTTGCTGGGGATGTTGTGGATTTTGAGCCTGGTGTGCTGGGGCGTGTGGAGTTTGAGCTCTGTGGCTGCGGCGATCTCGCTGCTAAATCTGGCCTGGGCGCACCGGATCTATACGCGCCTGGACGAAGCGGCCGACTCAGTGGAGAAGGTCGCTGCCGACCTGGAACTACTTGCCGGAGTTCTTGAGTTGTTGGAGCGGGAACAGTTTTCCTCGCCGAAACTGTTGGAACTGCAAGCCGCTCTCAAGCGCGATGGGATTGCGCCTTCGGTGGCGATTCGCAGGCTGGCTCGCATTGCCGAGTATCTCAAACAGCGGCGCAATGTGATGCTGCGGCCATTGGATATCTTCACATTCTGGAGCGCGCACCTGGTGTTTGCGGCCGAGCGCTGGCAGCGGGCACACGGGGCGCAGATTCGCCGCTGGCTGGGAGCGGTGGGGGAGTTAGAAGCGCTTACCGCGCTCTCTGGCTATGCTTACGAGCACCCAGGGGATGTGTTTCCGGAGTTTGCAGCGCCCGAGTTAGCCGGAAAGGGCGCGCTGTTTGACGCCGAGGGCCTGACTCATCCGCTTTTGCCGGCGGATAAGTCGGTGAGGAACAACTTGAAACTCGGCGACGGATTGCAACTTATCGTTCTGAGCGGCCCCAATATGGCGGGGAAGAGCACATTCATCCGCAGTGTGGGCGTGAATGCAATCCTGGCGCAGTGCGGCGCGCCGGTGCGCGCGACGCGGTTGAGGCTTTCTCCGTTGGCGGTGGCAGCATCGATCTGCATGCTGGATTCCCTGTCGGAAGGGGTGTCGAGGTTCTATGCTGAGATTCACCGGATCAAGCTGGTCTCGGACCTGACACAGGGGCCGGTTCCGGTGCTGTTTCTGCTGGATGAACTGCTTTCGGGCACCAATTCTCACGATAGGCTGGCGGGCACGGAGTTTGTGGTGCGGAGTTTTGTAGAACGGGGCGCGATCGGGATGGTGAGTACGCACGATCTGGCGCTGGCGCGGATTCCTGCCGCGATGGGCGCGCGGGCCGCAAACTTTCATTTTGAGGATCGGTTTGAAGACGGCCAGTTGATTTTCGATTACAAGTTAAAGCCTGGCATTGTGCAAACCAGCAACGCGCTGGAACTGATGCGATCGATTGGACTCAGTGTCGGCAGTTAGGTACTTATAAAGCTCGTCTCACGAGTTTATAACTCCCCCGCCGTGCTTATAACTCCCACCAATCGAGCAGTAAAATACGCGGATAGTAGAGGCCAGCGCGGAGGACTGCGTCCGCGCCGTGGAGATTTCGCAACATTATGGCATAGGCTTCGAGTTGGGGCGCGAAGAGTTTTCGGAACTCGGGAAGCGCAGCGGACGGATTCTGGCCGGGAGCGCCCGAATGGGCGGTTTTGTAGTCGACGATCCACCAGGCCTGTTTGCCCTCGGACCCGGGATCGGGGCCCGCGCGGAAGACGCGGTCGACGCGAACTGTAGTGAGGGCGCCTTCGATGACTCCGGTCCAACGAACTTCGCTGACGGCGTCGGCATGGGGCGAGAGGATCCATTGGGCGATGGGGTCTTGTGAGGCGCTGAGCGCCAGTTGAAGGGCCTGCGCGGCGATGGCTGCGGCTTGGGTTGGGTCTATGCCAGACAAGCGTACCTGCGCGGCGATGCGGGGTTCGATGCGCTGAAGCTGTGTTCTGGAGACAACCCAATCGTTGGCTGTGCGCAGACGGGCCGCCTCTTCAAGCAGCGCGTGAACGGCGATGCCCAAAACGCGGGAGAGCAGGTCGCCCTGATGGCGGGCGTAGAGGCGTGTGGCGCCTTCCGGTGAAGAAGAGTTCGATATCTGAGATTCGCGGTGCTCCACCCTTTCTGCTAAGTGCGGCGGAAAGGGTGGGGCGCCCAACTGATAATTGGGCGGCAGGCGGCGAAGCAGCGTTGGCCTGGGTCGGGATGGCATGACGAGCAAGCCGCTATTGGCGGAGGCGGCGACGGACGCGATCTCAGTCTCCGTCGTTTTGCTGACGGCCTTCCGGGCCGGGCTCCATTCGTCGAAGCGGACGCGGACTTCTTCTTGAAGCGCCGGCCAGGCGGTGGCGAGAAGGCTGTTGGGTGGATCGAGAAGGGTGAGAGAGTCATCCTTCTCGACCTTAAAAGCCGGGCGCGCGAAGAGATGAAGCTGTTCGCGAGCGCGAGTGGCTGCAACGTAGAGAATGCGGCGGTCCTCCTGTGATTCGCGATCCTTGTAGACGCGATCGACCCAGGCTTTTGCGCTGCCGCGATCTGCGCCTTTGGACTGGAGCGGGGCGATGAGAAACTCGGTGATTCCTGCAGAGTTGTCGCGAGTCGCGTCGTCAGGGCTCAACAGTCCGCGCTCCAGCCAAGTAAGCATCTTGCGACTACCCGTTGCTGTTTTGGCATGCAGGTCAGGGACGATGACGACTTCAAACTCCAGGCCTTTGGACCTGTGGATGGTCATCAATTGCACACCGAAGTCGGTATTGGCTGCGGGGTCGGGCAATGCAGTCAGCTTGTCGAGAGCGGCGTCAAGCGCAGGGCCTAGAAGATCCTGCTCGCCGGCAGGGAGACGGTCAAGGCAACTCCACAGGAGGCCGACGTTGGCGCGCGCAATGGGGTCCACGCAATCGGAGCCGCCGAGGCGGAGCCAGGCTTGTTCGAGAACGGTGCCGAGCGAGGCGGTGGGAAATACACCCCACGGACGAAGACATGTCCGTGGGGACCCCGTCTCTCCACCCCACGGACGAAGACCTGTCCGTGGGGACCCCGTCGGGCTGGCGCGCAGCGCGGGCACGGAGGTGAGTACGTCGAGGACTCGCAAGGCAGCGAGGCGACCATGGTCGCTGAGGAGATGCAGACGCTCGACGAGCAACTCCGGTACGGGGCGGGCCAGCAGATCTGGATCGTCGGCGCTGGTCAGGCGATGCAGATCATCGAGAGCCAGGCCGCACCAGGGGGCGCGCAAAACGCCGAGCCACGCGACCCGATCGTGGGGGTTGAGCATAGCGTGTGCGAGCGCGAGAGCATCGCGAACCTCGGGACGGTCTTGCAGCTTTTCAAGGTCAATGGCGCTAAAGGGGATGGATGCCTCGCGGAGGGCCTGGGCGATGGGCACAAGGGATTTGCGGGCGCGAGCGAGGACGGCGATGCGGTATTTTTGTCCTGCGGCGCGAGCCCGTTCCATGGGGCCCATCTGGCTCTGGATCAGCGCAACAATCTCGTTGATTTGCTCGACGGGGGCATTTTCTTTTTCGCTATAGGCATCCGGATCAATCGATTGATCCGGAGCGGTTTTTGGCACAAAGCGAAGGTGCAACCTGAAGCGCGGGCCGGGGCCGGGCATGCTGCCACGGGCGGGCTGGGCGGATGAGAATGTCACTTCGCTCCCGTCCGTTGCGGCGAAAACCTTGGCAAAAATCTCATTGACGTGGTTGACGAGGGACGGAGCGGTACGGAAGTTTGCCGAAAGGGGAACGAAATCGAACATCAGTGGATCGTCGTTTGGAATTTCCAATCCAAGATTGCGCACGCGGTGAAAGAGCTCGGCGTCGGCGTCGCGAAAAAAATAAATCGACTGCATGGGGTCGCCGACAGCGAAGCTGGTTCGGCCTTCGCGCTCGGGCCATGCGGCGATAAGGCCGGCTAGCAACTGATGCTGGCGGCGACTGGTGTCTTGAAACTCATCGACCAGCAGGTGGCGGATGCCGTCCGCCACGACGAGCGCAGCATCGGTGGGCAGGCCGTCTTCCGCTCTGAGCACGCGCTGGGCGATCTGCGCGACTTCAATGTAGTCGACTGAAGCTGCCTCGGCGAACACGACACTGAGTTGGGCCGCGGCGTGGCGGAGCAGCGTGAAGCAGGCGCGGACGATCTTCCATTCATCTTCGGTGTAGTGGGCGGCGGGCAGTTCCAAAACATTGGCGAGAGCGGTTTCGAGGCCGGGGATGGCCTTGAGGCGGGCTATCAGGTCGAGGATTTTGTTCTTCTCGCGTTTGCGGTCGGCGGGGAATCCGTGGCGAACGTTGACCTGTTTGCGGAATGCGGAGCCGCCGGTGAGCAGCAGTTTTGCGAGACAGGTGTGTGCGAGCTGCGCTTCTTCAAGAATGCCGGAGTGGAACGGGGCGCAAGGAAATTCGGCGAGCTCGGCCAGCTCAAGGTGAAGCTGGTTGCCGGATTGTGCGCAAGCGAAACGCGCCAGCTCGAGCGCTTCCTCGCGGGCTCCGGGAACCTGGTTGAGGAGGTGGTCGAGGGTGGTGAGAGATGCGCGGACGGCGTTGGCGAAGGGGCGTTCGAGGCGCTCGCGAAGCAGGTTTGGATTTGGATCTTCCGAATCTTGCTTACGATTGAGGAGGAAGTCGTGCATCCAGCGATCGCGGTTGGCGAGCATTTCGACGAGCTGATCTTCCAGCTCCTGCCAGTTGTTGTCGCGCCAGAGGAGCAGCGCCTCGACGGCCGCGCTTAGTGCAAGATCGGGTCCACCGATTTGCTCCATTGTGTGGCGGGCGGCGCGGCGGTAGAGATCGGTGGGATGGTCGGCAATGTCGAGTCCGCCGCCCAGGCCGGAGAGGAGCGGCTGTTGAAGGGCGAGTTCGCGGCAGAAGGCGTCGATGGTGTAAATGCGGAGTTGAGCGGGCAGGTCGAGGAGGTTCCAGCCGCGGGTGATGGAGCGATCGAGAGCGCGGCGCGCGAGGGCGCTGGGCTTTTCCGCTCTGAGCTCATCGAGAATCCGGTTGCGCATTTCGGCGGTAGCGGCATTGGTGAAGGTAATGGCCACTACCTGACCAGGATCATCCACCTGGGCTAGCAGAGTGAGAAAACGCCCGGTCAGCAGAGTCGTTTTGCCCGAACCGGCCGGGGCCTGCACCAGGATGGAGCGCGTGGGATCGAGGGCGCGCTCGCGCTGTGATTGGTCGGGAGGCGGAGACTTGGGCACGGTCTCACTCATCGTCCGAGTCCTCCGCAGAGTCCGATGTGTCTCCACCATCGGAGTCACCATCGGCAACGAGCTGAACCAGGTTCTCTTGAACGCGGCAGAGGGTTTGCAGACCGCATCGCTCGCAGGTTTCGGGGTATTTGCGCGGGTTGACTTCGGCGTCGCCGGCAAGGAAGTCGCGGGCGAGCTGCTCGATGTGCGCACGCCAATCGTCGAGTTGCTCGGCGTTGAACCTGTTCTTGACAAGGCCGTGACTATTGGAGAGGCCCGCCAGCAGTGTGGCCTGGGCATCGCCAATGCAGCCCGCGAATTGGTGTTTTCCAGCGCGCACCTTGGCGAAGACCAATCCGCCAAGTTCGTCCCCTTCTTCAAGTGCAAAAGCGGCGTAGAGCGGGAGTTGCACGTCATCGGGACGCGGCAGGTCCCATGATCCAGGGGAAACGTCGCCGGATTTGTAGTCGACCACGAGCAGGGAATTGTCATTGAGGCGGTCGATGCGATCGAGCCGCAGGTCGAAGGCGAGTCCGGCGATTTGGACGGGTCGCGCGACTTCGGTTGCAATGACTTCGAAAGCGATGCGCGTGGATTCGTATTCGAGCCACCTGGTGACCAGACCGGCGAAGCGTTGTTCTTCGATTTCGAGATAGCGGCGCGGCATGCGCTGGCGGAGTTCGGGGGTGATCTTCTCTTTGAAGACGCGTCGGACCTGTCCGGCAACGAAGGCCAGGAGGTCGGAGGATTTTTGAAGTTCATGCAAGGTGCGGATTCCCTGCGGCGGGCCGGCCCAGACGGCGTGGAGGACGTCGTGAAGCAGTTGACCGCGTTGCAAGGCAGTGAGGCCGGCTTCGGCAGGCGTCCAGCTTTGCGCGGCGAGGCGCGCGGTGGCGAAGGCTTTGAAGGGACATTGAGACTGCGCGGTAAGGACGCCTGCGCCGCCGCGGACTTTGTCGAGAGGAAAGGGAATTCGGCTGAAGTCTTCAAATGGGACCGTGAGGGGCGATGGGCTCGGCGGCGCGAGGAATTCGCCGGGCAGCGATTGCGGCGGCCCGGCAAGCTTGGCGATCAGCGGCGCTGGACGGGATTCGACTCCTTCCTTTTGGAGGGCAAAGCTGAAACGGACCTCGGACGCTGAGTGGAGCAGGCGAGTGGTGACGGCGTGGGCAAGATCCCAGTCGAGCTGGGGCGCGGCGTGGGGCATGCCAGTCTCGCGTTGGACCAGAACCGGTAACAACGGATGGGCTGCGCCGCGGGCCGGCCACGCATCTTCGCTTGCGCCAAGAAACCAGACGGCGTGGGCGGTGAGGCCAGCGGACTCGGCTTGGCCGGCGATCTGGATGGGCGCATCGCGCGACTCTGGAGCAAAAAGGGTTTCATCCAGGGTGCGGGCCAGGACGGAGAGAAATCCCTGCCAGGGGAAGCGGCGGCCGTCGAAGCCAAGCGTAGCGGCGGTCTCGACAACCTGCTGCCAGCGGTGGGCAGCCTGGAATTCGGCGCTCGAAAGCGGGGAGGCGGTGGCAAAGTGGATGGATTCGAGGAGCTGCGGAACTAGTTCGGCCCATTCGAGCGGGGTTCGGGGGCGGCGCGCGAAGTCTGCCAGTCGACGATGGGCTTGCGTCATGCGGTCGACCCAGGCGCCGGCGAGCGATTGAGTTTGCGGCTGGGCGATAAAGGCGGCGAGGGTCCAATCGGGCTGCTGCAGGTTGCGGTGACGAAGCGCGCGCATGTGCGCTTGCAGGGCAGTGGATTCCTGCAGGGTAGCGGCGGCGTGGCCTGTAGAGAAGAGCCAGTCGAGTTCGTGCTCCGCAAGCGGACCGGAGAGCCAGCGAAGCAGAAGCAGAGCCGCCCTGGGCAGCGCGACCTGGCTGAGCGGAACTCCGAGGGAGAACTCGAAGAGCGGGGACTCGGCGTGTCCGGTGTGGCGCAGAAATGCTCGTTCGATCTGTCCGCGGAGATCGCGTGCGGCTGCGTTTTGGGTGACGACCAGAAGACGAGCGTTGGGATCCGCGGCGAGCTGGTGCGCGCACCACAGGGCGCAGGCATCGAGCTCGGCCTGTGCATCGGGGGCGTGGTGGTGAAAGGTTTTCGCGGCTGCTGGGTTGGGCACGGCTTGCCGCCACGAACCCCAGGCGTCAAAGAGGCTGCGCTGCACGGGCAAAATGCGGTCAAAGCCGGCAAGCAGCAGCGGCGGTCGCTCGGTAGACTCCGATTCGAGCTCGGAAATCAGTTCGAGAGGCAGGCGGGCTGGACTGAGAAGTCTGCCGTGACGGCAGGTTTCGTCAAAGGCGGTGAGCCACTGGCTGAAAGATGCTGCGTCGTGCTGCCAGCCGGTACGCGCAGAGGCTCGCAGATAGCGCGGCGCATGGCTGCAGAGCAGTTCGTGAGCGTCCATCGCTAGGGCGGCGAGGCGGTGGCGCGAGCCCTCAAGCAGAGTGGCCGCGTGGTGGCCAATGCCGGCGATCGCTGCCCAGAGCCATTGCTCCTGGGTTGGATTGAGCAGCAGACGGTCGTCCCCTTTGTAGAGTGCGCGTTGATCCCAGGCGGTGCGGACAAAGCTGTTCCAGTCCTGGATGTTCGGCGCGAGCCACGCGGTGAGCCCTTCGGCGCGGCGGGCGCGATGGAAGGCGGAGGCCATTGCGCGGGCGGCGCGGTCGCTGGCGGTAACCACGAGGCCGCCGCCGCGCAGGCATGCGTCCATCTCAGCGGCAGCGAATGAGCCCATTCCAGCGTTATACGCCGGTTGGCCTGCGCGTGCCAAAGAGTGCCGCTGCGGAGAGAATCTGATAACGCTGCACCGCCTATAATGGGGAATCGTCGAGAACGATTCAACGGGGTTTGTGACGCAATGAATGGAAGAAAAAGCATTTTGTTTTTGGGCTGCTGGTTGGAACTGCTGTTTACAGCGGCGTGTTTTGCGGGTCCTGGCCCGGGTCCGGGCGGAACGGCGCCCACCACACTTGCGCCGGGGACGATGGCACGCATCGGCACGGTGGATGAACGCTTTCAATCCTTCAATATTGAAGCAGTTGAAGTGACCGGGGGACGATTCTGGAAGCCTTTCAGCAGTGTTGCGGGAGCTGTCCCAGAGGCTGCGAATCCAGGGGATAAGAATGCGGCGCCTGGCGGCATGAACCCTTCTCTGTATGAATACCGGCCGCCGATCGATTTGAGCAATGCGCGACTGCGCAAGCTGGCAGCGGCGCTGGGGCCGGCTTATCTGCGGGTGAGCGGCACGTGGATGAACTCCACTTACTTTCAGAATTCAGACGATCCGGCACCGGCAACTCCGCCAAAGGGCTTCAACAGCGTATTGACCCGCAAGGAATGGAAAGGCGTCGTCGATTTTGCTCATGCGACGAATGCCAAACTCGTCACGTCGTTTGCCATCAGCGCGGGAACGCGGGACGCGGCGGGCGTATGGACGCCGGAGCAGGCGCGCCAACTGGTTGCCTATACGAAGTCGATTGGGGGCAGCATTGCCGCGGCCGAGTTCATGAACGAGCCGACCTTTGCGGAGATAGGCGGAGCACCAAAGGGCTATGACGCGCAAGCCTATGCGCGCGACTTCGCCGTCTTTCGCGGGTTTGCCAAATCCGACGCGCCCGGCATGATGATTCTGGGGCCGGGCGGCGTGGGCGAGGGGACGGCGCTGGTGCCTGCGTTCATGCATACGATCACGAGCGAAGATATCCTGGCCGCGACGGGACCGGTGTTCGATGCGATTTCGTATCACTCCTATGGAGCGGTTTCAAGCCGGTGCGCGGCGATGGGAACAGCGGCGGGCACCACCATCGCCGCCGCATTGACGGACGAATGGCTCTCTCGCGGCGAGCGCAACGAGGCCTACTATGCGGCCCTTCGCGATCGCTTCGAGCCCGGCAAGCCGCTGTGGAATACGGAGACCGCGCAGGCAGCGTGCGGCGGCGACCGCTGGGCTTCCACATTTCTCGATAGCTTCCGCTACCTCAACCAGCTTGGGAGCGTGGCCAGGCGCGGCGTGCAGGTGCATATGCACAACACCCTTGCCGCCAGCGACTACGGTCTGCTGGATGAGAAGACCTACGAGCCGCGGCCCAACTACTGGGCGGCGCTCTTATGGCAGAAGCTGATGGGCACCACGGTGCTGGATGCGGGGACGTCTACCGCGCCAGGGCTGCATCTCTACGCGCATTGCCAGTACGGCAGGCCGGGAGGCGTCACGGTCCTGGCGATCAATGCCGACAGCGTTCATTCGCAGGCGCTCGCGATCCCGGTAAGGGCCGAGCGCTACACGCTTACCGCCAAAGAGCTTTTGGCGCCGCACATCGAGTTGAATGGCAAGGAGCTCGATCTGGACGACGATGACGCCCTGACCCGCCTGATCAGCACGTTGGAAGAGCCCGGACAAGTCACGCTGCCACCGGCAAGCATTACCTTTCTTGCGTTTCCCAAAGCGCGCAATGCGAGCTGCAAATAGTGCGGTTGAACAGGCGTGCCGTGGGCCAGCAGCCGGTTGTACACTGAGGGGTGATTCGTCGACTGCTCGTTTTCTCGCTGCTCGTTGTTGTTGCGCTGGCTGGGTGCCACTCGGGACCAAAGCCCGAGACGAGCCAGACCGTCAGCACAAACGTTAAGGTATACAAGCTGCGCGGCAAAGTGGTTTCCAGCGATGCAGCGAAGGATGAAGTGACACTGGACCATGAGGCGATTCCGGGCTTCATGGACGCGATGACCATGCCGTACAAGCTGAAGGATGCGAATATTCTGGGCGAGTTGCATCCGGGCGACGTAATTACCGCCGACGTGCTTGTATCGCAGGATGCGGATGCGGACGTGCTGCTGGATCATATTGTCGTGGTGGCGCAGGGCAAGCCGGATTACCGGCCTAAGGTTTTTTACCACGTGCCTGCGCCGGGCGATGCGGTTCCGGATTTCAAACTGCGTAACCAGGACGGGCGGGCGATTCATCTTGGTCAGTTCAAGGGCAAGGCGCTGCTGGTGACGTTTATCTACACGCGCTGCCCGCTGCCGAATTTTTGTCCGCGAGTGACGCGAAACTTTGCGGTGGTGGAGAAACAGTTGGCGGCCGACCCGGCGGCCTATGCAAAGACGCACCTGCTGTGCGTCAGCTTTGACCCCGACAACGACACACCGGAACGGCTGCGGGCTTACGGGGCGACCTATATTGGGAGCGATGCGAAGGGCGCTTTTGCGCATTGGGATTTTGCCGTGCCAAGCAAGATTGTGCTGCCCGAGATGGCCCGCTACTTCGATGTGGGGATAACGAACGCGGCGGACGGAACGATTACGCATACGCTTTCAACCACGCTGATTGGTCCGGACGGCAAGGTGATGCGCTTTTATCCGGGCAATGAGTGGACGGCAGAACAGGTGCTGGCGGATGTGAAACAGGCGGCCGCAGACGGCACCGGACGCGGGGAATAATATTGACGAGATCGTTTTGATTGCATTCCATCGATGTTCGATTTGGAATGCAGACACGGAGTGGACGACCGATGAGCAGTGGATTGCATATTCGCAGGGACGCGGAGTTGGATTTTCTTTCGCTGGGCGCGCTGATTCACCGCCTCGATCCGGGCATCATTCCGTTTCGCAAAGCGACCGAGTGCAGGATTCACGTCAGCGGCGGCGAATTCAACGTAGCGGCCAATCTTTCGGATTGCTTTGGGCTGAAGACGGCCATCGCCTCGGCGATGTCAGACTATCCGATTGGCGATTTGATTGCCGAGCGGGTGCGCGCCATGGGCGTGAAGCCGTTTTACAAGCACTTCAAGCACAACGGCGTGAACGGGCCCAATATGGCAACGGTCTACAGCGATCGCGGGTTTGGCGTGCGGCCTCCGGTGGTTTTTTACAATCGGGCCAATGAGGCAGCGGCTCAATTGAAGCCGGGGGATTTCGACTGGGAAGCGATTCTTGCCGGGGGAGTGCGCTGGGTGCATTGCGGAGGACTGTTTGCGGCTCTGTCTCCAACGACAGCGGCACTGGCCGCGGAAATGATGAAGGCAGCCAAGGCGGCGGGCGCAGTGACTTCGTTTGATCTGAATTATCGAGAAAAACTGTGGAAGATCCAAGGCGGCAACGAGCGAGCGGTGGAGACGATAGCCAAGATTGTGGAGAATGTGGATGTGCTGGTGGGCAATGAAGAGGACCTGCAGAAGGGGCTCGGCATTCCGGGGCCGGAGGTTGCGGCCAAATCGAGGCTCGACCCGAGCTTGTTCTTCGGCATGATCGACCAGGTGGTGAAGAAGTATCCGCAGGCCAAGGCGGTGGCGACCACGCTGCGCGAGGTGCACTCGACCAACCGGCATAGCTGGAGCGCGGTGGCATGGGTCAACGGCAAGACCTACAGCGCGCCGACGGCGGAGCTGGAAGTGCTGGATCGCGTGGGCGGCGGAGATGGCTTTGCGGCCGGCTTTATTTACGGCCTGCTGACGGGTGAATCGCCCGACGAAGCGGTCAAGCTGGGATGGGCGCACGGCGCGCTGTTGACCACGTTTCCCGGTGACACGACCATGGCGACTTTGGAGCAAGTGCGGGCCTTTGCGCAGGGCGGCTCGGCGCGCATTCAGCGGTAGCCACCTGCGGTGGGGCAGTCGCCTTCGGCTCTTCCTGCGCCAGAGATGAGGCGCAGGAGGCCCTCATCTTTGTCGATCTCCGCATCTTTGCATGTCTGTTCCGCATCCATGAGACTGGTATCCTGACCATGTACCGGAAGGAAATTGCCGCATGGCAAAAGTGACGCTGGTTTTCGCGGTTCTTTTAGTTGCCCTAGGTCTGGCCGGCTATCTGGGCACCAGGAGTCTGCATCCCACTGCGCTGATTCCGACATGGATCGGGCTGGCGCTGGGCATCTTCGGCTTTTTGGCGATGAGTGAAGATGCGGGGCGGCGCAAGCTGTTCATGCATGTGAGTGTGACCATCGGGCTGATCGGTTTTCTGGGTGGCGCGATTGAGGCTGTGCGCGGCTACCTTCACGCGAAATCGGCAGGGATGGAGCCAGACGTGATCGCGCTGGCCTCAAAAGTGACGCTGGCCGCGCTGATGTTGATTTACGTGATGCTGTGCGTGCGCTCGTTCATCGCCGCGCGGCGCTCGAGAGAGGTGTAGGCCCATGGGCACCATGCGGAGCGGAGGATTAGGGCTGGGCGGTTCACGCTCTGAGCGGTCGCCGCGCGGCGCAGGGCTGCGTGCGGGTCAGCCGGACCCACCCAAGCGCAAGCCGAACTTGAGAAAGTTGTGGCCGGAGATCTGGGCGCTGGTTGCGCCGCGCAAAGGCCTGCTGCTGGCCGGGATGGGCCTTATGGTGCTCAACCGCGTGGCCGGCCTGGTGTTGCCCATCTCCTCCAAGCCGCTTCTGGATACGGTGCTGTCTCCGCTGCATCCACGGCCCGATCTGCTGCCGCGCATTATCGCGCTGGTTTTCGGGGCCATGGTGGTGCAGGCCCTTACCTCTTTCTCGCTCACGCAATTGCTGTCGAAGGCCGGGCAGCGGCTGATTGCCGACATGCGGCGCCAGGTGCAACGGCATGTGGGCCTGCTTTCGGTGGCCTACTACGATGAGAACCGCACTGGCACGCTGGTGGCGCGCATCATGACCGACGTGGAAGGCGTGCGCAACCTGGTGGGCACCGGGCTGGTGGAGTTTGTGGGCGGCATGTTGACCGCCGTGCTGGCGTTTTTCTTTCTATTGCATCGCAGCGTTACGGTTACGCTGACGGTATTTGTTGTGGTGGGCGCGTTCGTTTTCGTCTTGCAATATGCGTTCAAGGTCATACGGCCCATTTTTCGCGAGCGGGCCAAGATCAACGCCGAGGTCACGGGCCGGCTGACCGAGTCGCTCGGCGGCGTGCGGGTGATCAAGGGTTACCACGCCGAGGCGCGCGAGGCGCAAGTGTTTTCGACCGGCGTGGACCGTTTGCTCAACAACGTGATGAAGTCGCTGACCATGACCAGCGTGCTGGGTTCGGCCTCGACCACGGTGCTGGGACTGGTATCGGCCATTGTGATGTGGCTGGGCGGCCATCTGGTGCTGGGGAAGGTGTGGACCGTCGGCTCTTACTTTCAATACAACATGTTTTTGGCTTTCATGGTCGCGCCCATCTTCCAGATCGTGAATATCGGGACGCAGCTGACAGAGGCTTTTGCAGGACTTGACCGCACTCACGAGATCATGTCGGAACTGGAAGAGAACCAGAGCCCGGAGCGAACGCTGAAGATGCCGCCCATCCAAGGCACAGTGCGGTTTGAGGATGTGGAGTTTGCCTACGACGCGGACAAGCCGGTGCTGCACGGGGTCAGCTTTTTGGCCGAGCCAGGGACGGTGACCGCGCTGGTGGGATCGTCTGGCTCGGGAAAATCCACAATGATCAGCCTGCTTTGCGCGTTTCACACCCCGTCCACGGGCCGCGTGGTGGTGGACGATCTGGACCTTTCGAAGGTGGACCTGAACACGTTCCGGTCGCAGTTGGGCGTGGTGTTGCAGGACTCGTTTCTTTTCGACGGAACGATTCGCGAGAACATTCTGTTTTCAAAGCCGGATGCAACCGAGGAGCAGTTTCTTTTTGCTTGCCGCACGGCGCGCGTGGATGAGTTTGCCGAGCGCTATCCGGATGCCTACAGCACGATTGTGGGCGAGCGCGGAGTGAAGCTCTCAGGCGGACAGCGGCAGCGGCTTTCGATTGCGCGCGCGCTGCTGGCAGAGCCGCGCATCCTGATTCTCGACGAGGCAACCAGTTCGCTCGACTCCGAGTCGGAGGCGATGATCCAGGCGGGGCTGAATCAACTGATGCAGGGGCGCACAACCTTTGTGATCGCCCATCGCCTGTCAACCATCCGCCGCGCCGACAAGATTCTGGTAGTGGAGCAGGGGCGCATTGTAGAGCGGGGCAACCACGCGGAGTTGTTTGCGCTGGGGGGACGGTACTACGACCTCTATACGCGGCAGCACGGGCTGGAGGCGAATCTGTTTCTGGCGCCGGGCGAAGGGGATGTTGTGGAGGCATAGCCTGCGGTGCCGAGAGCGAGCCAGTCGATGCCGCGCGAAGAGCGGACGCGCATTCTTTTTCAATGGCCTCGGCTCTGGTTGGATTTTTTTGTCCTTTCCTTCCGGACGGGACTGGCCCCTGGATTGGTCTCACGAAAAGAAAATCGTCTCAGTACTTGACACGGACTCTCCCTGCTCCGCAGACTGGTAGAGGATCACAAAGCGGAATCGAGGATCAGAATGCGAGACGCATCGCCGCATGGCACGTATAAGGTTCAAGCCCTGGACCGGGCGTTTGCCGTATTGGATTTGCTTGGAGAGAGCGAAATGCCGCTCGGATTGGCGCAGGTTGCGTCCTCTCTGCAACTGCACAAGAGCACGGCGCACCGCTTTCTGATGGTTTTGGAACATCACCGCATGGTGGAGCGCACCACGAACGGCAAGTTCCGCCTGGGCCTGAGGCTCTTTGACCTAGGCAATCGCGCCATTGAGCAATACGACCTGCGCGACCGGGCTCAGCCGCATCTGCGCCGCCTGGTGGCCGAGACCGAGGAAACAGCTCACCTTTGCATCCTGGAGCAGGCGCGGGTGATCTACATCGACAAGATTGAGCCCGCCCGGTCGGTGCGCATGATTACCCGGATCGGAGCAAGCAACCCGGTGCATTGCACGTCGGTGGGGAAGGCGATGCTGGCGTTTCTTCCCGAAGAACGGGCCAACGACATTGTGCGGCGCACTCGATTCGAGCGCTTCACGCACCGCACGATCGCCACTCCGGAGGCCCTGCGCATGGAGATGGAGAAGACGCGGCGACGCGGCTACGCTGTGGACGACGAGGAATTTGAGGAGGGGCTGCGGTGTATCGCCGTGCCGCTTCTCGATGGGCAGCGCCTGCCTGTGGCCGCGGTGAGCATCTCCGGGCCCTCGTTCCGCGTGACCGCGCAAAAGCTGCCTGCCATTGCCAACCACATATTGCAATGCGTACGCGGCATCTCCGCGGATATGGGATATACTTCCGCCGCGCGCGTCAACCGGACAGCCTTGTCCGCATAGGGAAGACCATTGCGCCAACAAGCGAAGCGCACCGTCCTCGACGAATGAAATTAGGAAAGTAAAAGGGCTTGCAACGGTTTTTTGTTGCAAGCCCCAATTTTGCGCCCTGTTTCAGAAAAGGTTGAACAGGCTGCTGTCCGGGTTTAGCTTGGCTCTACCTGCACATAAAACGTGACACTATGCACGAGGGATCCGCTGACGGCCCAGAGAGTGATCGGCACCTCCTGGCGAGCAGCCCATGTTGTCGCCTTCAGCGTCAGGTTCACGACGCCGCTCGTCAAGCTCTGTTGGCTCAGGTAAGCGCTCACACCCGACGGCAAGCCGGTTACCCAGAGATTCACCGTACCGTACCCGTAGGACTTTACATGTGCCGCAACAACCGCACCCGATGAAGTCATGGTGTAATTTTCGTAGTTTAAATCCACGACGAAGTCGGAAATGGCGGGGTTGGGTATGGCGCAGGCGTACGCGGGCGATGTGGACGCCGGCGCCCAGACAGAACTATAGTCCGTGCCCGTCGCACTGTTGAATCCGCCCAGAGTCACGAGACGGCCGTTCACAATCTTGAAGTTTGTCGAAGTGGTTGGATCGTACCAACGGTTGTAGCTTGCGTTGAGTGAATAGGCAAAATCCGACCAGTCTGTTCCGCTCAGATAAGTTCCAAACACGTTTTGCCCGCCGGACGCATTTTCAAAGGAATTGCCGGTGAGTACCATGCCGGTTGTAAAGAGGCGGGTCGACGCGCGGGTTTGCCAATTGGTGATGACCTGGCCGCCGGGGGTGCCGGCAACGAATATCTCGGCCTGGTCATAGAGTATGTTTGTCCCGCTGTTGTTGTAGAAGACATTATCGGTGATGGAAACCTTCTCCGATGTGAGGACGTTAACGCCCGCGGAGCTGGAGCAGAATTTACTGTTGGTAATGTAAAACGGTCCCTCGTTCCTCTCGATTTGCAGTGCTGACAAGAGGTTTCCCGACAGCGTCGCATTGTTGACGGTGATGTTCTCGTTATCGGTGTCGAACCACAGGCCCTGGGCCTGATTGCCATAGGCATACTGACCCTGCACATTGGCTGTGCGCATGCCCCACATCTTGGCGCCGCCCATGCCCCAGTCGTAGAGCGCCCCCTGAGCGCCGCGCCAATTATTGAAGTCGGTCTGATTGTAGCTATACAGCGTGTCGATGTCCTCGAGGGCTTGAAAACCGACACCGCCGTTGTAGCTGCCGATGGAATTCTCTACCGTGACATGATTGCTGGAGTTGACAGCCATTCCGCCCCAGTTGTTCCAGTTGGCCTGGACCGCATCGATGAGGATGTTCGAGCTGTTGGAGATATTGGCGCCGCTCCTATTGATGCAGGTTGCCGCGTGGCGCAAAACGAGTCCGCGAAGAACAATGTCGCTTCGTCCGTCGATATTCAAGGTTTGTGGACGCACCGCGGCCTCAATGACCGCAGTCTGCATGTCCGCCCAGGACGGCGGTGCGAGGCGGATCACGTTGTTCGTTTCATCCACATAGAAAGTGCCGGGCCGCAATTGGGAATACGCCATGACCTCGGTGATTGGGGTATTGTTCACATAGATCATCTCGGTGCGGCGCGCGATGGGAGCAATGGACCAAGGCCATCCTGAAGGCACCGCGCAGGTTCCGAATTTGTAATCCCATGAATTCGAATAGACGACGGGGCTGCTGGATGTCTGCCACCAACCTGTCAGCACATTCGATGCGGCAATAATGGCGGTGCCGGTTACTGCTGCCTGAATCGTGGTCGTGGCGCTGGTCTGGCCGGAGATGGGTTCAATGTTGACGGCCTCACGGTACACTCCGGGGTTAACAATGACTTTTGTGCCTATCCACTTTTGATTGTTTGTGTTGGCCTTGTAGACAGCGGCTTGAATGGTTCTCAGCGGGGAATTATATGTGCCCGGATAACTGTCTGAGCCCTTTGACGCATCTACATATAGGTACGTCGTCTGGTTTTCAGTTACGTTGGCTTGTGCATGCACGCGGGTTCCAGCCATGGCAATGGCTAGAATCGCAAGAAAAAGAGCATGGTGCAGGTGTGTGAAGCGCATTGACGGCCCTCTGTTTTCCATGAACTGGGGCCAAGGCATCCTTTACACTTCGAGGCGGGCGTCCGGCGGGGCGTCCACCTCAATTTATGCTTGCCAGAATGGTGCGCTCGTACGGTTCCACTTCTGGTCGCATTTACTCAATGCAAGGAAATCATCGTCCGGTAAGTCGAGCAAGATTGACGATGCAGTCGAACTTTGCAATTCGCCAGAATCCACTAAAAGGGTACAGGCCAGCTGTGTGGGACCCGTGGCTGGGTCGTGGAAATGCTTTTGACAAGCATGAGCGGCCTTCCTTGCTTCTGTGCCGACCACTCACCTGACGGCGTGCGCTTTAAAATCCATTACAAGCCGCACAAAAAACCTGATCGATGCCTTTCATTGGGAGCGGAACATTGCTCTCACGCCGGCATTCTGATTTGAACCTCTCTGACCTGGACGATAATAAAGACGGGGGGCACCTGATTGCAAGAGAGAAAGTGCATTTTCCCGGATTGTGGCATAGCGGGCATAGAAAAATGTCGCGCCGCCGATCGTCTGCATCGCCGTCCAACGGAAAGTTCTCCGTATCCAATACATCCGTAAGAGGTTGCAAGTTTCATTCGGACATGTTCCCCAAACCGAATCTGCATACCGACCGGCTCAGGGCATCCCTGTTGTTTGTTAATCACATGGTCAATATAGCACTACCGAGCGCAATTTTGCGCACAAGTGATAAACACCAAGGAACACAAATGGTTACGGTCCCGAAATGGACTCTAGTTCCGATTCAGACTTCCAGAGTTTGGCCGCAATTCAGCGGTAGCGGCCTACCAGCCGTTTGATCTGCTCAAACGTGCATTGAGCGACCCGGGTATTGCCGCTTTGCCAGTCCATCGAGATAACACGAAGCAAATAATGCATGGTGAGGGCCGGCAACGCTTCCGGGGGAATCGCGAATCGCTGCCGGTAGCGTTGCAGCAGCCGATTGCCGGTCAGGGTTTCCCATACTCGGCCATCACCCTTGAAAAGCGCATCCTGGTTGTAGAAGAAGCGGCAAATGTCTTGCCACGGCAGGCTTTGAGGCGCGGCCCATTCCCAGTCAAGCAGACCGAGACTTCCATCTGGAAAGCGCTTGAGATTCCACGGCGCGAAGTCACGGTGTTCCACAAATCCCTGCAGAGGCTCATCGAAGTTCAGCAGTTCAAGAGCCTGCGCAAGAACCGGCCGGTCAAAGGGCAGGTCGTGCTGATCGAGTTGAGCGGCAACTTCCGCCTTAAAATCAGAGACTCGCACAGTGCTTCCCGGGTTTGCAAGAAGACTCAGCAAATCCATGTGGGCCGGACTGAACCCTCTGGATACAGGCTTTCCGTCGAGCCACGATTGTGCGGCGACGCCGCGGTCTGAATCCTGGAACAGAATCCGGGGCAGATGCACGATCTGCTTTATGCGCTGAAGGATTGCTGCTTCGTTGAGGATTGCTTGGGCTGCCAGGGGCGCAAGCGGGACTTTGGCGACGGCATTGATTGAATGGTCTTCTCCAAGAAAAAACAAAATGGCCTTGCGCGTATGCGAGGGGCTGCCCAGGTGAATCACGGCGGCCCATCGCTCAGAAAATCCCGCCAGGTTTCGCTGCCAATAAGAGATGTCGATGCCGGCAGTGCTGTTGGAAACTCCCGGGAGCCGGGGCAGCATTTTAACGGAGGCGGCAAACAGCACCGCGCTCCATTGCACACGCGAGGTCAGATTCCAGGGCCGCCAACTGCGCAATACGGGAAGAGCTTTCGCAGGATCTCCGAGGATGATCCAGCGCGGTTCCGCGCCATTGGGAATCACGTGGACGGCGCGCTCGCAAGTTGTGAGGGCAACTTCCGGCTGGCGCAGTGGGGGGAAGGCCGCTTGTAGAACGTGCGCCGCAGTGAGCGGCTCGGCGGGATCAGTCGAGGTCATCATCGGAAGCTCGGAGCATCGGACTCAATCCGGCTTTTGGGGAATGGAGAAATCTGCAGCCTGAGGCGTCTGGCAGTGCGCCGGGAAAGGTGAGCGATCAGGGCGCGGGAGACCTCTTGAATGACATCGGCGACAGGCTGCGCAGCATTGACGACAACTGTCGAAGGCAGCCTGCGCGCCAACTCAAGATAGGCGCTTCTCTGGCGCACCACTTCGTCGAAGGGTACTTCCTGTTTGCGCGACCACAGGATTTCGGCGGGAGCGTCGAGAAGAATAATCAGGTCGGGGCGCGGGACGATGCGCGCCACCAGACCAAGAAGCCAACCGGGCCCTCCGTAGCGCACGCGCTTGCTGTCAACCAAAAGGTCGTAGATATAGCGATCGAAGAGGATGAGCCTGGTGCGGCAAAGCGCCGGTGCTATCTGCATTGCATAACCTAGAAAGTAGTCGGCAGCCAGATAGAATGCCTTGGCAATGGACGCAATGATCCCCCGAGGCGCCTGGCCGTGGGGATCAGTCACCGCGGCTCCGGCGACAGCGCTTCCGGGCAAAACTCTTGGCCGCATGTGGAAAGACTGGACATCGCGAAATGCCGGAGCAAACTGCCGCTTCACGGCGCCGATCACGGCCGACTTGCCAGACCCGTCTGGACCGATGAACGCGATCCAGGCGCCGGTGGGCCGTACGATTCGACCGAGAACGTGCATTGCGCGTTTGGGAATCGACAAGACTCGCTGGGAGAGCGACTCGCCGGTTCGGCGCATCAACTCGGCGCGAAACAACTCGAGGCTCGCCGACAACTCCGTCCAATCGCCTGAGCCGGCCATGCGGCTGAGTGCGATGCGTTGTTGCGCGCTCCAGAAGCGAGCGATCATGCCATCACACGCAGGACTGTCTTCTGCGTAGAGCCGATGGAGCCTGGATCCGTGCTCGGGGCCGAAGTCGCGTTTGTTGAGCCGCTTGATGAGGTAGTAGATAAATTCGTGGGCGGCCGATGGAATCCAGAACCCGTTCGGGTGCCGCCGCCTGGCCGCGAGAACTTCATTGGCGCGCAGCCACAGCGATCCGAAGTGCCGGTAGTCGGACGCAGAATCGAGTTGGACAACCGTAAGGGTTTGGCCCGACAACGAAACCAACTGGAACGCGCGCGCAGTGACCTCATGCTCGATGGATTGAAACAACTGCGTATGGTTCTGGCGCGCAAGATCCTCAATTATCCGAGGGATGCGCTGGAAATCTTCCCGATTCACCATGAAGTCGATGTCGGTATCGAACGATTCCGGAAGCCCCTCATAACCTGAAAGGACGCAGTACGCCTGGCATTTTTCCGACAAAGCGGAAATGAGAGCGCGGGCGAGGTTCTTCTTGACCTGCGCTGGGCTGGGGTTCGAGCACCCGTCGTCAATGAGGCTATTTCCCGGCAAAGTCTTTCTTCCTCGACGGTTTGGTTGGCGTGGTCGCTAGAATAGCTGGAAACTGATTCCTGCGCTGAGCCCATTTGGCTTCAAGGCACCGCTCGATATTCCTGGTATTCCTGGGGCGCTTGGCCAAAACTGATATTCATAATCGGCCCGAAGTTTCCAGCGCGGGCGCAGATCGTAGTCGACTCCGCCGCCGGGCGCGATTGCGAAATAGCTTCCGTAGCCAAGATGGTAGGGGAAGTTGATTTCGCCCGCGCCTACCATCGCCTTGGCGTAAGGCCGCATGCGTCGCCAGCTCACAGGAATCCGGTACCGGGGCCCGACGAGATAGTTGTACTCGCTGAAGCTGTTCGCGCCGTTGAGATTGAGCCAGCGACCTTCGCCCTCCAGGCCAAGGTGCAAAAACCTGGGTGGCGACCAGTCAATAAATGCGCCGGGACCCGCTACCCGATTGGCAGCGTAGTCGGCATCGAAAAAGCTGAAGTATCCACCCACCGTCACGAGCGGATTGCCGACAGTGGCGTCAGGCACCACCTGGGCGCGCGCATAAGCCGACGAAAGTAATATGGCGCCGAGGATGAGAATACGTTGAAGCATGCGTTCACTCCCGCAGGTTTTCCGTTTTCTGATCAAACCAGATCAGTATCGCGGTCTTGAGGTTCAAGTGTTGCCTTGCCACCCCAGTCCGGTACAGCAACTGAAGCTGGACTGACAGTGCGAGCAACGGGACGGGTCCGCTGATCGCCGGGAAAGAGGAAGCGCATGTCGAATCGCTTTCGGCCACTTTTGGGCGGTTTCAGGCGCACCTCCCTCCTTACGGCACGGTTTGAGTTACAAAGGGTCCGTCAATAACGTAAAGCCGCCCGTCTCCTATCGTGCACGGGGAAATGACGCAATTCTCAACCCTTTTTGTAGTGAACGCGAGGCCTGTGGCGCCCCAGCGTATAAGGTGCTGCGGAACGCCCTCAACTTGATAAAGAGGGAGCTGCGCCACGGCGGCCTGCGTGCTCAGGTTGAAGGACTCAACCGTATAGGCCACCGTTTGAACCTGGGAACTCGATTGACCGACAAAGTAGGCGTTGCCAATCGTCGAGTCCGGAACCATGACTCCCGTGGAAACGAAGTTGGCCGCTATTGTCGCGGAGACCGGATTGACGACCAGGCCATCATCTCCATAGAGAAGCTGTTTTGTCTGGTCAAAGTGAATTCTCAAATTGCGGATCGGGAAGATATTGAGAGTATCGCTGACCAGAGTGACTCCGGCGGCGGCAACATCGAGCTGGTAGAAGTCGCCCTCATAATTTTCATTGTTCGCCGCATAGATAGAATTGCCATCCGTAGCCCACTGGATTGTGTCGAGCAGAACATCGTCCGACTGCGTGGTGGGCGTGACTACCGAAGGACGTTGGACGGTTCCGTCGTAGACCGCAACGCCGCCCTGTGCCTGCACAATGGAAACATTGGAGGAAACGCCTCGCGCCACGGCGATGGTATTGGATTGCACCGGGTCGACTTCGAGATCCATCGCATAATACGGACCCAGATTAGGATCGGAGCCGAGCGAAATGGTGATGTCGGGGACTTCGGTCTGATTTCCTAGAATCAGCCGCTGCACCGTTCCGTTGCCGTCCAGGCCTACATACAGGTATTTGTTGTCGGCAGATATGGCCAGGCGGTCCGGGTTGCTTCCGGCGCCCGGCGAATAAGTCCACTCGGCAACAAGTGTGTCTGGATCGATGGCCATCACTGTGTCAGGGTTTTTGATCGAGGAGTTTGACGACGCGCTTGGTTGCGAAATGTAGAGGATGTTGCGCGCAGAGTCCCAGGCCAGGTCGTTGACTTCCGAGAAGAGAATGGTCATGCCCACCAGGAACGGAATCGGATTGGAAGCCGTGGACTGGGTATTGATGGCGGTCACCGGCACTTCTGCTACCGCGGTAAGAACCGATGCCGGCACCTGGGCCGTCAATTGCGTGCTGCTGACGACGGTTGTCGGTAATGCGGTGTTGCCAAAGTAGGCGACTGCGCCAGGCGCGAAATTGGTCCCGATCAGGGTCATGGTGAAGCCGGGGCTGCCGACCGCAGCCTTGGTTGGGCTGATGGATGTGAGCGTCGGAGCGGTGGCCGGGTTGGCGGTTATGGTGAAGGGCAGGGTGTTGGAGATGACGTTGCCGGGGTTGAGCACGAACACGTTTGCAACCGACACGGTGGTGAGAAACGAAGCCGGGATGTTTGCTGAGATCGAAGTGCTGGATCCAAATGTGGTCGGCATCACGTTGCCGTTCCAGACAATCTGGCTGCCGCTCACGAAATTAGTGCCATTGGCTGTGAGAGCCAGTCCGGCGATTCCACTGAAGCAGGTCGAAGGGCTGAGAGAGGTAAGAGTGGGCGGTGTTGCCCCGCTTCCGGATGAGCCGGTGATGCCCAGAATCAGGTCATTTGATGAAGCGCCGTTGGGAGCCAGCACGGAAATGACGATTGCGCCGGGGGCGGCGACACTGGCTGCGGGGACGGTAGCCTGGAGTTCCGTTGCCGAAACGAAAGTCGTGGTGATCCCGGTGCCATTGAGCGCGATCTGGCTGCCCGATACAAAGCCCACTCCGGTCGCGGTCAGCGTGAAGGCGGCGCTTCCCGCGGCAACCGACGACGGAGAGATTGAAGTGAGGCTGAAGTTTGCCGGCAGGGTTCCGGTGACCGTCAATTGCAGGGTATTAGAAGTGGTCGTGTCCGGCTTGATGGCTCGGATGCTCACGTTGCCCGCAACCGCAATGAGCTGGGCAGATATCGAGGCAGTGAGCTCGGTGCTCGAAACCACGGTGGTGGGTTGAGCAACCCCGTCCCAGAGGATCTGCGTCCCGCTGTCAAAGTTGGCGCCGGTCGCGGTCAACATAAATGTCGCGCTCCCCGACGCCACGGTGGTGGGGGTGATGGAAGACAGCGTCGGCGTGACGATGCCCTGGAAGCCTCCGCAGGCGGAGATCATCGTAGAGACAACCAGCAAAAGCGGCAGGGCACGGAGCCGGCGAAGACTCATGATTGGGATTGGCCTTTCCGGGAAAGTGGGTGCGGGTTCGACCCCCCCGAAGGATTGAACCCAACACAGAAACGTTAGATGCTTGCCATTTCGCAAATGGACGATGCGGTGGCAGATTTTTCGATCGAACCCGCTTCGCGTCAATGAAACGGCTGTGTCTAACCATTTTAGAATCAATAAAGCGGCCGAGTCTACCCACGAGTCCAACCATCCGCAATCTGCCGGCATCTATAGTAACTGTTGCACACTTCCCACTGCGCTCCACCGGGAGACGGATCATTATGCTCTCGGACGTGCGCCATTCGGGGTCTTTTCTGCACGCCAACCGGAACGGCTGAAATGGCGAACGGCTGAAATGGGGACACTCACTTAAGAGATAGCTGCCCGCCCCCATTTAAGTGATAGTTAGCCGCCCCCATTATTTGTGTATTGCGCAATCGGGTTCCTCATTTAGCAGACAGAGAAGGTTCGTTCCAATTCCACTCACCAAATCGCTAAATGTCCGGGGAGGCTCTCGTGCGTAAGCAATACCTCTATAAGATTTGGCTGGGTGTTCTCTTTGCAGGACCCCTTTGCGGCTTGCTCAACGCGCAAAGTCTATCCATCTCTCCCAAGCTGTTTCCCAACTAGGCCGTGAGCTCGACGAGCCCCTCTGACCAGATAACGCTCAACAACTATTACTCCGCGACGGTGAATATAAATAGCATTCAAGTCTCTGCGCCGTTTTCGCAAACGAACAACTGTGGGCCATCGATTCCAGGAAGTTGGACTTTCCGCCGGCCCCAGAGCCATTTCGCGACCCTGGTCCGGTTATCAGCCGCCGCATCTATATGAGGAACAGGCGGGGTCGGCGCAACCGATCCCCTAAGGGTCATCCAGATTTGGTCCAGCATTTCTTTGCATGTAATCAAACCGCTTGAATACCTTTCGCATCGAAGTAGTTATCACGGTTCGATCCGGGGAAAGGGTCGACACCCCCTAAAGAGCATCGGCGGTGCTTGCGCGAGAAAGAGCAACGGCGTTTGCAAGACATCAAGCTGGAACGGGAACTGCGCATCGACAGTGTGCCGCAGCAGGTCTGGATCGATCAGGGCTCAGGGCTTTTGTCGGGGCAGTTTCTGATGCGGACCTTCTTATTTTATTTGGCTGGAGGGCGACCAAATGAACACGACAGCAATTTCCGCCAATCCGGGGAGGAGCCAATACGGCTCGCAATCCGGGTTAGCTGAGGAGCGGAGGCCGTCTCCTGTCACCGTGCCGTTGTTCAGAATTGGGGCAGATTTCGTACTGGTGCTCTTGGGAACCACGGTGGGCGGCGCCGTCGGGCACCTCCTTCAACGGTCCCACACCTTCGCATTGACCGCGGAGCAACTCCTTACCGGCTCTCTTATTTATTCGGCTCTGGTGGTCGGCCTTCTGCTCGGGGATAATGCTTACCCGCGGGTATGCAGCCTTCTTCATATCAAGGAGACGGAGATCGTGCTCCGGGTGTCCATCAAAGCGATTGTCGTCTTGCTGGTTCTATGCATCGTCGCGCGTTATCCGGTTCCCAGAATGGCCACATTGGCGGCGTGGGTGTTGGGTACTCTGTCGCTGACCGTCGGCCGCGGATGGGTTCAGGATGCGGTCAGGAAGCACTTCGCGCCGTCGTTTCCCAAAAGACGCACTCTGATCTACGGCACCAAGCGCACCGCCCGCCGGTTTTTTACCGGCGCACTGCATTCTCCGATGCTGGGTATCGAGCCAGTCGGATTTGTGGGGAACGCGAACGAGGGCGGCGATGCAATCTACAGCAACGACTATTTCCAGCGCGATTCAAGGCCCATTTTTCATGAGGCGCTCTCCATCGAGATGCTGAAGCGGATGGAGATTGAGGACATATTCGTTTGCGACCCCAACATTTCCGACCATGATCTGAGCCGGGTGCGGGAAATTGCGCAAGGGGCGAACTGCTCGCTGTCGATGGTGGACAACCAGGGGTTCCTGGCCAACAGAATGCCTACCTGGGTTTGGGAAATGGATGGCCTGGTGGTGGCGACCACGGTTCTGAATGAGCCGAGCCAGTTCTATCGCATGACGAAACGGTTTTTGGACATTGTGTGCTCTGCATTGTTGATAGTGCTGAGCGCTCCGATGTGGGCGCTGTTGGCAATCATGATCCGGATGGAGTCCAAGGGGCCGATTTTCTTTAGCCAGACGCGAGTGGGCCAGCACGGAAAGCCTTTTGAGATTCTGAAGTTCCGCAGCATGAAGGTGGATTCGCCCAAATATGCTCGCTCTCCCGACGAGCATTCGGATCCTCGCATCACTCGCGTTGGACGTTTTCTGCGGAAAACCAGCATGGACGAGGTGCCGCAGCTGATTAACGTGCTAAGGGGAGACATGTCGCTGGTAGGTCCGCGGCCCGAAATGCCTTTCATTACCGAAGCCTATGGGCCATGGGAGGCGACGCGCCTGGCCGTTCCTCAAGGGATTACAGGCTTCTGGCAACTGAGCGCGGATCGCCGTTATGCAATTCATCAATCAATCGAGTACGACCTTTATTACATTCAGAACCGGACGGTGATCCTGGATATTGCCGTATTGCTCCATACGCTGGTGTTTGCGGCCAAGGGAATTTGAACTGTGTGAACTGTGAAGGATCGCTTCTTCCTTTCCGAGTCGGGGTGCAATCGGCCTTATTGGGAAACGAATCTTTTCCTGCCGGCATGAAAGCAAGACACGCGCCAGCGGCATGAGTCCTATGAAAGCGCAGAGGATGGCATGAAGGTGTTGATGGTTCACAATCGGTATCAGCAGCGGGGCGGCGAGGACGCCGTTGTGGACGCGGAAGTGCGGCTGCTCGATACCCATGGAGTTGAAGTCCGGCGGTTTGACGTGGACAACGACTCGATTCATGGAGTGCTTGCGAAGATCCAGGCTTCCGCGAATCTTTTTGTGACGCCCTCCGCTTTGAATGAAAGGTTTTTGACCATGCTTTCGGGGTTTCAGCCCGACGTGGTCCACGTTCACAACTGGTTTCCAACCCTTTCCCCCTCCATTTTCAAGAAGTGCAAGGAGGCCGGGATTCCTGTTTTGCATACCCTGCACAACTACCGGCTGCTGTGCATCAGCGCCACCCTGTTTCGCGATGGACGCGTGTGCGAGGACTGCATTGGAAGCACATTCCGCGCCCCCGGCGTGATGCACAAATGCTACCGAGATAGCCACCTGGGAAGCGCAGTGGCCACTGCGGGCATGCTGGCGCAGTGGGCAGCGGGCACCTGGCATCGCTCGGTGGACAAGTTTATCGCTCTCTCGGAATTCGCCAAACGAAAACTCATTGAGGGCGGCCTGCCGGAGGAAAAGATTGTCGTTAAGCCGAATTTCGTGGATCCCGATCCGGGACCGGGGACCGGCGACGGCGGCTACTTCCTTTATGCGGGAAGACTGACTGAAGAAAAGGGATTGCGCACTCTGCTCCAATGCTGGCGGAGCGGTCCTGACCTGCCCCTGCTGCGGATTGCGGGTATGGGCCCGTTGCAGGATGAAGTGAGGGACGCCGCGGCGGCTCTGCCGAACGTGGAGTGGCTGGGTGGCAAGAGCAGCGAAGAGGTTTTGGAACTTATGGGGCGGGCAAAGGCAGCGCTCTGCCCCTCGCTGTGGTATGAGGGGATGCCACGCGTTGTAATTGAGTCACTGGCGGTCGGCACTCCGGTTGTGGCATCGCAGATCGGCTGTTATCCGGAGATGATCGCTGACGGCGAGTGGGGCGCTTTATTTCCCGCAGGGGACGCCGGCAGCTTGTTGAACTGCTTGCGCGCACTGGAATCAAAAGGCGCGTTCGGTGAGATGCGCGCGAATGCCCGGCGTTGCTTTGAGGCGGAATACACGGGCAAAAGAAACCTCTCTCTCATTTTCAATATCTATCGGAGCGTTACGTTCGCGGGCAAAGAGGTTTATTCGGTGCCAGTGTCTGCCGGAATTTAGCGGGTTCGCTTCGGTGGCAACAGCTATCGCTGCAGTAGGGGTGATTGAGTGTTTTATGGGGAATGGGCAATCGCATCGGAGCGTCAACGAACCATGTTCATCGATTCGGACAGGTTCCGGAATTTTTGGAGTGAGCGAATTTCCCGGCACCCGGTTTAGCACCCGGTTTAATTGAACGTCACGCGACAAAACGTCATGCAAAGCATGGCGAACGAGTATCGAGTATAAGGAGGGCTTCCAGCCAATGCTTCTATCCAATGAACCATCGAAAACCGCTCTTGCGCCCTATGTGCAACCGCAAACCGATGCACAGCGCATGGACGACTTCTCATTTCGCTTTGGCGAGGGAGAATCCCTCAAGGGAGTCTGGCGCGTGATACGGAAGCGGAAGGCGACCATCGCCATGGCCAGCCTGTGCGGCCTTGGGCTGGCTTCTCTGGCTTGCGTGTTCATGGGCACGCAATATGCCGGTACCGCGACCATCGAAGTGCAGAAGACCGATGCCTCGCAGATCAGCCTGCTGAACAATTCAGCTCCCTTGCCGACCCTCGGGGACGATATAAAGACCGATGTGACCACGCATTTGACCGTGCTGCAGAGCCCCAATGTGCTGCTCGCCGTGGTGCGCGATCTAAATCTTCAGGCGGAGGCTCCTTTCAAATTCAAGCCTACGATTATGGGAGCGCTGAACGGGTCGAATGCGCACATCGAAGATGAGATTCGTCGGGGACTCCCTCTCGATCAGGCCCCGTACACGCGCGACCGGATACTCAAAATATTCGATAAGAAGCTGGATGTCGAGAATACTCCCGACACGCGGCTGATCACGGTGCGCTATTTGAGCCCTAGCCGCACCAGGGCCGCCGATATTGCCAATGCGATTGTGCAGGAGTATGTAACCTACGAGGCGCGTTCGCAATCCACTTCAGACGCGCAGAGATGGTTGTCGGAACAGCTTGCCGACCTGAAATCGAATGTTGAGAACTCGCAAAACAACCTTGCCGATTTTGAGCAGAAGACCGGACTTAACGGTATAGTGCTCGGGGCCGCCGGCGAGAGCGGCGGTTCAGGGGGCGAAACCCACATTCCGGTGCTCGACTCGCTGGATGCCTTGAACCAGCAACTCACTGCAGCCGAAGAAGATCGGATTGCGAAAGAGGCCGTCTATCGCTTGACGAAGACTAAGAATCCAGATGTTGTGACGTCGCTCGGGGCGGCTGGCGACTCCACCAATTTTGCGGCCGAGGTTGCAGTCTCGGATGCCGGGCTCGAGTTCCTTCGCAGCCTTCGCCAACAGCAATCGGCCGTGCGGCTGACCTATGCCGACGAGCTCACTAAGTACGGGGCAAACAATCAACGGCTGCTGGAAACCAAGAGCCAACTGGAGAGCCTTGACAGCCAGATTGCCGATGAATTGGCAAAGATCAATGAGCGCGCGCACCAGGCTTTCCAGCTTTCCAGCCAAAAGGAGGCCGGAATCCGCGAGGCGTTCTTGCAGAAGCAGCAGCAGGCAGGTGCGCTGAACGTAAGCGCCGTGAAACTGCAGGAGCTGTCGCAGCAAGCTGCCTCCAGCCGCCAACTGTATGACGGTCTCTACGGAAAACTGAAGGAGATCAACATTCAGGCTGCATTGCGAGCCACCAACATCAGCGTGGCAGACCCGGCCCGTCCGCCGGCCAAGCCGCAGCGTCCCAACCCTCCTCTTTACCTGGCCATCGGTTTGATTGCAGGCCTGTTCACCGGGATTTCGTCGGCTTTCGTGCGCGAGCATCTTGACGATACGGTGAGCGTTGCCTTGCAGCTTCAAGGAGGAGGACGCCTGCCGATGCTGGGCAATATTCCTTCTTCCAAGGAACTTGGCTTGCTAACGTCGAAGTCTGGAATCGATCAAGCGACTCGCGAGTCGAGCCCGCTGATCAACGACCCCAAATCGACCGGCGCCGAGTCGTTCCGCGCGCTCCGCACGGGCATCACGGTGGCCGCGCACTCGGGCCGCCTGCGCTCCATCCTTGTGACGAGCCCGCTTTTCGGCGAGGGTAAGTCGACCGTTGCCTACAACACTGCGATCGCCTTTGCCCTAGCGGGCAAGCGGGTGCTGCTGCTGGATGCCGACATGCGCAAGCCTCGGCAGCATGACCTGTTTGATTGCCCCGTCAGGCCGGGCCTGAGCGATGTATTGACGGGCACTGCCAAGCTGGAGGGGAGTACACGCAAACACCACACTTTGGATTCGTTGTTCCTGTTACCTGCGGGTTCAGAAACCAGCTCTCCGGCGGAACTGCTTGCGTCCGATCGGTTTGACGACCTGCTGGCTACGCTTTCGCAAAACTACGACCTGGTGATTGCCGACAGCCCGCCGATCCTTCTCGTCACCGACGCGCGTGTGCTTTCGGAAAAGTTTGGCGCAACTCTGGCAGTGATTCGAGCCGGCAAAACGACGCGTACCGTCCTCAAGAGCCTTTCATCGGTCCTGGAACTGAGCGGCTCGCGAGCTGTGGGGCTGGTTCTGAATGGCGTGAATACCAAATCGATCGACTACTTCGAAGCCTATGGCCATGATGGAAAGGGTGAGTATCTCAATGCATAATCCAAAAGCTTCAAACCGTCGCACAATCGCCGCAGCTGTTGCAACCAGCATTGCAGCGGTCGCATTCCTTGCATTCGCGCCGCAACCGGCCGCGCTGGCTCAGGCATCGACCTCTATGACCAACGGATCGAGTGCCACGGGGACGCCCACCCGGCCGGTGCCTGGCGCGAACACACAGAATCCGCTCGTCACGGTTCCGGAAGACTTCGCCAACCTGCAACTGGCGCCTGGGTTTCTGTTAAATGTTGAGGTCTATGGTGAGCCGGATCTCTCCGAGCATGTTCGCGTTGACAGCACGGGCAACATAAGCCTTCCCTTCTTGAAGTCACTTCACGTCGGAGGCGGCACAATCGCTCAGGCGCAGGAAACGATTCAACAGAAGTTTCGAGATCAGGGAATTCTCAAGAATCCGCAAGTCAATATCGATGTGGAACAGTTCCCGACAACCAGCGCGACCGTCATAGGCGAGGTCCAGTATCCCGGCAGAGTTGAGCTGTTGGCGCCTCACAGTCTGCTTGACGTGATCGGGCTGGCAGGCGGGGAAACGACGCTTGCCGGCAACGAGATTGAACTGAAGCGCGCCGGCGCATCCGCCAAAGATGCCACTACCTACCATTATTCGAGGGGCAGCAGCGGAGACAATGTTCGTAGCGTCATGGTGAGCCCTGGGGACACGGTGATTGTGAAGCGGGCAGGCGTGGTTTACGTTCTGGGCGCAGTGAATCGGCCGGGCGGATACGCGATGCAGGAAAACGGTGAGCTCAATGTCGCCCAGGCCATATCATTGGCACAAGGCATGGCGATGCAGGCCAAGACCGGCGCCCTGAGAGTGGTGAAACATGGGGCGGACGGCCAGCTGGTGGACGTGCCCGTTTCCTATAACCGGATGATGGATGGCAAGGACGTACCCATGAACCTGGCTGCGGGAGACATTGTTTATGTTCCTGTGAGCAAGGTGAAGACGTTCTTCACCAGTACCACAGGCTTGATTGGTCAGACTGCGGCAGCGACGATTTACGTGCACTAAGTCAGCCGGTACCCTGAGGGCTCACGGATGCGCTTTACCATTTACCCATGGGACATGAAGTCGTGGCGCTCGGCATTTCGCGTTTCGGGATTGCCGGGAGTCGCGCTCTTTTTCCTGCTTATCGGCGCAATGCTTCAGGTTGCCGATTCAACGGGCGGGGGAGCGGGTCATAGCAGCGCGAAGGCGATTCTGCTGATCCGGACTCCCGCCATCCTGATCGCGTTTCTCTTGCTTTTACTTCGGCCGCGCATCGCGAATATACGCATGACCGACCTGCGATTTGCCTATGCGGCGTTTGCCTTGCTGTACCTTGCCTCAGCGCTTTGGTCGGAGCAGCGCATTCAGACCATCGGCAAAGCTGCCGAGCTCTTGTTGGCAGGCATGGTGTTTTTTGAGGCGAGCCAGAGAGATCGTCCGATTCAACGGGTAGAAGCGCTTCGCCAGATCGTTTTACTGGCGACCTCGACGCTCGGATTATTGGCCGTTATTGGTTTTGCGCTGCGCATCCCCACTTTCATTCAGGCCCGGCCGGGACTGATCACCAGCACCACGGCGAATGCTCCCTTTCTTTCTGGAAACGGACTGGGATACGTTGCGAGCGCATTGTTCCTGGTCGTATTTGCAGAATGGCATTCGGGAAGGATGCCGTGGCGAGCCGCTTTTGGCCAGTTGATGCTGGCACTCGCGCTATTCAGTGTCTCAGCCAGCCGGACCTCGCTCGGGATTCTTCTACTCTCGCTCTTGATGGTGGTGTTCAAACGATCGAAGTTAACCGGCGCTCTGGCCGTAGGGGGTGTCGTGGTGGGCGGCTTCCTGTTTTGGACAGGCGTACTTTCCTTCCTCCAGGGTCATCAGGCCGCCTCCGCTAACATTGCCACCCTGAGCGGGCGCACGGTGGTGTGGTCGGCAGCAGTGCGACAGTTTGAAACGAATCCGATCTTGGGGGTAGGTGGAGGAATCGGCGGCAAGGTTGTGATCGCGCATATCGGGAACCAGTATCTCGAAGAGATGAGCTCTCTGCACAATGGCTTTCTTGAAGTGCTGACCGGGCTTGGCCTGGTGGGCTTCGTGATCAGCTCATACATGTTGCTTTTGACCACATGGCGCGCATGGACAACCTGGAACACCCATCCGGAGTTCGCGGGAACTTACGTGCTCATCATCCATGTGTGGATGACGACTACCATGTCGACCGGCATCCTGGGATGGATGGGGTATGAGGTGGCCTTCTTCTTATGCATCCTCACAAATCTCGACCTGGTGGCTGAGCACGCTCGATCGCTCAAACGCGGAGATGTTCGGCCGGTTCGCTGGTCTCCACAGGCTATGGTTGCGCGCAATCAAACTGCCGGCTAGCGATCGGCACGAGAGAATTTTTTATACGTATGAAATCTGAAGTAAGAAGGGCACTCGATGAAGCTTGCAGAAGCGCCTAGCAGTTTATTCTCGACGATTTCCCTTTTGTGGGGGGGGGATTAAGAGAATGGGAGAATCCGCAAATCCGGCAGAGTTGGTAGACATCTCAATGGGGTGCCCAGCGGTCAGGACGCAGCAAATCAAGTCTGAACTCTTTGAGCTCACCAAACTGGTGAAGGAGCAGCAATGCAGGTACATCCTTGAGATCGGCACTTATCGGGGCGGCACTCTTTTTGTTTTCTCGCAAGTGGCTGCGTCGGATGCGACGGTGATCAGCCTCGATTACCACTTCACGCTCCTTGGAAAGGTACATTTCGGCTTTCAAAAGCGAGTCTTTGGCAAACTCATTCGTAACGGACAATCGTTAGTTGTGCTTCGAAAAGACTCCCACAGGCCGGAGACTTTAGCGAGTATCCACCAGGCCCTGCACGGCCATCACCTGGATTTTCTGTTTATCGACGGGGATCACAGCTACGAAGGCGTGCGAAAAGATTTTGAAATGTATGCTCCGCTTGTTCGCAGCGGCGGCCTGGTTGCTTTTCACGATATCGCTCGATCGGGCGGAGTTGAGAAGGTCTACGAGTTTTGGAACGAGATCAAGAGCGGCTACAATCACCGCGAGTTTATCCATAAAACCGGCCCGGAGGCTATGGGCATAGGAGTCCTGTGGATCTGACAGTCAACTTCGGCCGCAGCCAATGGTCAACATTGATGAAATGCCGGTTGCTAAAATCGGGACTTCCCCTTTAAGCGCAGCGCGACCGCGCGAATCGACATTTCAAAGCGACACAGGAATCAGTTCCGCAAGAGCGGCACGACGAAGCAGGTGCGGAGGCCGCCAGGATCATGGATGAACGAACTTCACACTTGCTCCAGTTCGCTCGAAGCAGACGCAGCCAAACCATTTTCGATCAGATTATCGTCAGCGGCTCGAATTTCGCAACGGGGATTCTGCTGGTCCGCGGGCTTGGCCTCGAGGAGTTCGGCAGGTTCACCGTGGCCTATGCAATCCTGCTGCTGGCCAACAGCGTGCAGTTGAGCTTTATCTCCTCGCCGATGATCACTCTCGGCTCACTGTGTGCGACGGATCAGGAACGGCGCGTCTTTCTTCGCGGCATGTATGGGATCGAGCTGATCTTTTGCGCCATTGCATCTTTAGCCACCGTTGCGGCTGCGGCCATCTACAGCGTCCTGCACGGAAGCCAGATTCACGCAGGGATTATCGTGGCCTTTGGCTGCGCGGTTGTGCTTTTCCTGTTGCAGGACTGGTTACGCCGCTACTACTTCACGGCCGGTAAGGCAGCGGCTTCGGTTTGGAACGATGTCGCTAGTTATCTCGGCCAGGTAATTGTCCTCTGCCTGCTGCTCATGATGGGAAGGCTCACCATCGAGTCGGCTTTCTGGTCGATCGCAATCACATCGGGCATCGCTTTCGCCATGGGCGCAGTTGGTGAACGCCTGGGATGCAATCTCTCGGAGGCGGGAAGCGCCTGGAAGAAGTCGCGTGGAATTTCGATTGACCTGGGAATTGCGAACCAGTTGCAATGGCTGGTGTATCAAGGCGCCATTCTCGTAGGCGCCGGCATTGCGGGAGCGCAGGCTGCAGGAGGCGTGCGAGCAACGCAGAATGTGATCGGTCCCGTCAATTTAGCCTATCAGGCGATGGAGAATATCGTGCCTATCCGCGCCGCGGAAGAGATGCGTCGCGGCGGCACGCAGCGAGCAGCGGCCTTCCTCTTCCGATTCGGAGCGATTGGATTCATCGCACTCCTGGTTGTGTTTTCCGCGGGCTCGCTGCTTTCCAGAAGATTCCTCGTGTTCTTTTACGGTCATCAACTAAGTCCATACGCCAACGTTTTGAATATGCAGATGCTCTATTTTCTGCTGGCGTGGCCAGTGCGGCAACTGACATTTCTTTTTCGAACCATCAAGACCACCACACCGATCCTGATTGCCTCATTCGTTGCAGCCGCGGCCAGCATGGCGCTCGTGTATCCGCTGGTTCGCAGCTTCGGCGCATTGGGGATTGTGGTGGCAGCGGTCGCGGGTCAAGTGGGAAACTTACTCTATCTGATTATCGCAATGGTGCGCGTACCATGGACGAAAGACTCGGTGATCCTGGAGTCGCAGACGTAAGGGAGAGCTGGCTCAAAAGCCTGTTTACCTGCTTTTGAATCGCACTAAAAGTGAAAGCCGAAGTCCTGTCGAAGTCGATCCATTGATTTACCCCCTTGCGGCGAATGAGGAATAAAGAGCCTGGGCAGCGGCATCCCAGGTCATGTCCTGCGCGCGCGCCACCGCTCCAGCCGACAGGCGCGCTCGATAACTTGCATCGGTCGCGAGCAAGGTCATCGCTTTAGCCAGCGACTCGATTACGGATGCTTCGCTTGCCTCTCCGCTCTTCACCAGAATCCCGCACGCGGGCGTAACGATTGTTCCCGGCCCGCCGAGATCGAGGCAGAGGACCGGCAGACCCGCCGCAAGGGCTTCTAAAACGACCATGCCTCCGGAATCATGGAGGCTGGGAAAAACAAATGCGAGACTGTTGCGGTACTCGTGGCGGATTTCGTCCTGCGGTTTTGCTTGGATCCATTCGACAAGATCCGCCACGCCGGCTTTCTGCGCGATGGAGCTTAACCACGCACGATCGCTTCCGTCGCCGATAATCTTCAGTTGAACATGCGGAACGGATTGCCTGACCCCTGCCAGAGCGCGAAGCACCAAATGCAGTCCCTTCCAATAAAGCAGCCGCCCGATAAACAGAAAATGCGGCCGCAGAATCGGCGCCTGGCCGGCACTCGCGATCTCCCATTGGTTGATGCCAATGGTGGGCTGCACAATACACTTGAGGCGAAAGGGGCGGGGAATTCTTGCCAGGGTTTCGCCGGTGGTGCATGCGATGGTATGGGCGCTAGAGAACGTGAAGCGCATAAAAGGATCGCATACGAGCAGCGAGTTGCCAAGGTCACGTACTGCTTCAGCCACTCTCGCCGGCCACGAAATTCCACTCCGAAACTGTGCGGGCATGGTTTCACCACCGCCGACTGGCCCGAAGAGAAAGGGAATGCCCAGCTTTCCCATGAAGGAGGGCTGACGAAAGGAAGCAAAGGTCACGTGATGAACGCAATCGAATTTCTCGGCTGAGTGGAGTCTCTTCGCGAGCCGATAGACGCCAACCTGCCACAGAAGGTAGTAGAAATAGATTCCTCCGGGCAAATGCTTCCACGCCCGCGCCCAACCGGGCAGATCGTAATAGGCAACGTTGAGATCCAGATTCTGCGCCCGCAACGCACTTTCAATGCCGGCGCGGTTATTGCTTCGGGTCATGACATGAACCTCATACCCTTGGCGAAGCAGCGCCAGCGCCCAGTTCCAACCAACACCGGGTTCTGAGCCCTTATTCGGCTCACACGCATACGCGGACAGCAGGAGCTTCATACCCGTTCGGTTCCAGGAAGGCCCCGGCGATTCAAACAGGCAACACTAAAGGGTGGAGTCAAGGCCAGCCGGCTCATTCGCAAAATCATATCATCTGACCACGCGCATCGTCGGATGCACACTTGGCGAGGTATGGTCAAAAGCAAGGGCCTGCAAGGATGGGAATCCCTGCAAGCCCTCAATACTTATCGGAGGAAAGGAGTTGAGGAGGAGACCACCCGGGTCAGGGTAGTCGAGGCTACCGGGCTCAGGGTAGTCGAGGTTGCCGGAGCAACCGTTACATAGAACGTGGCGCTATGAACGACGTCATTGCTTGAGGCCCAGAGAGTAATGGGCACCGTCTGTGAGACTGCGGTTGTGGAGGCCGAGAACGTAAGCGTCACAACGCCGCTGACCAGGCTGCTTTGACTAAGCGACGCGCTTACTCCGGCGGGCAAGCCAGAGACACTCAGAGTCACGGAGTCGACCACGAACAAACGCAACTGCTTTCCACGGCGGACTTTCTTGGCCGGAGAGCCGCTGACCGTGAATGAGTTCACGCGTACCGTGGCGACGGCTTGCCCGGCTGACATGACGTAGGCATTGTTGTCCAAATTTATGTTGAAGTCGGCGAAAGTAGGGACAGGTATGGCGCAGGCTGCCGCCGGCGAGGCAGACGGAAACGACCACGTTGAACTGTAGTCGGTGCCGACCGCATTTTGCCAGCCGGGCAGGTTTAAGAGTTTGCCATCCTCTATTTTGAATGAATTCGATACGTATGGATCGTACCAGTGGTTGTTGCCTGCATTGAGTGTATTGGCAAAATCCGACCAGTCGCTTCCGCTCAGGTAGGTTCCGAACACGTTCTGTCCAGCGCCGGCGTCTTCAAATATATTGCCGGTGATAACCGTGCCGGTTGTAAAGAGCCGGACAGACGCGCCTGTCTGCCAGTCGGTGATGACCTGCCCTCCGGCGGTGCCGCCGAGGTATATTTCGCCTTGGTACTTATTGGTCCCGCCGTTGTTGTAAAAAATGTTGTTATTTACGGTGACCGCTTCACTTGTCAGGATGTTCAGACCAGCGCCGCTGGAGCAAAGGTGGCTGTTCTCAAGGGTAATCGGGCCTTCATTCCGCTCGATCTGCAATGCGGGCTTCACGTTACCCGCGAGCGTGGCATTGTTGATGGTGATGTTTTCGTTACCGGTATCGAACCACAGGCCTTGCGCTTGATTGTTGTAAGAGAAGTGGTCCTGAACGGTAGCATTCCGCATTCCCCACAGCTTGGTGCCGCCCATGGCCCAGTCGTAGAACGCCGCCTGCGCGCCGCGCCAGTTGTTGTAATCGCTCTCATTAAAACTATAGAGAGTGTTGATGTCTTCTTCGCCTTGAAAGCCGACGCCGCCATTATGGCTGCCCACGGATTTCTGCACCGTCACATGGGTGCTGGCGTTCACAGCCAGTCCACCCCAATTGTTCCAAAGTGCCTGAATCTGGTCGACGAGAACATTAGAGCTGGTGGAGATGTTGGCGCCGCTGCTATTGACACAGGTGGCTGCGTGGCGGAAAACGAGACCGCGAATCACTACATTGCTTCGCCCATAGACACTCAGAGTTTCCGAGCGGTTCGCAACTTCTACCGTAGCGGTTGCCAGGTTGGCGGACGACGGCGGCCAGATCTGAATCGAGTCGGACGCAGCGCTCACAAAGAACGTGCCGGGCCGCAGATCTGAATAGGACATGACCTGCGTGAGCGGCATGTCGTTTACAAAGACCATCTCGGTCTGCAAATAGATGGGCGCAAAGTTATTTGGCCACCCTGATGGCAGCGCACAGCCTGTCAGGTTGCTCGTCCAGGGATGCGAATAGATGGACGCGTTACCGGATTCAGGGCTCCAATTATCGACAACATCCGAGCCGGCAATAATGGCCGTACCCGTTGTAGCCGCTTCAACGGTCAACACAGCGCCAGTCTGATTGGAGACAGGCGAGATGCTTACAGATTCACGGTAAATACCGGGGTTGACGATGACTTTTGTGCCGATTCCTTCCTGATTGTTAGCGTTGGCCAGGGTGATGGCGGCCTGGATCGTTTTGACAGGCTGCGCAATTGTTCCGGGATGACTGTCCAGGCCTTGTTGTGCATCGACATACAGGTAGTTGATCTGGTTTTCGACTACGTTCGCTTGCGCGCGCGCGCGGGTTCCGGTCATTGCCAGAACCGTAAGAAGGAGCATGATGAAAAATGTCTTGAAACGCATAAATGCCTCCGCCGGTCGTGAATTGAGACATGTTTTTTCTGGTGCGAAATGGTGCAATTGAGCCAGGCGCTACCTTGGAAGCATGCTCGGCAGGTCTCAGGCCCCGATTGCTCATAGCCTGCGGACCAATCGAATCGCTTCCTCCCCTTCACGAAAAAGAAGCTTCCACCACCGGTTTGTGGGGAACTTCAGTAACATAACGCGTCCTTACATGTCTGCTGTTCCGTGTATCGTCCGATACGGGTACTCCGCGAGGTGTGACCGAAGTCACTTCGCACTAAAGTTCTTAGGTTTTACTCAGGAAGGAGGCCAGCCCATGTCTTTGTTGCACATGCAAGTTAAAGAGAATCATTGGACTGCCAGTGATCGTTCCTCCTGGACCCCTGAATCACCTGAGCGTGTGACCAATTGCTGTTTGGTTGTTGTTGTATAAATTAATACCTCATTTTCTGAAATTATGGTTCTTAATTTTGCAGGAGTAACCTATTTTTATAGCACCTAAGTAACCATAAAGTGTTATGAGGCGAGAAAGGATTCGAGCCGTCAGGCCAAAGCAGAATCTCGGGCGTGGCGCACTCGGTTCTCGATCGCTCTTTTAAAAAGTGATCGTTTCGAAGGCTGGTTTTGAGGGGGTTTCTTGTTGTATTGCGCAGCGAATAGAGAGCTCTAAGTAATCTCGCTTTTACTGATTTCTATCGGGTCTTCAAAACACCGACCGGCGATTCGCTAGTCACTCACTGGGGGTAGCGCGCCGACTGGCTTACAGCCCAGAGAAATGCAGCAAGTTTCCATAACAGGCACCAGAACACCCCGCCCGAGAACGTGACCAGAACGATGGCCCTTATCGCTGCGATTCCGTCCGTTCGCTGATTCGAATTAAAGTACGCGTGGGTCGCATACATGGGGGGAGCTCCTGCGAGCGACGGGTCTTTTCCTTCAGGTTGATGACTCTGGGAAGGAATGAGTGCGACCAGTGATTCCTGCTTCATTTGCTTTGTGCCATCGCTGCCGGACGCCGGGTTGCGACTCGTCCCGGGCAATGAAAGCTCACGTTCCAATTTTCCGATACTTCAAAGTTGTGTAGAAAGATACGACAATCATGAGAAGTCCCGCAAGCGTCCCGCAGATTAACAGCCATGTTTTCCACAAGAAATTTGCACGCAGTCGAATCGGGACATGCGATCCCAGCTGGGCAACTTTCGGCTGCACTCTTGTCCGCGCGATTCAAGTGTAGGAGCCGACGCCCGGAGCCAGAGAAGGGCAAGAAATCTGGTTGGGCGCTCGAATCCTTGAGCCAGCGCCAATTAATGGCGGTGTTACCAACGGGTTATCGATGAGGGCCAATCACGCTCAGCATATTTCCCGCCGGGCCATGGATCCGGGGACCAACCGATTCGAGGGGCTTGCATCCAATAGATTGGGAGGACCGGTTGCTGAACTGGTCTTGATTTGATTGCGGGGATCACGACATTGGGCTGCCTTGCCGAACGTTCTTGGGGTAAACATCGCAGTCAGCGACTGTGACGGGGTGGTGTAACGGTGCGTGGCCAGGGCGAAGACAGGTTTATCCTGCTGGGTTTTTGCCAACGTGCATGTGCTGATGGCGGCGCATGACAAGGGGGAGTTTCAGGCCAAACTCAGCTGTGCCGACATGGTGAATCCGGACGGAATGCCCTCGGTTTGGCCACTTCAGGCACTCGAAAGCCGGGGCGTTGGCCGTATCTTCGGACACGGTGCTTACACAACAGGTCGGCAATGTCGAGAAACAGTACCCTGGAATCCGAATCGTTTCACCATGCTTCAGGGGCGAGAACCGCTTGATGAGTTACAAGGTGCAAAAGCCATCGGGAACCGAACCCTAAGATGGTGGCCGCGAAGAGTTTGTGGAGTAAAATGCAGGGAAAACCAGCGAGAGGCCTTAAGGTCACCATGAGTTCCGAATTGCCAGAATCGCGAGAAACGCAACGAACCAACGTGTTAGGCGTTGGAGTAAGCGCGATTGACATGCAGGACGCCATTCAGATCAGTGATTCACTGATTCAATCGAACGGCAAAGGATATGTGTGCGTAACAGGGGTACACGGAGTCATCGAAGCTCGTTCAGATATGGACTTCCGAAAGATTTTAAACGGATCGCTTTTGACTACTCCGGATGGCATGCCCATGGTGTGGATTGGACGCATTCGCGGACTGAGTCATATGCGCCGGGTGTATGGCCCCGACTTCATGATCGAAATGTGTCGCTACTCAGTTGCCCGGGGATACCGCCATTTTTTGTACGGCGGAGGGCAGGGAGTGGCAGAACAGCTTGCAGTGGAATTGATGAAGCGATGCCCGGGACTCCAAGTTGTTGGGACCTACACGCCTCCGTTCCGTCCTCTGAATCCCAGCGAAGAAGCCGACCTTGTTGCGACAGTCGCCGAAGCGAAGCCGGATGTGTTTTGGGTGGGCCTTAGCACGCCGAAGCAGGAGAGATTTATGGCCCGCTATTTGAACAAACTGGATGTGAAGCTGATGGTGGGAGTCGGAGCCGCATTCGACATTCACACTGGAACCATCAAGGACGCGCCTCAGTTTCTGAAAAAAATGGGGCTCCAATGGTTGCACCGCCTGGCTCAGGAACCGCGCAGGCTTTGGCGTCGCTATTTGATCAACAACCCAAAGTTTATCTGGAATATCAGTTTGCAGTTTTTAGGATTGCGAAAGTTTCCCATTGAGGTTTGACGTTTCGAGACTCAAAAAACTTCTTCCCGGGGAGCAAAGTAATCGTGGTCCTGATTGGCGGAGTCGGGGTTAGACTACTCCGCGCTTACTAGGACAGAGAATAGTCCACAGAAACAAACTTTCGAAGGAGGGGTACGATGACCGACAAATTGACTTTGGTTGCGGGCGCGGGGGGATTCATTGGCGGCAACCTGGTGGCATCTCTGAGGCAGAGGGGGTACAAGATCCGAGCCGTGGATGTGAAACCGCTGGACGAGTGGTATCAAAGCTTCGATGATATTGAGAATCTCACACTTGATCTGAACGAGAAAGAGCACTGTGAGATCGCCGTAAGAGGCGCCGCCGATGTCTATAATCTGGCCGCGAACATGGGCGGAATGGGATTCATCGAGAAAAACAAAGCCCTCTGCATGCTGTCGGTGCTGATCAACACTCATATGTTGATGGCGGCCAGGAAGTACGGTGCTGAGCGGTTTTTCTATGCTTCATCGGCGTGCGTATACAATGGCGATCTCCAGCATACATCCGATGACGGCGGCCGATTTATTGCGCCCGCGTTGAAGGAATCGGATGCATATCCCGCACTCGCCGAAGACGGCTATGGCTGGGAGAAACTTTTCTCCGAGAGAATGTGCCGTCACTACATGGAGGACTTTGGTCTTCATGTGCGAGTGGCGCGCTTCCACAATGTTTATGGCCCATGGGGAACCTGGTTCGGTGGCCGCGAGAAGGCCCCGGCAGCGATTTGCCGCAAGGTGATCGAAGCCAAAACGAGCGGTATACACGAGATTGAGATATGGGGAAACGGCCACCAGTCGCGTTCCTTCATGTATATCGACGACTGCCTGAATGGCATAGAAAAGATCATGACTTCAGATATCATCGAGCCGATCAATCTAGGATCGAGCGAAGCTGTCAGCATCAATCAACTGGTGGATATCACAGAGGATATCGCAGGAATCAAGTTGCAGCGCAGATACGATCTGGATGCTCCGAAAGGCGTGAACGGCAGGAACAGCGACAATACCCTGATTCAGAAGTACCTTGGATGGGAGCCGAGCATTCCCTTGCGAACGGGCATGGAGAAAACCTACGCCTGGATCAATGAGCAGTATCAGTCGCAGTTCCGCGGTGCAGCCACACATGGTGTCCCTTCCTTGTCGGCCACATAGCCAAGCCGAAGTTTAGGACATCTTCCAACAGATTGCCGATTCGGGGGCTCGCTCCGTATTCGTCGCTTTGGGATGCCTGAAGCAGGAAGACTGGATTATCGATCATCAGGGCCGCGGTGATGCTTGCCGTTGGCGCTGCATTCGACTTTCGCGCTGGCGCCATGCCACAGGCGCGGCCGGGGTGAAGCGAAGCGACCTGGAATGTAAGAGGGAGCAGCATCAATGACTCGAATGCAACTTGTGGCACTCTGCGCCCTATCGGCCGCATGCCTATCACTCGGCTTTCGATCGTCCGGACATAACTTTGACGTCCTGGGGAACCAGCCAGGCGCCGGACGCGCAGAAATGCAACCTGCACACTTTTCTCCCGAATTTGTAGGGATGCACACGCTCTCGCCGACGCGCCATTGGCCGACGGTTCCTTTTGGAAGCATTCGGACTGCCGGCGTGTCATGGGGTGCGGTTGAACCGGCAAGGGGACAATACGATTGGCACGGGATGGACTCCTGGGCGGCGCAAGCCAAAGCGCACGGGGCGCAGCTCGACTATGTATTTGTGAACACGCCGCTCTGGGCCAGCACTCGCCCCAACGAGCCGTGTATCGGCAGACGCGTTGGTTGCGCGGCGCCTCCGAATATGAGCGATTGGGAGGAATTTGTAACCGCACTGGTCACCCGCTACAAGGGACGAATCAACAGCTACGAAATATGGAATGAGCCCAACGCCGGCGGCTTTTGGTCTGGCACTCCCAAGGATATGGTTGATTTGGCGGCGCATGCGTATCCGATCATCAAATCAATTGATCCGGCCGCCATTGTTGCTACTCCGTGTACGTCTTCCACGGGTTGGCCTCTTTCGCACGATGCCTGGTTCGATCAGTATTTCGCTGCCGGAGGCGGCAAATATGCTGACGTCGTCGCATGGCATGGATACGCAGGCAGAAACGACCGCCCAGCGCTTCCACCAGAGGGACTTGACCAACAGATCCAGGCGCTTCGCGCGGTCATGGCGCGGCACCACTTGAGTCAACTTCCGATCTGGAACACTGAAGGCGGGTGGGGCAAGGACGCTCAACTGCCGGATGAAAAGGAACAGGCATCTTTTCTGGCCAAGTGGTTCTTAATCAATTTCACAAATGGCGTTGCGCGGGCTTATTGGTACCAGTGGGACAATCCGGACTGGGGAACGCTGTGGAATCAGGATAGCGGGGTTACCGCCGCAGGGGCCGTTGTTCCTCAGGTTTATGACTGGTTGAGCGGTACGACTGCGGTCAGAGCGTGCGGCCCTCAGCCCTCTTCGGCGTTGTGGACTTGCGACCTGCAGAAAGGTAAGCAGCTTTACCGCGCCGCCTGGAGCACATCGGGCAATGCGCCTTTCCGCGATATGGATCGGGTGAAGTCCTACGCCGAGCTAGGCGGCACGATGCAAGCTCCGAACGGCCAGCCGGTGATGGTTGGTACCCGGCCTGTTCTTTTTCAAATGAAATAATCTGAGAATGGCAGGATGCGCGGAGATGGCATTCGCCGCGCTACGAGAAGAAGACTATCCAAAACTCCTTCAAAGGTGTGGAAGTCAAAAGGAGTTATAAAAAGGCTTTTTGGGCGGCTCCGCTGTTCTCTGCGGCGTTTTCAAGACAGCGCGGCATCACCGGACGAAGCGCGACGCAAGAAAATGAATTAATAAGTGCTCGGAGTAATTAAACGCGCCCTTTTAATGCAGCTGAGAATTTCGACTTGGTGAACAGATTCAATGAATATAGAAACAGGCGGTCTAAGGTATAGGCCTTTCTTAATGAGTCGATTATGCCGCATCGAAGACGGAAAAATCATGTGGACTGAGCGAGAAGAAGGAGGCACGTAATGTTGTCCTTTCCGCCACGCTTCTTGACGAGGTCGATCAAGATGAATCTACCATCCTTCGGGGGCCTCCAAAGAAATCGCACTTGACAATTACATGCATTCGGGTTTTCCTTAATTCGATCGCGGATTACCCCCATTTTGTTGATGCGCGGCCTGAATTGTCTTGTTGCTCGCTTGGGCTGGCGCGCAGCACTCGATCCCGCAGACCATTCTCGATGTCGAAAGGAGCTACCATGCCTGAAGAAACTGTGCAAACCGGTCTTAGTGACAGCGCCGCCTCCGGCCTTGCCTACCTGACCTTCATCCCGGCGATCGTCTTCCTGGCCGTTCCGCCTTACAACCAAAGCGCCAACGTGCGTTTCCACTCCTGGCAATCGATATTCCTTTCGATTGCCGCGATTGCGGCGTCTATCTTGCACATCTTCCTTGTGTTCATTCCGATCATAGGATGGATAATCTCTCTTCTAATCAGCCTCACGTTTCTCGTCGTCTGGTTACTGTGCATCCTCAAGGCCTTTAACGGACAACGCTTCATGGTGCCGGTGCTTGGTGCTCTGGCCGCGAAACAGGCAGGTGGCTAAAGCGGTTCTCCAATCAACGTGCCCTCGCCGCATCGTGCAAGGAGCCTTTTTCCGAGCCGTTTCTCCTCCCGCTGCCCATTCAGTTCGGGCCTTTCGATGCCTCACCTTTGACGCCTGGGTACTCCACGCGTTGCCTGCTGAGGCCTGTTGAGCGTAGTCCAGCATTCCTGCGTCCGGTCGAACGGGCGACGCGCCTTCCGGTTCGGAGGTACACCTCTTCGCCATCTTGGAGGATGCGGTCTCCCGCGGTTTGAGGATAGGATGGGGTGTACGCGAACCCTGTGAAGGAGATTGGCCCACCGTGGAGCCTCGATCGGATATTCGTGGATCGGATACCCGATCGGCATTGACGAAGCTGTGGCCGGATGGACGGTGCGCACTCGACGGCATCGTGCGGGACGGAATGCTGTTGGCGATTGGCGGCTTTGGCCTGTGCGGCATCCCAGAGGCTCTGATTCTTGCATTGCGTGAAACGGGCGTACGCGGTCTGACTATCGCAAGCAATAACGCGGGCGTCGATGACTGGGGAATCGGGTTGCTGCTTCAGGCTCGCCAAGTCAAAAAAATGATCTCCAGCTACGTGGGCGAGAATGGGGAGTTCGAGCGGCAGTTTCTTGCCGGGGAACTTGAAGTTGAATTTTGTCCACAAGGCACGCTTGCCGAGCGGATGCGGGCAGGAGGCGCGGGGATACCCGGCTTCTACACGCGTACCGGCGTGGGCACCCTGGTTGCGGAAGGGAAGGAACACAAGGAATTTGACGGGATCGATCATATTCTTGAGCGCGGCATCCAGGCTGACGTGGCATTGGTAAAGGCCTGGAAAGCCGATCTCCATGGGAACCTCGTCTATCGACGGACTGCCCGCAACTTCAATCCCAATGCGGCAACTTGCGGCAAGATCACGGTGGCTGAAGCGGAGATCATCGTCGAGCCGGGCGAAATGGATCCGGACGAAATACACACGCCGGGGATATTCGTTCATCGATTGGTGCATAATCCGAATTCTGAAAAGCGGATTGAAAAGAGAACCATTCGAGAGGGGTAGACCCGTGGCTTGGACTCGCGATCAGATGGCCGCCCGCGCCGCCGAGGAACTGCAGGATGGCTTTTACGTGAACCTGGGAATCGGCATCCCCACCCTGGTTGCCAACTTTATTCCCCAGGGGATCACCGTCACACTGCAATCGGAAAACGGTCTTCTCGGCATGGGCCCGTTTCCACGGGATAAGGAAGTGGACGCCGACCTGATCAACGCGGGAAAGGAGACGGTGACTTTCATTCCAGGCGCTTCCACATTTTCAAGCGCCGACTCCTTTGCGATGATTCGCGGCGGGCACATCGACCTTGCGATTCTTGGCGCCATGCAGGTTTCAGAGCACGGAGACCTGGCCAACTGGATGATTCCAGGCAAGCGCGTCAAAGGCATGGGCGGCGCGATGGACCTTGTGTCCGGCGTCCAGCGAGTGATCGTCTTGATGGAACACACCGCGCAGGGCGGCAGTGCCAAGCTGCTTCGCGCATGTACCCTTCCGCTGACCGGAGCGCGTGTGGTGAAACGCGTGATCACCGATCTGTGCGTGCTGGATGTTACGGCCACCGGATTCGAAGTGATTGAGCTCGCGAGTGGCGTGAAACGTGAACAAGTTGAACAACAGACCGATGCCGCGGTGCGCTTCAGCGATGCGTTTCAGTAACGGCAATCTCGGTTACTTTGCCCAGCGAGGTTTTCTCTTCTCAAGAAAGGCCGCAATTCCCTCGCGAAAATCTTCTGTTTCGCGAGCTTGCGCGTTTACCTCCAGAGCCTGAGCAATCGCCGCATCCAGCCACACTTTATTCTGCGCGGTGAGCAAACGCTTGGTTGCCGTCAGCGATTCAGGACTGTTGTCAGCGAGGATCCGTGCCAATGCCTGCACATGCCCATCCAGAGACTCAGGCGCCATCACCTCGTTCACCAGGCCCAGCCGATACGCCTCTGAGGCATCAACGAGCCGGCCGGTCAGCAGCAGATCGCGCGCCCGCTTGTCGCCAATCTGCAAAGTCAAAAACGCCGACACAAGGGCAGGCACAAAGCCAATGCGCGCCTCAGTGTAACCAAACTTTGCCGTGGCCGCAGCCAAAGTGAAGTCGCAGATTGTGGCCAACCCTGTCCCTCCCGCAATGGCCGCTCCATGCACGGCCGCGATGGTTGGCTTCGGCAAGTCATGCAAAGTTCTGAACAGCCTCGCGATTCGTTCTGCGCCGGCCCGATGCTCGGCTGCGGGCTGGTCGTTCATTGCCTGCAGTGCCTTCAAATCCAGGCCAGAGCAGAATGCCTCGCCGGCGCCGCGCAATACTACCACCCGGCAGTCACTAACGGTGGCTTCTTCTAGCGCGGCAATCAACTCCGTCTGCATCTCGGGCGTCATCGCATTGCGCCGCTCCGGACGATTCAAAGTAATCGTCCGCGTGGCGCCGTCATCCGCAACTAAAATCGTCGTATAAGCCAAATCGATCTCCGCACGTGGCCACTCATCTTAGACGGAATGGACATTGACTACTGTACCGCAGAGCCAAACTGCGCGGCGATCATTGCGTTGGCCTGCATCAATTCATCCAGCTGCTGCAGCTTCGGCAGTTGCGCTCCCAGTTCCTTCAACTCCGCAACCAGGGTTTCCGTAGAAATGTTCCCAACCAACATATCCTGAGCAAATGGACAGCCCCCCAACCCGCCGATCGCGGCATCGAATCTTCTGCATCCCGCATCATAGGCTGCGCGAATCTTTGCCGCCGCGTCATTTGGTCGCGCATGCAGATGCACGCCAATCTCGATCTCGCGATGTGCCGCAACCACCTGGGCCATTGTCTCTGCGATCTGTGAAGGTGACGCAAGCCCGACCGTATCCGCCAGCGAGATTTGACGGATGCCCGATTCGACGAGCAGATCGCAGGCGCTTACCACTTCGTCGATGCTCCATGCCTCGCCATACGGATTGCCGAATGCCATCGAGACATAGGCCAACGCATTCAAACCGGCTTCGTCGGCCAGTGTGCCAATAGCCTCCAGCACTTCGAGCGACTCCTCCGGCGTCTGATGCTGATTCCGCGCCAGAAACTGCGGCGAGATGGAATACGGAAATCCCAGCGTTCGCACCGCACCGGTTCGAATCGCACGCTCAGCGCCCTTCACGTTGACGACGATTCCGATGATCTCCACATTCTGCGGTGGAGAAAGAATCTCCAACACCCTCTCTGAGTCCGCCATTTGAGGAATCGCCGCCGGCGAAACGAAGCTCACCGCATCGATGTGCGTGAACCCGGCCACCACCAGCTTGCGCAGGTAATCCGACTTGGCCTCCGCCGGAATCTGCGTGCTCAGCCCTTGCCACGCATCCCGCGGACATTCGACGATCTTGATCAAATCCCCCATGGGCCCCTCAAGTTTCCGAAGACGCAAGTGGAGATTGCGGATTCATCCGCGGGAAGGATGAACCTTCAGGATTTCTCTTGCGATGACCATCCGCTGGATCTCGCTTGTGCCTTCGCCAATCGTACACAGCTTGACATCGCGATAATATTTTTCGGCGGGATAGTCCTTGATGAAGCCATAGCCGCCAAACAACTGCACGGCCTCATCGCAAATCCGCACGGCCACTTCGCTTGCAAACAGCTTGGCCATCGCCGACTCGCGCGTGATCTTGCGCCCCGCATCCTTGAGGATGGCGGCACGCTGGGTGAGCAGCCGAGCCGCATCCAACTCCGTCGCCATGTCCGCGAGCTTCCATTGAATGCCCTGAAACTCCGCGATCGCCTTGCCAAACTGGCGCCGCTCCTTCACATACTTCAAGGCCGCATCAAGCGCGCCCCGCCCAATTCCGAGCGCCAACGCAGCAATTGAAATCCTGCCGCCATCCAGGACCCGCATCGCATCGACGAAGCCCTCGCCTTCAGCGCCCAGCAGATTCTCCGCCGGAATGACGCAGTCCTCGAAGATCAGCTCGCTGGTATCGCTGGCACGCAGGCCCAGCTTGTTCTCCTTCTTGCCCGGCCGAAATCCCGGCGTGCCTTTCTCCACCACGAATGCAGATAGCCCATGCGTGCCCTTACTCTTGTCTGTGACCGCGATGATGACCGCCGCATCCGCATAGCGGCCATTGGTGATGAATGTCTTGTTGCCGTTCAGCACGTAGGTATCGCCTTTTTTCACAGCGGTTGTTTTGGCCGCGCTGGCATCTGATCCCGAACCTGGCTCTGTAAGCGCCCAGGCAGCCAGCCACTCGCCGCTGGCGAGACGCGGCAGGTATTTCTTCTTCTGCTCGTCGTTGCCGGCCAGGAAAATATGGTTTGTCCCAAGCGAGTTGTGCGCCGCGACGATGATCCCCACCGATCCGTCAACCGCGGAGAGCTCCTCAATCGCCAGCACGTAGTCCACATAACCAAGTCCCGCGCCTCCATACTCGGGCGGAACAACCACGCCCATCAACCCCATCGCGCCCAGCTTCTTGACAACTTCCGCGGGGAATTCACTGGCTTCATCCCAGGTCATCACGTTCGGCGCAATCTCCCTGGCGGCGAACTCGCGAATCTCTCGCCTTAGATGCTCCTGATCCTCGGTCAACACAAATGGATAAAGACTTTCCACCGACTCCAGCTCAAGGTTCATGATCGCTCCTTCGCAACCACCCTGCGACGTGTTGTTTTCACTTCTTTATATGATGCCCTGATTGCCGCGCTGAAGTTGCCGACAAGGGCAGAAAATGCGGCGATGTCAAATCCATAGCGACATAAGGCCACGGGCGCGTTGCCTGGATCACGTCTGCAAGACGCCGGGATTGAATTTGCCCACGTCAGGATTCAAAGCGCAAGCCTCCAGCGCTGTGATCAACACCTCTCTTGTTTTGAGTGGATCAATGATCGCGTCAATCCACAGCCGCGCCGCGCCATAGCGCGGGTCGGCTTGCGCATCATAGGTGGCTTTGATCTCATCGTAGAGAGCTTTTTTCTCTGCCTCCGACAATGCCGTGCCGCCGCGCTCCATCTGCTTGGCGCGAACCTCGGCCAAGGTGTTCGCGGCAGAATCCCCACTCATGACCGCATAGCGCGCCGTTGGCCACGCAAACAGGAAGCGCGGATCATATGCCTTGCCGCACATCGCATAGTGGCCCGCCCCAAAGCTTCCTCCAATGATGACCGTGATCTTGGGCACCACGCTGGTGCTCACCGCCGACACCATCTTTGCGCCGGCGCGAATAATGCCCGACCACTCCGCGTCTTTGCCCACCATAAAGCCGTTCACATCATGCATAAACACCAGCGGCACCAGGCTCTGATTGCAGTCCATGATGAAGCGCGCGGCCTTTTGCGCGCCTTCCGTATAGATCACGCCGCCGACCTCGATCCGCTTCATCCCCGCCGAAGCACCCATGGCCACAGTCTGGTTCTGGTTGAGCTTCTGATTGGCAACAATCCCCACGGCTCTGCCGCTAATCCGCGCATAGCCACACAAAACGGTCCTTCCAAAATCAGCTTTGTACTCATCGAACTCGCTGCGATCGACGATGCGCGCAATCACCTCTCGCATGTCATACACATTGCCTGCCCCCGGCGCGGGGTTCAACAATCCGTAGAGACCTTCCGCGGCGAACCGGGGCGCATCTCGCTCAGGATCGAATTCGACAACATTGAAAACCGGATGCCCGGCTGCAGCTCGTCCGGCTCCGGAAGACCGTACCGGCGACTCCCCAATCTTTCCCACCAGGGAACGCAATCGCGCCAGGCACAGATGATCGTTCGGCTCTTTGAAGTCAACCGTGCCCGAAATCTCCGCATGCATCGTGGCCCCGCCCAATTCCTCCGGGTCGGACTTCTGCCCAATGGCCGCTTGCACCAGCGAAGGCCCGGCCAGAAACAGCCCCGACCCCTCCGTCATGAGCACGGTATCCGTCATCACCGGCAGATAGGCTCCCCCGGCCACGCACATCCCCATAATGGCGGTAATCTGCGGCACCCCCAGCGAGCTCATGACTGCGTTATTGCGGAACACCCTTCCAAAATCGTCGGTGTCCGGAAACACATCCTCCTGCAACGGCAAAAACACGCCGGAAGAATCCACCAGGTAGAGTGTGGGAATTCGGTTTTCAAGCGCGATGGTCTGCGCCCGCAGCACTTTCTTCGCGGTCATGGGAAAAAACGCGCCCGCCTTCACAGTTGCGTCGTTGGCGATGATCATGCAGAGCCTTCCGCACACGCGCCCCAGTCCGGTGACAACGCCGGCACCCGGAGCGCCTCCATATTCGCCATACATTCCATGCGCTGCCCAGAGCCCCAGTTCCAGCAGGGCCGTACCGTCATCCAGCAACAGCTTCAGCCGTTCCCTTGCCGTAAGGCGACCCTTTGCGCGTTGTGCCTCCGCGGCCTTGGCTCCGCCGCCCCGGCGGATCGAGTCCTCTTCCGCGCGCAGGGCGGTCATCAGCGCCGCCAGCGCCTTGTGGTTCGCCTGCATTCGCGGAGCCTGGAGATCCAGCTTTGACCCCAGCCTGTTGTCAAACTTCAAGTTTTCCGCCATGCCACCACTCACTGAAACTCGAAGACTATAACATGTCCTTATCATCATCGCATCCAGCCCTCGGATACGATCCTGAAGTGACATGCCGCCATGCGCGTGCTCTTTTGAGTGCCGGTTCGTAAGGGAGTCAAAAAAACAACGAGCGGAGGCAAATCCGACTCATGACTGCGCGAGCTTACGAGCTCCGCGTTTAACCAAGCGAAGGCATTCTTGATCAGGTTTGGCGCTTGCGCACCGGTCAGAGCAGAGGATTCATCGGAAGAAGCTGAACCGTTTTTTCTTCTGCGGGGCGAGCGGCAGACCGCATGCCGAGCTGGCCATCTGGCGGATGGCCTGTGAGATGGGCGAGTTCTTAAGAACAAGTGGGGTTGCCGTGCTCTGCATCTGCCGTACGACGGCCCAATCGCTGGGAATTGCCCACTTGACCGGCCACGCGAGCTCCTTCGCGACTTCTTCTTCATCGATTTCGAGTGTGCCCGGCTGCGACCGGTTGAGCACGATCTCAAGTCGGGGGCCGCCTGCGGGAAAGTGCTCGCTGATCAGGCGGTTGGAATTGCGAAGCTCCGGGATGCTGCCCTGCGTGACCAGGTAGACAATAGATGCTTCGTTCAGGAGGGCCGTTCCCGACGGATCAAGGCTCGCGCCTGCATCGACTACCACGTTCGTGAAGCTTCGCCGGGCAACGGCCAGCAGCTTGTCGATGGCCTCGGATGACGTCTCGATGCTGGGGAACTTGCCCGGGGCTGCGAGGACTTGCAAACTCGAGCTATGCCTGACGAGCAGGCTGGAGAGGAAATTTGAGTCGAGACGGGAAGAATCTTCCAGTGCGTTGACGGTCGAATATTCCGAGTCGATCCCGAGGTTGAGCGCCGCGTCTCCGAGTGGGAGGTCGAGATCGATCAGGAGGGTGTTTTGGTGGAAGTCATGGGCCAGCGCCACGGCGAAATTGCAGGCGACGGTGGTAACTCCTGAGCCGCCTTTGGCGCCGAGAAATACAAACAACTTTGCAGCAGCCTTGGTTAGGGTAGAAACTGTCGGACGGTTGAGCGAAACTCGACCCAATATCTCGGCCATGGCGCCGGGCGCACCGGGCACGGTGACAAACTCCCGAACACCCGCGCGCATGCAGCGCATGAGCAACTCCCGATTGCCACTCGGCGCATAGACAATGACGGTTGCCGAACTATGAGCACCGATGTTTTCTGCCAGTTCCAAAGCGAATTCCGGCTCACTCTCCAGGTCAATGAAAATGGCGTCAAAATTCTGCTCCACAATGTTCTGCACATGATGAAGACCGGGCGGATAGGAAAAATGCTCCTGGATGGGGCCGCTCTGGCATGAGGCTATCTCGCTGGCCAACATCTTGCGGCGCCGCTCGTCAGGGCCGATGATCGCGATGGATAGGACGCGAGTGTAGGGAGCACGGGGAAACTGGATTGAGGCTGACATATTGGAATTTCTTCTCCGAGCTACAGGCAATGCACTTGAGAGCGAACTTGAGACAGAGCAACCCTCCTGGTCTCTTCTCAAGCAAATTGCAAACGGCTCAGTTGAGTTATCGGCAGCAGGGAAGGCCAACAATAGGCTTGATTGAGAACTCGACCTCCGCAAAGCCTTTTGTTTATATGTGTTGCATAATCAATTAGTTACAGTGGACCACAGGTTCGACAATGGAAAATGCCGGGCCGCACCTGCCGGCAAGCCACGGCCTTGAGGCGGGCGGCCCCGAGAGTCACAGCTGCAGGTGGTGATGGCAGGCGAGAAAAGACTAAATGGGCGTTCCGCAGTCCCATGAAACGGCTAGGTTCGCGTGGCGTCAGGTGCTGAGCGGCGGCCATTCAAAGTCGAGAGTCTTGTGTGGTACATTTGCGCCATGCCCTTCAAAATCGTGGCGATGTTAGCGCTGGTGCTGGCCTTTGCGGAGGTGCCTGTGGCCGCCTCCGCTCAGAAGAGCTCCCATGCCGGCACGAGGCCCAGCGCTATCCAGGATCCCGCCTCGGCCACGACTCCATCGGATGCGGCGCAGCAGGGTACTCCCGGACCAGCCCCCAAGTCCGATTGCGATGGCTTTCCATGCGACGCGCAGCCACCTCACGTCGTCGTCACCCTTCCGGCTCCGGTGCAGGCGCCTTGGCTCTGGCGCGACCGAATTGCATGGGGAGCCAGCCTGGTGCTGGCCTTGGTGGGATACGTGGGCATTATGCTCGCCTTGTCTTTGCTGAAAAAGATTGAACGCCAAACGCGTTTTGCGGAAGCGGCCGCGGAAACGGCCTCCAATAGCGCTCAGGCCGCGTTGCTGCACGCTCAATCCATCATCGATTCGGAAAGGCCCTGGCTGCTGATCACGGCCGAGCCGGCGCAGAATAAAGAAAATAGCTTTACGGTGATGGCAACGAATCGCGGCCGCACCCCGGCGGCCATCGTGGCCACGGCCGAGCAGGTCAGGATTGTTGTCGATGAATCCCATTTGCCCAGTGCTCCGGCTTATGAGAAGAAGGAACCGGTCGCCCCGCTTGTCCCCATCATCCTGCTTCCCGGGGAGTCCGCGGGCATCAAGCCATTCAGCCGGGAAGACCTGCGTGCGGTCTGCCAATCCGATGAAGCCTTCAAACGCGTCGAAGACTGGGAGGAAAGGGTCTTCCTTTACGGCAAGGTCATCTACAGGGATTTAATTGCGCCCGACGACAAACAAATTCATGAGACAAACTGGTGCTGCTGGTACATTCATGGGCGGCTCAAGAGCGGCTTGGTCATTGCCGGACCGCGAGAATATAACCTGCATACTTAGCGCGACGGCGAACAGGGCAGATCGAATAGAGGCGGAAAACCCGCGGGCATTGCGATCCGATGGATGCTGAAGCGTTAAGCAACGCCTGAACATTTTTCCAGTTGGTCATAGCTTGTGTAGCTTTAATGATCTCCGACGCCACACAATTGAATGGGCCTCTTGAACCGCAGCACCGGGACAACTCTCTCGGGCGCGAACGATGCGGATTTGTTCTGAAATCAAGTAAGTTTCTTTCCTATCCAGCCTCGCCCCATGGCGCGGTTCGCACAAATACCGAAGAGTTGTTATCAGAATATGCTAACTTCCAACCTTGCAAGCGAGGCATGATTTGAGCCATTGGATCATCGCGGGTCAATAGGCAGAAATTGACTTTGTACTTCCGAAGCAGAACGTTCGGATCGCTCCGCAGTGTGGCCCAGTTTCCGAATTCGCCGAGGAAACCGGACCACTCATACACATCGGTTCGACCGTCTATCATCACCGGGTATTCCGGGGCCGCCCAGATCAGGTAGCCTCCAGATCCATAGTCGTTCAACATGGGCCCGGAGAGACGGTTGGCCTTGATGAACTCGACCGCCTTCACCGGGCTTTGAGTTTCTACCTGTGCTTCCAGGTCACGATGGTTCGGAAAGGCAAAGAATACGACCAGCAGCGACGTCGCAATGAGCACGGCATTTGGCCAGACTCGATCCTCTTCAACCCTGTACCCGTCCCACAATGCTGATAACTGTCGCGACAGAACAGGCGCGGCCAATATGCCGAAGACAGACAGCATGCGCACGTGACTGGCGGCCAGCCACGTGCCCAGCGCCAACAGAACGAACTCATCCCCAAAGAACTCAGTTCGGCGCAAGATGGGAATCACAAAACAGCATAGAAGAACTGCCAGCATTCCAATCCCGCGCGGATCACTCATTTGAAGGGGCGCCCACTCTTTCACGTTGGCGAGAAGGATATGCATATTGAAGATGGTGTCGAAGGGGTAGAAGATTTGCCGGATGCCTACTGGATTAAGGAATAACGCCGCCGTGGAGAGGACAAGCGCCAGTATGAACACGTTTCGGCGCCGAGGCTCCCAGCTTTGCGACACCAGGAGGCCCATTTCAAAGCTGAAAAGGGAACTGAAAAGATAGACGCCTGCCACGATAATTCCCAGAATGAATGATCCGTGGCAATTGATCCAGACCGCAAACACGATGGGCAAGCCCAGGAACCAGCGCGGACTGTGCGTGCGCCCGAGCTGAATCAGCAGCAACTCAACGATCAGCAACAGGTAGGCGATCATCTGTGGCCGAATTGCAAAGCCAATGGTGCCAAAAAACCAGACCGCCAATGCGCCGACAAAGGCCACTTTGGCATTTCCCGAGTAGAGCGCGCAAAGAAGGTACCCGGCGATCAACAGAGCCGAGGTGAAGAAGCATAGCCATACCATCAGGCCAGAATAACCACCCCAATGATAGGCGACGTAAATGGCCAATTGCGCCAGCCATTCCTGCGGGATCAAGGCTTGATGGTTGGTTGTGTAGGAAAAGATATCGGCAAGGGGGATGGTATGGGTTTTCCAGATGATTTCGCCCGTTTTGAGGTGCCACCACATGTCAAGGTCGTCGAAACGGGACCGCACTGTCAGCACGCTGAGCACAACCAGAAGGGCGGCCAGCATGACCGGGAACGAGAAGACCCTTTGTAACATGCGCACGGAGTGGCCTCGGTCACGAGAATCGAGGATGCCGTTCAGGCAATTACCGACTGCGGCAGATCCTGTTCGAACAGCGGATCGGGTTCGGCCAGCCTGATCAGGCGATGCAGATATGCCCTGGAGATGCATAGACTGCGGGCAGCAAGCGTCTTGTTGCCATGGTGCTCGCGGACTGCCGACACGGCCAGTTTGATTTTGTAGTCGCGAATCTGACGCTCAAAAGAGCCCGCGGGGTTGTAATCGCCGATGTCGACAATGTCGCCGGCGTCGCCAAGGTCTTCTTCGAGCGCGCTTAGAGAGATATCTTCCGAACGAACGCTCTTTCCGGTGGCGAGGATAATCGCCCTCTGCATCGCGTTTTCAAGTTCGCGCACATTACCCGGCCATGGATAACTCTGGAGCATGGCCAGCGCATCGGGCTCAATTTCATCCATGGGCTTTTGAAAGACTTTGGAGTATTGCCGCAGAAAATGCATTGCAATCCCAGGAATGTCTTCAGGATGTTCCTGGAGCGCCGGAGTCTCAATGCGCATGACGTTAATGCGGTAATAGAGATCCTGACGGAACTTTCCTTCGGCCACTAATTTGGGCAGATCCTGGTGAGTGGCGAAAATCAGCCGTGCCCGCAATGGGATGAGCCGGTTGCTGCCCAGACGGCTGAATTCCAACTGCTGCAGCACGCGCAGGAGCTTGACCTGCGTGAAAAGGCTCAAGTCTCCGATTTCATCAAGGAACAGCGTGCCGTCGCCGGCTTTCTCAAAGTAGCCTTCCCGGCTTCCAACGGTGCCGGTAAATGCGCCCTTTTCGTGACCGAATAGCTCAGCCTCAATCAGAGTTTCAGGGATGGCGCCGCAGGAGACAGCGACGAACGGCCTGTTGGAGCGCGAACCCAGATTGTGGATCGCGCGCGCAATCAGTTCTTTACCCGTCCCACTTTCGCCTGTCACCAGCACCGTGGCATTGAGATTGGTTACACGCCGTACGAGGTGATAAACCCGCTGCATGTGCGGGCTGGAACCGATCAACTGGTCGCAACTGGCGGGTTCCTCAAGTTGATGCTGCACTCCATTGAGTTGCTGCTTGAGCGTGGAGTTCTCGAACGCCCGGCTGAGCATGGTCTTGAGATCTCGAATGGAGGGCGGCCTGCGGCAGTAAGCGAAGGCACCAGTTTTTACCAGGTCGAAGGCAGTCGATCGAAGATCATCGTCGGCCATCACGATTGAGGGCACGTTCGATGCAATCAATCGTCGGGAAAATGCAATGCGCTCCGCCAAAAGATCTTGATTCGAGTTCAGCTCCAGAATCATGACATCGCAGCCGGCGGTCAACACCAGGCTGTTCATCCCCGCCTCATCCGACTCCAACAAGACATGGAATTCCTTCCCCAGGACCGAAGAAAGTAGAGGGTGCAGGGTGCGGTCTTCCGAATACAATCCGACTTTAATCATGATTGGGCGACCTCTCTCACTTTGCGTAGCCAACCCGGCTCCGGAAAGAAGCGGAAAACCGTGGCGATCATCATCATGAAGCGGATGAAAGCCCTTTTTATCCGAGGAGATAATCGTAGGTAGTGTGCCGAAGCAACGTCAATGCCTCGTTGGTAACAGCGTCTGGAACTGTTGAGAAGGCAGCTAGCTGTCGATGGAGATGGAGATTGCAAGGTGCGCCCGCTCTCCATCTTTGACCGTGATCCGGCGCGATGGAATCCGGGACGGATTGGGGTAAGTGGTTACATCAAAATAAGTTAACGATAGAGATTGTCGATCGTGAAAGAGAGAGAGGATCGATGCCAGAATACGCAGTTTAGATGTAATCTGACTCTCCCGCGTAGTCGCATTAGCTACAACAAAAGTAACTTCCTAGCAGGTATCTAGAGTTCGACTCACACCGAAAAATCAAGCTTTTCGCCCCTTCGCCGGAACCAAATGGCACATCAATTGCTCATCAATGAGCGTGATCTCAGCCGAAGCTGGCGCTACATCATCTGCAGTGCGGGTGTGGAGTGCTGCGCCTTTTGGTGGTTCGAAACGAAGATTGTCGCCGTATAGATCTATAGGCTTCGCTTTGGCAATCGGATGCTTCGATCCTCAAATCCGTGCAGGCGCCAGATTCAGTTTTGTTTAGGAAATCCGACCCGGCACGTTCCCGCACCTGGGTTTGCGGTCGCGAAAGAGTGTATACACGGCGCTTCACCGCCTGATAGCGCCGTAAACGTCCGTGTACACAATTTTAGGACGGCATGCCAGTTCCTAGCTGGATTCGGGCTATTTTCGGCCCTCGACGATTTGGTTGGACAATTGCTCTAACTAAGGACATCCTGTTTACAGAGATAATCCAAGATTTCCGGGGGAGGGGAGCAGCATGGGGGTCCATTCGTTTGCCTGGTGGCCGACTCTGATCGTACTTGCTGTGGCGACGTTCACGGATTTGCGCAGCCGCCGGATTCCAAACTGGCTGGTGCTCCCGTTTCTCTCAGTGGGGATCGTCCTCTCCGGTTGGCTCGAAGGTTGGCATGGAATCGGCCAAAGTTTTGCAGGATTGGGACTGGGGCTGTTAATATATGGCATTCTTTTCTGGATGGGCGGCATGGGCGCAGGGGACGTGAAGTTGTGCGCCGCGATTGGAGCCTGGATTGGCCCCGGTCAATTGCTCATTGCGGTGGTCATCACCGCCATGGCCGGTGGGATCATGGTTTTGTGCTGGGCTGCCTTTGGGGGATTTCTCAAAGAATTGTTTACGGGCGCTGGCGATCTGGCATTCGGCTGGAAGGAGCGCGGCATACGGCTCGATCCGGCTATGGCTCTCAGCAACCCTCTGAAGCGCAAAATGCCTTACGCTCCGGCTATCGCAATTGGAACACTGATGTCATTCTTTTCTCATTGATCCCGGAGTTTGGATTATGATCGACGCGTCGACGGCAAAGATTGGCATCAAGTTAATGAACAAGCAGTGTTGCACGCAGCGTGGAGCATCATTTCAGTGAACTCAGACTCGTACTCCTATCTCGACCCGCAGTTTCCCGAATCGCTAGGGAGCGATCCACTGTCGATTGCGCTGATCGGCCCTGACGAAGAGCGCCGCAAGGCGGCGGCCGCAGCTCTGGCCGGTTGCCATGGCGGCGATATCCGAGAATTTGCCGCCTATCCGCCCGGCTTGGACGACGTGCCGAGGTTGCTCGAGCAGCGTTACGACGTGGTCATTATCGACCTGGACGACAACCCCGAATATGCCCTGGAGCTGGTTGAGAGCATCTGCGCCAATGGCGCAGCGACGGTGATGGTGTATTCGGAGAAGGCCGATCCTGACCTGCTGGTTCGCTGCATGCGCGCCGGCGCTCGCGAGTTTCTGACCGTGCCCTTTGCCCTGACCACCATGGCTGAGGCTCTGGTTCGGGCTACGGCCCGCCGTCCTACAAATCGCGTCAAGAAGACCGGCGGCAGGCTGCTGGTGTTTTTTGGAGCCAAGGGCGGCGCGGGGGTGACCACGATTGCCTGCAATTTTGCCGTGGCGCTGGCGCAGGACCCAAATCAAAGCACCCTGTTGATCGATCTCGATCTCCCCCTGGGAGACGCCGCGCTCAACCTCGGGCTGGTGGCTGAATACTCGACGGTCAACGCGCTACAGGATTCCGGCCGGCTGGATTCGGCTTTTCTCTCCAAGCTCCTGGTCAAGCACAATTCGGGGCTTTACGTGCTCGCGGCTCCGGGCAAGTTTCCCCAGTATCTGGCCTCCAATGAATCCATCGATAGGCTGCTTTCGGTGGCGCGGGCGGACTTCGATAACGTAGTGGTCGATGTGGGCTCACGGCTTGATTTGGCGGGCACGGCTCTCTTCAAAGATGCGAAGACGATCTACCTGGTTACCCAGGCAGGCATCCCGGAATTGCGCAACTCCAATCGCCTGATCAGCCAATTCTTCGGCGGCGCGGGCGGACCGAAGCTCGATATCGTGATCAATCGTTATCAGCCTCGCGCCCTGGGCGTCGGCGATGAGCATATTACGAAAGCTCTCACCCGGGCGCCGCAGTGGCAGATTCCCAACGATTATGCGGCGGTGCGACGGATGCAGAATACGGCAACTCCGCTGGTGCTGGAAGATTCGCCGATTTCACGGCTCATCCGGCAAATGGCCAACTCAGTGACCGGGCAGCCTGAAGCAGCTCCGGTAAAGAAAAAGGGCTTCAGTCTATTCAAATGACGGATTTGTTAAAGATGATTCTGGCTCGATGGAAGGAACAACGTGGAACTGCTTAATATTGAGAAATACAAAGCGGAGATACACCGGACCCTGATCTCCAAGCTGGATCTGGAGAAACTGTCGCGCGTCAATTCCAGTCAGGCGCGGCAGGCAGTGTCCGGCATCGTGAAAGAGATCATCGCCGACCAACGAGTGCCGCTGAACTTTGACGAGCAGGAAAAGATTCAAGCTGACCTGCTGGACGAAGTCTTCGGTCTTGGTCCATTGGAACCGCTGCTGCGGGATCCAAAGATCTCCGACATTCTGGTTAACGACAAGGATCATGTATTTGTGGAGAAAGGCGGTCTGCTTCAGAAGGTCAACACGGCCTTCCGCGACGATCGCCACCTGCTGCAGATCATCGATCGCATTGTGTCCCGCGTGGGCCGCAGAGTGGATGAGTCGTCGCCGATGGTGGACGCGCGCCTGCCCGACGGTTCTCGTGTCAACGCCATCATTCCACCGTTGGCGCTTGACGGGCCTGCGTTATCCATCCGTCGCTTCGGCACGGGCCCCATTGCAGCCAACCAACTGGTGCAGATGAAGAGCATTTCCGCGGAGATGATGGAAGTGATGGCGTCCGCGGTGAAGGCCAAGATCAGCGTTCTAGTCTCGGGCGGCACCGGAGCCGGCAAGACCACGTTTCTGAACATCCTGTCTCAGTACATCCCGAACAGCGAGCGCCTAGTGACCATTGAAGATGCCGCCGAGCTGCGGCTGGCGCAGGAAAACATCGTTCGCCTTGAAACCCGTCCACCCAATATTGAAGGACAGGGCGCCATTCGCCAGCGCCAGTTGCTGATCAACTGCCTGCGCATGCGCCCCGACCGGATCATCATTGGCGAGGTGCGCGGTGAGGAGGCCTTCGACATGCTGCAGGCCATGAATACAGGTCACGAAGGTTCGATGACCACAATTCACGCCAACACGCCTCGCGACGCGGTTGCCAGACTTGAATCGATGGTCGCCATGGGCAATTTGAACATGCCCGAGAAATCCGTTCGTCAGCAGATCGCCTCGGCTATTACGATTGTCGTCCAAGCCTCCCGCATGACGGACGGTACCCGAAAGATCACCAGTATCTCCGAGATCACCGGAATGGAAGAGAACGTTATCAGCATGCAGGAGATATTCTCATTTGCCAAGAAAGGGATAGGGCCGGATGGCAAGGTGATTGGCGCGTTCCAGCCCACCCACATCCGGCCCAGGTTCCTCGATCGGCTGCGGCTCTCGGGCGTGCTGTTGCCGCCCAGCTTGTTCGAACGTGAAACGCCGGTAAACTAAGCAGAAAGGGGCAGATATGGGACTGATCATTTTCTTGGTATTCTTGGGTGTGTTTGCGCTCATCTCACTGGTGATGATCGCCAGCGGGAGCGGCGCGGCGCAGCAGTCCAAGCAGGTCCTGGCTTCGCTTGACTCGGCCCTGGCCACCGATGGAATAGAAACCCGGGAACAGATTATGAGTCTTCGCAAGAGCGAAGCGCTCAGCGCCATCCCCTGGCTGAATCAAAAGCTGGGGAAGCTGGAATTGGCGCCAACGCTCAGCAGGCTGCTCAGCCAGGCCGATCTTTCGTGGTCCGTGGGCGGCCTGCTGTCCATGACCGCGGCATGCATGGTATTTCCGGGCTATCTGGTCTGGTGGCGCACCGGGTCCGTTTTATTTGGACTCATCGTCGGGTTGGTGTTTGGCAGCGCGCCGATTTCCTGGGTGTTCTTTAAGCGCGGCCGGCGCTTCGACAAGTTTCAACAAGTGCTGCCGGAAGCGCTCGATTTGATGGTCAGCGCCCTCCGTGCCGGGCATAGCCTTATTGCCGCGATGGGCTTGGTCGCTCGTGAATGCCCCGACCCCGTGGGCACGGAATTCAAGTCATGTTTCGAGGAGCAGAACTACGGTCTTGAGTTGAAGGCGGCGCTGGATAATATGATCCTGCGGGTTCCGCTGCAAGATCTCAGGATCGTCTCGACCGCGATTATGATCCAGAAAGAGAGCGGAGGAAACCTTGCCGAGGTGCTGGACAAAACCTCTCACGTAATTCGGGAGCGGTTCCGGTTGAAGCGTCAAGTGGGCGTTCACACGGCTCAGGGACGCTTAACCGGCTGGATACTGACATTTCTCCCGGTCGTGCTGGGGTTTGCCCTTTACATGATCAACCCCGAGATGATGAGCCTTTTGTGGACGCGCGCGATTGGCATCAAGCTTCTCTGGGCAGCCAGCATCATGATTGTAGTCGGCGGTTTGATCATCCGCAAAATTGTCAACCTGGATATTTGAGGGTAGCGTATGGGATTTGTAATTTCAGCTTTCCTGGTGGTATTCCTGCTCATCCTTAGCGGCGGGCTTCTGCTGTTTTATCGCGAAGCCATGCTGCAGCGGATCACCGAGGTGATCAATCCGCAAGGCAAGCAGAAGTCGCTTTTAAGCGCTATTCAACAGACGGGGCTTTCCATTGGCGGCGTCGTCGAGCACTTCGAGAACATACTGCCGAAAAGCCAGGCGGAAGTCTCGATCGTCAAGCAGCGCCTCATCCGCGCGGGCTTTCGCAAGGAAAGTGCGGTCAAGATATTTTATGGTTCCAAGGTCTTGGTTCCGGTGTTGCTCTGTGTTTTGGTTACGGTCAGCGGACTGGTCAACGCGGGGGCGTTTTTTGTGTACGTCACGTGCCTGGGTCTCGGATTTCTAGTGCCCGATTTCTGGCTGGGCAGGAGAATCAAGAAGCGCCAAAGCAAAATTCGGCGCGGCCTCCCGGATGTGCTCGATCTTCTTGTCATCTGCATCGAGGCTGGACTGAGCCTGGACCAGGGAACGGCGCGCGCGGCAGTGGAGTTGGCTAAAGCGCAGCCCGAATTGAGCGATGAGCTGACCGTAGTCGTGCTGGAGCAACGGGCCGGGCGGCCTCGCTCCGAAACCTGGAAGCATATTGCAGAGCGTACCGGCGTAGACAGTGTGCGCAATCTTGTTTCCATGCTGGTTCAATCGGAACAGTTTGGAACGAGCATCGCCAAAACATTGCGCATTCATTCCGATACTCTCAGGACCCAGCGGGTGCAGCAGGTGGAGGAGGCGGCGGCAAAGACCACGATCAAGCTGATTTTTCCGCTCGTGCTTTTCATCTTCCCCTCGCTTTTCCTGGTGGTTCTGGGGCCGGCGGTCATCTTGATGATCGAATCGTTCTCAAACACGTTTGGCCATTGAAAGGAAGGAGGAGGTCGATGGGTACAGCGCCAGGCCAATCCAGATTACCGCTGGCGTACTGTTTGACGTGATTTTAATCGTGCCGATTCAACTTCGCCGCACGCGGGTGAGGTAGCGCAACCCGCGCGATATTCCGGCGGTGCCGCATAACGGAACGTACGATGCCGGTTAGCTCCCCGATCATGCAGGATGGGCATCTCGCCCCTTCGGCGCCGGTGCCAAACGAAACTTGTTTCTACAGGAAACACTTGAAGTCAAGCAGTTGAGAGAGAGGAAATGCTATGGGCAGTACCATGATCATCCAGATTGTTGCCGGAGTGCTCTTCGTTGTGATTTTGATCGTCCTGATTCAGCGACGCCGCACCCGGATTAAGTAGCAGAGAATTTCACAGAAGCGTCCGTGGAGCGGGGGCGACCGTACTGTCTCCACGGACCAACTGGACATTCCTGCTGGCTCGGTACCCGGCCGCTCAGACGATCGCGTCTCTGCGTCTTGATACGTAGGCAGGATCGGGGAGGTGCATCTTGGAGAGGTGCTCCGCAAGCGCAGCTTTGGTCCCGGGCAATGCAGTTTCGCGCTGGCGCCCCGGCGAATGCAGACGGAGAAGCTAAGAGAACGAGCTTGAATGCATCTGGAATTTGAGGCTGAAATGACATTGGGAACTCCAGAACAACGCCTGGTCGCAGAGAACTCGCCCAAGGCGGGAGGTTACATGGACTCACAGAAGCTTTGCGCATACAACCAAACTCGCGAGTGCTTTCTGGGCCTGGAGGTTTCCGCTGCCGATGTTCCGTATGCGAGCCTCAAGGACCTGGTTGCATCGCTCACACTTCAGTCCGGGGAAGGCCTCTGGATGTCCCCGTTCAGAGGACTCCCGGATACCGGCGTGTTTGCTCCGCTCGATCTTGTCTACCTTGATGAAGATTGCCGGGTAATTGACGTAGTGGAGTCTTTTCCCACTTTTCGTGTGACATCATCGAGTCCGCAGGCCGCAAGTGTCCTGGCCCTGCCAACGCACTCGATCTATTCCTCGCAGACTCAACCCGGCGACCAGCTCATGCTGTGCGCGCCCGAGGAAATGGAGCGCCGCCTGGAGGGATTTTCAAGCGCCGCCAACTCCAGCACCGTCCAAGGCGCCGTTCTCTTGCGGGAGAAACCGCTGTGGAGCGGCGGTCCCGGGCTGCTGCAATTAAAGGGTCGCGACAATAATCATGAAAATCATGTGGAAGAATATCCGCAGTCGGATCAGATGCATGTGATGGAGTTGGTCAAGCCGGAGAAGGCGGAAGTGAAGCCGCCAAGGCACTGGTTGGATCGCTGGTGGTCTCCGGATCCGAGGAAAGCTCCCCGCGTGATTTCGCCCGGCCTGGCCGCTTACTACTGGACGGGCGCTGCCCCTGAGGCGCGCAATATCAAGGACATCAGTTCCACGGGGTTGTACGTGGTGACCGAGGAACGTTGGTATCCCGGTACCCTGCTCCTGATGACGCTGCAGAAGACAGACGAAGGGGAAGAAAGCTCGGAGCGCTCGATCGCTGTGCATTCGAGGGCCGTTCGCTGGGGCGACGATGGGGTGGGCCTTCAGTTCATCCTGAAGAATACACCGCCTCTGGACCGCAGGAAAGGTCCGCTGGTTGAGGGATTGAACAAGAAGGAACTCGACAGATTCCTAAAGCAGCTGCGGGTGGATAAAGGCTAAATGCTCCCCGCTAACATCCAGGTAATGGGCGATGATTACCTTTGGGGAGTCTCCTAACACAAAGGAGACAAGGTCAATCACACAAAGGAGATATAGTCGAGCCAAGATTAATGATCGATAATGGCGGGAGATGAAGACCATGAAAATCATCCATGGCATGCGGCAACAGGCCGCTGTGGTAACGCGGGGTTTGAACCGCGCCACGGCATCCAGGAGTGTGCGGGCCAAGGCCCAATATCCCGGTTGCCGGGTTCGAGCCTTCTTTCGCTCCCGCGCAGAGGGAAGCGCGCTCGTTGAGACAGCCCTGGTGCTCCCCATTCTGATGTCGATTATGCTCGGCATGTTTTCGCTCACCATGGCTTTGTACACCTTCCAGAAGCTAGGGTATGCGACGTTTGCCGGCGCACAGGAGCTTGGGGAAAGCCGGGGGCTGTATTCCGACCCGTGTTACCAAGCCGCACAAACAATTCTCGCCGGGTTGCCGGGAATTACGGCGTCGAAGGTTACTATCACGATGACCATTACGGGCTCGTCCGGTTCAACGCCCTATTCATTTGCGGGGAATGTTGCTTCCGGTTCGGGATGCACAGCGGCGGGGACGGGTGGATCGACGGGCACACAATTGCTGGCGAACGAGCCCGCCACCGTAACGGTCTCCTATACCTACACCTGGATGCCCATGTGGGGGCTAAGGCTGTCAGGCCCTCTGGCAACATCTGAAACTGTTTTAGTCGACTGAAAGGGGGAGATATCCAATGAGGTCACACAGAGTGTTTTTTCTGCGCAGAGCGCTCAAGGATGAGCATGGCCAGGTGCTGCCTGCCACGCTATTGGGCTTGGTCGCATTTATAGGATTTGCGGGGCTTTCGATTGAAGTCGGCCACGGCTATTATGCCGTTCAGAAGCTCCAGGCATCAACGAATGCCGCGGCGTTGGCGGGAGCAGCGTACATGCCCACCCAGAGCGCTGCAACGACCGCTGTGACGAAGTACAGCTCCAAATCGACAGACGAGAACGCCAATCCGATCATGACAGTCACCGGGTTGTCAACGACGTTCAAGTGCTCGTCAAGCACGGCATTGCCGGGCTGTGAAACCGATGCTGCCGGCGATACGGCTGCCAACGAAATCATTGTGACGCAGTCGGTAAAGGTTCCGTTGTGGTTCGGGTCCTTGTTCGGCGTTCCCAATTTCAATATTTCGGCAACTGCGACTGCGGCCATGAGGGGCGGGGCAAACACCCCGTATAACATTGCGATCATCGTCGACACAACGGCGTCGATGGCTAGCGGGGATAGCGGCGTGCAATGCAGCGGCACACAAATCTCCTGCGCGTTGCAGGGCGTTCAGAGCTTGCTGAAAATTTTGTACCCCTGCGAGCTGGCTGGAACCTGCACCAGCAGCAGCATCCCTGTCGATACCGTCAGCCTGTTTGTGTTTCCTGGTGTGACAACTGCTACGCAGGCCAACGACTACAATTGCCCCCACACCAGCAACCCTTCGATCGTACCGTACACGTTCCAGAACGTAACCACAGGCTCGTCTCAGAAGTTAACCCAGCCTTCAACAAACACATACCAGATCACTGCGTGGTCGACAAATTACAAAATCTCCGACACGGCTACCACGTTGAATGCCCCCACCTCTCAGATCGTGGACGCGGCCGGGGGAGACTCCGGTTGCGCCGGCATCACAGCCCCAGGCGGCTATGGAACCTACTACGCGCAAACCATCTATGCGGCACAAGCGGCGCTCGTCGCCGAGGCGGCAAGTTATCCGGGTTCGCAGAACGCCATGATCATCCTCAGCGATGGCGATGCGACCGCTTGTGCAAGTTCCGCCAACACCTCGGCCGGCGGCTGCAACTCCAAGGCCGACCTGGTGGCGCAATCAGGCACCCTGAACGGAACCGGAAGCAACACCACTGTCACTTACCCATCCGCGCTGGGTGAGTGCGGGCAGGCGGTCGTAGCGGCCCAGGCCGCCACCGCCGCAGGAACCAAGGTGTACACGGTCGGCTACGGCGCAGAGACGTCGGGGGCATGTCTGACGGATAAGTCGTATAGTGCTTCGCCCACTACTCCTAGCGGCGCGGGAGCCTGGGCAAAAGGCGACCAGCCCTGCGCGGCCATGGCGGCCATGGCCTCCAATTTGAATGATTTCTATTCCGATGACGGCGCGGGCTGCGTATCGACGGATCACCCCACGACCACGAAACTGACCGCTATTTTCCAGAACATCTCAGCGGGTCTCACGGTCCCCCGGTTGGTCCCCAACGGCACCTAGAGCGGAACCAGGGTTACTGTGTCCTGTTTAGTTTCGTGGAGGGTTGCCGCTCCCTCCACCCCAGCGACGAAGACCTGTCGCTGGGGACCCGGCTTGATGATCGCGTCAACTTGAATGCGGTGGTTTCGGGATACATCATCCCTGGTTCCGCTCGAGTGCCGCGACTGTGGAGAGATGTGCAAACCCAGGTCTCAAAAGCGAAACCCGTTCGGCGAGCTCAGGGCAGGCTCTGGGGCACCCCTAATCGTAGAGTGGATTACGCAATCATAGGTTCGCGGAACTAGCCTCAAAAAAAGACGCGTCGTGGACGGAGCGCCCGAGGCCTTATATTGTATGTGAATTTTACAAGAATGCGTTAATCCGTCTCATCCGGAATAATCAGCAGCACTTCCACTCTTGTAACTTGCCCACTCTGCGCGGCAGGCCTGAATTGCCATTGCGCGAGCGCGTCCAGCACAAACTTAGCCTGCGGTAACTCCGGTGGAAAGACGATAGCCAGCGCCTCAAAGCGGCCGGCCTTATTCACATATCCGTGAACCATCACGGCGTCCGCATTGATGGAGTCGGAAGCAAGATTGGGGCGCACGATGTTATAGGGCCAGGGCGCCTCAATGTGATTGACGTTAACCATCTCCGCATCATTGATCGCGCGAGGAAGTGAGTACTGGAGAATCCAGCTCTTGGCCACGCCCAGATGCAGATAGACGGTATACGCCAATCTTCCGCTCCACAGCTCAGCCGTCTCAGGATACTTTTCTTGCAGTGAAGCTCCAACGACCACCGATCCAAACCGCCCGTCTTTGGCCCGCGTTATGTTGGTGGTGGTGGGAGGTTCTTCGCCCGATTCGGAAGCGGTTTGAGACGACTCGGACGGTCCGGTTTTTGCTCCACCCTTGCCGCCGCCCCCGCCGGGGGCAGGCTTGTCTTTTGGATCGCCGGCATTCAATCCTGCGCCCGCGCCGCTTGCCTTGCTGGCCAGATTGCCATTGCCTGGCTGCGAAGGATCTTTGCCTTCTCCCTGGGTCAGCGTCCCTGGCGAATCGGCTGGCGCCGATTCGTTGACGGGCGGCAGAAACACCGTACCGCTGTTCATGCGAAGGTCAGAGAGCGACAGGACCGCGGTAGGCGTTGGCTGCGCTGTCGAGGCCGAGGTTGTGGCCGGTGTTTGCGGCGCGTCTGGCCCGTGAACCACCACCGGCGAAGTGGTGCTGGGGAGAATGGGCAGTTTCTGCGCGGCAAGCGCGGTGGCTGAAATGCGCACGTCCGCCAGGTTCACTTCCTTATTGGGCGCTTCGAAAGAGGGCAATACCGGAGCTGCCATGGGCTTAGCCGGGGGCGGCGGAACAATCGCCTTGACGGGGGTTATCTCAGGCTTCCAGAGGACGACGGTCGGGAGCGGGGTTGCCTTAATGGGTTTCGGGGCGGGAGGAATCATCGGCTGCATCAGTGTCTGGATCGCCTTCGGCGCACGCGAAGTCAACCGCAAAACCGCGGGCTGTATTTTCGGGCTCCCGCCCGGCGGAAGCTTATGTGTCGCGGCACTCGGGTGAGGGTAATTAATTTCGCTTGCGGCAGCGCGCCGCATCTGCTCGTCCGGGGTCTGCAGGTCGAGATGACGCAAGTCATATCGCTCGGTGAGAATCTTGTTGCTCAATCTGGGAGGAAACAGTATACCGAGAAACAACAGACCCATTGCCGCACCATGCACCAGTATCGAAACCACGAAGGAGGGCGATTGCCGACTTGTATCGGGCCTATCCGAGAAGAGCGAAATCGTACGGGAAGATCTCATGTCCGGATGACCTCCATCACCCCAGGCGGCATGTTCTTCTTTACAGGGTTGGTCACATTCTATACACTCTCACTTGAGCCGAACACTTTGATGTCCCACTTTAGTAATCATTGGTACTTTGCGGAACTTTGCTTGGAGCCGGTAATGGGATAACACCCCATAGCTTTCTTGATACCTCACCGTCTGCGCTGCTGGCTTTCGACTTAATTTAGTTGGCACCCATGAAAAAACGTGTACACTGATCACACGCTTGAGCTTGTCAAACTATCAGTTAACGCCGTCCCTCGGGATTGGTGGGAAATCGAAACTCGTTTCCTGGGGCACAACAATTGCCCAAGGGACAGCAAGGCGGAGCTGGCCGGGTAGCCAGTTCAAACAGGTCTCACTATGAATCGAAGACTACTGTCGATCCTTCTCCTCGCTTTCGTGATTGCCTCAGCATGCGGGTTCCTGGTTTGGCGTTTGATCAGCGGGCGGTTGTCGGCGTCACAGCCGGCGGCGACCACGCGGGTTGTCGCGGCCGCCACGGACATTAAACTGGGCGCGGTTCTGAACGCCACCAACCTGACGACGATCGAGATCTCGGGAGCCATTCCCAAAGGCGTGATCCTTAAGCCCGAGAACGCGATTGGGCGCGGCGTCCTCTCAGACCTCTATCAAGGCGAACCCATTCTCGACAACCGCCTGGCCGCTCCCGGCTCTGGCGGTGGATTGGCAGCCACAATTCCAGAGGGTATGCGTGCCACCGCGGTCAGGGTAGATGACGTGGTAGGGGTGGCGGGGTTCGTTACACCCGGAATGCACGTGGATGTTCTTATTTCCGGCCTCCCGCCCAGCACTCCATCGAACAATGATCAGATTTCCCAGGAAGGTACTCTGACGGAGACGCTGCTTCAAGACATCCAGGTGTTGTCGGCCGGGCAGGATATTCAAAAGGATGCGGAAGGCAAGCCGCACCCGGTTCAGGTCGTCAACCTGCTGGTGAGCCCGGAACAGGCGGAGACTCTGAGCCTGGCCAGCAACCAGACCAAGATCCAGCTTGTATTGCGGAATCCGTTGGATACAAAGATTGCAGTGGTTCCTGGCACGTCAATGGTCAACCTTTTCAAAGGGCAGATTGCCGCTCCAGTCAAACCGCGGCCGGCCACAAGGGTTGTTCGCAAAGCCGCACCTCCGAGCTATTCAGTTGAGATTTTCAACGGTGCCAAACGGAGTGAGCAAAAATTCAGTTCTCCCGAGGGACAGCAGTGAGAGCGAAGGCTGGAATTACCATCGCATGTTTCAGTGCATTGACTTTTGTCCTCTGCGCGGTGTCGGGCCAGCAGGCTCAAACATCACCGTCTACTTCCCAACCTGCCGGGGCCCCAATATCCCAGCCGGTTGAGGCCCCAATATCCCAACCAGTCGCGGCTCCGACACAGGACTCGGCAAACGAGCTTTCCGTCTCCGTGGGCAAGACCGTACTGGTCGACACAGAACGGCCGATAACGCGGGTTGCCATCGGCATGGCAGAAATCGCCCAAGCCGACGCCGTGAGCCCAACTGAAATTATGGTCAACGGAAAAGCTCCAGGCGAAACCAGTCTGATTATCTGGGACAACCGCGGCGGGCGGCAGTTCTTCAATGTGACCGTGCGCGCCAGCATGTCAGTATCCAATGACAATCTGGACGCGATTCGCCGCGAGTTGCGGACCGAGCTTCCCGGCACCGCCCTGAAGGTAAGCACGGAAAACGGGATCATTTTCCTGCGCGGCACCGTCAAGGATCTCAACAGCTCCGATCGCGCGATCAAGATCGCCTCAACGGGCGGAAAAGTTGTCAACCTTCTCAACGTGACCGTGCCACCCGCCGAACCGCAAATCCTCCTCAAGGTGCGTTTTGCCAGCGTCGACCTCAACAGGGAGCAGCAACTCGGCATCAATTTTTTCAGCAACGGCTTTGGAAATACGATCGCTGGCATTACCACCGGACAATTCAGTCCGCCAGGGATTTCAGCTCTTCCAGTTAATGGAGCACCTGCCACAGAGAGTCTTTCAAGTGCACTGAACATTTTTGCCTTCTTACCAGGCTTGAATCTGGGCGCAACCCTAGAGGCGCTTGAGACCAAAGGGGTGGTGCAAATTCTTTCAGAACCAAACGTCATGGCGATGAATGGCAGAGAGGCCAGCTTTCTTGCCGGCGGCCAGTTTCCTTATCCAGTCGTTCAAGGAGCATCGGGAGGCGTCGGGGGAGCAGTCACGATTCAATTCCAGGACTTTGGCGTTCGCTTGAACTTCATTGGCACGATTACGCCACGCGGAACGATTCGTCTCCAGGTAGCGCCGGAAGTCAGCACGCTGGACTTCACCCAAGGCATACAGCTTTCGGGATTTGATGTGCCCGCCATTGACACAAGGAAAATGAAGACCGAGGTCGAGTTGAGCGATGGTCAAAGCTTTGGGATCGGCGGCCTGCTTGATAATCGCGACAACGAAGTCTTCCAGAAGATCCCGTTTTTGGGTGACATTCCAATTCTGGGAAAGTTTTTTCAGTCGATGCAAAAGACCAAGACAAAGACTGAACTCATCGTAACGGTGACGCCGGAGATTGTTTCTCCCATCGAGGCAGGGTCGCCGTTGCCGCAATTGAAGCTTCCCGATACGTTCCTACCTCCCAACTCGGGCATACCCATGAATACGCCGGACGCAAAAACCGCAGCCAACACGCTACCCGTTCCACCGGCAACCATACCCGTGGAGACGCTGGTTGAAAGTATGAAGCCGGAGAAACCGCTGGTCATTGAAAGTGCGACGGGGAATTTTGGCGCTGGATCAACCAGCGCGGCAGGCGCCAGTTCCGCACCGCCCTCTGCGCCTAGTCAATGAGGTTCCCGGCTGCCAGATCCAGGTAGCCGAGGTCTTCTCGCTGGAGTGTTCTTTGGCGTTCGGTCTTGGGGCGCGGAAAGTTGCGCCCTCAAGCACTCTGGAACTTAAGGCGCAATCCTTTCGAGAAGGTGATTACAATGCAGCGGAAGGTTCTGTGGCAACGGGATGAATCCACCTCGTTGGTCCTTTTGGAGGCTTCAAAACCGGCTTATGCAACGCCGCCAGCCAACCCCGTCCACACGCATGAAGGTTGCGAACATCACCAGGCAGACGGACCTCGACCTTGAAGTTGAGGTGGCTGACAGCGGTCCGAAGCGCGGCAAGGGTCTACTGGGTCGCAAAGGGCTCGAACCCGGAGAGGGGCTCTGGATTATCCCCTGCGAGGCTGTTCATACCTTCTTCATGCAGTTTTCCATTGACCTTATCTACCTCGACCGGAAGCATCGCATCAAAAAGCTCAGGAGCGAAGTGCCGCCGTGGCGACTGTCAGCTTGTTTCTCCGCGCATTCCGTGCTGGAGCTCGCAGCTGGCACTATCCGGAATATGCAGGTAAAACAGGGAGACACGCTTGAGTTCAGGCCGGCTTCATTCCCGGCTGAAGATGCAAGTTGAGAGTGCCAGCAAAACCGGAAGTAGCGCACAACGACAAAGGATATTCCACTCACGAGCCGGAACAGCTTCAGTCCACGCGCTCTTTTTGAACACGCCACGCTTTGAATACTGCCACGATGGAAAGTGCCACAGTAAGCACAGCAAGCGATCGCAGCAGAGCAGGGTGGGCAATCAGCAGCCGGTATTCGAACCGGACTGCGAGCGACCAGAACAGCAAGACTCCCAGATAAAGAACCGCGCTCCAGACCTTTCGATACCCTATGCTTGCCGCGAAACAGCCGAATACGAGCCCAGGAACCAAATCAATCACATAATGCTCCCCAGTTGCCAGAGTGGCCGCGGCAGTACCGGCTAAAAACGCCAGCGCGACTCCCCGCCACCATCTGCCAGGAGCAAAAAGCACAAAAACGACGGCCGTTCCAATATGCAGAGAGGGGAATGCGTTGGGCATGGCGGCAAGCTTCATTGCGCTTGCTTTCACGTTGGAGGGGTGAAGCCACTGGGCGCCAAAGGCAAATTTAGGCCCGCATGCCGGCAAAATCGCATATAGGATAGGCCCAGCAATTAATTCGGCAGCATAAGCCATCACGACGGACCCGCGAAGGTTGCGGTATCGAGACACCAGGAACCAGCAGATCATCATGGGAACCATCATCTGGTAAACCACTTCGAGGGGCACTCGAATGAAACCTTGCAATGGACGCGCGATTGTGGCCGTCGAAATCCCAAGCGATCCATCAACCTGAAATAGAATATGATCGTACTTCCAAGGCAGCAGGCTCCCTTCTCGACCCATGAAAAAGGTGAGCAGAGAGCCGAAAACAAGGTTCAGAGTAAGGGCGAAAACGAGCATCGGACGTGTCTTGTCGCTCTCGTCTTTGATCATCCAGATCACAGACAAAAAGAGCGCCAATATGCCAAAGATGGCGGGGTTCAGGAGCAGTGCAAGCAGGTGCATTTCCGAGTCCAGCCAATCGTCCGCCCAACATCGTTTGTCGCGGAAGTCTAAGTGTAACGCAAGGGACAATTGATATTTACCACAAACATCGAGCAACCGGAAGAAGGAAGCGTTGGTCGAATCCGCCTGATCACCGAAGGTGGCTCGCAACAATCTTTATGCGTTATAGGTCTATTGACGATAAGCTGCTTCTGCGATTTCTGAGGCGCCGCGAATCTGGTCCGCCTGCCTGCCCTTGTTCCGGGTTGCAACCAGATACCAGACAAACCACGCCGGCGCAGTCCAGAGAGTCCAAAGAAAGACGGCTGCAGGCCTCAGAACATCGAGAGCTAGAGCCACCTCCACCAGGGCGCTCAGGAATGCGAGAGTTAACAGCACGTTCCGAGATCGGGTAACATACGCGCCGTACAGCAAGGCCGGAATCAGGATGCAGGCGTCATAGATCCAGGAATAGGGCGCCGTAAGCAGCGAGACCACCATCAGAAGGCTGCCATCTCTCATCCAATCCCAATTTGAGCGGCGTTTCCAATAATAAGCCCCCGCCCAAATGCAGGCCAGGCCGGACGGCACGTATTGGATCCAGACCGTTTTCGCGCTGATCCATTTGCGCAGAATTACGCTGACGCAGGGAATAAAGTCCGACTCGATTCCGGATGTGCGGATCATGTGCGCGTACTGTATTAATGCTTGTTGGTCAATGAGAAGTGCGATTGCGATGCTGGCGGCGATAGCGGCCCCAGCTCCGATCAGAACCTTATAGCTCCTGGAGACGACAACCCATGCGATCAGCGCTAAGGCGAAGGGGAGAAACAGGTGAGGTTTCAGTGCACAGGGCCATAGGAAGACTCCAGCCAGGAATGGGCGCGTTCGATGGAAGCGCAGAAACAGGACTAACCCGAGCAGTGCAAACAAGCTGGTTTGTCCTATGATCATGCAGACGATCGCCGGACCGAAGGAATAACCAAGCCAGTGTCGTTGATTGCGGGGACGCCCATACATGACCCAAAGCATGTGGACGGAGGCCGCCAGGCAGGCAAGCAGAAGCAGCGACCATACAATCGACGCAGCCCACAGGCCGAGCCACCCGAGCGGATAGACGAGCGGCAGTCCCCAGGGCGGGTTGCGCATATACATCGCAACGTGCCGGCCGCCGAGCCCCGCAGCGCTCTCGATCCGCAAAAGTGCCTCTCCATCGTAGGGATTGGCGTGGTGAGCGAGCTGCTGGCCGGTAGCCCAGAATACGGCAAAATCCCGCGCGCCAACAAAGCGGCCCGGCACCATAGTCAACAAGAATCCTAAAGCGGCGAATGGAAACGTCACGCCGCAGACGACGACGACAATCAAGTCTGTGATGACGCGAAGCACTTTGTGTCGCTTGCGTGGCTCTCCGGTCGTATTCATCTAAGTCACCAGGGTCAAGGAGTTTTGCTGTGCGGGCGGGTGTGCGCTGGGGGCACCGTCGCACGCTCGACGATCGCAGTCTGTTGCCTTCTTCAAGAGAACATCCATCTCGCTTGCCCTTTACGCCGCTCTATTTCCGCTGCGGGTTCCGCTTCTTCCGCAGTCTGAATCTCTTCGTTGAAGCTGCGGTCCCAACCCTCTCTAACGGCTTGGGGGCCGAACATCCCGGGTCTTGCCAAGAGAGGCGCTTGCAAATAGATACCACACAACCCACGCGGGCGCGGTCCAAAGATACAGAGGCGATGTTAAGTTGACGCCGCGGAGCAGTTCGATCTCGATCACGACGCTGGCAAGGGCTAGAACTACCAACAGGATCCGGATTCGGGTACGATATGCGCCTTGTAACATTGCCGGTATCACGAGAGCCTGATCAAAGAGCCAGCAAAAGGGCGCCACAAAGACCGAAACGAGCATCAACATGCTGCCTTCTTTCAACCAATCCCAGGCGTGGCGGCGGTGCCAGTAATAGCCCAGCGCCCAGGCACAGGCCAAGACCGGCAACAGGTAGGGGAGCCACGTAGTCTGGGGGCTGACCCAATGGCGCAGCGCGATGCTCGGGCAGGGAAGAAATTCCTTCACGATTCCCGATGTGCGCATCATCTGAGCATACTGGCTCCACGCCATCGGGTCGATGAAATAAAGGACCGTGCAGCTCGCGGCGATGGCGGCCACCGCACCCGCCAGGAGCCGATAGTTTCGGGATACGAGGACCCACACCAACAGGACTGCGCCGAATGGCAGAAACAAGTGCGGCTTCAGCGCGCAAAGCCAAAGGGACATGCCGGCCAGGAATGGGTGCGCATGATGAAAACGCAGAAACAGGACGAACCCGAGCAGTGCGAAAAGAGAAGTCTGCCCCATTAACAGGCAGAGCAAGGCCGGCGCGAACGAGTAGCCAAGCCAGTGCAGTTGATTGTTGGGGCGGCCGTGCATGACCCAGAGCGTGTGAACCGAAACCAACAGGCATGCGAGCAGGACAATTGACCACAGAAACGCCCCGACCCGCACGCCGAGAAACCCAAGGGGTAGAGCAAGCGGCAGAGCCCAGGGCGGGTTCCGCATGAACAGGACTTGGTACCCGTTGTACACGTTCAAGGAAGCCTCGAGCCGTTTCATGGCGTCGGGATCATAGGGATTGGCATGGTGTGCAAGCTGCTGGCCAGTAGCCCAATAGATGCCGAAATCGCGCGAGCCCGCAATCGTTCCTGAAAACGGTACAACGCAGATGAAAAGAGTTGTGAGCGCAAGCGCCAACCCGCCGACGATGGCGATCGAGAAATCGGCAATGTCCCCTTTGCCGCGGTTTGCCTCGACGATAGGAATATTTGTTCGGCTTTCCATGAGCGCCATTCTACCTGTCCTGATTCGACTTTCTTTACGGGCGAGGCTGATTCTGGGAGGCTTAGAGAGAAGCGTTGATGTTTTGGATAGTGCTCATCGCCAGTTAGCCCTGGTGCATGTCGCCGAAATGATCGTAGTGAATCTCAAACCTTGAGACCCAAGCGACCAGTAAACCACGAACGACGCGTCTGCGACGCGTTCGCCTTACGTACGGACATCTGCGCCGCTCCCGCTACAATATCAGCCGTCCAGGTTTCTGGTAACGCACCTTTGAGCCCCTTGGATAGCACCTTTGAGTCATGTATACGAGGTCGGCCTGTTCCGCTGGCCGCTGTATACATTCGTATACACCCACTGCAATATATCCCATGCGGGTCGCTTGTGTAAGTTATTGATTCCATGTGAAAAAAACGAGGTTCGAGAATGGCACGTCACATGCTATATTGAGGGTGCCCTAGCTTCGGCTGGGAGACTTCAATGCGGAGAGAAAATCACATGAACACCATGCTTATCAAGTTGTATCTGAAGCTCCAGAGCCTGAAGAACAACGAAGAAGGCCAGGATCTGGTCGAGTATGCCTTGGTCGTTGCTCTCATTGCCTTCGGTGCTACCGCTGGCATGAAGGGCTTGGCCTCAGGCATCAACAGCGCGTTTAGCGACGTGAGCTCGGATCTCATCTCGTCAATCTAACAGGCGCCTGTCTGAATCATCGTCAGGACCGCGTCCGACGCCTTTGTAGTTTCGGGAGAGAGAGCAAATTGAAGAAATCGTTCTCTCCCAACAAAGGCTGGGACCAAACCCATACTCCCCCATCACACGAAGGTAACTAACCGGTTCAAAAAATCGCACACTACTATCAACACACCTTGGTCAGGAAATTCAAACCGGTGAGGAGTTCAGGGACATGAACAGAATCTTACTCAAGTTGTACGTGAAGTTCCAGGAATTGAAAAACGGCGACAGCGGTCAGGATCTGGTTGAGTACGCATTAGTTGTTGCGCTGATCGCCTTTGGTGCCACCGCCGGCATGCAAGGCTTGGCCTCAGGTATTAACTCCGCGTTCAGCGATGTCAGCTCGGATCTAATTTCGTCGATCTAGTTGGTATCTGACAGATCCTAGTCAGACAGAGCGCGCATAGCCTCTTTTGTCCTGTTGCGGCATAGAATAAGTTGGGAGAATCAATTGTCTACATCGGCGATTGATTTTCCCAACTTATTCTTTGCCTTGAATTTCCATTTGTGTTCCAGGACCGCAACATTCCCCTTCTCGACCGTGACTCCGGTCTCGGGTGGTCGGGAGAGTTCAGAATGAAGCTGAGTACGGCGGGTCCCTTCAGGCTTGGGCTGGCTCTGATCCTGTTGAGCGGCGGAATCTCTATCTTGTGGGGTATTGCGCTTGCGCGGAATGCGTCCGGGTCAGTGGGTTTCCAAGCAATTTACTACGGCACGCGATGTCTGATTCAACACCACAACCCTTACCGTCAAAGTGAGTTGGAAGCGGTTTACAAAGCCGAGGGTGGAGATCGCCCGTCGGTTTCCGCATTGGCACGTCAGACGGTAACGTTGTATGTAAATTTGCCCACCACATTCATTTTCATAGCTCCCTTGGCGATGCTGCCTTGGGGGTCTGCGCATGCCCTTTGGCTCATTCTCCTCGCCGGAGCCTTCCTCCTTGCCGCCTTCCTGATGTGGAGTACTGGAGCGAACCGCGCGCCGGCGGTTTCTCTCTTTCTTGTTTGCATCTTGCTTGCCAATTCCGAAGTGATCTTTGGTGCCGGCAATACGGCGGGGTTTGTGGTCAGCCTCTGCGTGGTGGCTGTCTGGTGTTTTCTTCAGGAGCGGTTTGTGCTCCTCGGAATCCTATGTATGGCGGCCAGCGTCGTAATCAAGCCGCATGACTCGGGTTTGGTCTGGCTCTATTTCTTGCTGGCGGGCGGCGTCTACCGGAAACGTGCGCTGCAATCTCTCGCAGTTGCCGTGATCCTGGGTCTGTCGGCTTTTCTGTGGGTTTCGCATGTTGCGCCGGATTGGATGCAGGACTGGCGCCTTAACCTGTCGGCCAGTTCGGCGCATGGCGGCATCAATGGACCCGGCCCCGCTGCCGTCACCAGCCACACCCCTGATATGGTCATCGACCTGCAGGCGGCCATCAGCATTTTCAGAGACGATCCGCGCTTCTACGATCCAGCCACTTATATTGTTTGCGGGGCGCTCTTGCTGGCATGGTCGGTCCGCACTCTCAGGTCGCGCCCATCCAAGGCGGGAGCTTGGCTTGCGCTTGCGGCCGTCGTGCCTCTTACCATGCTCGTCACCTATCATCGACCCTATGATGCGAAACTCTTGCTGCTTACCGTTCCGGCCTGCGCCATGCTTTGGGCTGAAGGGGGTACGATTGGGCGGCTTGCCTTGCTGGTGAATACAGCCGGAATTGTTTTGACCGGAGATGTTCCCCTGGCACTTCTCGTCATACTGTCAAGGAAACTGGATCTGGGTACAGCAGGGATCTTCAGACAGATATTGACGGTTGCGCTGATCCGGCCCGCCTCGCTCGTCCTGTTGACGATGGGCATTTTCTATTTGTGGGTGTATGTGCGACGCCAGTTCCCGGATACAGGCAGGAGCTCAGAAGAAGTGGAGGATCGCGCTGGGGAAGTGGGGCGAGCAAGAGGCGAATTGGCTCCTAAGGTCCAAGCTTACCGGGGAGTCTCTACTACGCATTGAATAATTTGCGAGCTCAACTAAACGAATAAGCAATAGAATCTAACCAGGATGTGAGCCGATGATCAACGGAAAGCGGATTGCGGTGGTGATGCCGGCCTACAACGCCGAAAAGACGTTGGAAATGACGGTTCGGGAACTGTCTGACGTGGTGGATCTCAAGATCCTCGTGGACGATTCCAGCAAGGACCAGACCGCGGCTCTTTCACGCCGACTCGGCCTGCTAACCTTTGTTCATGATGCCAATTACGGTTATGGCCGCAATCAGCAAACCTGTTACCGCGAGGCGCTCGCCGCGGGCGCTGACATCGTGGTGATGGTCCATCCCGACTATCAGTACACGCCTGCCCTGGTTCCGGCCATGGCGGGCATGGTCGCAAGCGGCGTCTATGACATGGTCCTTGGCTCGCGGATTCTGGGAGCGGGGGCGCTGAAAGGCGGAATGCCTATCTATAAATACGTCGCCAACCGCTTCCTTTCCGCTTTTCAGAACCTGTTTCTCGGTGTGAAACTATCGGAATACCACACCGGATTCCGCGCCTTTTCTCGCGAATTGCTCGAGACGCTTCCGTTACTCGAAAACTCCGACGACTTCGTCTTCGACAACCAGATGATCGCCCAGGCAGTCATGTTCGGTTTCCGAATCGGAGAGATCTCCTGCCCGACCAAGTATTTTGAGGAAGCATCCTCCATCAATTTCTGGCGAAGTGTGAAGTATGGATTGGGCGTGCTGGCGACAACGGCGAGCTTCGTCGCGAATAAGTGGGGAATCATCCATCAGCCGAGATTCGACGCCGCCGGCAGAAAGGTGACGCAGCAGGATTATTCTGAGATTGCTCACCGTTCCTGATAGACCGTTCCTGACAGAAAAGAGGCTCAAGATGACAAGAGCGCGGCTCGACGGACTGTGTTTGGTGGTGTTGGGGAGCGTGGCGTTTCTCTTGCTGGGCACCGGCATGGCGAACAAGTCACCTGCCGCGATGCAAGATTTCAGAGTCGTTTACTACCCCGCGCGATGCCTTATTCAACATTGTGACCCGTACAAGGAAAGTGAAGTACAGCGCATTTCTCGGGCAGAGGGAGGATACCGCCCAACGGATACCGCGATTGTTCGCCAGATTGTGACGCGGTATATCTATTTGCCGACCGCATTTTCTTTCACGGCCCCCTTCGCGATGCTGCCGTGGGGACCAGCACACGTGATCTGGTTGATGATCACCGTTGGGAGCCTGATCTTTGCCTCATTTCTGATTTGGAATCTGGGAGCAAATTCCGCGCCAATGTTCTCCGGGCTCCTGATTGCCTTTCTTCTCGCCAACAGCGAATTGATCCTTATTTCTGGCAATGCCGCCGGAATCGCGGTGAGTTTTTGCGTGGTTGCGGTATGCTGCTTTCTACAGGAGCGGTTTGTCTTGGCTGGCATTCTTCTGCTTGCGATTAGCCTCGCACTCAAGCCGCACGATTCAGGCTTGGTTTGGCTCTATTTCTTATTGGCGGGCGGAGTTTACCGCAAACGCGCGCTGCAAACCCTCCTCGTGTCGATTGCCCTTGGTCTGCCCGGAGTCCTGTGGGTCTGGCACGTATCACCACACTGGATGCAGGAGCTGCACGCCAATATCTTGGCGTTTTCGGCGCACGGCGGTCTAACCGACCCTGGCCCTGCTTCAGCTGGCGCCCACGGCCTCGGAATGATGGTAAACCTGCAAGCGGTCATCAGCGCCTTCTGGGACGATCCGCGCATCTACAACCCAGCCACCTATCTTCTATGTGCGCCAATCCTGCTCGCATGGGTGTTCGTCACTCTGCGATTCCGTTCCTCGCCCGCGAGAGCATGGCTGGCGCTCGCGGCAATCGCGGCTCTTTCCATGCTGCCTGTTTATCATCGGCAATATGACGCCAAGCTCCTGCTGCTCACAGTTCCCGCATGCGCCATGCTCTGGGCACAAGGCGGCATAATCGGTTGGCTCGCACTCCTGGTGAATACAGCGGCGTTCGTGTTGATCGGAGATCTTACCTGGGCAATTCGCCTCGATCTCATCAGCAAGCTGCAGTTGCCCACGACGGGGTTTTCGGGGCAGATACTGACGGCTTTGCAGGTCTTTCCAGCCCCTCTCATTTTGCTGGTGATGGGCATTTTCTATCTGTGGGTGTATATGCGTCGCTCAGTCCCCGATGCAGCGGACGACACAGCCTGGACCATTTCGGCACAGAGCGCGTCCAGGTTGAAGCCGGACTCAAACCACTTACCGGACGTCAGTCCGTGATTGTCGGATGCGTTTCCAGCACAATGCCTTTGAAGATTGGGTCTGCGCCGAACTGGACATCGATGGCTCGCCCGGCCTGAATGGCTGGTGTACGCCGCTGGGTTACTGCAAGCGGAATGACAGAAATTGTCTGCGGCGGACCCCGTCCTTTAGGACGGCGAGGAGGTCAAGATTCTTAACGAACCTACGATCACCGCGGAACAAATCACAGCCAGCCTCCTGGCGATTCCAGCCTTTCTACCAGCGACCGTGTGCACAGGGTACATGGCTGCCTGGTTTACCAACCTTCACGGCTTCCGGCAACGCTCGCTTGTGGAGCGGATCTTCTGGAGTGTGCCGTTGTCCTTGGCCGTCTCCACCATTGCCTCCGTGCTGATCGGCAAGTTATTCTCCCTGACTGCCGTCGTAGTGTTCTTCATGACGAGCGCCGTGCTCTGGCTGGCTACGCTTGGCGGAGAATGGCTCAAGCGCAGAAAGTTGACCATCGGCTGGCGTCCGTTGGGTGGCACTGCGCTGATCCTGGCAATCGTCTGGATCGTGGTGGCGGTACTGTCGCTCGTGGATTTCCAGAGTAGTCACCAACTCTTTATGAGCCTCACCATCTTCGATCATGCCGCTCGGGTTAACTGGACTGAGGGTGTCCTTCGCACGGGTATCCCGCCTGCCAATCCGCTCTACTGGTATAAACACACCGCCACCATGCGCTATTACTATTTCTGGTATGTGGTCTGTGCTGCGGTAGCGAAAATGGCGCATCTCCCCGCGCGCGCTGTCTTCATCGCCAGTTGCGTGTGGGCAGGGTTCTCTCTGGCCGCTCTGAACGGGGTTTACCTGAAGCACTTCCTTGCAGCCGGCATCCGGCTGCGCGGGCAGTTTCTGCGCTCCATCGCCCTGCTCATGGTCACTGGACTTGGAATCTGCGCCAACCTCTTGCACTTTTTCGGCTTGCCGCGCGCCTCTATCGAAGGGTCGGCTGAGCACCAGATTACGAGTTGGCTCATTTCCCTTCTTTACGTTCCGCACCACATCGCCAGTTTGGTGTGCTGCATGCTCGCGTTTCTGTTGGCATCGATGGCCGGAAAGGATGGCGAGCGCGGACGTAGCGCAAGCGTGGCCCTGATCGCCGTCGCGCTGGCAAGCGCCTTTGGCCTCTCAATCTATGTGGCCTTCGCGTTCTTCCTTGTGATGCTGGCCTGGGCTCTCTGGCAGGTCGCCATTGAACGAACGCCCCGGCCTGCATTGCTGCTGGCGGCAGGCGGCGCGGGCGCCGTTGTCTTGCTCCTTCCTTACTTGTGGGAGCTGACCCACTCACAATCCAAGATGCAAGGCGGCTCCGTCTTTGCGTTTGCCGTTCGCCAGATGATTCCCCCCGATGGCCTGCTGGCGTCGCGCCTCTTCCAGCGCCTCGCAGCGGGACACCCCCTAACGGCGCTCAACCTTGCCAAGCTGGTCTTGCTGGCGCCCGGTTATGCCCTCGAATTGGGTTTCTACTGCGCCGTCTTCCTCATCTACCTGGTCCCCGCCTGGCGCGGCCGGACACCCCTGACTCCAGCGCAGAGGTCGCTGGTATTCATCGCCGCAGCCACTATCCCGTTCATCTCACTGATACGGTCCGGGGTGCTGGATATCAACGACTTTGGCTTGAGAGGAGCTCTGCTGCTGCAGTTCGCCTTACTCCTTTTGGCATCGGAAGTAATCACCGCTTGGAGCCTCGCAGATCGCAAACGCAGTGCGCCGGTTGACTTCACCGGTTTGCCCCACAACACCCGACCCTGGTTGCGATCGATAGCCGCTCTTGCTCTTGTCCTCGGGGTAATCGGCACCTTGTACCAAGCGCTCATGATGCGCTTCCTTGTTCCTCTTGTCGCCGTCCACGATCCCGAGACGGTCAACCTTTCCCACGACGCCTATATCTCTTCCATCGGATATGCCGAATTGGATGTGTCCGTTCCCCGCGATGCCATCGTGCAATTCAACCCCGTGGCCCGCAAGAGTCCTCTCTGGGGAAGCGTGGATTTGGTCGGAATCGATCATCAGACAGCCATAATCGGCGACCAGCAGGGTTGCGGCTCCGAGTTGGGCGGCGATCCCAGCGGTTGCCCAGTCATGGTCGCAGCCATCGATCCGCTCTTCAACGGCCCCGCGACCGCAACACAAGCACGCACCACCTGCCGCCAGTACGGCATCGAGTATCTCGTGGCCCGCGTCTACGATCCCGCGTGGAAGGACAAGAACGGGTGGGTCTGGACCCTGAGCCCTGTGGTTTCCGACGAAGAATTTCGTGCGCTCGATTGCCGGCAATAACCGCAAGCAAAGACAATCCGGCAGAATCAAATTGTGATCCGCAGACTCGACAGCGAGTCAACAACCGGCAAGCCGCTCAAAGCTGGCGATCTGCGCCAGCGTTTCCTGCTTCATGTCATTGCCTCGTTGCCAACTGCGGTACCAGTCCAGTGTCCATTCCAAAGCTGCTTCGATCCCCAGGCGCGGTTGCCAGCCTAATTCTGCGCGGGCTTTGCTGGCGTCCAATGTGAGAGAGTGGCCCTCGTGCACACCTGTGTCAGGATCGCGTATCCATGAGGCGCCTTCTCCCCACATCTCCGCAAGCTTGGTGGCAATGCGCTCCACAGGCCACGCATCTTCAAGGCTGGGGCCGAAGTTGAACGCGGATGCAAACTGCGCGTGTTGCTCGAGCAGGGCTTCTGCCAGCAGGATGTAGCCGTGCAGAGGATCGAGCACGTGTTGCCAGGGGCGAGTCGCTTTTGGCCGCCGGATGAGCACAGGTTGCTTAGCTTGAAATCCGCGAATCAAGTCGGGAATCAGCCGATGTTCTGACCAATCGCCTCCGCCAATCACATTGCCGGCGCGCGCAGTGGCCAGAGCAACATGATGCTCATGCAGCCGGTCGACGGGGAAGTAGGAGTTGCGGTAGGCCGCGCTCACAATCTCCGCGCAGGCCTTGCTGGAAGAATACGGATCATGACCGCCCAGCGGGTCTATCTCGCGATAGGGCCAGATCCATTCCTGATTCTGGTAGCACTTATCCGTGGTGACGCATATAACTGCACGCACGCTTGGGGCCTTGCGAATGGCCTCCATGACATGCACCGTTCCCATGATGTTGGTCGAATAAGTGCCCAGAGGATCGATATAGGAGCGCCGCACCAGCGGCTGTGCCGCAAGATGGAAAACCACCTCTGGGCGAAACTCCGTCATCGAGGACTCCAGCTTGGCAAAGTCCCGAATATCGCCGCGAATGTCCTCGAGAATGCTGCCCACGGATGCCGCCGTAAACAGATTGGGTTGAGTGGGCGGATCAAGCGCATAACCCCGAATAATCGCTCCCCGGCTGGCCAGCCAGAGCGAGAGCCAGCCGCCCTTGAATCCGGTGTGGCCGGTGAGGAAAACCCGTCGTCCCCGCCACGAATTCACCACGTCTTCCACGGAGCCTTCCCACTGGCCCAGAGTTCCTCCAGTCGCTGCTTGTCGCGCATGGTGTCCATCGGTTGCCAGAAGCCGCTATGAAAGAACGCCTGCACTTGCTTCTTTGCGGTCAAACTTTCCATGGCCTCTCTTTCAAACATTGAGCTTTCGCCCGCGATCTCGCCAATCACCCTCGGCGAAAGAACAAAGAAACCGCCATTGATCCACCCACCCTCGCCCTTGGGCTTCTCCTCGAAGGAGCTGACGGTGGTTCCGTCAACGCCCAGGCCGCCGAAACGTGCCGCGGGCAGCACAGCCGTCAACGTCACCAGTTTGCCGTGGCTCTTATGAAAGGCGATCGTGGCAGTTATATCGAGGTCGCTAACTCCGTCTCCATACGTCATGCAGAATGCGTCTTCTCCCTGCAAATACGGAGCTACCCTTTTTAGACGCCCGCCCGTGCCTGCATTGTCTCCGGTATCAACCAAGGTAACTCGCCATGGCTCGGCAACGCTCTGATGCACCTGCATGCGATTTTCGTGCATGTCAAAGGTTACGTCGGACATATGCAGGAAGTAATTGGCAAAGTATTCCTTGATAAGGTATCCCTTGTAGCCGCAACAAATAATGAAGTCGCTGATGCCGTGCTGCGAATAGGCCTTTAGAATGTGCCACAGAATGGGCCGTCCGCCGATCTCTACCATCGGCTTGGGGCGCAACCCCGTCTCTTCGCTGAGGCGTGTTCCCAAACCGCCCGCCAAAATAACCGCTTTCATTTCAACCTTTTACACTCGTAAGTTGGCCACTGTCCATTGCAACCCGGTTACCACTTCGGTGGGACGCTGTTTTCTTAACTAATACATTACACTGAGGACTCCCGATTTTGTATGCTTAGTTTGTGGCTCTTTGATGACAGACAAAACAGACCGGCTTCGGAAGCAAATCCTCGACCTCGCCGCCCAGTATTTCGCAGAGGCTTTTCCTGCGGCGGAATTCAAGCCTGGAGAGTCGCCGGTTCCGGTGTCAGGCAAGGTCATCGATGCCGGTGACCTGAGTTCAGTGGTAGATTCGGCGCTGGACTGCTGGTTCACCACGGGCCGCTATGCCGAGGAGTTCGAGCGAAAGCTGGCGCGATTTGTCGGCGTCCGCTGTGCTTCGCTGGTCAACTCCGGCTCTTCTGCCAACCTGCTCGCCATCAGCGCGCTCACCTCGCCAAAACTCGGTGATCGGCGCCTCAAACCCGGCGACGAAGTCATCACGGTGGCCGCGGGGTTTCCCACGACCGTCAATCCGATTATTCAAAATCGACTCGTGCCCGTTTTTGTGGACGTCACATTGCCCAGCTACGAGATCGACGTAAGCCAGCTCGAAGCCGCCCGCAGCAACAAGACAAAAGCGATCATGATCGCCCACACATTGGGGAATGTTTTCGACCTCGATGCCGTCGCCGCATTTGGCCGTAAACACAATCTCTGGCTGATTGAGGATTGCTGCGATGCCCTTGGCTCCACATGGAAAGGCCAACTGGTTGGCACCTTTGGTGATGTTGCGACCGTCAGCTTTTATCCCGCGCACCATATTACTCTGGGAGAGGGCGGGGCAGTGCTCACTGACAAGCCCAATCTGCAGGTGATCATCGAATCGTTTCGCGACTGGGGCCGCGACTGCTGGTGCCATACCGGTAAGGAAAACACCTGCGGCAAGCGTTTTGAATGGCAGCTCGGCGATTTGCCCGGCGGGTACGACCATAAGTACATCTATTCCCATATCGGCTATAACCTAAAAGCCACCGACATGCAGGCCGCTCTTGGAGCCTCACAAATAGAGAAGCTGCCTCACTTCATTGAGCGTCGCAAGTCGAACTTCCGTTATCTGCACTCCGCGCTGAAGCCGCTGGAAGAATACCTTCTGCTGCCGGAGGCAACACTCGGTTCGGACCCATCTTGGTTTGGTTTTCCCATTGCGGTTCGTGAAAACGCACCCTTCACGCGGGCAGACCTGATCCGCGTTCTCGACGCAAAGAAGATCGGCACAAGGCTTCTGTTCGCGGGAAATCTCCTCCGCCAGCCGGCCTACAAGGACTGCGAATACCGCGTTGTTGGCAACCTGCCGAACACCGATTTCGTTATGAACAACGTGTTCTGGATCGGCGTGTACCCAGGATTGACTCGGCCGATGCTCGATTTTGTCGCGGAGACCATCACCAATTATGTTATGCAACAAAGGGCGGAATCGCATTTCCCGCGGCCCTCCTTTGCGCAAGTGAAGTGAGTATCCAGGAGACACGTGTCGTGACCCAGCTGAACCAAAAGCCGATGTTTATTTACGAGATGGCTAACAATCACATGGGTGATGTCGAGCACGGCATTCGCATCGTCAAGGAACTCAAGGCAGTCTCAGACGGGTTTCCGTTCACTTTCTGCGTGAAGCTCCAGTATCGTGACGTCGACTATTGCATTCATCCGGACTACCGAGACCGCCTTGACCTGAAGTATGTGAAGCGCTTCTCTGAGACCCGACTCTCGTGGGACGAGTATAAACAGATCAAAGATGCGATCGTGGCTGCCGGGTTCCTGTCCATGTGTACACCCTGGGACGAAAAATCAGTGGACAAGGTAGTAGAGCACGGTTTTGATTTCATGAAAATCCCCAGTTGTTATCTGAGAGACTGGCCCCTCCTGGAACGAATCGCTAAATACAGACTACCGATTGTCGCTTCCACTGCAGGGGAACCGCTTGAAGAGGTTGACCGTGTCGTGAGTTTTCTTAAACATCGCGATAAGACCTTGACCATCATGCATTGCGTCGGCGAATATCCTGCGCCGGACGATCATCTGCATCTTGGCCAGATTGCTTTGCTTAAGAGGCGCTATCCGGAAGTTCCGATTGGCTACTCGACGCACGAGCGACCAGACAACGTGGAATCGGTGAAGATCGCGATTGCGATGGGTGCAGTTATGTTCGAAAAGCACGTGGGTGTACCAACAGATCGATACCCACTGAACGGCTACAGTGCAAGTCCAGGTCAGGTGCGCAAATGGCTACAGTCGGCAGCCGATGCTTTCAAGATGATCGGCAATCCGGAAGAGAGGTATCCCGCCCCTCCAGGAGAACAGCTGGCGCTTCGGGATCTGGCGCGAGGCGCATTCGCCAAAAGCGCGGTCACCATCGGCGAATCGATCCAGCCATCAAACGTCTTCTACGCCATGCCCAACGTGACAGGTCAGTTGGTAGCGCAGGATTTCTCAAAATATAGTGAATATATTGCCGTCCAGGATATTCCGGCCAACGGCGCAATTATGCGCGAAAGCGTAACGGCTCGCAACACGCGAGCGATCGTGCACCGAATTGTTGCCGATGTTCGGACCCTGATCAGGAAAAGCAAGGTCCAGGTACCCGGACAATGCGAACTCGAAATCTCTCACCATTACGGCTTGGAGCGGTTTCGCGAGAGTGGCCTTACTGCGATCACGGTCGTTAACCGCGAATATTGCAAGCGCCTGATGGTCGTGCTCCCTGGGCAACGGCATCCGGAGCAATGGCATGAGCTGAAGGACGAAACCTATCACATTCTGTTTGGTGATGTGACGGTCGAACTGGACGGCAAGAAGTCAACACACAGGTCGAACGACGTGATTACGATCCCACATGGAATCAAACACTCGTTCTGGACAGACCACGGAACAATCATTGAGGAAATATCCTCAAGCTACGTTGCGAACGATTCGTTTTATACTGACGAGCTAATTATGGCGAATCCCAATCGCAAGACCTTTGTTACACATTGGATCGGCTAATGCTCACCATTGTTTGGGATGTGGACGACGTCCTGAATGACCTCACTTACCAGTGGTTTACCTATAATTGGCTTGTGGAACATCCAGACTGCCAACTCGACTACAGCGCATTGACCGGGAACCCGCCGCATCGGATTCTGGGCACGACCCTCGAGGAGTATCTCGCCTCCCTGGATGCATTCCGCATAACAGAGAGAGCATTGAACATGAAGCCAAATCCTGTCATTCTAGCGTGGTTCCAGCACAACGGACAACGGTTCCGGCACATTGCCCTAACAGCTCGCCCGCTGGAAACGGCGCCGGACGTGGCACATTGGGTCATGCGCAACTTTGGAGCATGGATTCGCTGCTTCGCTGTCGTCCCAACCCGCACCGGCGCGGATGTACCAATCTACGATCTCGACAAAGGTGAATTTCTGAAGTGGCTCGGCCGCGGAGATATTCTCGTGGATGATTCAGATGAAAACGTCGGCCACGCTGAATCGCTTGGCATGAGGACGCTGCTCTACCGTCAGCCCTGGAACAACAGCACATTGACAACCGACGCCTTGTTGCAGGGGCTTTGCGGGATGGCGGAGGAATGTTGATCAAGCTTTCGGACTACGTCATCCGTTTTCTTCATGACGCTGGCATCCGGCGCATCTTCATGCTTACGGGTGGCGGCTGTATGCATCTTGTTGATTCCGTCGGGCGGCAGGCCGGACTTGAATATGTCTGCTGTCTTCACGAACAGGCGGCATCTTTTGCGGCACAAGCTCACGCGGAGTACATGAGCAGCACCAGCGCGGTTCTTGTGACGACTGGCCCCGGAGGTACGAATGCCATTACCGGACTCGCGGCGGCGTGGCTCGATTCCTCTCCGTGCATTTTTCTCTCCGGACAGGCTAAGCGCGCTGACATGCTGACGGGCCGCGGTGTGCGCTCGATGGGACCGCAGGAAGTCGATATTATCGCTGTAGTCAAGCCATTGACAAAATATGCAAAAACCATCGTCGATCCTGCCGATGTGCGCTTTGATCTTGAGAAGGCGCTCTACCTCGCGACTAGCGGACGTCGCGGCCCGGTTTGGTTGGAGTTTCCGCTCGATGTGCAGGCGCAGTTCATCGATGAGACGGGGCTGCGCAGTTTCATCCCGGACTCTATCGCAGGGAACACATCAGAACTCCGCTGCCAAGTAAGTAACTCAATTGAGTTTCTCAAGAAAGCCGAACGTCCGGTGATCCTTGTCGGGAATGGAGCTCGGCTGGCTCATCTTGATGGCTTGATCGAGAGATTGGTCGATGTTCTCAAAATTCCAACGCTCTTGACCTGGAAAGCCATGGATATGCTCCCGGAGAATCATCCCTACTTTGCGGGCCGGCCGGGTTCTGTTGCAGGGCGCGGGGCAAATCTAACGCAGCAAAACGCGGACTGGATCTTGGTGCTTGGCGCTCGGCTTGACATGCCCCAGGTCGCTTTCAGCCATAGGAACTTCGCGCGTGCGGCGAGAAAGACAGTGGTGGATGTCGATTCGCATGAGCTTTCGAAATTCGACATGGATATTGATGTACCAGTAAACGCCAATGCCCGAGATTTCCTGACCGAGTTCCTGGCGCAACTAGAGACAGTGGATCTACCGAGCGCTGGCACATGGGTCGCGAAAGCAGCGGATTGGAAACGAAAGTACCCCGTGATTCTTCCGGAATATTGGCAGGCCGGCAGCGATTTCGTGAATACCTATGTGTTGATTGACGTGCTGTCCGATCTCTGCGCGCCGGAAGACGTCCTCGCTCCTGGCAGCTCCGGCGCATGCAGTGATATTTTTCTGCAATGCTTCCGACTGAAACAGGGCCAGCGCGTAGTCAACTCGCCGTCGCTTGGCGCTATGGGAACGGGACTCCCCGGAACGATCGGAACATGTCTGGCGAGCGGAAGGCGGCGAACGATTTGTGTCAATGGCGACGGAGGATTTCAGCTCAATATTCAGGATCTTGAGACAGTGCGCCGCCTCAGTCTCCCCATCAAGTATTTCATCTTGTGCAACGGAACCTATGCATCGATCATCGGGTCACAGCGCAACCACTTCGAAGGCAGGCTCGTCGGCAGCGATCCCTCCAGCCATCTCACACTTCCAGATGTCCGCAAGGTTGCAGAGGCATACGGCATCCCGACTCACGCGATCAAGAACCATGCCAACATCAAAGACGAAGTGCGCAAAGTCCTTGACCAGCCCGGCCCAGTCGTATGCGCGGTCAACACATCCTCTGATCAAGCAACCGCTCCGCGCGCAACATCGACCGTCCGGATCGATGGCACAATCTTCAGCCTGCCCATGGAAGACATGGCGCCGCGGCTGCCGCGCCGTGAATTCTTTTCCGAAATGATCATTCCGCCCCTGGAGGAGTAATCGTGTCCGTAAACAGGCTTACTCGTCAGGACATGGAATTGGTTTTGACCCATACGGCTCCGCTGTGGGATGAGCTGCGCGGTCAGCGCATCCTCGTCACCGGCGGCACGGGCTTTTTCGGTTGCTGGCTGGTGGAGAGCTTTTGCCACATCAATCGGCTGCTCAACCTGGATGCTCGGATGACGATCCTCACACGCAATCCTGAGGCGTTTGCGCAAAAGTGTCCCCACCTGGCTTCAGATCCGGCGGTGAACCTCCGCCGCGGCGACGTTCGTAGTTTCGTATTCCCCGACGGGGAATTCCGGTACGTGATTCACGCGGCGACAGAAACGTGGGCTCGGCAGACGGCAGACGCGCCGCTGGAGATGCTTTCCACGATCATCGCGGGCACGGAGCGCACTCTGGAGTTTGCCGCGACGCACGGAACGCAAAAGCTTCTATTAACAAGTTCGGGCGCGGTCTATGGCAGGCCGCCAGCTGGCATGACTCATGTGCCGGAAACCTATGCCGGCGCGCCAGACCCGCTTGATCCCGCAAGCGTTTATGCGGAAGGCAAACGAATTTCCGAACTGCTGTGCTCGATCTACGGCAAGAGAGCGGGATTTGAAAATGGGCTGGAGTGCAAGATTGCGCGGTGCTGGGCCTTTTGTGGCCCACACCTGCCGCTTGGTCGGCATTTCGCAATTGGAAACTTCATTGGAGACGTGCTGGCTAGCCGTCCTATTCTCATTCAGGGCGATGGCACGCCGCGGCGCTCATATCTGTATGCCGCCGATCTTGCCGTGTGGCTTTGGACGATTCTGTTTCATGCGCCTGCGCTGACGCCGTTGAACGTCGGTTCGGCGCGGGACGTCAGCATTCTGGAACTTGCTCAAATCGTGGCCGCAACGCTCAATCCGAATACCGAGATCCGCGTTCTAGGCCACGCCATCGAAGGCGCTGAGCCAGCCCGCTACGTTCCTTCCGTCAATCGCGCAGGGGAGGTGCTCGGATTGCACGAACTGACTACCCTTGAGGAAAGCATTCGTCGCACGGCTGCGTGGCACAGGAGTTAAAAAGAGTCAAGGTTCAACCTGTTTTTGCCGGAACGAAATATTCTTGTGGCCGATGAAGCTGAACAGCACAGTGACGACCGTCAAAAGAGCCGCCGCGATATACGGGGTCCGTTGGGGATGGTGCAGGTAGCGGCGCAGAATCGAAACCAGAATGGGCAGACATGCCAGGCCGATGAGGGTACTGCTGCCATACACCCCAAAGCAGCGGATATATTCAACGAGATAATTACCGCGGGTGCGGAACACGAACCACTTATAGCCTAGAAAGGCCACGCTAATGGCGATGACATTGGCCAGCAACGCCGAGTACATGTAGCTATAAGAACCCAGTCCCCTGAAGAACCACGTGAGAAGCGCGAACAGGCCGTATCCGAAAAGAGTATTGAATCCGCCCACCAGGATGTAGCGCACGAATTGCCGAATCGACTTACTGGGTTGCTGCTTCACGGTGAGTTAGATCCTTCAACAGTTGATACGTTCTTTCTCGGTTACAAGCGGACGATTCTGCACCGTGGTGTGAATGGCGCCCACATACTCACCAATGATGCCCAGCGCAATCAGTTGCACTGATCCCAGGAAAAACATACCCAGCACCAGCGGAGCTATGCCGACCGTAAAGCTGTTCCAATAAAACAGCTTGTAAGCGAGGTAGGTGACCCCTAACACAAAGCTGGCCAAGGCCGAGATAAAGCCACACCCAATCACCAGGCGCAACGGCACCTTGGATAAGTTCGTGATGCCCAGCATCGCCAGGTCGTAGAGCATATAAAAATTGTTCTTGGTTATGCCGTGCTTGCGTTGTTTCTGATTGTAGGCAACTTTGGCGTAAGGCAGTCCAAGCTCGGCAATCATCCCTCGAAAGTAAGGATAGGGGTCGCGGAAGTTAGCGCGGATTTGCTCTACAACGGCACGATCATATAAGCCGAAACCGGTAAAATGTTCGAGAACCTCAACATTCGTAAGACGGGCGACCAGACGGTAATAAGCCGTCCGCACGCGATACATCAGGCCGCTTTCGTCACTAGAAGTCTTGATCGCAGCAACGATCGGAAAGCCCTTTTCCCATTCGCGAATCATTTCTACAAATAGCTCGGGCGGATCCTGCATATCGGCAGCCACGCATCCGACCGCATCGCCCTCTGCCTGTAGAAACGCATGCATTCCAGAACGGTCAGGGCCAAAGTTGCGCGCGTTTACGATCACTTTGACTGTAGGGTCTTCGGCAGCCATTTCGCGCAGCACCGCAACCGTTTCGTCTTTTGATGCATTATCGATAAATAAATGCTCGAACCTATATTCAGGCAACTCCGCAGCCATCGCCAGCACACGCCGATGAACCTCGCGCACATTGAGCTCTTCGTTATAGCAGGGGGTCATGATGGTGATGAGCTTCTGGGTCATTCTGCTCCTCTACGGACCCTGACGGGACCCTTGCGGCGACTGAACATAGGAGTTGCGATCGTTTCGATTACAAAGTCTAGCATAGGTTCGGTCCGCGCCTGTTTGACAGTGATTAAGTGGCCCGCCAGCAAATATCGCCGCATTGTGAAACTCCGCTATCTTTTCCAATTTGTGCTACTGTGTCGAACCAGAGCGCTCTGGCGGAGGAACGGCCATTGTCTCTATGTAACTCAACCGTTGAAGATCGGCCAGAAGCGGACAGCCGGCACAACGGGGTGTGGCACTGCAATGTGCCTTGCCCACGGCGACCGTGAGGGCGTGAAATTCATTGAACAGCCGTGCGTGGCTGGCTGAGGGATCGGACGCGAAGGCCTGCCGTGTGAGATGAACCAGCGATTCATAGCCCATGCGGTTGCGTGCGGGCGCCGGCGCGACGAGTTGATGCCGCAGGGCGATGCGGCGGAGATATTCGTCGGCTACCGGGACAGGGTGATTGAGGGCGTAGAGCAGAATCACGTCCGCAGTCTCAGGGCCGACACCGGGCAATGCCAGCAGGCGGCGGCGGAGCGGCATGGTGGGAGACGCCGCCAGCAAGTCGAGCGAGCCGCAAAACTCCTCGTCCAACATGGCCACAAATGCCTTCAGCGCCGGACCTTTGCGGGTGGGAAAGCCAGAGGGGCGAATGAGACCCTGCAAGTCAGCGAGGCCAATCGAACGCAGACCGTCCAGCGTCACGGCGCCGGCTGCGCGCAGGTTGTCGAGAGATCGCTCGACCGCTTTCCAGGCGGTGTTCTGGGTGAGATAAGCGCCGAGGATCACTTCAAAGGACGTTCTGGCGGGCCACCAATGCTGGAGACCGTATGCTGCGGCAAGTGTGTCATGCGTCAGGCGCAGCCGCTGGGCTGGGTTCGATTGGCGAAGCGCCTTCATGAGAGAACAACCTCGCCGGGCGGGGATTCGAGCTGAATCTTCCACTCGAGTACGCGAGCGCGGGCGGCGGCCGCCTCGGCCTGGGGCACGTGGCCGGCAGCTTGTAAACAGATGGAGAGCGCGGTGTAAGCGAGCGGATCATTGGGGGTAAGCTTGGTGAGCGCCGATGCGGCAGCGACGGATTGGACGAGCTGGCCCGCGTCGCGCAAGGCGCGCACCAGCCCATGATGCGCTTCAATGTGTCCAGGCTCGGCAGCTATAGCGGTTCGAAATGCCTCAGCGGCTTCCGAGGGCGAGCCGGATGCGAGCAGGTCGAGGCCGCGCTCGAAGAGGGGCTGAGAGAGCGATTCGGCAGTGGGGATGCTGGGAGCGTTCACGGCTGTCATTAGGATATAGGTTGAGCCGCAAGGTTGCAGTTTTCGTAAAGCAGCCATGCCGGGAGGGCACGTTGAAAAGTTACACGGAGTACCTGGTTTTTGAAACCAGAAAGCGGCGGCAGATGGTGCACATTACTGACATGGTTGAACAGATTGTGCGGCGCAGCGGCGTCAAGGATGGCCTCTGTTTCGTCTCGCCGATGCATATTACCGCGGCAGTGTATGTGAACGACCTGGAAAGCGGGTTGATTGAGGACATCGGCAAGTGGTTGGAGGAGTTGGCGCCGGCGCGACCGGATTACAAGCACCACCAGACCGGCGAAGACAACGGCGAAGCGCACCTGAAGTCGTTGCTTTTGCACCACGAAACCACGCTGCCCGTGACCGGCGGCAAATTGGATCTGGGCACATGGCAGCGCGTTTTCTATGCCGAATTCGACGGGAAGCGCCGCAAGCGGGTCATCGTCAAAGTGCTGGGCGTGGAATAAAGATTCAGGCGCGGCGGATTAGCCGTCCATGAGTTTTTTCCCATTTGGCTTAAGGCCGGTTGGTTCCACGGCTGCATGATTCTCATCGGCAGCGTTCCACGGCAAAGTGGAACGGAAACATGTGAAGGCGAGAACCGCTTCAGGGAGATGTACCGGGATGGAAAGTTATAAGGGAAAAGGGCTCGAAGGCGCTTCGGCGATTGAACTGGTAGTGGCGCTGTATGACGGCATTCTCCGCTTTCTCAATGCCGCCATCGCAGCCGTGGAGCGCGGCGATCAGGCTTCACGGCGGATCGCCGTGAAACGCGCTCTGGATATCATCATTCACCTGCAGGCGCGGTTGCGCCTGGATGTGGGCGGAAGGCCCGCGCAGGTGCTCCACGAGTTTTATGCTTCGATCTTCGCGCAGGTTTTGCAGGCATCCCAGTCGGCTTCACGGCAAAGGTTCGAACACGCGATCGACTGCGTGCGCAGCGTGCGCGACGCCTGGCAGCAGGCGGCCAAAGGTCCCCGTGTCATTCCCGCATCGCCTCGGCTGATTGCCCCGCCTGCGCGCGGCTACGCCGGCCTCGATAGCGCCAGCACCAACGCAGACGCCGTGGTCAGATCAAACTTGACGGACTGAGCTGCTAGCCAACGTGGCCATGCCGATCAGAGTTTCCGGCCTGGCCTCGTCGATCGTGAGGAGCTTGGCGCGGCTCAACCGGCGACCGTCAACTCCTCTTCCAGTTGCTGTTTCTGGTAGAGGCTGGCGTAGTAGCCATCGAGGGCCAGCAACTCATCGTGGCGGCCAAGTTCCACGATCCGTCCGTGGTCGAGTACGGCAATCTGGTCTGCATTGCGCACGGTTGAAACGCGGTGGGAGATAAGAATGGTGGTGGAGGCGGTGGTGTAGTCGCGCAAGCCGCCCAGAATGCGCTCTTCCGTGTAGGTGTCCACGCTGGCCAGCGCGTCGTCGAGAATGAGGATTGCCGGCCGGCGCAGCAGGGCGCGGGCGATGGCCGAGCGCTGTTTCTGCCCGCCTGATAGCGTGACGCCGCGCTCGCCTACCATGGTCTCGAAGCCTTGCGGGAACTCCTCGAATTCCTGGCGAATGTGGGCGGCCTCGGCGGCCTTGAGCATCTCCTCCGCGCCGGCGTTGGGCGCGCCAAAGGCAAGGTTTTCACGGATGGTCTCGCTGAACAGAAAGGTCTCCTGGGGAACCATGCCGATGTTCCGGCGCAGCACCGCCAGCGGGTATGCGCGCACCGGCCGGCCGTCAATCAGCAGCGACCCTTCAGGCGCCTCATAGAGGCGGGAGAGCAGGCTCACAAGCGTGGACTTGCCGGAGCCAGTGGGGCCGACGATCGCCAGGCTCGATCCGGCAGGAATGTGGAGCGAAACGTCGCGCAACACCGGAGTCTCGCCATATCTGAAATTCAGATTACGAAATTCGATGTCTCCGTGGAGAACGGCATCGGCAGGAATTGTGGGATCGGCGGCGCTATCGTCGATGGCCGGCTCGGCGCGCAGCAGTTCGTCGATGCGCAGAATGGACGCGGTGCCGCGCTGGAAGAGATTCACCACCCAGCCCACGGCGATGATGGGCCAGATGAGCATGACCATGTATACGTTGAAGGCTACGAAAACTCCAGGCGTGATTCGATGCTCGAGGACGAGGTGGCCGCCGGCCAGCAGGGTAATGATCATCGATATGCCGAGGATGAATTCCAGCGTGGGCCATAGCATGCCCATGAGTTGAACAAGCCGCAGCGAGCGGGCGATGTACTGGCGATTGAGCCGCTCAAAGAGGCTGATCTGGGCCTCTTCACGGGCGAAGGCGCGGATGAGTCGCGCGCCGGAGTAGTTTTCCTGCGCCTGCGAGGAGATGTCTGAAAAGCTGGCCTGAATGCGTTCGAAGCGATCGTGAATCCTGCGCCCGAAATACTGCACCAGGATGCTGGCCACCGGCATGGGCGCCAGCGCCACGAGGGTCAAATAGGGGCTCCAGCGCAACATGAATAACAGTGCGCCTACGGTGAAGAACACCGTATTGGCGCTGTACATGAGGGCCGGCCCCAGCAGCATGCGCACCGCGTTCAGGTCGTTGGTCAGCCGCGCCATGATGTCGCCGGTGCGGTAGCGCTGATAGAACCCGGAATCCTGCCGTTCCAGCACCCGGAACAGGTCGTTGCGCAGGTCGAATTCGATCTCCCGCGAAATGCCGATCAGAATCCAGCGCTGGGCATAGAGAAAAACGCCCTTGACCAGCGAAATCCCCACCAGGAATCCGGCGAACAGCAGAATCCCTCGCCGGGTGATGGTGGCTTGTTCCATGCCGTCGATTGCCCTCTTCAGCACCTGGGGACTCAGCACCGCCGCCATGTTGGTGGCAATGCACGAGAGGCCGCCCCACAGGTACCCCCACCGGTAGCGGCGCATGTAACTGAAAAGCGGGGCCAGATCGCGGAACATGGTTTTATTGTAAGGGCAAGGGCGAAGGCAGGGTCGTGCAACGCCGAGCCGGGGTCGAAAGACAGCTGCCGGACTGCATCATTTCCTAAAATGCTTTACGTGGGCGTTCTCAGCAGCAGATAGCCCCCGGTCAGCCCGAAGAGAATATCCGGTGACCAGGCTGCCAGACCGGCAGGAAGATAGTTAACGCTGCCCATGGCGCCAAAAAAGCCGTCGATCACAAAATAGGTGAGCGCCACAAAGATGGCCACGGCGATGCCGGTAAGCGAGCCGCGGCGCCCCATGGAGAGCGCGAAAGGAATGGCCAGGACTGCCATCACTGGGGCGATCAGCGGGTAAGCGAGCTTGTGCCAGAGCTGCACGCGCAGGCGCATGGTGTCAAAGCCACTCTGGCGCAGATCGCCGATAAAGCGATCGAGCTGGCCGAAGTTCATCTCCTGCGCCTGTATGTTTTCTTTTTTGAAGTAGTCCGGGTCTTCGTGAACCTCGGCGAAGGATGTTTGCTTGAATACGCGATAGGCTTTGGTGTTGGCGCCGTCCATGTCCCGCTCCCAGCCATTCTGGAAACTCCAGGAGCTGGTTGCCGGATCCCAGGAGACGCGCGCCGCAAAAATGCGCCGCGAAAGCGCGAAGGTGGAGGGATCGAACTCGAACAGCGTGAGATTGGCGAATTCGTTGCGGTCGGGATCGAAGAACTGGTAGTAAAAAATGCGGCGGGTTTCGCCCGGATGAGACTGCCCGAAGATCCACTTCTGCTCGGGGTGCAGGAAGGTTTGCGGAGGACGGCCCTTGATGATGTTGCGCAGCGCTTCCTGCTTGCGATTGGCCTGGGGCAGATAAAACTCGTCGAACAGGAACAGGGTGACGGCCAGGATAGCGGCGATGGAAACAATGGGAACGATCAGCCGGTAAAGGCTGATGCCGGTGGCTTTCATTGCGATCAGCTCGCTGTTGCGATTGAGTACTCCAAAAGTGACCAGCACCGCGATCAGCACCGCCAGCGGCGAAATCTGGTAGAGCATGTTGGGGGTGAGGTTGATCAGATAGTCGCCGACCGTGAAGAGTGGAATACGGTTGCGCAGAATGTCGCCTACCAGCTCAAAGAAAGTGAAAATCAGCATGAGCATGACAAACGCGGCAAGGACCAGAAAGAAGATGTTGAGAAACTCGCGCACCACGTAGCGGTCAAGGATACGGGGAAAGACGCTGTATGCTTTGGCGCGCTGAGAGCGCGGCTGGAACCTGCTCAGCAGACTGGTAATATGAGCGCCGTTGGGTTTGTGCATGGCTGCGGTTTTGAGTTTGGGCGACCGCGAGGCCCATGCGCCGATCGCATTCAGGACGCGTCCGCCGCTGGCCATCTGCCACAGAAGAAAGATGCCGGCCGCTGCGAAGAGCAGGTTGGCCGACCACACTGCTACAAATGTGGGAAGCTTATCCTGCCGCGCCAGCGCAGTCCCGACCAGGGAAAGCGAGTAATACAGGCTGACCAGCAGAATGGTGGCAACCCATGCGGAACTCTTGCCGCCCCGCCGCGAAGTTACGCCCAAAGGCACACCCACCAGCATCAACACCAGGCATGCCGCGGGGTAGGCGAAGCGATTATTCAACTCGATCAGAAACCGCTTGCTGTCAGGGCCGTGGGTCCGTTGCAGCAACAGCCCCAGGGGCAACGCGTAGATGGCCGTATCCATGCGACCCAGCTGCACGGTGCTCTGCTGGCTCAGAGTCAGAGGCACGTTGGCGATGTCAAATTTCGAGATGTTGTATTCTCGCGGCTGGCCGGCCACGGTCTCATGCCGCGATCCGTTGCGCAACCGCATCAGTAATTCCTGAGGCGTGTCGTTGACCACGGTGGCTGAGGCAGCGGTGGTAATCAGCGGAGTGGTGGGATCGCTGACGTCGGCCATGAAAACCTGGCGCCAGTTGGACGCGCCAGTGCCGGGAATCACGTTTTGCACATAGAGCACGGTGTTCTTGAAGTCCTCATAGAAAACGCGAGGCTGTATCTCGTAAGAAGCTTGCGAAGTCTCCAGGGCCTGCTGCATTTCCAGAATGGCCTGATTGGCGCGCGGGGCCACATAGATGGAGTTGGCCAGCCCCAGCAGCGTGCCGCCAACAGCAACGATGGAGGCCACGCGCACAAAGTATCCGATGCCCAGGCCGGAGGCGCGCATGGCGATGATCTCGCTGTCGGCGGCCAGGCGGCTGAGGCCCAGCAAGATGCCCGCCAGCACACCCATGGGCACGGTGACTTTGAAGGTGTTGGGCAGCGTGAAGAGCAGAATCTCCATCAGGTTGGTAAAGGTTGAGCTGTTGCGGACCACCATCTCCAGAATGTGGGGAAGGTCGCGCATGAAAAGGATGAAGGTGAAGAGCGCGCAGACGATCAGCGTGTGGGAAAGAATTTCGCCGAGGATGTAACGGGTCAGGATGCGCACAGACAGGCTCTGGGGTTAGTCTAACGTGCCCGCCTGCCTGACGTGGCGCGCAGGATCAAAGGGGCGGACGCCAGCCGCGCAAACGCAAACTGTTGCCCAGCACGCAGACCGAACTGAGGGCCATGGCGGCGGAGGCCAGCCAGGGAGTGAGCAGAATGTGAAAGCTGGGATAGAGCGCGCCGGCGGCCAGGGGAATACCCAGCAGATTATAGGCCGCGGCCCAGCCAAGGTTCTGGCGCATTACGCGCACGGTGGAGTGGGCCAGACTCAGCGCCGCGGAAAGGTCGGAGGGTTGGCCCCGCAGCAGCAACACGTCGCCGGCTTCCTGGGCCAGGTCGGCGCCCGTACCCATGGCGATGCCAGCGTCGGCCTGGGCCAGCGCGGCGGCGTCGTTGATGCCGTCGCCCACCATGGCCACCCGCAGCCCGCTCTGCTGCAGAGCGCGAATGCGCGCCAGCTTTCCGGCTGGATCCAGGCCGGCTTCCCACCCCGGCGACAAAGACCTGTCGCCGGGGGCCCCGTCTTCCACCTCAACGATTCCGGCCTGCTCCGCGATAGGCGCGGCGGCGGCGGCCGAATCGCCGGTCAGCATGAGCACCCGCATCCCGGCCTTGCCTGACCGAATCCGGCGCAACGCAGCGATGGCTTTGGCCGCATCGGGACGCAATGTGTCGCGGGCATCGAAATAACCGGCCGGCGCATGGTCGAGAGCCATCCAAAGTCGCGTTACGCCCGGCTCTGCCGGAGTCACGTCCGGCAGCGGGATGGCGAACTCCTGGAAGAGTACTTCATTGCCGAGTAGGCAATCGTGCCCCTCCACTTTGGCGGTCAGGCCGCGGCCGGGAAGAATCTGTACATCGTGCGCCGGCGGCCACACCAGGCCAAGCGTTCGGGCCCTGTCCACAACGGCGAAGGCCAACGGATGGTTGGAGCGCTCCTCAGCCGCCGCGGCCATGCGCAGCAGATCGATTTCCGTGTGGCCCGCCAGCGGATGAACGCCGGCCAGCACGGGGCGGCCCACGGTGAGCGTTCCTGTCTTGTCCAGAACGATTGCGTCCAGGTGCGCCAGTCGCTCCATCGCCTCGCCGCCTTTGAAGAGCACTCCGAGTTGCGCGCCGCGGCCCACGGCCACAGTCAGAGCGGCGGGCACGGCCAAACCCATGGCGCAGGGGCAGGCAATCACCAGCACGGCGACGGTGTTGGCCAAAGCCAATGTGGGTGAATGCGTAACAAAAAGCCAGATGCCGAAGGTGAGCGCGGCCAGAGCCAGCACCACGGGCACAAAGATTGAGCTGGCGCGGTCGGCCAGCCGCTCCATGGGCGCGCGGGAGGACTGCGCCTGTTCGACCATGCGGGTGATCTGCGCCAGCACCGTGGCCTCGCCCAGCGACTGCGCGCGGCACGTGACTGCGCCCTCGTAGTTGAGCGACCCGGCCAGCACTCGGCCTCCGGGCTCGCGCGGCAATGGCGTGGGCTCGCCGGTGAGCATCGATTCGTCCACACTGGTGCGGCCTTCCAGAATGATCGCGTCCACCGGAAACCGTTCCCCGGGCAGCACCAGAACGCTATCGCCGGGCTGGATTTCGGCGAGCGGTACCACGGTCTCGACGCCGTCGCGAATGCGCCGGGCGGTAACGGGCCGCAGGCGCGAGAGTGAATCGAGCGCGGCCAGGGCGCGGCGCTTGGCGCGCGCTTCAAGCGCTTTGCCCAGCAGCAGAAACCCGATGATGAGCAGAACCGCGTCGAAATAGACCTGCCTTCCGGTTGCGGGCCAGATGGTGGCAAAAACGGAATAGGCGAAAGCCACGCCGGTTCCCAGGCCCACCAGCGTGTTCATGTTGGTTGCGCCGTGGCGCAGCGCGCCAATCGCGCTCAAATAGATGCCACGCCCGGCCCACACCATGAGAAATGCAGTGAGAATCAACAGAGACCAACGCAACAGGTCGGGCGGGATCGCATAGAGCCATGGAAGCAGGCCCATGAGCGCGCGATCGAGCGAACCCATATCACCCCCGAGCGGCATGGCCAGCAGCATGGCCGCGCCGCCGGCTGCCAAAGTCACCCACGCTTTGCGCGCGGATTCTCCTGGGTGGTCTGGAGACTGCCGTCCTGCAGTGGATTCGCCGGGGCGGGGAAGGACTGCGTCGTAGCCCGCTCCGCGAATCGCCTCGACCAGCGCACTGGGAGCGGCGATTGCCGGATCGAAGATCACGCTGGCGCGATGAGCCATGAGATCGACGCGCGCGGACTGAACGCCGGCCGTGGAGCGCAATGCATCTTCGACATGATGCTGGCAGGATGCGCAGGTCATGCCCAGCACCGGAAGCGTGAGCGACTCTGTGGCGGGCGCGGTCACCTAGTCTTCCAGTCGCGCCGCGTAGCCGGCCTTGGCCAGCGCGGCCAGGGCTAGACCGACCGGCGCAGGTTTCTCTGCGCCCTGGCTGGCGCTCAGCCGCGCCGCGCCCAGGCGCACTTCCTCCACCTTGAACCCGTCGACCGAAGCCAGCGCCTGGCTCACGCGCCGAATACAGGAGCCGCAGTGCATTCCGTCGATACGGAGCGTGAATTCCGACATCCTGTTCCCCCATCTTTTTGATGATAGCCCGTTGGAAAAGTTGCGAGCGCGAAGGCGGCTGCGATCTTGCCGAACTGAACCCGCTTGCGTGGAAGAGCGGCAAACGCATTATCGTAGAGATGTATACATGATGGTGTGCGCCATGCAGAGAGAATTTCCCGAATCGCCTCTGGTGGGCGTGGGCGCGGTGGTGGTGGATGAGGGCCGCGTGCTGCTGGTGAGGCGCGGAGCCGAGCCGCTTAAGGGGCAATGGTCGCTGCCGGGCGGCCTCGTCGAACTGGGTGAGTCGCTCAGCGACGCCATCATCCGCGAGGTGAGGGAAGAGACCGGGCTCACGGTCGAGCCGATCGAACTGGTCGAGCTATTGGATCGGATTCATCGCAAGGAGGAGCGCGTTCGCTACCACTACGTGATTGCGGATTACCTGTGCCGCGTGGTGGGCGGAGAGTTGCTGGCTGCTTCGGATGCGGACGCGGTGCGCTGGGTGGAAAGGGCGGAGTGGAATAGCCACAGCGCCCTGCGGCTGGACCCGGTGACCGCGCGAGTTATCGAGCTCGGATGGCAGAGGGCGCAGGAACTGGACGGGCGCGTGAAGCGATGAGGGCCTGAAATTTGTTAGAAGATCAGCCTGGCGGTGATGACCAGCGCGTGGTTGTAGCTGTGAAATTGGCTGGTCGCGATCTGCATCCCGCCGCCAAAGGCCAGCCCTAGGCGCGCCTTCGGGTCGGAAGGATGAAAGGCGCATTTGCCGACGATCATCCCCGGCGTGATGAACTCCTGCATTTTGCCTTCGTTGGTTCCGCCCTTGTAAAACGTGGCGTTGCTCTCGATCTCGGGCCAGAATAGCTTGCCGATCCGATACTGCGCTACGGCATTCCAGACCACGGGGCGGCCGGAAGTGGTGATCGCGGGTTTGCCGGTAGGAAGCGTGGCGCACAGTGAAGTTTGCACGTCGAAGTGGCCGAAGCCTTTGCCCCCGCCCAGGTTGGGCTGGACGCTGGCATTCGTCGAGCCGTTCTTGTAGCTGCCGGTGGGAATGGTGGTCAACACCCAGGCGCTCAAAGTGTAGGCGCCGTGATGCTCGTTGCCGCTGGCGATCCGGTACTTGCCGAGAAATGAAAAGTCTCCCCAGCCATCGTGGTTCGCGGGGTTGTGTTTGATATACGGCGGCAGATCGACAACCAATTCGGTGTTGGCCCACGGAACCAGGTTCAGGCCCTTGCTGTTGTCGAAGTTCCATGAGTCGGTGCGCGCAGGCGCAACCTGGCGGACGATGTCAGTGCGCAGCACCTGGATGAGCCCGGTGTAGGTTGTCACCAATGGAACCGCCCATGCAGGTTGTTTGGCCTGGGTGGCTGAGGTGCGGGCCAGCCACTGGTTGAAAAAGCCGTTAGGAGCGGCGTTGGCTGATCCGCCTTGCGCGTGCAAGCTGGCCGTGAACAGCAAAAGGGGCAGGGAAAGGGGAAGCTTTCTCATGTCGGTTCCATGAGCATGAAGGGCAAAGGAGAGACCGGCAACCGCCCATTGGGCTACTTTCCTGTCAACCGAATGGTGGAGAAGATGACAGCGAGCATTGCTCAGCGGTAACGGCGCGTAGCTTTGACGACCATCGAGAAGACGCCGGACTCGTCGCGGGCCACCACCAGGGAAACATGACGGTTGATGGCTACCTCTGCCTGCAGCAACTGTTGTCCGGTGGTGTCCACGTCGGTGGCGTAGGTGAGCGTGAGATTGCGGCCCAACTGCTCCTCAACGATGATGCGGGAGGTAGAGGTTCCCAGTGCGCCGAGGTAGTTGGGGTCGACTTTTACCGAACCGGCCCCAAAGAGCTTCTGCACCCGGCTGCTGACCGTGGCGTTGAGTGCGCCGCCGAGCAGGGAGTCGGTGGTGGGATTGGCCAGCGCCTGCTCTTGCTGCTGGGTGTAGAGGCGCTCCTGACTCTGAGTGCGGCCCATGGCCAGCAGGGCCACCACGTCGGCCTCGGGCAGCGGTGGATCGCTGCGGTACGTGACGGCCATTCTCGCAGGAGTTCCGTTCAGGCTGAGGGTGATGTCGTAGTCTTCCACGCGGGCGGTGGCGTTGAGGTCAATGGAAGGTTCGATGCGGACGGGGTTGGTGAAGGAGATTTCGCCGCGCTGCAGATCGTAACGGGTTCCTGCAATGGTCGCGCTGCCTTCTGTGATGGAGACGCGGCCCAGCAGCGAGGGCGAGGCGACAGTCCCGCGCAGGCGCAGGTCCACGTCGCCGGCCAGTTTGGCATAGGCGTTCTGAAAGTTCAATTGCGGCGAGGAGGCCACATGCACATCGAGACGGATGTGATTGGAGGGAGCGTCTGGAGGTGCAATGGCCTGCACCGAGTTAGCTTGCGCGGCCAGAGCGGCAAAATCCAGGTCGGGACTCACCGAGAAGCGAGTGATGAGAACGTTGCCGGAGACCAGGAGATTGTTCTGCGAGCCCTGCAAGTGCAGCGTGGCGTCGGCCAGGGAACTGATGCCGGCCGGATAGCGAATGCGAATGCCCTTGCCGGTAACCGAGAGATCCGCGTAAATGCCGCGCTGGTAAGCCAGATAGCCAGACACGCTCAACAGGCCGCCGCCGCTCATGGCGGTCAGCGACCTGACCTCCAGCCGATTCTGGTTGAACTCGAGCGTGCCGTGCAGCTGGCTGAGGCCATTGGGCAGATCTTCAAGCGAGAGCGAGGCATTCTGAAAGTCGATGCGCCCATGCAGAGCGGGATTCTTCAACGGGCCATGCGCCTCGATCTGAAAGGTTGTGGTTCCGCTGGCGGTCAGGTCGGGATCGAGGGTCTCGGCAAGTTTAAGGTTGATGGAGCCATTGGCGGCTATGTTCAGTTGCCGATCGTTCCTGAGGTCCAGGCTGCCCTGCGCGCGCAGGTCCGTTTCCTCTCCGGTCACGTGCAAGGGATCAAGACTGATGCGGGAATTGGTCAGGGTAGCGTGGGCCCCGCCCTGGCTCTCAAGGCGGACGCCGGCTAGCGTCACCGCCAACTGCTGGAGGCTGGCTTCGCCACGGAGCTGCTCGGGATGCGCGAGAGGTCCGTCGACAGTAACCGTGCCAGCCAATGCGGACTCGCCGCTGATGCTTTCGACATGAGCCATTTTGAGCAAGGCGCCGATGTTCAATTGTGAAAAGTCGAGCTTGGCCTGGGTCGCGTAATCCCCGCTTAGTTCGGTTTGGCCGTGAACGTCGAGTTGGGCGCCTTCAAGTCGGGTGGTTGCGCTGTAGTTGATGGAGCGGTTGGCGGAATGCGCCACCACCTCCAGGTCGCCCAGCGGCTGGCCGCCTAGATACAGAGTGCTCACCGTGGCGCGACCTTCCAGACGCGGGTCGTCAAGCGTTCCCGAGCCGGTCACTCGGAACCCAAGCTTCCCGGTCGCCTCCACTGCCTGGCGGCGCACAGTTTCGATCTTTGCCACATCGATGCCCGCTCCGCGCGCGTCCACCTGGAAGTGATGGGACTTGAGATCGTAGCTTCCGGAGGCCGCGATATTGCCAGCCGCGCCGTTCAATGAGACGGAATTCAGCGTGACCAGCTGGTTGGCGACTGCCCCTTGCGCGCGGAGGCGGGTCACCGTCTCTCCATAGACGCTGCCATCGTTCAGCTCAATCCATCCAGCGCCGCCCAGAGTGCCAACCGGTCCATCCAACTGAAGTTGCGTATCGACTGTGCCCGTAACGGGCAGCTTGTAGCCGGTGAGCGGGAGCAGATCGTCGAGGCCAACTTTGCTGGCGCGGAGGCGCAGGTGCAGGGGCGAGTCACTATCGAATGCGCCCGGCTCTTTTCCTTGGGCCGGCCCTGCGTCGAGTGTCCCATTCAAAGAAATTTCGGACTGCCCCCGGCGCAGCACTCCCTGTGAAATCACAATGCGCTCAGCCGCGTAGCTGCCGGTGAGGTTGACCGTGTCCCAGCGAACAAAGCTGGGTTGCACGGCTTGCGGTCGGGGATTCCTGTCGTTTGACGCTGACCGCGCGGGCACCATCTCAATCGACAGTTGGGTCGCCTTCAGGCTGCCTGCAATGCGGGGGGAAAGTATCGAGCCCGTCCACTGCCCCTGAAGAAAATCAAGCTGCCCGGCCAGCGAAATCGGCAGGGCGGCGGCGCCCGACTTTCCGTAGCGGTCTAGCCCCAGGTCGCGGAGCACGGTGTCAAACTCATTGAGATTTCGCGAATGAAATTCGACGGAAAATGCCGAGGGGGAGGTGAGCGGGTAAGCGCCCAGCTTGCCGTGCGCCACCATCTCACTGGCAGGCGAGTGCAGTTCCAGTCTGCGCAGATCCACGACGCCGTCGCGCTGAGTATAGGTTGCATCGACCAATCCGCTGGCCGGCACTTCCCCCGGCATCGTTTGCCCGGAGGGAACAAGGTTGAACAGCCCGGTCACGGAAACGGTCCGATGGTCCCCGTGGGACCAGGTGGCCGTGGCGGGACCGTTCACGCGCGCATCAAGGCCCAGCCGCTGAAAGGGCTGCGGGCTCACCATATCGAGCAGCGTGTCGAGCGCAACGTCGTTTAGCCGGGCGGTTACTTTCCCATTGAACGGAACGTCCACCGGAGCCTGCCGCATCGGGGTTGAAGGGTTCCGGTCAGCGGGGCCTCGCAGAATGGCGATGGCTGGACCCTGCAGCATCGCGGCTCCGGGGATGGCGGGCAGCCATGGGCTTAGCGCCAGCTCGCCCTCCACTTGTCCGCCCTGGCGCAAATGCGCAACGATCGACGTAACCAGAAAGTGATTGGCGTCGGCATGAACATGGGAATCCAAACGGACGCCGGTAGCGATGACGCCGGTGCCAATGTAGGAGCCGTCGTCGACGTGAACGCTGCCATCGACCCGAAACTCCGTTCCCTGGCCCGCGCCGTCGAGGTTCAGGCGGGCCGTGCCTCGCTGGGAAAAAGGAAAGCCGAAGATCGGGTCGAGCAACTCCAGATCCAGATCGCCTTTGGCGGCTCCCTGCCAGCGAGGACGCGCAAAGTCGTGAAGTGAAGCGGAAATATCCAGGTTATGTTCCGCCGCTCGATGGCCTTTCGCATCGATGGCCTGGGAGGTGATCCGCAACGAGCGCAGATAGGCCGCGTCGCGGGTCAGCTCAAGTGCGGCATGCAGAGAGCCGCGCGCCTGTTTCGTTCTGCCGCGAGAAATGCTGAGATCGGCGGCTCCGGCCTCGATGCGGTAGCTCTCCTGTCCCGCGGTTGAAGTCCTGTCTGCGGATTGCCCGGGATTTCCGCTCACTGCCGGAACGTAGCTGACAAGCAGCGAAACATCGTTGGCTTCGAATTCCGCCAAAGTGAACCGATCCTGGAAGTCGAAGGCGGAGGCGCGATCTTCGTAATCCAGCGCCCCGTGCTCAACGGAAACATGGCCTGCCTGCAAATCGAAGAAGGTGTCGATCGCAGATTTGCCCGGCTTTCTGGCCCTGCGCGGATTGGGCTGGTTGGAGTTGCCGTCGGGGTAGACGATGAAGTGAAGTTCGGGGCGTGAGACATCGAGATCGCGGAGCAGAATGCGCGGGCTCCAGAAGCCCAGCACGCTGCATTTCACCCGCATGCGTTCGATGCTTGCGTAGGGCGCTTCGCCGGGGGCTTCCAGGCCGTGAATCACCAGCCCATCCGCATCCGCTTCGAAATCGAGAAGGTGCCAGTGAAAGGATGCAATCTCGACGCGCCCGCCGGTGGATTGTTCGATCATCGCCACCAGACGCCTGCGGACCAAGTCCGCGAAGCTGGCGGAACTGGCCCAGAAATAAAGCCCGACTGCGGCTGCGGCCAGCAGAATTGCCAAGCCGGCGCCAGAGACAAGAATGAGCCGCCAGCGGCGCGGCCTCAGCGGCCTGGATGGCCTTGGAGAAGAGGGAAGCGTGGATTCCGGCTCGCTCATTCGAGTCCTTCCCCCTTGCCGCCGGTGGGCGCGGTTTGCGGTTCGGTGGCTTCGTAGGCCGGGTCCACCACTTCCACATCCCCCTGCTTGCGCAGATTGTCGAGCCAGTCGTCGAACAAGGCGTTCACATGCTGCTGCAGCAAAATTTCTTCAATGCGCGGAGCCACCTTGTCCAGCGTTGGGATCGGTTCGCCAGCGGCGTACTGCGGCAGCAGCGTGTCATGGTAGTACGTCTCAATCTCCTTTTGCGGGACTTGAATGCCCTGCCGGAAGCGCTGCTCAATGAACGACAAAATCTCAAGCCGGTGTCTCAGGTAGTTCTCCACCCGTTCCTGCTTTAGACCATGCGCTTCTAGAAACGCCTTCCATTCGGCGTCCGTGGCGCAGTTTTGGCGGACGCAGGCGGGGAGTTCCTTGCGAATCTCTGCCAGGCGGGCGTCGACTTCGGTCTGGGATGGAACGGCGGCCTGCTCGTCTTCCTGCCGGATCTGCTGTTGGATCAGGGCGCGGCTGATCAATTGCTCCAGAGCCCGTTTCGACGTGAGAACTTCACCGCCGATGCCCGGGTCAAGAACCGAGAGGCGGAGTTCTTCATCGACATCGCTGGCCAGGATGGCCTGGTTGTTGACCACCGCCGCTACGCTGTCGAGTACCACTGGGGTGGCGGGCTGAGGCGACTGGGTCAGCAGTGGAGTGGAACACGCGAATGTCAGCCACACCGCGAGTGAGCCTGCGACCCAGCCCTTGCGGGCAAGGCTTAGCGCGAGCATGGCCAGGAACCGGAATGGAGGCAACGTGTTCATCAGAAAGTTTGCCCCAGGCTGAAGAACCAGTTGAAGTGGCTCGCCTCGCCCACATGAGGATCAGACGCCGGATTGGAGAGCGAGTAGTTGTAGATCACCGGGTAGATCGGAGTGTTCAGGTTATAGCTGAAGTCGAAACGGATGGGTCCGACCGGAGTATGGTAGCGCAAACCAATTCCCGGAGCGTGGGAGAAGTAACTGAAGCTGCACTCGCCCTCTGGTCCAGTTGAATTCGTGGGTCCCTGAGGTGTGGTTGTGGGTGTGGCGGGAGGGGTCAGGTTCCTGCACGTGCTGCGATCCGGCTGGCGAGTGCGCAGGGCGCTGGCCCACGCATCGGAAGCGTTTGCGAAAACGTTGCCCATGTCGTGGAAGAGCACAAAGCTGACTGTATTGCCAACCCAAGGAAGCATAGGAGGCGGCAAACGCAACTCGGTGCTATTGACCAGCGCGCCCGCTCCGCCGATGGGGTAACCCGTCTCAGGATCGCGGGGCCCCGCGGCATTGATCGAGAACCCTCTGAGCGAGGTGGGGCCGCCGGCGTAGAGCCGCTCCGGAAGAGGAATCAACTCCTCGGCTGGGTTACCGAAGGCTCTCTCCTGACCGTAGCGGGTGTTGCGGGCCAGCACGAACCGGCCTTTATCGAACCCGTAATAACTCGAGTTCGTCACATCGATGCGGTTGAAATCGACCTCGGCGCCGAAGGGAACCTCGGAAAGAAACTCCTGCGCGCTGGTATAGGTGCCCCGGTGCGCATCAAGGGGTGAATCGCGGGTGTCGCGAATCCAGGTAATGCCGGGGCCCGCCACGCGCACTGCCGTGGATAGTTCGACCAGGTCGAAGGGGCCGACCTGAAGGCTGTTTCCAGCCACTTTCACTCGGCGGAAGTTGTATTCGTAGACAAGCGTATTCGCTTTTGAAAGGAATGACCCCGGCGCATCGGAATGCTCGGTCCAGCGCATTCCGGCCACCAGCCTGGAGGCCACGTAAGTGGTTACGTCTTGGCTGTTGGCGTAGCCGCCGGAAAACGTCAGGCCGAAGTTCCGATTATCGTTGAAGTGAGGAATCTGGTAGAGCAAATTGATGTTCTGTTCGAGCAAACCGTAGGTGCCTTGAAGCGAGGCCGACTGTTCCCGCCCGAACAGATTGTTGCGAGTGAGGTCGGCCAGCACGCGCGGGCTGACTCCCGTCTTGCCGTTGGGATTGCACTTGATCCCAGTGACGTTTTCGCCCTGGCAGTTGTTCTGCGGGTTTCCGGTCTGCGCCTCAAAACCGAAGCCATAGGTGAGCGTCCACCGCCGCGCCTCCGATAACTGCAACAGGATCGTCTTGTAGGTCTCGCCGCCATTGGGGTTCTCGACAGCCGTATTGACTTCATTGAAGAGAGCAAGATCGTAAAGGTTGCGCTGCGTATCCGTCAGGGCCGTCTCGTTGAGCGGTTGGCCAGGATGCAGCGTGATCGCTTTGGCCACCGTGTCTGGACGCGTGTAATTGAGTCCGGTCAGTTGCACGTTGCGCACAAAGATCTGCGGCCCTTCGGTGATGTGGAAGACGACATCCACCTTGCTGGCATCAGCTGGCTCGATCTGCTGGGTTACATCCACGCGTACTTTGTCGAAGCCGCGGCTCATGTAGTCGGTCAACAGCGCGTCCCGGTCCCCGGCCAGATTCCGGGGCGAAAGCAATTGACCCGCTACGGTGTTCAGCATGGGGGTGAGCTTGCCGGCATCCACATGCTCCGTTCCTTCCAGCCGTACCGAACCCACCCGCTGTTGCGCTCCCTCTTCAATCCGGTAAACCACTGCGAGCGGGGCCGTGTTGGCGCCCTCTCTGCTGGCCGGTGTGCCGGCCACCGGAGCACTGGCATCGGTCTCGCTGGTTTCGGGGGTGCTCGTTTCCACCGTGATTCTGGCCTTGGGGAACCCGTTGTTCTGATACACGGCCTGCAAGGCGCTGATGTCCGCGGAAACCAGCGCCTGGCTGTAGGCGCCGTGCCGGTCCAGCGCATCGGCGGCGTGCACGCTCAGCATTTCCTCCAGCGTCGCGGAATCGAAGTAGTGATTTCCCGTCACCGATACTCGTTCCACCCGCCGCTGCCGCCCCAGGAGCACCTTGTAGACAATGACCACCTGCTGGGCGGTCGAAGATTGCTGCTCGTGATTCACCTTCACGTCGAAGTATCCCAGGCGCTGATAGTAGTCCCTCAACCGGCGATTGCCTTCGTTCAGCAGGTCGTCGTCCACCGTGCCTTCCTCAAAGATCGGAATCACGTGTTTGATGCGCTCCGGACCCATGGTCGCGCCCTCTACTTCCACTTTTACCCTGGGGCCCTGAACCGCGGAAAAGCGGAAATCGGTTCTTTTGGTGTCAGGGGAATACTGTGCTGACTCCAGCTGAACCCCCGCCTCCAGGCGATCTTCCCGCTGGTACCGCTTCAACACTCCTGCCAATGCGCGGTTGACGGTGTCGTGATCCACGAGAGCACCAATCTTGAGGTGGGCGCGGCGGCGAAATTCCTCCGCGCTCATTCCTGAATCCCCTGTGACTGTGACGGAGCCTACCCGCGCATGAGGGCCGGAAGCCACGCGAAACGCGACATCCATAAGCTGATTCTCAGGGTGCGGGGTCAGTGTTTGAGTAATCGACGGTTGGTTGAAGCCGTTTTGGGCCATCACGTCGCGCATCCGTTCGAGCGCCAGGTTCGCCTTGGCCTGGGTAAAACGCGTGCCGGCCCCGAGTTGGCCTGCGCGCTGAACCTGCGCGTTTACGGTGGCTCCCTTGGCCCCGTCCACATTGACAATTCCGATAAACATGCGTGGGGTGCCCCGAAAGACCAGGGCCACGCCGTCCCGGTCGCGCAATCCCTCCACCTCGATCGTTTCAAAGAGGCCGATCGCAAAAAGCTGACGCAAGCTCTTTCTCAAGGCTTCCCGGTTGAGCGCCGTTCCCTCTGCCTGAGCAAGGTCGCCGCGCAGCGGGCCAAGCCGGTCGGCCGCCACCCCATCGAACGAGATCGACCGAACCGGAAGACCTTCCCATTGCGCGAGCCGATCCGCTTCGGCGTCGAGGGCCGCAGGCCGGACGTGTGCGGGGTTCAATGGGGCTGCGAGACTGGCCGCCGAACTGCCTAAAAGGCCGCGACCGTCCGAGCGCTGGCTCCAGCCGTTGATTTCGCCGCTTGCCCCGCAGATAAGAGCACATGCCAGCAATACGCCGAGCCCGCACCGATCGCCCCAAAACCGAATCGGGCTTATCCTCAAAATCATTTCTCTCCAAGAATGCAGGATACCCATCACTTCGCGCGAAATCCTGCATCTAAACAAGCGATGCCGGGCGTAGCTGAACGACTGTCCTTTTAGGACTGCCCTCTGAACCGCTGTACCCTATCCTAATGAGGAATGATACCCGGTGCAGTACCCACCCGGCAGCGATTCATCAAACCTAAGGAAGCGCATGTCCCATTCAAGGTATCCGACTGAGCCGCCCGATCCTGCGCCCTGCCCGCCTGCCGATAAATCGACTGCGCAAGTTCCTGTCGCGCGCACCGCGCCGTTTACGCTCGCAGCTATACCCAATCCCGCCGAGGCCGATGCACTGGCCCGTGCCCAGCAAGGCGATCACCAGGCCTTTTCCCACCTCTATTCCTTGCACAAGAGACGCATCTATTCGCTATGCCTGCGCATGGTCGGCAATATTGCGGAAGCGGAAGACCTGACGCAGGAAGCCTTTCTCCAGTTGCACCGCAAGATCGGCACATTTCGCGGGGATTCGGCGTTCTCGACATGGCTCCACAGGCTGGCGATCAATGTGGTTCTCATGCATCTACGCAAGAAGGGCCTGACCCTGATTTCATTGGATGAAGCCATGGAGCCCACTCCGGATGAAGGCCCTGGAAGAAGCTTCGGCACGCCGGATGCCACGCTGACCGGCGCCATCGACCGGTTGGCCCTGGAGCGCGCTGTCGAAAGTCTTCCCGCGGGTTATCGCCTTATTTTTGTGCTTCACGATATAGAGGGTTATGAGCATAATGAAATTGCTGCGATGCTCGACTGCTCGATCGGCAACAGCAAATCTCAATTGCACAAGGCGCGGCTCAAGCTCCGCGACTCCCTGCGCACCTCTTCCCGGCAGGAGGCTCGGCGATGACGGAAAACCACCACCACGACCCTGAGACATGCGCCGCGTTCCAGGCCCAGTTGCCGGAGCTGATTGGCTCCGGCCAGGCCATCGGAGATCATCCCCATATTCAGAGCTGCGCGCTCTGCAGAGCTCTGCTGGCCGACCTGGAAACCATCGCCGAGGCCGCGCGCCAACTGTTTCCGGTGGTGGAACCTCCGGACGCTTTGTGGGCCCAGATTGAATCGGCGATCCAGGAAGAAGAAGGCCACGCGGCCAAAGACTGAACAGGCCGCAAGCGCAAACCTTCCCCCATTCCGGGATAACTTTCTCAGCGTCCCCGGCTTCGGTCGATACACCCTTTGAGCAACCTTGCATCCAAATGGGTAATGGGCCGACGGTCCATTGCAAATAGCGTGGTTCTCGAGCCGATCCGCAGTGACGGTCAGAACCGTAGAATCGGAACCCCGCCCTCTCCTTTGCCGTACACAGGGGGCATGCGTGTCTTGAGCAAGAGAGCGGAATCTGGCGGAAGACGAGATTCCTGAAACTTTTCAAGTCCTGCGCTGTCTAAAGAAGAAAAGTTGATACGAGGACACTCAATGCCTATCCAGTCCGCCGTTCCCCCGACACCGGAAAGTTCCTCCGGAAACGATTCCCCCGCAGTCCGCAGAATCCCTGTCTTGCCCGTCCGGGACACTGTTTTGTTTCCCCACGCCGTGCTCCCCTTGACGGTGGGCCGAGAGGGCTCGATCCAATTGATTGAGTCACTTGGCGAGGAGCGGACGATTGTCGTGACGGCGCAGGTGGACCCCCGCCTGGATGCGCCCAAACCTGGCGATCTGCACACGGTGGGCACTCTGGCTACGGTGCACAAAGTGGTGCGCATGCCCAACCAAAGCCGATTTGTCTTCACTGAGGGGGTGGAGCGGGTGCGGCTGCTGCGTTACAGCCAGACCGAGCCGTTCATGGTGGCGGAGGTGGAGACGCTTGCCGACACCGAACCGGGAACCACCTCGGGTGTCGAGGCGCTGGTGCGCAACGTGATCGGTCAATTCCAGCAGATTGTCGCCGAATCCCCCACGCTCTCTGACGAGCTGCGGACGATTGCCGCGAACATCGAGGAGCCGAGCCGGCTGGTGGACTTTGTGGCCTCCTCGCTGCCCTTCCTGACCACCGATGACAAGCAGCAACTGCTGGAAACGGCCAGCATCGTCGATCGGCTGGAGTTTTTGAACAAACACCTGGCCAAGGAGATCGAGGTGCAGCAGTTGCGCACCAAGATCCAGACCGAGGTGCAGGACCAGGTGCAACAGTCGCAGCGCGACTACTATCTGCGCGAGCAACTTAAGGCCATCCAGAAGGAGCTGGGCGATGTAGACGATGGGCAACGCGAAATCGAGGAAATGCGCGAGAAGATCGAGGCCGCCGGCATGCCGGAAGATGTCAAGAAGGAGGCCTTGAAGGAGCTTTCGCGGCTTTCCCGGATGTCTCCCATGGCCGCCGACTACTCGCTCACCCGCAACTACATCGAGTGGTTGTCCCTTTTGCCGTGGGCCAGGAGTTCAGGCTCCAAGATTGACATCGCCAAGGCCAAGGAGATTTTGGACGAGGACCACTACGAGCTGAAGAAGGTGAAGGACCGCATTCTCGACTACCTGAGCGTGCTGGAGCTCAAGCCGGACATGAAGGGGCCGATTCTGTGTTTTGTGGGGCCTCCGGGCGTAGGCAAGACCAGCCTGGGCCGGTCCATCGCGCGAGCCCTGGGACGCAAGTTTCAACGCGTTTCGCTGGGGGGCATGCATGACGAGGCCGAGATTCGCGGTCATCGCCGTACCTACATCGGCGCACTTCCGGGCCAGATCATCCAGAGCATCCGCCGCGCCGATGCCAACGACCCGGTGATCATGCTGGACGAGATCGACAAGCTGGGGCGTGACTTCCGCGGCGATCCGGCCTCGGCGCTGCTGGAAACGCTGGATCCGGAGCAGAACTCCGCCTTCCGCGACAACTACCTGGACGTGCCCTTCGATTTATCGAAGACCCTTTTCATTTGCACGGCCAACATGCTTGACCCGGTTCCGCCGCCGTTGCTGGACAGGATGGAATTGATCTTCCTGCAGGGCTACAGCGAAGAGGAGAAGGTGCACATTGCCTTCCGGTACCTGGTTCCACGGCAGATCAAGGAGAACGGGATTACGCCGGAGCAGATCGAGTTTCCCGAGGCTGCGTTGCGGCACATTGTGCGTCACTACACCCGCGAGGCCGGGGTGAGGAAGCTGGAACAGGTGCTGGGAACGGTATGCCGCAAACAAGCGCGGCGCGTGGTCGAGGGCCGGGCCGAAAAGCTGATTGTGACTCGCGAAGTGCTCAAGGAATTCCTGGGCGGTATCCAGGTGCGCGTGGAAACTGAGGTTGCGGAGCGCGTGAAGCGGCCCGGCGTGGCCGTGGGGCTGGCCTGGACTCCGGCGGGCGGCGACATTCTCTTCATCGAGGCCAATCGCATGAAGGGCAAGGGCGGCTTTACCATGACCGGGCAGATTGGCGAGGTGATGCAGGAGTCGATGCAGGCGGCGTTGACCTGGGTACGGTCCAACGCCGAGGCCCTGGGCCTGGCGGAGGACTTCACCAAGGAGATCGACCTGCACATTCACGTACCGGCCGGAGCCATTCCCAAGGACGGTCCGTCGGCCGGCGTGACCATGGCCACGGTGCTTGCCTCGCTGCTGACCAATTCGCCCGTGCGTCCGCTGACGGCGATGACCGGCGAGATCACGCTCAGCGGCAACGTGCTCCCGGTTGGGGGCATCAAGGAGAAGCTGCTGGCCGCGCGCCGGGCCGGAGTGACCACCATCATCCTGCCCGCGGAAAACCGCCAGGACGTGGAAGAGGACCTGACGCCGGAGCTGATGGAGGGCGTCCAGATCCACTATGCCAGTCGCATTGAAGACGTGCTGCGCGTGGCGCTGCCGCTTTTGAACGCACGAAAGGACGCACAGCAGGAAGCGCGACAGGACGCTCGGCAGGAACCGCGACAGAACGCACAACCGGCCGCGCCCGAGCTAGTGGTCAGCACGGCGGCGTAAGCGCGGCGACTATTCAAGCGAGAAGGCCGGCGAACCTGCCGGCCCCTTCGCCGTTATGGGCCCAAAATCGTGTGATCTCCGGCTCCTCAGTCGCCTGATTGCTGCCTACCGCGTCTAACCGGCAGGCGGTATCCTTACTTCAACATGCAAGTCAAAGTTATTTCGTTCGGGGTGCTTAAGGCGTGGCTGGGTGTCTCCCCTTCGACCATCGAGTTGGCGCAAGGCGCCACGGTCGCCGAGTTGCTTGCGCAGCTTAGCGCGCGCCAGGCTGCCCCGCTTCTGCGCGGTATTGCGGTCAGCGTAAACGCCGAATTCGCTTCAGCGTCCCAGGTGCTGCGCGACAACGATGAAGTGGGCCTGCTTCCGCCTGTATCCGGCGGGGCTGCGCCTGCGCCAAAGCCCCCGAGCGAAACGGATGCGGATGCGATTATTGAGCTCACGCGCGAACCGATCGACGCGGAGAATCTCATCGCTGCCGCCAAGCGCGGGGAAGACGGCGCCGTGGTGGTCTTTGACGGCATCGTGCGCAACCATTCGCGCGGGCGCAAGACGCTCCACCTCGACTACGAGGCGTATGAGCAGATGGCGCAGAAGCAGATGGTCGATCTGGCGGGGCAAGCCCGCAGCCGCTTCGATGTCCGGCATGTGACGCTGGTCCACCGGCTGGGCCGGCTTGAGGTGGGCGAAACCAGCGTGTTGATCGTGGTAGCCTCGGCGCATCGCGCGCAGGCTTTCGAGGCTTGCCGCTGGCTCATCGACACGCTCAAGAAGACCGTGCCCATCTGGAAGAAAGAGACCTTTGTGGATGGCGCCGTATGGGCGGCCGGCGAGCCGTTTCCCGCCGGGATGGCCATCGAATCGGAGACCGCTCATGACGCGTAAGATTTGCGGAATCCCGGTTTTGAAAGGGCATGGCTTCAGCCGTGCCGCAGAATCGCAACAAAAAACTGCGGCTTTAGCCGCTGAGGGCATGCACGCTGAGGGCTTGCAAAATGAGGAAAATATCTTCCCTCGGGGGCTAAAAAGCAGATCCTTGATGCACGGGCGCAAGGCCGACCCGTTTTTTTCTCCAGCCGGTGTTGGGGCGTTGCTCCTTCTGGCGTCTGTGTTTCTGGCCGCGCAAGAGATCACCCTGCACATGAATGTAAAGCTGGTCAGCGTGTTTGTGAATGTGACCGACCGGAACGGAGCCATTGTGGGCGCGCTTACGCGCGAGGACTTTGCCCTGACCGAGGACGGCCGCCCGCAGCAGATTGCGGTCTTCGAGCGCCAGTCGGAACTGCCGCTGAACCTGATGCTGGCCATCGACACCAGCGGCAGCGTACACAAGGACATGGCCGAAGAGGCGGACGCGGCTAAGCGGTTTGCCCATGCGATTCTGCGCGCCCAGGACCAGATGGCACTCCTGCAATTTGAAACGGAGGTCAGCGTGCTGACGCCTTTCACCAACCGGGTGAGCCAGATCGATCGAGGCCTGGGCCAGTTGCGCGGTGGTGACGCCACGGCGCTCTACGACGCCATTTCCCTGGGATCGGATCGGCTGGGCCCGAAAGAGGGGCGCAAAGTGCTGGTGCTGGTCTCCGATGGCGGCGACACCGCCAAGAGCACTACCTATGCCCAGGCTCTGGAGCATGCGCTGCGCAACGAGGTCATGATCTACAGCATCATCGACGTTCCCATTGAGGCCAGCGCTGGGCGCGACCTGGGCGGCGAACATGCGCTCATCACCCTCGCCGAACAAACCGGCGGCAAGAGCTTTTATGTGAGTGAAGGCGGGCTGGACAAAGCATTTGCGCGCGTGAGCGATGACCTGAGGACGCAGTATTTGATCGGCTACTACCCGCACAACCAGGAACCGGGAAGAACCTTTCACCGCATCGAGGTCACCGTCCCCCGTGCTGCAGCGCAGGATTTCAACATCCGCCACAAAACGGGCTATTACGGCGATGCGCCGGCGTCGAAGAACTGATTTTCGGCGTCTTCCTGTTGAACCTCTTCATGATCGGCCAGGGTGGGGTTCGTCGTTCCTCGGCGCGTTACTTCCGGATTGCCGGTGATTCAGGTGTAATGTGCAAACGGACGGCAGAGCATCGGTCTCCCCATTTGGTCTGACCCCTTATGACCCATCTGTGTCATTGACGGTTCCGCAGTCCAGTGTCAGGATTCGCGTATGCGAGTCAATCTCATCACTCAACTGTCCAACCGCTCCGAATTAGGCGCAGGAACGATTCCGATCTCGCTGACAATTCGCCCAGCATGCGGCTTGCCCGGCGACTACGAATACCCTACCGATAGCATGGCGCTACTGCATTTGCTTCGGCAAGAAACGGATCTGCATGCAGACGTACTTCAACGGTTTGAAAAGAACCTGCGCGCCTCACTCGGTGCGCGTCTGATCGGCGTGGAACTGAGTGACAGCGTCCTCACGGACATTGGCTACTTCATCGACTAGGTGCGACCCTGCTTGTACCTTGCGGTCGGTCACGGGCTTGGGTTCTGCTGAACCGTCGCCCCTGGAAGAGTTCTGTCCGGATTGCCGGTGATCCAGGAGTAATGGGAATGAGACTGAGAGCACGCATCCCGTCTCTTCTATGGTGAGAGCAGGCTCCGTAAACCCATCGGAAGCCCCGTTCCTGGCCGGGTGCTCCAGGTCCCACGTTTGAAACCTGAGATTTCCTCACTTCCGCGCGGGTCGCTCAACTCAAACCCACCAGCCAATCCACCTACTTTTTCACCACTTCAACCCGCCGGTTCTGCGAGCGCCCAAGTTCGGTGTCGTTGCTGCTCACGGGATGGCTCGCACCAAATCCCTGGGTTGTCAGTCTGCTCGTATCCACGCCTGCGGCCACCAGGTACGCTTTCACTGAAAGTGCGCGCTTCTCCGAGAGGGGTTGGTTATGCGCGTCTCCGCCCACATTGTCCGTGTATCCTTCGATCCCGAAGCTCCACGTCGGCTGGGTGCGAGCCGCGGCTATCAGAGCTTCCAGAGTTGGCTTGGATTCGGCTTTCAGGTGGTCGGAGTCGGTGTCGAACAGAATCCCGTAAAGCCGCGCACGTCCTTCACTTTTCAACTGCTGCACAACCTCATTCGCACCGCCCGGCTTCCAGTGCGGGCACGAGCCAACATCCTTCGCAACCCGCTTGCCGCGCCAACTCCCTGAGGGTCCGCCTTTGTCACCGTCATGCCACCAGTACCCGGTAAACGACTGCCCATCGTCGGCGAAGATCAGCATTGCCGGCCCGCCATGTCGAGGCCCTGTAACTTCGCCCTCGGTCCAGGTGAACCGCAGCACCCTGCCTTCAAATCCGCCGTTCTCGATCAGACCGTTGTTATGCTCATAACAACCGTTCACAGCCGAGCCGGTTTGCTGCATGCGGAAGTTTCCATACGAGGAAGAGAAGGTACCGGTATTATCAGGCAGCGGCCGTTTCCCAAGGGGCTTGCCATAGGCGTAGACATCCATGACCTCTATGTACTTTGCATCGCCCCAGTTGTTGAGAACAGTCAGCCGCAGATACCGCCCGGTCGCCTGCGCCTTCAGCATGAACTTCTGGTGGTCCCTGGCCTGTGCCAGAGACGGCGTGGCGACCACGGTGAACCCTCCGTCCTCGCTATCGGAGATCTCGACCTTCACATCTTTGGCCCCGCGCCCTGGGTTCTCCACCTGGGCGGTGTCGAAGGCCAGGCCGGTGATCGTGCTCTTTTCCGCCATCTCGAAAACGAAGACCTTGGGCGTCAGGTCACCTGATTTGGTGGCCCAGCCTGTGTTGGGCAGCTCATCCAGCAGCGATTCCGGCGACCAGTTGCCGCTATCGGAGTAGGAGGGCGGTGCTTCGACCACCAGCGCGCCCGCGCCCCATGAAAGCAGGTTCGACTCGGCCGGACCGCCGTCGGACTGGGCGGAAAGCTTGGTCAACAGCAGAGGGATCGCGCACAGCAACCCAATCCAGGTGGAATTCCTGGCTATTCTCATCGAATCCTCGCGAACCACCGAGTCTATTGCACAGGATCGCTCCGGTCAAGACGCATTTTGTGCTATAAGCCCTGCACGAATAAGCCGCGATTCCCAACTCCGCACGCGACGCAAGTCTTACGTCGTCGGCCCCTCGGCGGCCATTTATAAGACGGCTCCTTACTTACGGGACTTGATGGTTCTGCTGTGCGAATTCCAGAGTTCCGGTCGGATTGTCGGCAATCCGGAAGTAATCCAGCAACTGATTCTTCCAAATGCGGCCTTCGCCACCCGCGCTGCATCTAAAATGGCATCATGACCTCACCCTTGTCAGCACGCCATCGCTCCAAAGCGCCTCCACCGGGCGAAACTGGCCAGGAGGCCCTGTATCTGCGCTCTCTGAGCAATCGCCAGGTGGCCGTCGTCATCAAGCTGCGCGATGGGGAGACGGTGCGCGGCTGGATTGAGTACTTTGACGACTCCATGGTCAGGCTGACCCGCGAAGGGCACCCTAATCTTTTCATTTACAAACATCAAATCCGCAGCATCACAGAAGCGGGCCGTGCGCGCGGGGCGCGACGCGAGAGCGCGAAAGAAGAAGCGGCCAGCAACGGGTCCGATGTATGAGCGGGCCGGCGGAGGGCGGACCGGAACTCGTCTGGGTTCCAAAGGCCTCGGCGATTGCGCTGGAGGCAGGTGCGCGGCTGCGCGAATTTCTGGCCCAGGGCGTAGTAACCGAGTATAAGGGCGATGTGGACCTGGTCACGGTGGCCGATCGCACCGTCGAAAAACTGATCCGCGGCCGCCTCGCAGAGGCTTTTCCGGAGCACGGCATTTACGGCGAAGAGGGCACGCGGGAAAGGCTGGAGGGTGAATTTCGCTGGTATGTGGACCCGCTGGACGGGACCACAAACTTTGCTCACGGCTTCCCGCAGTTTTGCGTCTCGCTCGGCTTGGAACAGCGGACTGGCCAGGAGAAGCGAACTGGACGCGAGAAGCCGACTGGGGTAACTGGGGCGATTGGGCCGAACCAGGACGGAACGCTGGTGGCTGCAGTCATCTACGATCCCATGCGCGACGAGTTGTTTACCGCCGAGCGGGGCAGCGGCGCCCGGCTGAATGGACAGCCGATGCACGTTTCGCGCACCCCGGAACTGGGCGAGGCGCTGGTCGCCACCGGTTTCCCAAGCCGCAAGCGTCACGACAACCCGAACATCCACTTTTACCAGGAGTTCACTCTGCGTTCGCACGGGGTGCGGCGTGCCGGCTCAGCCGCTCTGGACCTGGTTTATGTGGCCGCGGGCCGCCTGGACGCGTTCTGGGAGTTCAACTTGAATCCCTGGGACACTGCGGCCGGGATTCTGCTAATTGAAGAAGCGGGCGGACGAGTGACCGACTTCTCCGGTGGGCATTTCCGCCTGGATAGCCGGGAGATCCTGGCCTCAAACGGACGGATTCACGCTGAACTTGTAGGGCTGTTCAAGGACATGTTTGCCGGGCGCAATCTTTCGCCGATTCCGACTCCACAGGAGTTTGCCCAGCGGCGGACGGCGCGAGCAGAGGTTGCGGAATAAGCGTTTTCCGGCGTCTTGGCTCTCTGGGACGGTCTTGTTTGTCCGGATTTGTGGGCTGGTTCGCCTAAGGAAAGGGTCGAATCTCAAGAGGCGATTCTTCTGCCTCCCGCATGCTAAAACGCATTGACGCAAGGAGAAGGCAGCCTGCGGGGTCCTGTGCTACTATCAGCGTCGAGAGCAAGTTTCCGCGGAGAAATCAGAGATGGCATACATCATTGCAGAACCCTGTATCGGCACCAAGGACAGCGCCTGTGTGGACGCCTGTCCCGTCGATTGCATCCACCCCAAGAAAGACGAAGACGGCTTCGCCGAAAGCGAGCAGTTGTTCATCGACCCGGTCGAATGCATCGACTGCGGCGCATGTGTCCCGGCCTGCCCGGTTTCAGCCATCTTTGCTCAAGACGATCTGCCGGAGAAATGGGCCCACTTTACCGAAAAGAACGCAGCACACTTCGGCCGCTAGGCTGATTCGTATGCATCGGCACGGGCGCATCTTTCTCAGTGGAACGGTGCGCGTTTGTGCATTGCAATTGATCGCTCTCAAACACCCTCTCCTCCATGGCACACAGTGGCGCCATTCGCGAGTCACCGGAGTACGATGTGAGAGTCATTCATCACTGAAATACGCTTGCCAAAAGAGACTTATCCAGCTTTTAACATCCAGTAACTTTGATCTTCAGCAGTTACCTGCCCCTGACACTCAAGAGCCACTGCTTAAGCGGGCAACCGGAGCCTTCCAAACTCCGATCACCCATCGCCTAAGCCTTGACCTTACCGGTTAGAACTGCCGGATCCGGACTGCTGCCCGGAATGCGATGACTGACCGCCCTTGTTCGGCTGGTTGTTTGGCTGGTTCTGCTCGCGGTCGCCCGACTGGCCGGTGTTTCCTTGATTCTGCTGTGAAGGTTGGCCGCCCTTGACCTGCGCTTCGCGGTTGGGCTGGTTTTGAGTGCGTTGATCCATAGAATTCTGTGCCATTTGTGATAACTCCTCTTGGAAATTATCGTCCATCTTGCTGTATTAAGTTTGATAGCTAAACTCGCCGCGATGTTGCCCTGCGAAGCGAGAAGATGGGCTGAGATCTTGACTCTTCTGTTTCATCCAATCAAGTGGAGTTCTGCGAAAACGCTTGACAATCCTTGCGACTCGGTCTACGCGCCAACTCCACGGACTTGTGGCGTTATGCGGACAATTACAGGGGCAATAAGTATTGAAGATCTCTGCATCTTGCTCTAACCCTCGTCCGATCAGCCGCAGGAGTGCGAAGATAGTAGACGAATGAGCGTGCTTACCTCAGAAGCGGTCGTTTTGCGCAGCTGGCCGGTCAATGAGGCTGACCTGATCGTGAGCTTTTTCACGCGCGATTACGGCCGCGTGAAGGGCGTCGCCAAGTCGGCGCTCAAGAGCCGCAAACGGTTTGGGGGAGCGCTGGAGCCGATGACTGTTGCCCGTGCCTGGTTTGCCGAGCGACCCCGTCAGGAGTTGGTTCGACTGGATCAGTTGGAGATCCTGCGCTCTCCACTCTCGGCTCCGATCGACCACGCGCGCATGGCGGTGCTGAGTTTTTATGCCGAGGTGCTGGACGAGGCGCTGCCCGAACGCGATCCCCAGGAGACGGTCTTCCGACTGCTGTTGGCGGTGCTTGAGCAGACCACGGTCGTCCAGTCGGATATTGTCCAGCCATGGATGCCTCTGACCTATTTTTCTTTGTGGATGACGCGCCTGATGGGCCTGCTGCCGGACATTAGCCACTGCACGGCTTGCGGAGAGGCGTTGCAGGCCGATGAGACCAGCTTTAATATCCTCGGCGACGGACTGTTCTGCGCCTTGCATCGAAATGGAAATTCGAGCAGCCTTTCGGCGGACTCATGGCAACTGGCGCAGCGTATGCTTCGAGCGCCGGCTTCAGCGTTTGCCACCGAGCCGTGGCCGCGGCGGCGCGGGCAAGACCTTCGGCGATTCACTTTGCAAGCCCTGGAACGGCATCTGGAGCGCAAGCTGCGTTCGGCCGAGGCGCTGGCACGGATGGCAGGCTGATAAAATCGATTGAGTTCCGTCGAGAGAGAATTTCACGTGCCCTCATCTACCATTTCATCTTCCGCGGCTATGCCTGCCCGGAAACCCGATGCGCTGACGTTTCAGGAGCTATTGTTCCGCCTCCAGGCCTTTTGGGCGGCTCGCGGGTGCGTGCTGCAGCAGCCCTACGACGTTGAATTGGGCGCGGGCACCATGGCGCCGGAGACGTTTCTGCGCGTGCTGGGACCCAGACCTTACAAGGTTGGTTATGCGCAGCCGTCGCGACGGCCCGCGGATGGCCGCTATGGCGAGAACCCCAACCGGCTCTTCAAGCACACTCAGTATCAACTGATCCTGAAGCCTCCTCCGGTGAACGTGCAGGAGCGATATCTTGAGTCGCTGGAAGCGATCGGTATCGACCTGCGCCAGCACGATCTCAAGTTTGAAGAGGATAACTGGGAGTGGCCAGCGGGCGGCGCGTGGGGCGTGGGCTGGCAGGTGATGCTCGACGGCCTGGAAATTACCCAGTTCACTTACTTCCAGCAATGCGGCGGTCTCGACCTGGATCCCATTAGCGCCGAGCTGACTTATGGGCTTGAGCGCATCGCCGCCTTCCTGCAGGATGTGGACTCGATCTATGACATCGTGTGGGCGCGCGATGCTGAAACCGGTGCGGCGATAACATATGGCGATGTAAGGCTGGATGAGGAGTTGCAGTTCTCGGTGTATAACTTCGAGTTTGCCGATGTGAGCAAGCTTTGGGAGCACTTCAATCTTTATGAGGCCGAGGGAAAGGCTTTGCTCGATCAAGCCAGCGCGCTGTTTAGCAAGGAAGACGCGGATGCGGCGGTGAAGAGGCGCTTCCCGCTGCTGGCCACTTACGAGTTGGCGCTCAAATGCTCGAACCTCTTCAATCTTCTGGATGCGCGCGGGGCGATCAGCGTGACCGAGCGGGTGGGCGTGATTGGCCGCATCCGCGCGCTGGCTGTGGGTGTCGCTAAAGCGTATGCGGTGCAGCAGAGTTTCTAGCAAGTTATCGATGCAGCGAGTTATCAACTCTGCGGAAAGTTATTGAAGGTAATGGCGGATTTCTTACTGGAAATTGGGCTGGAAGAGATTCCAGCCCGCATGATTGCCGGGGCTGAGGCCGAGTTAGGCAAGCGCGTGCACAATCTGCTCACGCGCGAGCGTTTGCTCGGGCCTGGGGGCAAATTGACCACTTACTCCACGCCAAGACGGCTCGCTGTGCTAGTGGAAGACGTGCTGGCCGAGCAGGCGGATACTGAAGAACAATTGACCGGTCCTTCCTGGAAGGTTGCCTTCAAGGACGGTGCGCCGACGGCCGCGGCCGAAGCATTTGCCAAGAAGGCTGGCGTGGCCGTGCAGTTACTCGAAAAGATCACGAATGCCAAAGGCGAGTATGTGGGCGCAAGTGTAAAACGGCTGGGACGGCCCGCTGCAGAGTTACTTACAGCCGAATTGCCGAAGGAAGTGCTGGGCCTCTATTGGGCCAAAAACATGTATTGGCGGGCGGGTAAGCCGGAGCGCTTCGTCAGGCCGGTGCGCTGGGTGGTGGCGCTGCTAGACGAGGCGATTGTGCCCGTGGAGATTGCGGGGATTGCGGCCGGCAATGCGAGCCGCGGCCATCGCGTGCTGCACGGGGAAGCCCCAGTGGTGCTGGCCAAGGCTACTGACTATCCTGAGGCGTTGCGCAAGGCCTTGGTGATTGTCGATGTTGCCGCACGCAGGCATACCATCCGCAAGGCGCTGGATGCGGAAACGCGTACAGTGGCGGGCGCGCGCTGGCGAGAAGATGCCGCGCTGATTGAGACCGTGGTTCACCTGACTGAGTGGCCTTCAGTGGTGCTGGGCGATTTTGAGTCCGAGCACCTGACGCTGCCGGAAGAGGTGCTGGTGACCGTGATGCGCGACCACCAGAAGTATTTCGCGGTAGAGGGTGCGGACGGCAAGCTGGCCCCGCACTTTCTCGCGGTGCTGAATACCAAAGTGGACGATGAGGGCCGCGCGATCATTCGCCACGGCAATGCGCGGGTTCTGGGCGCGCGGTTCAAGGATGCGCAGTTCTTCTGGGACTTCGATCAGAAAATCAAACTCGTCGACCGAGTGGAGAGCCTTAATAACGTTACCTTCCAGAAGGAGTTAGGTAGTTATCATCTAAAGACGAGCTGGAATGACGGAGTTGCCTTCAAACTGCACGAGACGTTGAAGGGCAAAGGTTTTGTGGATTATAGTTACGCAGTTTTGCAGCAGGCAGTAGGCCTCGCAAAGACCGATCTAACAACGGAACTCGTGAAGGAGTTCACGGAATTGCAAGGAAATGTCGGCGGTCTCTACATCCAAGCGCAGGGATTGCCCGGCGACTTTAAGAAGGAGACGGTAGAAAAGGTTGGTGAGGCGATTTACTGGCAATACAGACCAGCTTCAACCGACGATGCGATCCCGCCGACGGTCGAAGGCCAGTTGCTCGGTGTCGCGGATCGCATTCAGACCATCATTGCTATGTTCAGCATCGGAAGCGCTCCGACAGGCTCGAAGGATCCCTTCGCGCTGCGGCGAGCGGCCAACGCAATCGTCAAAATTCTTGCCGAGTCCGACCTGCCGCTGACGTTGAATGAAATAGTGGAAGCCAGCAGTGCAAAGGACGATTGGACGAGCTACAAAAACCAGGTCGCCGAGTTCCTTCGTGAGCGGCTTCATTTCTATCTGAAGGATGTGCGAGGCTTTGCGTATGACGTCGTGAATGCAGTGCTGGCCGCGGGAACCGACGACGTGCGTGATGCGATTGCAAGGGCTGAGGCATTGACAGCGGTGCGCGGATCGGAGGATTTCGCAGCGATTTCGGCGGCTTTCAAGCGTATCAAGAACATCCTCCGTCAGGCGGAAGAGAAGCAGTTCGCGATTGGCTCTCCGAAGGACGTACCACTTTCGACCGAGGCACAACAACTTTCCGATGCTGCCGCTGCGCTGGCGCCGGAGGTTGCGCGACTGCGCCAGCAGCGGGCCTATGGCGAGGCTCTGGCTTTGATTGCCACGCTGCGTCCGGCTGTGGATGCGTTCTTCGATAAGGCGATGGTGCTTGACCCCGATCCGGCGGCGCGCGGGGCGCACTTGGGTTTGATCGACGAGGTGCTGCGCGGATTTTCCGGCATCGCCGACTTCAGCGAGATTGTGACGAACTGAGTTTCCCTCTCGGCTGGTTGAGTGTTGTGGTTTCCCACCCTTTCGCCTGAAAGATGGCGAAAGGATGGGGCACCCGGCTTACGGGTTGACTTGGCTGAACCGAGCCCTTTGTTTCCTGGTTTTCCGACCCACTACCCCCCGCGTCGTTGGCTCTGCTTGCGCGTCTACAATCAATAGGTATGTCCGACACGCTTTATCTGAGCATGTGGTACCCGAATCTGCGCATTGCTTCGCTTCCCGACAAGCTGACCGCGGTGCTGAGCGAGTTTGCCGGGCATGGCGGCGAGGCGCGGGTCTATGCGGCGACGGTCTGGCCGATCAGTTGGACCGAGTCGCCGGTGTTTCAGCGAGTCTATGGCAAGGGCGAGCGAGGCGCCGAGCCCCGGTTTGCAGTGGCAGAGGCGCTGGAGTTGCTGCATGACGACTACGCCTACGAATTCCAGATCGGCTGGAGTTTGTGGGAGCGGGAAGCGGGGATTGGCTTGATCACGGGCCCCGGAAACGCGGGTCCCCTTCGGCAAGCTCAGGGCAGGCTTTCGACTCCCCCTTCGCTTCGCTCAGGTTCCTCTCAGGATGACAACTCGTTGGGTCGTTGGGTGCGGGAGCCGCGTCTGGTGCGGGTCACGGGTTATGGGCCACTCTTCGATGAGGGTTCTTTCGAGGCCGATGGGCACATCCGTTTGGATTTCGGCTTAGACGCGCCATTCCTTGAAGAAGATGCGGAACTGGACTCAGTGGCCGCAAGGCATGTGGAAGAGAACGTGCGCCAGTTGGTGGCGCTGACTACGGCCGTCGAGAAAGCATCTGGAGCCACGGCTCGACTGTTATGGAGCGAACTGGGCGAGAGCCTTGCCCAGCGGCTGGCGGCGCGCCTGGGAGTGCGAAACTAGCGTGCGATTCACCATTGAGCGACTGCGAACGCTGGTGCTGGCTGCGGGAGTTCTGCTGGTGATTGCGCTGGCGGTCTTTCTGGCGGTGGGCAAGTGGAAGCGCCACTTCAATGTGCGCGAGCTGTTGAAGCCGTTGGGAGCGAATATCCAGCAGGAAGCCAACGGATGGACGTACGAACATGCCCTCGGCGCTCATTCACAGTACAAGATTTACGCGTCGAAGGAGGTGCAGTTCAAACAAGGCAACGCAGTGCTGCACGATGTGAAGATCGAGCTTTACGGAGAAGACGGCAGCCGCGTGGATCGAATCGAAGGCAAGGAATTCGAATACGACCAGAAGAACGGCACGGTTTCGGCCTCAGGGCCGGTGGAGATTACGCTGATGCGGCCGGGCGTCGCGCCGGCGGTTGCACCCAAAGCCAAAACCGGGCAGGTCGCGAGCGACAAGGCGAAGGGGAACGCACTGGGGGCGGCCGCGCAGACGGCTTCGTCCAGCGAGATTCATGTCGAGACCAGCGGTCTGGTTTTCAACCAGAAGAGCGGCGTGGCGACGACCGCGGAGCATGTGGATTTTTCGCTGACGCAGGGCACCGGCAGTTCCATGGGAGCGTCGTATGACTCGCAGCAAGGCAACCTGGTGCTGGATCATGACGTGGAGTTGAGCACGCGGCGCGGCGGGGATACAGTCGTGGTTCATGCGCGGCATGCGGAGTTTGAGCGCGATACCGATCTATGCCAATTGCAAGCAGCGACGGCCGATTACCGGGGCGGGAACGCGAAGGCGGTTGAGGCGAAGATTTATTTTCGCGAGGATGGATCGGCAGCACGGCTGGATGCGACAGGTGGATTCACGCTGGATACCGCGACGGGCGGCCATCTTGCAGCGCCTATCGGGTCGATGGATTTTGACGAGCACAGCCAGCCCCGGCACGGTCATCTGCAGGGCGGATTGACCTTGGACTCCTCAAGCCAGCGCGACAGCCAGATCGGAACACAGACCCGTCATTTGGTTGGGACCTCGCCCACCGCGGACCTTGATTTCACAGCGAAGGGCGTACTTCGCCATGTGCATCTCGAACGGGGCGTGGAGATGCGCAGCGAGGAAATCAGCGAACCGGGCGGCAACTCCAAAGACGGGCCGTTGCACGTGAGTCGCAATTGGAATTCGCCGCTTGCGGATGTGGAGTTCCGCGAAGTCGGTCCTGGGAAGGTGGAACCGGCCACGATTCACGGGTCGCAAGGCGTGGTGGTCACGGGCGAAAGTCAACGCGGGAAGGGTGCCGTTCTGCCTTCCCGGCTGGCATCCGACGACTTGACCGGCGCATTCGGACCGGGCTCAGTGTTGACCGCGCTGACCGCGACAGGCCACGCCAGCATGGAAGAAACCACGGCCACGGGAATCCGGCAAACCTCGGCCGGCGACCGGCTGGAAGTGCATTTTGCCCCCGCCGCTCAATCGGCGGCAATGGCAAAGAGCGCAACAGCAAACGAGCTCGCCGGCGCGGCGCAGATTCAGTCGGCTGAAATGGATGGCCATGTGGTGCTGATTCAGTGGCCAGCCGCCAGGTCCGGCGGGATCGCGCCGACGCCAATGCGCGCTACGGCCGGCCGGGCCGTCTATGAGGGCGCGGGAGAGTGGCTGCATCTCACGCTCAGCCCGCGCGTGGAAGACGGCGGCCTGCAACTCGCGGCAGATAAGATTGACGTATCACACGATTCGGGAGACGCCTTTGCACACGGAAACGTGAAGGCGACGTGGTTCGATACAGGCGCGGGCAGAGCCGGAACGGTCATGCCGCCGCAGCGGGGCAGGCCCGTAAATGTCGCGCCTGGACAGGACACCATCGCGCTCGGAGGGCGCGGCCCGTCGCACGTGATTGCGGACGAGGCTGAAATGGAACAGGCCAACGGCGTCGCTACCTTTCGCGGGCACGCGCGCCTATGGCAGCAGGCAAACTCGGTTTCAGGGCCGATGATTGTGCTGGATCGCCAGAAGCAGACACTGGTGGCACGGAGTACGGACCCGGCAGAACCGGTGCAGACGGTGCTGTTGAGTGCGTCGAGCCCGGCCGCGGACAAGGATGCGGGCAAGGGTGGGGAAGGAAAATCGCCTGTGCCTTCCGTGATCCGTGTTCGCGGCGGCGACCTGAAATATTCTGACGCCGAGCGCAAAGCGGTGATGCAAGGCGGGGCATTGGGCACGGTTGAAGCCGAGACGGGGACAGCGACCTCGGTTTCGGATCAGGCGGAGCTGAGGCTGCTGCAGCCGGGCAATCACGCCGGCAATGACGGCGCACCGGGGCAGGTGGACCGCATGACGGCCAGCGGCCACGTGGTGGTCAGCTCGGAAGGGCGGCACGGAACCGGGGATCGGCTGGTGTATACGAATGAATCCGGGGATTATGTGCTGACGGGCAGCGCTGCCTCGCCGCCTAAGATGATCGATCCCGCGCGGGGAACTGTGACCGGCGAAGTATTGAGGTTCGATAGCCGCGACAGCAGCGTTACCGTGGAAGGCGGCGGACAGAAGACAATAACGGAAACCACAGCGCCAAAGTGATGGCGGCAGCAGAACCGGCAAGAACGACGGAAGCGAGCTTGAAAAGCAGATGGAAACATTGATCGCCGAGGGAATTGGCAAGAGCTATAAGGGCAGGCAGGTCGTCCGGGGGGTGGAGCTGCGCATCTCCCGGGGCGAGGTAGTTGGGCTTTTGGGGCCGAATGGCGCCGGCAAAACCACCAGCTTCTACATCATCGTTGGATTGGTGGCGCCGGAGACCGGGCGCGTCATGGTGGACGACACCGAGATCACGCGGGTGCCGATGTATCTTCGCGCGCGCAACTACGGCATCAGCTACCTTCCCCAGGAGCCTTCGGTTTTTCGCAAGCTGACCGTTGAGGAGAACATCATGGCGGTGCTGGAGGCACAGCCGCTGGGCGAAAAAGAGCGCCGCAGCACCACCGAGCGACTGATTCATCAGTTGAATCTAGGGCACGTCCGCACCACGCGCGGCTATGCCCTCTCCGGCGGCGAGCGGCGCCGGGTGGAGATCGCCCGCTCTCTTTGCATTCAGCCCAGCTTCATCCTGCTCGACGAACCCTTCAGCGGCATCGATCCGATCGCGGTGCTGGAGTTGCAGAAGATTATCTTCGACCTGAAGGCCAGCGGCATTGGGGTTCTGATCACCGACCACAGCGTGCGCGAGACCCTGAGCGTGACCGATCGGGCGTACATTATTGCCGAAGGGCGAATTATTTTTGCCGGGACGCCCCATGAACTGGGCAGCAATCCGGACGTGCGGCGTCTTTATCTGGGCGAAGGTTTCTCGATGGGTTAAAGGCGACCCGGGAAGCCTTGAAATCCGGAAGTGCGGAAGATCACCAGAAGGTGGTAGTTTGCCCACGGTTCACGAGTTTTCAGCGTAAGACGGGATTTGGGATACAAGTTCTCAGGTCGAAGGTAACCCGATTCGGAACGATGGGCTTGAAGTGAGGCAATTTGCCCATTAGTCTATTTCTCATGCGATTACACTTACATTGAGTCCAGACGGGGACAAGTCCCAATCATGCCGCTGCTGCAGCCCAAATTGAGCCTCAAGGTGTCGCAACGCCAGGTCCTGACTCCGGGCCTGATGCAGATGGTCAGTGTGCTTGCGCTCAACAAGCTCGAACTGAAAGAGATGATCGATGCCGAGATGGTGGAGAATCCAGTCCTGGAAGAGATTGATGAGTCGGTTCCCATGCTGGATGCCCTGGCAGGCCGCGAGGAACAACTGGAGCGGGGTGCCCAGGAGGCGCCGGCCCCACCCAAGGATTCCTTCGACGAGATCGACTTCGGGTCGTACTTCCAGGACTATCTGGATCCTGGTTATCGCACCCAGCCGGAATATGAAGAGAACGATAAGCCCTCGTTTGAAAATTTTCTATCCCAGCCGACCACACTTTCCGATCACCTGTCGTGGCAACTGGGAGCTCTGACCCTTGACCCTGGGCTGCTTGAGGCAGCCGTATTCGTGATCGGTAATCTGGACGAGGGTGGATACCTTGCCTCCACCGAGGAAGAATTGGCTGCGGCCTTCAGCCAGTCCTCCGATCACCCGGCCAGCCCAGGCGCGGTCCCCGGAATCGCGGCCACACAAGACACGGTAACCGAAGTCGAAACCCGGGAAAACCAGCCTCCTGCAAGTGAGATCGATCCCGAAGAACAAAAACCCTCTGACTCGCCGCTAAACGATGTGCGACCGGAACTGACGGCGGCGCTTGAACTGGTGCGGCGCGGCATTGACCTTGTGCAACATCTTGACCCGGCCGGAGTGGGAGCCAGGGACTTGCGCGAGTGCCTGCTGATCCAGATCGAGGCACAGCAGCACGAGTTCAGCCAGTTGTATGCGCGGCAGGCGGCGGAATCGGACGAAGCTCCGCATCGCAGCTTTCGCGCCCAGGCCGAGGCCCAGTTGGAGCAGCGGCGTCGCAGCATAGAGGTTGCGGCGCTGATCGTGGACCAGCACTTGCAGTTGCTACAAAAGCGGGACGTGAAAGACCTGGCGCGGGCGGCGCACATCACCCCTGAGGAAGCTCATGCCGGCGTGGAGTTTATTCGCACCCTGGACCCCCGGCCAGGCCGCCTCTACAACCGCGAGCAGACAAGGCTGATCGAACCCGATGTGGTGTTTGTCAAGCGGGGAGGCGAGTGGGCGGTCTCAATGAACGAGGAAGACCTGCCCAGCCTGCGGCTCAGCCAGCGCTACCGCCGCATGCTGGTGGCGAAAAACACCGACAAGGAAGTCAAAGAGTACGTCAAGGAGCGCTTCCGCTCCGCGATGCAATTGATGCGCAACATTGCCCAGCGCAAGAGCACGATTCTGCGCACGTGCGAGGTGATTGTTCGCCGCCAGCAGGACTTTCTCGATCAGGGAGTCGAGGCCCTGCGGCCGATGATGATCAAGGAGGTCGCGGAGGAAATCGGGGTTCACCCGTCCACGGTGAGCCGCGCGGTCGCCAATAAGTATGCGCACACCCCGCAGGGCGTAATCGAGCTGCGCTTCTTCTTTAGCGAGGGCTCGAATGGTCCGGAGGGCGCCGACACGCCCCTGCTGGTGCTAAAGCGCAAGGTGCGCAAGCTCATTGAGGAGGAAAATGCGCGCCATCCGCTGACCGACGACCAGCTTGCCGCGATGCTCGGGGATCGGGGCATCCGGCTCACCCGCCGAACCGTGGCCAAGTATCGTGAGGACATGAATATTCCTTCCACTCATCAGCGCCGCCGCCGCGACGAGTAAGGTGGGACTGCCTGCATCGACAGCGGCCATTTTGCTCGCCTGACGCAAATTCGGGAAATGCTATAAAATCCGTAGTTCGCCCGCTGAAACCTATGCTGCGGGAACCAGTAGTGGAGGCTGACCATGGAAGTGGAGTTAACCGCCAGACAAGGGAAGATCTCCAGAGCCCTGCGCACCCAGGCCGAGGAAGGGATGGAGCGAATTGGGCGAATTCTGGGCAAGACCGCCCGGGCCAGCATCACGTTCGGCGCGCAGAGGCATCTGCAGATAGTGGAACTGACCGTACAGGCGCGGCTGCAGACGATTGCGGCCACCGGCAAGGCGGATACCATGGACGCGGCGCTGCGGGAGGCGATGGATCACGCAGAGAACCAGGCGCGCCGCTACCGCGACCGGCGGCTGGAAGGCAAACGCCTGCCCAAGGAAGAGAAAGTGCTGAGAGAGCCACCCGTGGTACGGCCCAAGGTGCGCCCCGCCCAGACGGAGGCTGCCGCGGCAGAGGGCAGGCCGGCCCGCGCCGCAAAGTCCCGCGCGTCGATCGCTGTTCACTCCTTCCCTTCCCGCGCCGCTGTGGTTGAGCCGCACATCGTCCGCAGCTCGGAGGCGATTGCGCTGAAGTTCATGACCATTGAGGAGGCCGTGAAGGAGGCGGAATTCCGCGACCGCGATTTGCTCATTTTCCGTAACTCCGCCGGAGAAATGTTTGTGCTCCACCGCCGCCGCGACGGGCAGATGGAGCTGGTGGAGATTCCCTAGAATCGGCCAGGACATTGAGGGGTGCAGAATAGCGCGCGGAGTCGCCGCGCCCGGCGCCCGATCACGGCTCTTCGGTGTAGCATGTGCCCATGGGTCCCTCAAAATCTGCGCGCCGGGCGATATCATCGCGTGCGGCCGCCAAACCCGCCAGGTCACTGAAAAAGCCGGACAAGGAGCTGGTGATCGTCACCGGAATCTCCGGCTCGGGCAAGGCCTCGGCGCTCAAAGCGTTTGAGGATCTTGGCTTTCACGCCGTCGACAACCTGCCCCTGGAGCTGCTGCTCAATTTTGCCGGCCTGGTGGGCGAGTCTGCCGAAGTGCAACGAGCCGCTATTGTCGTGGACATCCGCGAGGGAACCACGCTCGACCGGCTTCCGGAGATTCTCAAGAGCGTAAGGAAACTTCTTCCCACCCGAGTCGTTTTTCTTGACGCGCAGGATGCCGTGCTGGTCCGGCGCTACTCCGAGACCCGGCGGCCGCACCCGTTGGGCCGGTGGGAGACCGTGTCGCGGTCGATCGTGGAAGAGCGGCAACTGCTGGACCCCATTCGCAACGTGGCCGACACCCTGATCGATACGTCGAATTTCAATGTGCATGAACTGCGCGCCCACATCGTCGACCGTTTTGGCCAGGAAGAGGAAACCAAGCGGCTGCTGGTCTCCTGCCTCAGCTTCGGCTTCAAAAACGGCGTGCCGCTGGATGCGGATATGGTCTTCGATGTCCGGTTCCTTCCCAATCCCCACTTTGTGCCGGCGTTTCGCAAGCTGACCGGTCTGGACCCCAAAGTGGCCGCCTATGTGCGCAAGTTCTCGCAGACGCGGGAGTTTTTGGACAAGGTGACGGAATTGATGCTTTACCTGCTGCCGCATTACGTGGAGGAGGGCAAGAGTTATCTGACCGTGGCTTTCGGCTGCACCGGAGGCCAGCACCGCAGCGTGATGATGGCCGAGGAGATGAGCAAGCGCCTGAAGAAAGCAGGCTACCAGGTGAAGGCTCTGCATCGCGATATGCCGCGGTGAAAATGGTCCGTCAAGAACCCTGCGTTGGGGTAGCTTTCCGGCTTGCCGGCGATTACGACCGGTCCTGAAGATAACAGAATTTCCCGTGTGATCTTCATCGGTTATATCGCAGCGGACCGCTTATGATTGGTGTACTCGCATGGGCACACCTCAAGAAACAATTACACGCCGACCTGAATACCGGTTGTTCGATGCCGGTGCCGTGGGACTAGCGGCATTCATTTGCAGCCCACTTGCCGGCGCTATTCTCATAGCAGTCAACTATGGCAGACTGAGAAAAGCCGGCAAAGGCGTTCTCGCCGTCACCCTCGGGTCGATTGCAACCGCGCTCAACATCCTGATCAAGTTGAATTGGAATACGTCGTCGGGCTCGTTGGACCGGTTGGAATACGACGCATTTGAGATCCTGTTATTGGCCTGCATGTGGATGTGTACGTGGGAGATCGCAAAGGAGGTGCAGGGCAAGGCTATTGAGGAACACATTGCGCGCGGCGGCCAGCTCGGTTCCAGAGAGACGGCCTTTTTCGTCGGGATCGCGACTCTGGCAGTCTTGTTCGGTGTGATTTGCGCTGCCCTTTACGAAGCCCAACATCACAAAGTGGTGATCATTGGAACCAAGGACCAGGTCATCTACTCCGGCATCATAGCCACCAAAGCCGACGCCGTGGCGCTCGGCAACGCACTCAAGAGCGACGAATACTTCCAGGGCCGCGGAGCGTCCGTTCTACTCCACAAGGGCATCGGCAGCACAACCGTCTCGTTCGGAGTGCAGGACGGTGTCTGGAACCAGACGGGGATGCTCTCGTCGTTTGAAGAGCTTGCGCGGGAAGTAGCTCCGACAGTGGGCGGGCTCCCGGTCCAGGTCCAGCTGGTCGACACCAAGGGGGACGTGGAAGAGACTTCTACAGTGGGCGAGGTAAGTTTCGATGGCAGCGACGGAGTCTACTATGAGGGCTCGGCAACCAAGGAACAGGCGCAAGCACTCGGTCGATGGTTCAAATCGAAAGGCTTCTTTACGGGTAAAGGAGTCAATGTGCTCTTGACTAGGCACGATGACGGCACGACTCTCGCGTTCGTCGTAGCCGACGGAGTGTGGAACAATCCCAGCAAAGTGGGCAATTTTGAAGCCATCGTGCGTGACGTTGCCCCCATGATAGGCGGTTTGCCGATTGAAATGCACCTTGTGAACGCACAAATCGAGGTAGAGAAGGACGAGTTAATCGGGGACGAGGGCGAGTGACAGGGATATGCCGCGGTAAGGTAGTGCGTCAGTGGGGGAATTCATCGAGCCAGCGCGAGAGGGAATCTCCCATGTCATTTTCCGCTCCTGAGGAAGGTGTGAGCCAAACCAGCATCTTGCCCGCCGGGACTTTCTGAAAAGCTTCTGGCCTTTCGGATGGGCGGGTTTGGCCGGTCGGTGCCGTCTGAAGAAACCACAGGGACGGGAGCCGCAGAGCTGCTGCCGAGCTCGAATCGAACCGATCGTGCACCAGAAGTCGAGTCGGAACCAATCGCGCGCGCGCGTCACGGAAGATGGCGTCCATCGGCGCTTCGAGCGGCGACTCCAGCACCACCCCGGCCAATTCGCCGTGGTCTGCGCCGATTTCGAGTGCAAGGTTTGCGCCCAGGCCATGTCCGAAAAGTACGATTGATGCGGCGGGGATGTGGCGCGTATCGGTCAGGTACTCGATTGCCGACTCCGCGTCTTCTCGCCAGTGGGCCTCGCTGGGCCTGGCAAACTGGCTCTGCCCATATCCGCGATAGTCGAAGGCGAACACATTCACTCCCACAGCATGCAGTGCGGCCACGGCGTCCACCGTGTCGCCCAGGTTGCCGTTCTGCCCGTGCAGGTAGAGCACCGTGTAGCGGCTGTTGCGTGCGTCCTGCCCGGCCGAAATCCACCAGCCCTTGAGCCGCGGTTCACCTGCCTCGGTGGCCGCGAAGCCGATCGAATCGAACCTGAGACCCACGCTGGCGGGCGTGCGCGTGACGGCCGATGTGGGGTGGTAAAGCAACTGCCAGCTCCCTTGCCAGAACAGCAGGCACAGCGCGCCCCAGGCGCAGATAGCAGCGCCCAGCAGCGCCAGGCCGGCCGCTGTGAGCAGCCACCGGCCCGAAACCGTGGGCCGGGGAACGGACGGCGAGTGCAGGCTATCCCATCCCTTTTCAAATGCAGAAGCATGGCCCTTTTCCAATGAAGAGACGGGGGCAGACGATTTGGGTCGGGACTTTTTGCGCCGCATCACCTGGCTCTTCCATTCTCTGCGTAAGGCTAAGGTTCTCCTTTATGCTAATTGCGCAGACCCGGTTCGATCATTCTCGGCGTTCTGCCTGAAGGAGCATCCATCATGTCTGAGTTTGTGCGCATCTGTTCGGCATCCGAATTGCCACCCGAGGGCGAGGTCGGCGAGTTTATGGTGAAGGGGCGCGCCTTGTGCGTGGCCAATGTCGATGGAGTCATCAGTGTGCTCGATGGCGTATGCCCGCATGAAGGAGGGCCGCTGGGAGAAGGAATCATCGAGGAGGGTCGAGTGGTGTGCCCGTGGCACGCGTATGCCTACGATGTGCGCACCGGCGCAACCGAGCAGGACCGCGACCTGAAGGCCGAGGTGCTGGAAGCGAAAGTCGAGGAGGGAGAGCTATACGCGAAGCTGTGACCGCCGAAATCGCTGCGCAGATTTCGGTAGAGGGCCTTGCGTTCTAAACCACACTCCGCACACCCGGCAGCCGGACTAGCGGATCGGACAATACCCAGGTCGGGACGCAGGCCAGGCTGCCGACAACGCCGAATTTGATTAGAGCCGGTGCGACCCACCCATGAAGCAACAGGGCGATACTTACGAGGACCGGCGGATGAATGATGTAGACGGCGTATGCGCGGCGACCTAACCACTGCCAGAATGCCGAAGGTCGGTTCATGTGTTCGCGAAGACCAGCAGCCACGCTGCGATGAGCCCCCAGGCGACGAACGACTCCCAAAGGGCGTAGAAAACGGCCGCCCAGGAAAAGCCACCCGCGAAATTCGATTTTCCATGGCCGCTGGTTGCGTGCGCGATCAGGATGGCTATTGGCAGGGTCGGCCATGCAATGATCAGTCCGCGGATGCCGGGACGCGCATTCTTCCAGTTTAGTTGCCGCAACCAGTCGTACCGCCATGCAGCAATGCCCACGCCGAAGAGAAAAATGTAACCTGCGAAATACGCAAGCTGCAGGCCGAAGACGTTTTCCCCAACCGGAACGAACTGACGGATAGCGAGCGCGGCGACGCCGACGCCGAGTGCGCTCAGCAGCCACCAGCGTCGTGTGGGGACCGGCCTCGGCGCGCGTTGAGCCTGGGCCAGCGGCGCGCCGGCTACCGCTCGCCAGGCGCAGTAAGCGAGGGAAAAGATCAGCAGCGCCTGGGCAAACCAGAGCGGGCCATTGATGAACTGTTTGTGCAGCCACAGCGAAACGAACGTGGACCAGAAGCCGCCGCTCTGCGCAAAGTTCACAATCGCCGCAGTGAGCGGGCCAAGCAGCAGCCCGAACGCCAGCAGCGGTACACCGAGACGCAGGAAGCGATCTCCAATAAAGCGGGAATAGCCCTTTCGTTCCAGCGAGGTCGGCGTGAAATAGCCGGCCAGGAGAAAGAAGAAGCCCATGAAGTAGGCCTGGTTGGTGGTGACAAACAGCGTGAGGAGAAGGCTGGAGGGAGCGCCGGAGGGCTTGAGCTCAATCCAGAACCATCCGCCGGGCGCTCCATACGTGATGGCAGTGTGGTGCAGGATGACCATGACGGTGATTACGGAGCGCAGGCGGTCAATGTAAAGATCCCGTTGGGCCATGCGTCATAGTTACACGGGGGCGCAGCGTCAGTCTGTATCGAATGCTGATTGGACGTTAATACTTAACGATGGCCGCGAAGGAATCGGGCTTGAGACTGGCGCCGCCCACCAATGCGCCGTCAATTTCCTCCTGGCCGATGAGCGAGGTCGCGTTGTCGGGCTTCACGCTGCCGCCGTATAGAATGCGCATGGCCGCGGCTACTTCTGCTCCCAATAATCTGGCGACTTCGGTGCGGATGATCTTGTGCGCATCGACAGCGATCTCCGGCGTGGCCGTTTTGCCGGTGCCGATGGCCCATACCGGTTCGTACGCAATCACAATGGGCCCGGCGGCATCGTCGGTGATGCCGGCAAACGCGCCGGTAATCTGAGTCTTGAGCACGCGCGCGGTCTTGCCGGCCTCGCGCTCGGCCAGCACCTCGCCCACGCAGACGATGGGTACAATCCTGTGTTTGAGCGCGGTGTGCAGCTTCTTGTTAACGATCTCGTCGGTTTCGGCAAAATACTGCCGCCGCTCGGAGTGGCCAATCAGTGTGTGTGTCCCGCCCGCGGCCTGAAGCTGCAGCACCGAGGTTTCGCCCGTGAAAGCCCCCTCTTCCGCGAAGTGGATGTTTTGCGCGCCCACGGCAACATACGAGCCCTTGGCGGTCTCAATCACGGCGGGCAGCAGCACAGGCGAAGGGAACAGGGCAATCTCATCGCGGCTGTGACCCGCAACAAGGGGCAAGAAGGCAGCGACGAAGGCCCTCGCTTCGTCAGGCGTCTTGAACATCTTCCAGTTGGCGGCGATCAGCGCTTTGCGGGACATTATTTTTTGGTTCCTCATAGAGATTCTAGTCGATGGAATTCCGGCGCCGGGGTGACGGCGGGCACTGGAAATGCGGAATCGAAAACGCATGGGGATTAGAAAGAATGCCGGCTAGTCCTTCGATCCGGATGAATGAATCGCGGATAAATCCGGCGGCACTTCACCGTTCAGAAACGCGGCCCGATGATCGGGGTCGCCCAGATCCATCTTGAAATGATGCCAGGCGCCGTCTTGCAGGATGCCCATATTCCAAGGGCCTGAGACGGAGTCGGAAAACTGCCACACAATGTGGTAGCCGTCCTCATTGGTGAACCCTTCGCCGTCGGCCTGGATGATCGCGTCGCCGCGTTCCCAGAGCGCAGAGCGCAGAGCATGAAGGGCGTTGCTGCCCTCATCGGTTTCCGAGCCTTGCAGATGCTGAAATGCGTAGATGGTTTTAACCTCGGCGAAATATTCCGCGAGCCAATTGACGGCGCTTTCCGGTTTGCAATCCCGGAGGTCTTCAAGGAAATCTGCGATCTCATCCTGCCCCGTCGAACCGTCGAAAACCGGATTGCGTTCGATCACCGCGACTTCGACATCGTCGATTCCGGAGAGCAGAAGGGTTTCCCACTCTTCCTCCTCGCCGTTCTCGATCGTTAGTTTGTAATCGGGGTGTTCGCCGCTCACCAACTGGGCGAGTTCAACGAAGGAAGGGAACTCTTCGTCTTTTGACAAGACTCGCGTGTAGTGGGACATCGCCTTCCTCCTGCTGGAGCGCTCGTTGCTTTCAGTACCTGAGTGTAGTGCCAAAGGAGCTGGTCGACAAACCTCCAGCCATGTGTGTGAGAAATATAACTATAGTCGTTGACTATAGGGTGAACTCAAGTCTAAAACGCGATAGCTTCCAAAGTGTTCAAGCCAAAAATCTGAAATTGTTGGATGAAGTTGTCGCGAAGCGCGAGACGCTGGTCATTGCCAGGCACGGGGGGCCCGCAATGCAGAACCTACCCCCATCCCCCGTTTGGAATGGGTAGGGTCGAATCAGCACTTGCAATTCAAGGAAGCGCGGAATGCTCGCAGTTGCGCACCACGCTTCCTATTGCACGATCTTGTCGTATCCGTAAGCTGTATATTTAATGGTACCCGTCGCAATGGCTTCAATAGTGCAGTAGGTTCCTACCGTTCCATTGGCGGTGTAGAGACCTCCCGAGGTGATCGTGCCGCACTTGGCGCTCCAGGTGACCGGCATGTTCGCGGTAAATTGCTGGGTTTGCCCTAAAGGCGTCGACGCCGACACAGGAGTCATCACGATGGGAGAAACTATCGTCAGCGGCGCCGTCGCGCTACTGCCGCCGCTGGTGGCTGTCGCCGTCACGCTGCAGTTCGCGCTCGCATAGAGCGGCGCCTTGTAAAGGCCCGTCGATGAGATCGACCCGCATTTCGCCGTCCAAATTGCCGGCGCGCTGGCCGTAAACTGCTGCGTGGCCCCTTCGGTAATGGTCGCTGTGGTTGGCGTAATGGCAAATGGTGTGGGTGAAGAGGAGGACCCTGGCTGCAGCAGGATGGGTTGATTAGTGACTGTCACCGTTCCCCCAGTGATTGGATGAACGGCCCCGGTCAAATCAACGTATTGACCATATGCTGAGCTCACGGCGACTGAACTGCTGCCGAGCCATTGCGTCGTCCAGATAAACTCCTGTGTTTCGCCTGCCTTCACGATCGTGCAGCTCCAGATGGTGCCAGAGCTTGCACATGGGTCATTGAAGCTCGCGTCGTTCAGGAAGCTCAGCATCTGCACCCAGGTCTGATGAATCGGCGTAAATCCGCTTGGAATCGTCGGGTCGCCGGGACATCCCGTCGTCGACGCCGGGACCCCGTAGCCCATCATTGTTCCCCAGCATGAGTCGTCGAACTCATACCACAGGTTCGTCACCGTGCCCGAACTGCCCATCGCCAGCATCCAGCGCGCCACATACGCCTGCCGCAAAAACGTGGTGTTCGAATCCGTCTGGCTCAGGTTGTCCGTCATGTCGTCGTTCCGTCCGAAACCGCCTTCCGTATTCCAGATGGGCAGGCTCGCGGCCCACGAGCGCTGCTGCAGCATCGCGCGCACCGCCGCCGTCTCCTCAAACACCGCCGTCCGGCAGAACACATTCGGCACATTTGCCGCCGTGCACAAACTGCTGCCCTCGGACACGTTTGTCTCCGGCATCGGATACGGAATCACATCGTACCGCGCTCCGTATCCATGAAAACTCACCGCATCCGGCAGCGATGCATTCGGAAGATCGTGCCACGCGTCGAGAAATTGGCCCAGAGCTATGCTGAAGATTGCAGACACGGCGGGGTTGTGGTAGTAATTCGCGTTATAGCCATCGCCGCCAGCCGACACGTTCCCCCCCCAAAAACGTGCAATCCCCGCAATATCGGCGAACAATCGTGGCCGCATCGTTGGCCACCTTTGCCATGTCGGTGTACTGCGAACTCCAGAACTGCCCGTCATTGAACTCGTTCCACGCCTCGAAAATCCGAATCTTGCACACGCTCCCCGTCAGCGGCGTCGACGGCGCGGCCGTCACCCCGCACTCATGCTGCATCAGCGCTGTCACAAATTCCGCAAATATACAGTCTCCGCCTGGCCGCACCACCCCTTGCAGAGGAGCCTGGCATGTTTCATTCGTTTCATTTAGATCGCTGGGCATGATCGTCGTATTGCTCGATGCCCACGACGGAACATCCAGAAAGGTGAACAATAGCTGCCCATTGTTCGTCTCCGCCGCCGTCGTCCACTGGTCCATGATCGAAAAGCTGTACGATCCTCGCGCCGTCTCAATCTGCCGCCATTCCGCTCCATAGCGCGGCCGCATGATGGTCGGCGCCGGCGACGGCCAATGACTTGGCACAATCGTCCCGATGTTCATGCTGCCCGGCGCTTGTGCCGCGCTGTACCTGGAAGTTAGAAGGGCAGTCAGAAGAACAGCCAAGGCCAGGAAAGAATAGGTCGCTACTACGGTAAACCTTGTCTTATGCATGGGTCTCAGATCCTTAGCAATTCGTCCATACGATTGGGCACATGGTTGGATGCGACCTTGGCGCATTCGGCTTGATTCGGCTGTAAAAGTAGATAACGCCGGCAACCTTCCCGCAGCTAAAGCGAGACGTCCCACGGATTCAGATTTCAAAAGAGGAGGGGTCGCTATCGGGAAGCGGGGGGAGCGGTAAACCATAGCAGGAGCGGCGATTGCGGGAGTTACCTGCGTGGATGTGCAACATCGATTCTATTGATCCGTCAGCGCTTCCACGCCAGGGAGTTTCTTGCCTTCAAGAAACTCCAGGCTGGCGCCGCCGCCGGTGGAGATGTGGGTTATCTGGTCTGCGACGCCGGCCTGGTTGATCGCGCTCACGGAGTCGCCGCCGCCGATGATGGAGATGGCAGCCTTGTTGGCTGCGACGGCTTCGGCGATGGCATTGGTGCCAACAGCAAATTTCGGAAACTCAAAGACGCCTGCCGGGCCGTTCCAAACGATGGTGCGGGCGTTCTCAACCACTTCTTCGATCGCAGCGACCGATTTGGGGCCGATGTCGAGGCCTTGCCAGTCTGCCGGGAAGTTGACCGAAGTGTCCCATAGCTGGGTCTTTGCGTCTGGCGCGAACTTGTCGGCCAGCACGTTATCCACGGGCAACAGCAGCTCGACGCCCTTGGCTTTCGCCTTGTCGATGGCCCGTTTGGCCATGTCGATCTTGTCTTCCTCCACAAGCGACTTGCCGGTGGTGACGCCGAGCGCGCGCTGAAAGGTGTAGGCCATGCCACCGACGATGACCAGCGTGTCCACCTTGTCGAGCAGGTTGTCGATCACGTCGATCTTGCCGGAAATTTTTGAGCCGCCGATGATGGCGACGAATGGCTTATCGGGGTTCTCAAGAGCCTTGCCGAGATAGGTGATTTCCTTCTCCATCAGCAGGCCGGCCACGGCCGGTTTGAGGAAATGCGTGATGCCCTCCGTGGATGCGTGGGCGCGATGCGCCGACCCGAAAGCGTCATTCACGTAGACCTCGGCCAGCGAGGCCAGTGCCTTGGAGAATGCCGGATCGTTGGCTTCTTCCTCGGCATGGAAACGCAGGTTTTCAAGCAGCAGCACCTGGCCGGACTCAAGCTGTCGCGCCAACTCGCTGGCGATTTCGCCGATGCAGTCCGGAGAAAACGCCACGTTGATGGAGTCACCCAGCTTCTTGTCGAGCAGCTCCCGCAGCCGGTCAACTACCGGGCGCAGAGAATACATCGGATTCGGCTTCCCCTTAGGCCGCCCGAGGTGCGATGCCAGAATCACCTTGGCCTTGTGGTGCAGGGCGTAAAGGATGGTGGGCAGCGTGGCCACGATGCGGGTATCGTCGGTGATGGTCGAGCCGTCTTCGGTCAGCGGCACGTTGAAGTCGACGCGGACGAAGACGTGCTTGTTGGCCAGATCGATGTCGCGAATGGAGAGCTTGGGCATGGGGAGCTTGCCTTCCTTGAGGCAGTGGTTATTTTACTGTTTCAGCGCCGCCCCTGCATCGGGAATCACGGCATCCATCTCGATTTCCACGCGCCAGGCGGGATTGAGCAGTTGCGCTACCACCACCATGGTAGCCGCTGGACGTATCTCGGAGAAAAATTCGCCATGCACGTGACCGACCGCTTCCCAGTCACCCGCGTGAGCCAGATACATGCGGGTGCGGACCACGTCGTGGAACGACGCGCCAGCCTTGGCAAGCGCCTCGGCGGCGATCGCGAAGATGCGGCGGGTTTGTCCGGCGGCGTCTTCATCGTCAGCGCCCACCGGGCCGGTTCCTGCGAGATGCACGGAGTTCCCGACGCGCACGGCGCGGGAGAAACCGATGATGGGCTCGTAGGGAGAAGTGCCGCTGATGTTTTTGCGCATGGTGGGTTCTTAACGGGGAGGTTGTTTCCCACCCTTGGCGCGAAATGTGCGTCAAGGATGGGGCACCCAAATCTGTGGCGTTGGTTTACAGTCCTTTTTTGGCTAGGAAGCCGATCAGATCGACGACGCGGTTGGAGTAGCCCCACTCGTTGTCGTACCAGCTCAGCACCTTCACGCTGTTGCCCACCACCTTGGTCAGTGGAGCGTCCACGATGGAGCTGCGCTTGTCGCCCTTGAAGTCGGAGCTGACCAGCTCGCCGGTCTCGACGCCCAGAATGCCTTTGAGCTCGCCCCCGGCAGCGGCCGTCAGCGCGGCGTTCACCGCCTTGGCATCGGTGGTCTTTTCGCTGATAAAGGTGAGATCGACGATCGACACGTTGGGGGTTGGAACGCGGATGGCAAAGCCGTCCAGCTTGCCCGCGGTTTCAGGGATCACCAGCTTGAGGGCCTTGGCGGCGCCGGTGGAGCTGGGAATCATGCTCAGGGCAGCGGCGCGGGCACGGCGCAGATCCTTGTGCGGCGTGTCCAGAATCACCTGGTCGTTGGTATAGCTGTGGATGGTGGTCATGATGCCGCTGACAATGCCGAAGTTCTCAATCATCACCTTGACCAGCGGCGCCAGGCAGTTGGTGGTGCAACTGGCGTTCGAGATGATGTTGTGCTTGGCCGGATCGTACTTGTCCTGATTCACGCCCAAAACCACGGTGATGTCTTCATTGGTGGCCGGTGCGGAAATGATGACCTTCTTCACCGTCGCGCCCAGATGGGCTTTGGCTTTGGCGCCATCGGTAAAGAAGCCGGTCGATTCAACAACAATCTGCGCGCCGGTCTCTGCCCAAGGCAGCTTAGCGGGATCCCGCTCAGCAAACACCTTGATCTTCTTGCCATCGACGGCGATGAAGTCTTCGCCGGAAGTGACCTCATTTTTCAGGTTGCCCAAAATCGAGTCGTACTTGAGCAGGTGAGCCAGCGTGGCCGGGCTGGTGATATCGTTGACGGCTACAAAATCAATTTCGGAATTACCAAGCGCGGCGCGGAATACGTTGCGGCCAATGCGGCCGAAGCCGTTAATGCCAACCTTAACTGCCATGTCTGTCTTCTCCTTCGAAGTCGGTGAGGCTGTGGTTTTGAGCTCGTGGCGTTCCCGGTCCGGATTAGGCCCAGATGGCAATTCCACCAAACCCATGATGGTAACACTCTGGTGGGGGCGCACAAAATGAGGACCCCTTCGTTCCCGGTTCGGCCGACGCCCAAAACCGCTCAGCCCATTCCTATTCACGATACTTATTCTGGTACAACGCGGGATGTGACGGCGTGCACAGCATTTGCCGGGCCCTCGGGAAGTATGGTATTCGGGTATCTAGACACAAGGTTGAAGGCGGCATGAGAAGACGCTCCAGACGTACTCCCAACACATCGGAATCCACAGGCAAAATTGGCCAGGAACTCCCATCGAATCAACTTGCTCCCCTGGTGCCGTTTTATCCAGACGATATTTCGGCCGCGGCCGCGACTCCGCATTCGCGTGGCGGCCACACTGCGCCGGCTCCGGCGGCCGCGCACAGGCCGGCCCAGCCGGCGCGTCCCGCCAGGACGCACTGGCCCGCAAAAGTTGAATGGAACGAGCCGACTGACTCGGGAAGGCTGGAGGTGGAAACCCAGCCGGAGACCCCTTCTGCGCCTTCGCCAGAGCCTCCCGCCGCCGAGCGGTCGCCGCAGGCTCCCAAGGGCTTTGTAGTGCTGGCCATCGGGATGCCCGGCTCGGGAAAAACCACATGGTTCCGGCGTCGCGGCGTGACCCCGCTTTCGAGCGATCTTCTGCGCAATATTTTGTTCGACGATGTGGAGGAGCAGCGGTACCAGGGGCTGGTCTTCTCCACTCTGCGTTCGCTGCTGCGCGCCCGCCTGATTGCGCGCATGCCCTGGAATTATGTGGACGCAACCAATCTCTCCATCCACGAGCGCCGCCAGTGGATCAAGATGGCCAAGAGCTTCGGCTACGAGGTGCAGGCTGTCTTCTTCGACGTGCCGCTGGAGGTTTGCCTGGAACGCAATAGCAAGCGTGAGCGCTCGGTCAGCGAGGACGTGATGCGCAAGATGGCGGAGAAACTGAAGCCGCCGGTGTTTGAAGAGGGCTTTGACAAGATCACCGTGGTGCGGGTGAAGAGCGCGGGGTAAGGACCACGTATCCATGAACACATCCGCAATTCCCCTGCCGTACATCGAACCCTGGTCGCGCGGCACCCACGCCGAGGTTCCGGCGGTGGGCCGCGCCGTTCTGCATGCCTTCGATCTGGCTCTCGACGACCTGACTCAATGGAGTGACGGGCTGACCGATGCTGAGGTTCACACGCATCCGCTGGGCCTGCCTTCGGTGGCTTTTCATCTGCGCCATATCGCGCGCTCGATGGACAGGCTGCTGAGTTACGCGGAAGGGAATCAGCTCTCGGCGGAGCAGTTGACGGCGCTCAAGGCCGAGGTCGCCGCGGCGACCGGAGATGAGACGCTGGCCGCGCTGCTGGCCGAGGTCGAGTCGTCGTTCAGCAATGCGGCCGACCGGGTGCGCGTGCTTGCCACTGCGAACTTCGACACGGTTCGCGTAGTAGGCCGCAAGCAGTTGCCCACCTCGATCGGCGGCGCACTGATTCACGTGGCCGACCACACGCAGCGGCATGTGGGGCAGGTGGTCACCACGGCCAAGGTGCTGAAAGCGCTGCGAGGCTAACTCGCGTGCTCTTCAGTGACCAGCGAATCCTGATTCAGATCCTGAATGTGCCCCATCTTTTCCTGCTTGGTCTTCAGGTAGCGCTCGAAGCTTTCCTGGGACTCGACCTCGGCGGAGACGCGCTCCACCACCGCGATGCCGGCCGACTCCAACGCCGCAACCTTTGCCGGGTTATTGGTCATCAAGCGCACGCGGGAGACGCCGAGCTGCTTGAGGACTTCGGCAGGCAACTCGTAGGCGCGGCAGTCGGCGGCAAAGCCCAGCTCTTCGTTGGCTTCCACGGTGTCCATGCCGTGATCCTGTAACTCGTAGGCCTTCAACTTGGCCATCAAGCCAATGCCGCGGCCTTCCTGTTGCTCGTAGAGCAGGATGCCCGCGCCAGCCTCGGCAATTTTGCCGAGAGCCAGCTCAAGTTGAAGCCGGCAGTCGCAGCGCAGGGAACCAAACACGTCGCCGGTCAGGCATTGGGAGTGGATCCGCACCAGCGGCGGCGCGGAGTGGATGTCGCCCATGACCAGGGCCACCAGGCCTTCAACGGTGCTGCCCACCCGAGGCACGGGCTCGCAATCGGGGCGCGGCGCGGGCAGCAGACCCTCAAAGCCGAAAATGCGGAAGTCTCCCCAGCGAGTAGGGAACTCAGCTTCCGCGACCTTCCTCACGCTTTCAAATCCCATGCCTCCATTCTACAGAGATCGGTGGTGCGGTACAGTGATTGGGAGATGGACAGGCTGATTCTCATTACGCTGCTGGTCAAGCTGGGCGTGGTTGCCTCGCTGGCCAGCATCCTGGCCCGCGTAGTCACTTTCCGGCGTCTGATCTTTGCGGAGCGGCGCAGTCCGCGCCAGACCCTGGCTCTGCTTGCGTTTTTTCTGGTGCCGCTCACGCTGGGCGTATGGGTGCGCACCATCGTGCCCAACTTCCTGGCCGCCGACATTTCGTTTGAGACGGTAATTCTGCTGGGACTGCTGCTGGGGCCGGGCTGGGCCATGCTCGGCGGAGCGGTGCTGGCCGGCCCCGCGGTCCATCACCATGAGTATCTGGCCCTGCCCTTCAATGTCGCGCTGGGCCTGGCCGCGGGCATACTGGGCCGCTTTGTCGAGAAGGAGGATATCTGGTCGTTCACGCCGTTCATCGATCTCAGCCTCTATCGCTGGGTGCGCCGCAACCTTCGCAAGCCGCACATCGACCGGCAGATCCTGTTGCTGTTCCTTATTGCAGCCATGGAAATGGCGCGGGACTGGATCGCCCACGTCTATGCGCATCCGCCGCGGCTGTTTGCGCTGCTCGCGAGCCAGCTGTGGATTCAGGTGCTGGTTTGGCTCAGCGCGCCCATCATGGTGGGCATCGCGCTGAAAGTGTGGAACGCCCTGCGCATCGAACTCACGCTTGAAGAACAGAAGCGGCTGCTGCTGGAAGCCCGTCTGGACGCACTGCAGCGCCAGATCAATCCCCACTTCCTGTTCAACACGCTCAACTCCATTGCCTCGCTGGTGCGCATGAAACCGGAACTGGCCCGCGAGATGATCGTCAAGCTCGCCAATATTCTGCGCGCCCTGCTCAAGGACCACGACACTTACGTCCCGTTGCGCGAGGAGTTGAGTTTTACCGACGATTATCTGGACATTGAAGTGGTGCGTTTCGGCGCCGACAAGCTGAGAGTCGAGAAGGAGATCGACCCCCGCACGCTGGCCGTACTGGTGCCCAGCATTCTGCTGCAGCCGCTCATCGAGAACAGCATCAAGCACGGCCTTGAGCCGCGGCTCCGTGGCGGCACGGTGACCTTGCGTAGCCGACTGGATGGCGATCGTGTGCTGATTGAGGTGGCCGACGACGGCGTGGGGATGGGCAACCGGCCGGCTTCGGCGTTGCCCCGCGCCGGCAACGGTATCGGCATGAAAAATGTGCAGGAGCGGCTGGAAGTTCTTTATGGCAATCAGGCCCGATTCACCATTGTCAGCAATCCGGGAAGAGGCACGCTGGTCTCCATCGAGATTCCAGCGAATCTTCCCGATGCGCCTTAAGCCGAGTATTGGGCTGTCGAGGCATGGGCCGTTGAGGAATGGGCCGCTGAGGCACGGGCCGCTGAGGCCGAGCGGGTCTTGGCGCGTGCCCCCAACCAAAGCTCGTATTCCTGTTTGACCGAAACGCCGGGCTTTTTAAAGGGGCGCACTGCTTGGGAAAGGTACTGGATAAATTCGTTGTTATCTTCGCCGGTGCTGGCATCGGCATAGGAGAATCCGGCGCCTTCCGGACCTGTTTTCTTCTTATTGCCGTAGGACAACCAGTTCAGGAATCCGTTTTTGCTGCTCATGCCGACGATCCCCCATTTCCGTCGAAGTCAATGGCTCATCTTCTTTTGAAGTTTTCTGTGAACTCGATGAATGATGATTCCATTCCCGCCAGTTCCGGTCCATTGCACCTTCGAGTGACGACGAGACCGATTTGTGTTAGTGGCTGTTTTTCTCCATGCCGGTAACAAGACGTGGCCGCTCCGGGCGCAAAGGGCTTCTTCAAGAGGCACTTACCAGGCCGCATGAAGCCGAGGAAGGGGCGTCCATCGAGATTCCCACAATCACTCACGATGCCTAAAATGATTGAGCGCCGCTGGAACGAATGAAGAGGAGGATTCCATGACCGCAGAAACCAAAGGCAAAAACGACACCGCCCGGTCATTAGTCCACTTCGACAAAATCGGGCAGATCGCGATCACGGTGCGCGAACTGGCACGGTCGAAGAACTTCTACCAGGAGACGCTCGGCATGAAGTTTCTCTTCGATGCCGGCGCCATGTGTTCCTTTCAATGCGGGGATATTCGCTTCATGATCGGCGTCTCCGAGCAGCCTGCCTCCCTCGGCGGCACAATTCTGTATTTCAAGGTTGAGGACATTCACAAGACGCATGCTCTCTTGATCGAGCAACGGGTGGTGTTTCATCAGGCGCCGCACCTCGTAGCAAAGATGCCCGATCACGATTTGTGGATGGCCTTCCTGAAAGACCCCGATGACAACGTGATCGGCATGATGAGCGAAATTCCGCACGCTTGATCGGCCGCCCGGCACGTTGCCTTTCAGCGGACGGCTTACCGTCGCGCCTCCAGCGCCAGCACTGCATAGCTGGTTGCGGCATCGCTCATGAATTTGCCCACATCGGACTGAAGGTCCCGATTCTTGTTCAGCGACCACGCCGTCCACGCGCCGGTGGTCTTATCCTGGTTGGCCTTCAGCCATGCAATCCCGCGCGCAACCTGCGGATTGGCGTGCGCATCCACGGCAGTCTCTTCAAGCACCAAGACCGTCAGGCCGGTTGCATAACCGTCTGATCGTGTTTCGAGCGGCGTCTTGTCCCGGCGCTCCCAGGTGCCCAGCTCGGTCAGGCTCCAGCCGCCGTCGCCGTGCTGCAGGCGGTTTAGATCGCCGATCAGCGCGGTCCGCTGGGCGGCGGTGAGCAGATCGGGGAAGCGGTTCGTAGCCCAGAGCGCCACCACCTTGTTGAGCAGCGGCTGTGCTTCATAGTGCGTCTTCAGGTATGCATGCAGTAGCGCCAGATTGGGCGCGATCTTTGGGTCATCGCGATAGTGATCGGGCGCATTGCCAACGGCGACCGCAAGCAGCGCCGCCCAATGATATTGCGACTCGTTCGACTCCCACGGCGTGTAGGCGAAGTTCTGCCACACCCACGCGCCGGCATCTGCGCCAGTCTGCGATTGTAGCGCCCAGGCATTGTCGAGCGCGATGCGCGCGGTCTCGCTCAGGTGGCCCTGCGGGGTGTCGTAGCCAAGCAGGATCACGGAATTAAGCACCGACTCGGCGTTGCGCGATTCGACTTCCTTCCCGGCTCCGGAGAGCACGTCGCTATAGAACGGCTGCATTTGATTCCATTCGCGCACGCGCTTCTCAACGCTGGCCAGCATCACCTGCTCTGAAGGCGAAGGGCCTTGCTCGCTTAGTTCGTGGCGCAGCGCCGGACGCGCCAGCCCGTAGGGCGCCTGGGTGTGGCAGGAGACGCACAGCGTCTTGTGATCTTTCTGCGCCCGATCCCAGCTCTGCCACCATACCTCGCGGCTGTCGAGATAGCGCGCGGCGGCCTGGCGGTCCCATCCGGCAGCGGTCGTGGCATCCGGCTTGTCTGCCGCAAGAACCTGCTCGATGGTCACGCCGGAAAGCTGGTAGGCCACCGCAGCCGATGCGACGCAAGCCAGGGCCACGCAACTCAAGAGCCAAGTGTTTCTCATGCTTTCGACCTCCGGGGCGGCGAGTGAAAAATCGTCAGTGCACCGATCCTGTGCGGAGAACTGGCTTTCACGCCAGAATACGGCAGGACGCCCCTTTCGCGACACCTTTTCAGAGGATTTCCAATTCGGACCGGCAGTGCCCAGGCGGTCAATACCCAAATCTTCGAAATGCACAACCGTTCGCTGTATGCTCAAATCATGGTGCGCTTCACGGTACTGGCTTCCGGCTCCAAGGGCAACTCGACGGTGATCACCGGCGGCCGCACCCGCATTCTGGTCGATGCCGGGCTGAGCTGCAAGGAGCTGTTCCGGCGCATGCGCCTGGCGGGCGAAGAGCCGGAGACCCTGAACGCCATTCTCATCACCCACGAGCATTCCGACCATATCAGCGGGCTGGCCGTCACCGCCCGCAAGCTGGGCATTCCCGTTTATCTGACCGAGGGCACGCATCGCGCCTGGGTGCGCTGGCTGACGCCGCGCCGGCAAATGACCTATGTCCAGTGGCTGGAACAGTGCCGCAAGCAGGCCGCGGAACGCCAGGCGGAGACCGAAGCGGCGCAATTTGATCCTGAAAGCGAGGCCAGCGAAATCGATGTCATCCTCGCTTCCGGCCACGCCGAATCCATTTCCGAGCCTGCTGGAACTTCGCAGGGCGTAAGCGAAGGGACTCCCGCGCAAGCCGTCGATCACGCGATCCAAGTCGCACAAAATGACCCGACGGAGTTGCCCAAAGATCCAACCTGGCTCCCGTCTGTCGAGTACTTCCAGGCCGGCCAGCCCTTCGAGATCGGCGATATTGCCGTGAGCCCTTTCACCATTCCCCACGACGCTGCCGACCCGGTGGGCTTTGTCTTCCGTGCCGAAGGGGTCCGCATGGCCGTGGCCACCGACCTCGGATACATCCCGCCCAATGTAAAAGCGCAACTCAAGGACCTTGACCTGCTGCTGCTGGAGTCCAACCACGATCTGGAGATGCTGCGCGACGGCCCTTACCCCTGGTCGGTCAAGCAGCGGGTGCTTTCTCGGGTGGGCCATTTGTCCAACGAGGCGGCGGCAGAGTTTCTTGAGAACCAGTACGACGGTCAGGCGGCTTATGTGATACTGGCGCATCTATCTGAAAGCAATAATCTTCCCGAGCTAGCCAGGGTGACCGCCGAGCGCGCCCTCAATGGCCGGGCCAGCCTTTTGGCCAATAAGCTGCTACTTGCAGAGCAACATGCGCACCTTTCTGCCATTTACTTTTAGGTCAACTTATGCACAATTCTGCCATTTATTTTTGATTAAAGTCGGCTATAATGATGAGGAAACGGTATCACTCTGTATCAGGTAGATTGGCAATCGTAAGCCAAGGCTTTGGCCATGGCCAGGCAGCGCAGAGTGGGCGCCACCGAATGCAATTTGGCCGGTGGAACATCCCATACTATGAGCCTTTCGTTAGCCAAGTGGGCTGCGCAGAACCAACGCGGTTGAACCCATCCTTTGCAAAGTGAGTCTAATCAACTATGGCAAGAACCCGATGCACTGACAGAGTCGTAGGCGCCATACTGGCAAGCTGGCGATATGACATTTCAGGAATCTCCCCCGAGATGCGCAGGGACTACGAGCATCATTTTTCCGAGTGCCCCCACTGTCGCGCCCGGCAGAAATTCCACCGCAGCCTGGATGTATCGCTGGCCGTTCTTACTTCGCTGGCATGCTTCTTCTTCCTCTTCGCGCTGGCAGTGCTCATCCACGTCAAGCCGCTGGAACACGTGGCCTTCAACATACTCAGCCTGGATATCTCTTCGATGTATCAGATGCTGGTGTCGGCGGCCATTGCAGGGGTCTGCTTCTCGGTGATCGGCCTGGTGCTGGTGTGCACCACCACGCCGGTTCCGTCGTACCTGGGCGGCATCGCCGCGGAACGCGCCCGGCTCATCGAGGAGCGCCTGCCTGCGGCCATCAAGTCTTTGCGTCCGCGGTAAAGCAGCCTCCAGGCAAGAGCTTTCAAAGCCTCCCGCAACCGGGAGGCTTTGTGCTGTTGGGGGCGAAGCCACAATTCAGATCCCCAAAATCGATTGTGGATTTCCCTGACACGAAGGTATAGCGCAGAATCACGAGGTTTGTGCTCGGGCTGGCGGCTGTTCCTGATCCGCCGCAATCGGGTATATACTTCGTAACCAGCCGGGAGCAAGAATGGAAATCCAAACGAAGGGAGAACAATCCATGGCCAAGATTCTTCAAGTCAACTTCAAGCTGAAAGTTTCGGCCGCTGAATACTCCGACCTATGCCAGTCGATCGCTCAGTCCTACGCAAACGTCCCAGGCCTTCAGTGGAAGGTTTGGATATTGAATGAGCAGGAGAAGGAAGCCGGCGGCATCTATTTGTTCGAGAGCGATCAGGCTCTGAACGATTTTCTATCAGGCCCGCTCGTGGCCAAAGTAAAAAGCCGTCCCGTGCTCTACGACTTAGCCGTCAAGTCATTCGATGTCATGGATCAGGTGACGGCTACCACGCGCGGTCCGATCAAGGCAATGGCAACGGCGCACTGACGCCAGACCAACTCTCGCCCGTTATCGTCACTGGCCGTTCGACTCACTTGGCAATCGGCACCCGCAGATCGCCCCCGGTCATCTCTTTGGGCAAGCCCAGTGAGAGGATGTTCAGCAGCGTAGGGGAGATGTCGCGCAGCGACCCGTCGTTGCGCAGGCGGTAGTGGGCCGCGTCCTCGGCCACGTAAATCATGGGCACGGGGTTGGTGGTGTGCGCTGTGTGAGGGCCGCCGGTCATCGGGTCCACCATGGTCTCGGCATTGCCGTGGTCGGCGGTGATCAGCCAGCTCCCGTTCCTCTCCTTTATGGCTTTGTAAATGCGGCCCAACTGCGCATCGACAGCCTCGCAAGCTTTGATGGTCGGCGCCAGTTGTCCTGAATGGCCCACCATGTCAGCGTTGGCAAAATTGGCCACTATCAAATCGAAGGCCGTATCGTTGACCGCTTTAATGATGGCGTCGCCAATGCCCTCGGCGCGCATCTCCGGTGCCAGGTCGTAGGTCGCCACCTTCAGCGAGGGAACCAGCTCGCGTTCCTCGCCGGGGAAGGGCACTTCGATGCCGCCGTTGAAGAAGTACGTCACATGCGCAAACTTTTCCGTCTCCGCCACGCGCAGGTTGCGCAGTTGATGTGCGGCAAGCACGTTGGCCAGAATGTTATCCAGCGATTCCGGCGGCGTCACCAGTGGCAGATCGAATTTCTTGTCGTACTGCGTCATGCAGATGTAGAGCAAATCCTTCGGCGTCTCAGTGCGAGGAATCGCAAGGTCGAGCGCTTCCCATCCATCCAGGTCGCGGCCACCCAGCTGATTCAGGCCGCTTTCGCGAGCCAGCACGCGGGTGATCTGCCGCGCGCGGTCGGCGCGGAAGTTGAAATTGATGCAGACATCTTCATCGCGAATCTGCCCCACGGGCTTGCCCGCTGCATCCACCACCACAAAGGGAATCAGGAATTCATCGGTGATGCCGTTGTTGTAATTTTCCTTGATGCGCGCCACCGGACTCGCGTAAGCGCCCCCTTCGGCTTTGCCGGTGACCATGGCGTCGAATGCCTTGCGTTCACGCTCCCAGCGCTTGTCGCGGTCCATGGCGTAGTAGCGCCCATTGATGGAAGCGATCTTGCCCACGCCGTACTCGCGCATCTTCTTTTCAAGCTGCGCGATGAAGCCCGCGCCGGAGTTGGGCCCGGTATCGCGGCCGTCCATGAAAGCATGGACGAAGACGCGCTCCAGACCGTATGTGCGCGCGGTTCGCAAAAGGGCGTAGAGATGCTCTTGATGAGAGTGGACGCCGCCGTCTGAGACGAGTCCAAAAAGGTGCAGTTGCCGTCCGCCCTCGCGCGCCCGCTCCATGGCTCGCACGATGGACGGATTCCTCTGGAACTCGCCCGACGCGATCAGCGCGTCGATCCGCGTAATGTCCATCTGCACAATGCGTCCCGCGCCGATGTTCAAGTGGCCCACTTCGCTGTTGCCCATCTGTCCGTCAGGCAGGCCGACAAAATGTTCCGACGCCCGGATGAGCGTGCTGGGATACTCGCGCAGCAGCTTGTCGTAGGTCGGTTTGCGGGCCAGCGCAATGGCGTTGTTTGCGGTTTCAGCGCGGTAGCCCCATCCGTCAAGGATGGTCAGAACGAGGGGGCGTTTGGACACGGGCGGTTTCCTTGGAAGTCGGGTTTAGAAAAAGAAGAATGATCGGCGCTATTTGGTGAGGAGGTTTGAGCATCCCAGGTCTCAAAATCGAGGCGTGGGGCACCCATGCTTCAATCAAACGCGTGTGTTTCATCCGCGCGTTACAGGCTTGCGGTTAGTCGATGTAGTTCAAGCTTTCGAGGCCGAGATAAACTGCGCCGGACGCCAGCTCCTCCTCAATGCGGAGGAGCTGGTTGTACTTGGCGATGCGGTCGGTGCGGCTCACCGAGCCGGTTTTGATCTGGCCTGCGCCGGTGGCCACGGCCAGGTCGGCGATGAACGTGTCTTCCGTTTCCCCGGAACGGTGGGAGATGACGGAGGTATATCCGTAACGTCGGCCGAGGTCGATGGCGTCCAAGGTCTCTGTCACCGTGCCGATCTGGTTGACCTTGATGAGAATCGAATTGGCCACGCCCTCGTCAATGCCGCGCTGCAGCCGCTTCACATTGGTGACAAAAATATCGTCGCCCACCAACTGAATGCGGCCGCCCAGCTTGTCGGTCAGAATCCTCCAGCCCGCCCAGTCGTCCTCGGCCAGGCCGTCCTCGAGAGAGACGATGGGATACTGGCGGATCCAGTTGTCATAGAAGCTCACCATCTCCTCGCTCGACAGCTCGCGCTTGTCGCTCTTCTTGAAGACGTACTTTTTCTTTTCCTTGTCATAGAACTCACTGGACGCGGGATCGAGCGCGATGGCGATTTGCTCGCCCGGCTTGTATCCCGCCAGTTCGATGGCTTCCAGGATCAGTTCGATGGCTTCAGAATTGGATTTGAGCGAGGGCGCAAAGCCGCCCTCGTCGCCCACCGCCGTGCTGTAGCCCTTCTTCTTGAGCACGCCCTTCAACGTGTGAAAGGTCTCTGCGGCCCAGCGCAGCGCATCGGAGAATCGCTCCGCGCCCACCGGCATGATCATGAATTCCTGAAAGTCCACATTGCTGTCGGCATGGGCTCCGCCGTTCAGCACATTCAACATCGGCGTGGGCAGAATGCTGGCGTTGATGCCGCCCAGGTACCGGTACAGCGGAATTTCCAGCGTCTGGGCCACGGCGCGCGTGGCGGCCATGGAGACGGCGAGGATGGCATTGGCGCCCAGTTTGCTCTTGTTCGGCGTACCATCCAGAGCGATCATGGTCTGGTCGATCAGGCGCTGATTCGCTGCATCCAGGCCTTCCAATTCCGGTGCAATCACGGTTTCAACATTCTCAACCGCCTGCAACACGCCTTTGCCCATGTAGTGGCTCTTGTCGCCGTCCCGCAGTTCTACAGCCTCATGCTCGCCGGTCGAGGCTCCCGAAGGCACAATGGCCCGGCCCAACGCGCCGCTTTCCAGAATCACGTCCGCTTCCACAGTTGGATTGCCGCGCGAATCCAAAACCTCGCGGGCACGAATGGCAATAATCTCAGTCATATCAGTCCTCATGATGCGATGCAGCAGCCGGTCATTCAGTTTGGGACGGCGGTCCACGGCAAGAGTCTCTCCGGCGGCGCTTTGAATCGTATTCAAAAGCCCTTGCACGTCTGGGATTTCCTCTCCGTCCAGCACAAAATATAGGTATCTACCGTACGGATTCTAGCAAACCGGGCGGCGCTGGACCGTGTGGCGGCAATCACACCGCGTCAACCGGTTCCGATCAGGAAGAAAGCGCGATACCGGGTTATCTTTCCTGATTCGTGCCGCAAAAAGCACCTGTCCAGGCACCGGGCGCACTTCCCGCCGGCTACGCGCTAATCTTAAATTGGCGGAGTTGACGATCAGCAGGCACACGCCGGCCCACAGAAACTCTTTCGCTCAGTCGGTGTTCAAAGATGCACGGCGACTTCTGCCCGCGATCAACAGACCCCACGAAATGGAGATCCAAGAATGGAGACTCGCATGAACCGGTCGATTCTTATGTTCGCCGTGTTTGTCGCGGCCAGCGCCGCTCTGGGAGCGCAGCAGGCGAGCCCGTCCAGCCCTTACCAGGGAATTTCGAATCCTCCCCCGGACGAAATGATCACCACCCCCGCGGAGCCCAAGCCCGCGGCCGGGCAGCCGATGGCCATGCGGCCGGCTGCGCCCGATGCGGCCTCACTGCAATCCGGGTCGCAGCGCGCCTCTGTCGCTGGCAATGACGATGATATGGTCCAGGTTGCGCCTGGTGAGCCGGAATTGACGGCACGCTCACATTTCGCCGCATCTGCTTCCGATCGGGATGGCGACATTGTTCAAGTGCAAGCGCTGCCTCCCGGCGTACTCGGTGAAGGAACCACCCTTCGTGTCAGGTTGCTGGACCGCCTTTCCACCACCTCCAGCGAAATCGGCCAGCCCTTCCGCACGCGCGTTGCTTCAGACGTAATGCAGGGCGGCCAGGTGCTGATTCCCGCCGGGGCGGAGATTGACGGCAGCGTGGTTGAAGTCTCGAGCGGCCATTTCGCCGGTCACGGCTCATTACGCCTGCGCCCGGAGACGGTGACCCTCCCCGACGGCTCGCGCTTCGGGTTGAAGGCTGCGGTTTTCGGAACCCCCGGATCCCGAACTCACGTGAATGGCGAAGGCACCATTCTGCCCAATTCCCGCCTGAAGCGCGACGGCATTGAATATGGCGGTGGAGTGGGCACCGGCTTGGTTACGGGAGCTGTCATCGGCGGCCCGGTCGGTGCATTGACCGGTACCGTGATCGGCGCTGGCGCGGTAACCGCCCACCTGCTGACGAGCCATCCGCAGGCCACGCTGGAACGTGGCACAACGCTGATGTTCACGCTGACGGACAACCTGAGTCTGGTCCCGGCTACCCCTGCCGGCAATTAGTCAGTCAGAGCCCCAGCCCCGGCCAGCCTGCTACACTCCCGTTGCGGAGGGGTTCCGGTGGCGGAGATCGGGACAATCGGCGTGCTCGGCGCCGGGACCATGGGTTCCGGGATTGCTCATGTCTTTGCCCGCTCCGGCTTCCAGGTGGTCTTGTGCGACATAGAACAGCGGTTCCTTGACCGCGCTTTCGCCCAGATTCGCGCCAGCCTGGCCCGCGAGGCCGCCAAGGGCAAGTTGCCGGAAACCGAAATCGACACTGTGCTGACCCGCATCACGCCCATCGTGGACCGCGACGCGCTCAGTGGCACGGACTTCGCCGTCGAGGCCGCCTCGGAGCGCTTCGAACTGAAGGCCGAAATCTTTCAGGCCTTAGATCGCATCCTGCCCCAGAGCGCTGTGCTGGCCACCAATACGTCGTCCATCTCCATCACCAAACTGGCCGCCCAGACCCGCCGCCCGGCTCAGGTCATCGGCATGCACTTTTTCAATCCCGTGCCGGTCATGACGCTGGTGGAGATCGTGCGCGGCCTGGCCACAGGCGATGAAGCGTTCGCCACCGTTCAAGCGCTGGCCCTCAAACTGGGCAAGAAGCCGGTCGCCGTCAACGACGCGCCGGGATTCGTCTCCAACCGCGTGCTCATGCCGCTCATCAATGAAGCCGCTTTCGCCGTGATGGAAGGCGTGGCCACGCCCGAGGCTGTCGACCAGGTCTTCAAACTGGGCATGGCCCATCCCATGGGTCCGCTCACCCTGGCCGACTTCATCGGCCTCGATGTCTGCGTGGACATTCTGCGCGTGCTCGAAGACGGGCTCGGCAACCCGAAGTACAGTCCCTGCCCGCTGCTGGTGCGCATGGTGGATGCGGGCTGGCTGGGGCGCAAATCGGGGCGAGGGTTCTATACGTATCCCGGCTAGCCACCAACTCCTTACCTTTAGTAAGGAGTTGGGCTATAATTGCGTCAGAGGGAAATAAGATGGCTACCGCGGCAGTCACCGCAAAAGGACAAATCACAATCCCCGTCGAAGTGCGGAAGAAACTGGGCCTTAAGCCCGGCGACCGGGTAAGGTTCATCGAAGGGGAGCACGGCGAGGTCATTTTGAAGCCTAAGACTGGCTCGCTCATGGATCTCAAGGGTTTTGTTCACTGGACCGAAAAGCCCGTCACAATCGAAGAGATGAACGAGACGATTGCGAAGGGTTGGGCTGGCGAACTCACCTTCGAGGATTGAGCACTCAGTGATTGGTCTCGACACCAATATTCTGGTCAGGCTTCTCACTCAGGACGAACCGGTTCAAAGCCGGCGTGCAGAAGAATTTCTTCAAACACTGTCCGCTGAGATGCCGGGATTCGTGTCTCTAGTCTCCCTGATCGAGTTGGTATGGGTTCTGCGCAGCCGATATCGCATGGACAAAACCCAACTTATCCTTTGCATTGAACGGCTCCTCGATTCCCCGGAACTGAACGTTGAAAACCAGGAGACGGTGAGTCAGGTCCTGCGCCGGTTTGCTTCTTCCAAAGCGGACTTTGCCGATTGCCTCATCGAGCGGTCCGGGCATGTGTCGGGATGCCGTGAGACGGTAACCTTTGACGTGAATGCATCCCGGCTTGCGGGAATGAGATTGCTCTGAGTGGCCAATTTGAAAGGAACATTCGGCCCTCGGTCCGCGTAGATGTTGTCAGGCGCCATCCCTCGGCGTCCAATCATCATGCAGACGTTCTCCGACACCCTCGGCCAGGTCTTTCGCGCCATCATGGCCAACAAGCTGCGCACTTTCCTGACCATGTTCGGAATTGCCTGGGGCGTTGGCTCTCTGCTGGTGCTGGTGGGTCTGGGCGAGGGCTTTCGTTCTGGCCAGCATCGCAATCTGGCCACCTTTGGCAACGACGTGGTGTTGATGTGGAACAGCACCATTCCCGCCGTCGCCAATCAGCATTCAGGCATGCGTCCCTATGAGCTCACGCTGGGAGACGAGGCGGCGTTGCGCCGCCTGCACGAACTGCGCGCGGTTACTGTTGAGTTGAGCCGCTCCGATCTCTACGAAGTGAGCCAATGGAGCAATACCTCCAGCCACGTGATGGGAGTTGAACCCAACTACACCGTGGTCCGTTTTATTCCCATGGCCACTGGCCGTTTTCTGGACGATGCCGACCTGGCCGATCGCCGCCGCGTGGTGGTGCTGGGCGCCAAGGCCGCCGTGCTCCTGTTTCCGGGCCGGCCCATGCTGGGCGAGACGGTGACCATCAACGGCACCGACTTCACGGTCATCGGCACGGTCGACAAAATTGTCCGCGGCAACAACGACTACGACGACCAGAAGGTCTACATGCCCGTCACCACCATGCAAGAACTTTTTCCCTTGAAGGGCGAAAACATTCCCCTGGACGCCGTGACCTCGATCCAGTACCAGCCGACCAACAAGGGCAACGTCCTGGCCGCTGTGGCCGCGGTGCATCGTGTCATCGGCCAGCGGCACGGCTTCGATCCCTCACTCAAGGATGCTTTCGATCAGTTTGACACCGTCGAGGAAGAGAAGATGATCGGAGCCATCTTCAACGCGATGGACATTTTTCTGGGCGGGGTCGGAGTGGTGACGCTGGGTTTGGGCGCGGTGGGCATCATCAACATCATGCTGGTGTCGGTCACGGAGCGGACTCGCGAAATTGGCCTGCTGAAGGCCATCGGAGCTACCGAGCGCAGCATTCTGGCGCAATTTTTCTGGGAGGGCCTGTTGCTGACCGGCATCAGCGGACTGATCGGCATCGCAGTCTCGGCGGGCTTCATGGGCCTGCTGCAGACGTTCCTGACCGGCAAGATGCCCGGCTGGGATCCGCCGCGGCTTGTGCCCTGGTCGGCGGGGTTGGCCATGGGCGCGCTAGTCCTCAGCGGTGTGGCCGCTGGGCTCTATCCCGCCAGCAAGGCGGCCGCTATGGATCCCATTGAGGCATTGCGGAGAGAATAGAAGCTAGGGGCTGGATCATGTTGAAGGACATTCTGGGCCAGGCCTGGGAGGCAATGGTCTATAACCGCCGCCGCACCGCCATCACTATGATCGGCATGGCCTGGGGCATTGCCACCGTGGTGCTTCTGCTGGCCTATGGCGCCGGCTTCAGCCGCGCCATCGAGGCCATCTTCGCGCAGTGGGGCACCAACATTATCGGCACCTTCCCCGGCCGCACCAGCGAACAGGCAGGCGGAGACAAGGCGGGCGTGCTCGTGCGCTTCACCATGGACGACGTGGATCGCCTCACGACCGCCATTCCCAGCATCTTCCATATCTCGCCCGTGGTGCAGAAGGACCTTCCCGCGCAGAACGATCTGCACACCTACACATGGACCGTGAACGGAGTCCGTCCCGTGTTTCAGGACATTTGGAAGCTGGATACCGATCAGGGTCGTTTCTTCAACGGAGCCGAGGACGACCAGCGCGCGCACGTCTGCGTCATCGGGTCCGAGGCCAAGACCAAGCTCTTTTCAGGCGGCTGGGCGCTGGGAGAAACCATCCGCCTCAATGGCGAGCTGTTCACCGTGATCGGTGTGCTCAGCCCCAAAATGCAGGAAGGGGAAAACAGCGACCGCAACCGCCAAATCTATGTGCCCTTCAACACCATGAGCGACCTGAAAGACACGAAATATCTTGACGGCATCTGGTTCAACTATACGGGCGACAATCAACTGGCCGAGAAGACCCTGCGCGAGACTCTCGGCGCGGCGCATCAATTCCGTCCATCGGATCACAACGCCATCTTCGTCGCCAACCTGATGACTGAATTGCACCAGTTCTCGATTCTCTCCCTCTGCCTGCAGGTGTTGCTCTCCATGGTGGGCGCGCTTACGCTGGGCATCGCGGGCATTGGCCTGATGAACATCATGCTGGTTGCCGTGCAGCAGCGCACCCGCGAGATCGGCGTGGAAAAAGCGCTGGGCGCGCGCAAGCGGCATATCCTGTTGCAATTTCTTTCAGAGGCCCTGGTGATCACCGGCGTGGGTGGCGTGAGCGGCATTGCGCTGGCTTACCTGGTCTCCATCCTGGTGGGGCGCATCACGTTTTACAGCGCTCTGGCGCAGCACGCTGAGGCAGCGGACATTCGCCTCATCATCTCGCCGGTGTCGGTGATTGTGGCCACCGTGATTCTCGCCATCACCGGCCTTATCAGCGGCATGATTCCAGCTATCCGCGCTGCCAACCTGGACCCCATCGAGGCGCTCAGGTACGAGTGAAGCGGGGAATAGGGAATAGGGAACAGGCCTTACACAGGCGGCAAGCCGTCTACCACTGGCACTCCGGAGGGCGGCGTGAAGTGAAACGTGTCCGGCAGAACCGGAGCATTGGGCACTTCGCCGGTGAATGTGAATCGGGTCAGCGCGCCGTCTGTCTCTTCAATGTCAATGCCGGTGATGGCCCCCACCGCCGTCACCATGAGCGTGAGGCGGCTGACGCGCTTTTCCTGCCCTTTGGGTTGACCGGTCAGCGTGAAGCGGCCGCCACCGATGTCTGCGACCTTCAGGCCACTCAATTCCTTTTCGATCTCGGTATGGCCGAGCAGAAACCGCAGCGGCGAACGCAGATCGTCCAGCTCCTTGGCGGGAATGCGCTGCACCTGCGCGTCGCCCAACGAGTAGAACCAGGCATACTTGCCGTCGAGCAGAAAAAGCTTGCCGGCCGGCTGGTTGTAGTCCCACTTCATGCGACCGGGCTTCATGATGGTGAGCGTTCCGCTCTCGCTGCTCTGAATTCCCATGCCCTCATAGCTCTCCGTAAATTCGGCTCGGAGTGAGTGGAGTTGGTTGTAGTGCCGATCCACGCGCTGGGCCAGGTCGTTCGCGGAGGGCGCTTTCGCATAGGAGAGAGCGCTGGCGACAAACAACATGCCCGCGCTGGCGACAAACCACATTCCGGCACGAAGTCCTTTCAGAGCCGCGCGCAGGGGCCAGAATTTGGCGCCGCTCATTGGCCCAGAGGCTGGGTGCAGTTGGTGCCGCCGGCGGGATCAAACTTGATGGTGCCATACTGGTCGCTGCAGAAGCCGCGATCCCCGGTCTTGCCCACCGTCTGCGGAACGGCGGTGATCACATAGCTGTTGTAGCGGTCCACGCTATTCACCGTCACTTTGTCCTTGCAACTGACGGTGAAAATATAGCCTGACTTGAATCCCGAGGTCAGGTCGCCCTGGAGAATCTGCGAGGCGGCCGGCGAGGGAGCGCCGGCGCTGGGATCGCCGCCCAACGCAGGCAGCGTGCACGCAAAGCCGTTCGAGGGATAGGTGGATTCGTACTGAATCTCCGCCTTGGTGATGGTCTGGACGGAGTTGATCGCCGAGAGGTCGTTGGCCTTTTTCTTCAAGGTGCCAACGGTGGGAATGGCAATCAGCATCAGGATGGCGATGATGGCCATCACGATCAGCAGTTCCATGAGCGTAAAGCCGTTGGGCAGCTTAGAGCGGCCGGGCTCTCTGGAGCGGTCGGCCGACAGGGTGCCCTGGGCGCCGCGGTGGCCAGAAAAAAGCAGTTGCTTGCAATTCATGGGATTCCAGTGCCTCACGGAGCAGACGGAAACGCGCCGGCCCTTCCGACAAAATGCTACAACGTACAGACGCGGAAGGGAAATGGGACGCTCGGAAAAGCAGCCGCTAGCTTCTAGCCTCTAGCCTCCAGCTCCTAGCTGTTTCTGCGCTCGACCCTTCGTTGTCGTTCAAGTGCGAAACCAAAGGCTCGAGGGTTTCGTGCGTGTACCCGCGATAAGGGTCTAACCGCCAACTTCCGCGCTTGCAGCTAGAAGCTAGCAGCTAGTAGCTGCTTTTCAACACACCAGCCTCTTGCGGCTCAGCTTCACGCCGTCCAGGCGGCCGAGCAGGGTGACCGCGATGCGATCGGGATCGAAGAGGCGCTGGGCCATGGATTGCACCTGGGAGGCGTCCACCTCGTCAATGCGGGCAATGACCTCATCGACGGTGAGGAAATTATGGAAGTACATTTCCTGCCGGGCCAGGTTGGCCATGCGCGAGTTTGAGCTCTCCAGGCCCAGCAGGATGTTCCCCTTCAACTGGTCTTTGGCGCGGGTCAGTTCTTCCACGCTCAGCAACTCTTCCTTCAGCTTGCGAAACTCAGCCAGAATCAGGTCTACCACTTCAAGGGCCTTGCCCGCCGACGTGCCGGCGTACACCAGCAGCGTTCCGGTATCGCGATAGGGGCTCAGGTCGGAGTAGATCGAGTAGACCATGCCCCGCTCTTCGCGAATGGTTTGAAAGAGCCGGGAACTCATGCCCCCGCCCAGCACCGTGTTGAGGATCAGCGTGGCATAGCGGTTGTCGTCGGTGACCGGCGGCGCGGGCACGCCCATGCAAATCTGCACCTGTTCCAACGATTTTTTGTTGCGTAACACAATGCGGGAACTGGCTTCCGGCGCCGAAAGTTCGTGCAGCGGCTGGCCATCCGTGAGCCCGGAGAACTTGCCCGCCACCGCCGCGGCAAACTGGTCGTGGTCCAGGTTGCCCGCGGCGGAGATCACCATGTTGCCCGCGTGAAAACGGTCGCCATGATAGGCAAAGAGCTTCTTCTGATCGAGCTGCTTCACCGTCGCCGTGGTTCCTAGAATCGGCCATCCCAGCGGGTGATCTTTCCAGAAGCTCTGCGTGAACAGCTCGTGCACCAGTACGTCCGGATTGTCCTCGTCGATCTTGATTTCTTCCAGAATCACGCCGCGCTCGCGCTCAATGTCGGTTGCCTCAAACACCGGATTGAGCACCAGGTCGCTGAGCACATCCAGAGCGATCGGCACGTGGTCGGCCAGCGACTTCACGTTGAAGCAGATGGTCTCCTTGCCGGTGAAGGCATCCAGGTTGCCGCCGATGGAGTCCATCTCGCGGGCGATTCGTTGCGCGGTGCGGGAGCGTGTGCCTTTGAAAAGCATGTGCTCCACAAAGTGGGAGATGCCATTGGTCTCGGCGGGTTCGCAGCGCGAGCCGGACTTGATCCACACTCCCATGGCCACCGAACGCAAATGATCCATGCGCTCGGTCAAGACAATCAGGCCGTTCGGCAGTACAGTGCGGCAAAGATTTCGCTCGGTGGTCATCACATTCATTCGATTCGATTGTAGGGCACTTCGGCTCACCCGGTATGTTGCGGATTGGGCAGCAAAATTGTGGCAATGGCTGTGGTTCGCCAGCAAGACCAGCATTTTGAGTGGTTTGCCGGCAAGAGGGCTCCGTGCAGGGATGAGATGCACTATCCTGAGCTTGTTGTGACCGAGAATCTCCGCCAACTCGTCCGCCTGGAACCAGCCGATCCGGCCTTGGACAGTCGCGCACCGCTTTTCGGTTTGGACGCCGACGCATTGGCGGCGCGCATGGGGTCTGCCGGCGAACCCGCCTGGCGCGGCCAGCAATTAGCCGAAGCCATGTATCGTCAGCGACTTGCAGATATAAGTGAAATGACCACTTTACCCAAGCCGCTCCGCCAGCGGCTGGCAGCCGAGGGCTGGCAGGTTGGCCTGCCTCGGATTGCCCAGGTCTTCCAATCGGAAGATGGGACGGAGCGCTACCTGGTTGAGGGTCAGGGCACCGGCCAGGAGGGTCAGACTGTGGAAACCGTCTGGATGCCCGAAGGCGACGGCGGCGAAACCGGGGATGGTAGCGAGCCGGACGAAACACGCGGACCCGAAAAGGAGGGACCGGAGAAAACCTGGCGCCGCGCGACCATATGCGTATCCAGCCAGGTGGGCTGCGCCGTCAATTGCCAGTTCTGCTTTACCGCCAAACTCGGCCTGCAGCGCAACCTGAGCGCGGGCGAGATTGCCGGGCAGGTGGTCGCGGTGTTTGCGCGCCACGGCGTCGAAGTGGGCCGCGACCGCGTGAACCTGGTTTTCATGGGCATGGGCGAGCCGTTCCTCAACTATGACAACTTCATGGCCGCGGTGCGGCTGTTGGTGGATGAGGTGGGCCTGAGCCCGCAACGCATGACAGTGTCCACGTCCGGCATCGTTCCCGGCATTGAGCGGTTTGCGCAGGAGCCGGCGAACCTGCGGCCCAAGCTGGCCATCAGCCTGAATGCGCCCAACGACGCGATCCGGGAACAGATTATGCCCATCAACCGGAAATGGCCGATCGAAGCGGTGATGGACGCAGTCCGCCTGGTGAAGCTGCGCCCGCGCGAGCGGGTCACCTTCGAATACGTGCTGCTGGGTGGAGTGACCGACCGCGCCGAACACGCAGCAGCGGTCGCCCGCCTTGTTCGCCGCGCTGGTTTGCCGGCCAAGGTCAATCTGATTGCCTGGAATCCTGGACCTGGAATTCCGTACACGATGCCGCAGCCCGCGGCAGTGGAGGCGTTTCGCGCGATCCTGGCGGGGGAGGGGATTCCCACCTACCTTCGCCGTCCGCGTGGACGTGATATTTTCGCGGCCTGCGGGCAACTCAAGCGGACGGTGGAGGGGTGAATGGTGGGCTTCGATCTGAGGGTCAAGGGGTTCCCATCCTGCCCGGAAAAACAAGGCTGGCAAGGATAGGAACCCGAGAATCGGGAAAGGCCTCGACTCGCGGAGCTTTTTCCGCGCTACTTATCTGCCGGCACCGCGGCCGGGCTCACGTTCCCGCAGTCAGGACCTTTGTATATGGAGGTGAACTCGTTCGTCCATTCAACGGGGATCGTATTCTGCCTCATCTGCATCTCTCCACTAAAGTGGATCTTACCCTTGGCAATATTCGGCACCGGCCATTGGACCTCAACAGTGCCCGACCCATTCATCGGGCCGGTGCATACAAGAGCCCCGCTCAAACTGGCGGCCTTGAGTGAGATGTTCCTATATTGGCAGCCGCCGTGGGTCTGCGGCATGGGGCTGCCAAACCTGTCAATCCAGGCCTGGGTGATGCAAGCCTGCCCGGTGTGAGTTCCGCCGCTAAAGGATGCGGCGGCCTGGGGCGGCACCTGCATCCCTGGAGGGAATGGTGATTTCTGCCAGGAGATGGTGGCGGTCGTTTCCCACAGTCCCGGCTTAATCGGCTGTTGCGCCTGTGCCAGGGAAGCCGCTGCGAAAAGGCAACAGCCCAACGTGATCCAAACTCGAGTCTTCGGCATGAGTCCTCCTATCCTGATCGCGCAGACTCGTCGCCGCGCCGCTCTACTTTACCGCAATGCAAGAACAGTCGGGAAGAAAAATCTGCTCAACTCCGCTGAGCAATCGCGGCGCTTCCCAGCGCCATGAGGGCCCCGGTCACGCGGCCCGCGGCATGGCGGACCACGCTTTCCTCGCTGGCGAAATTGCCGGCGATGCAGCGCACGCCCAGGGCCTCGATTCGTTCCATGTCGGGGATAATCGGCGCCGCCCCCTCTGCCGCATACCGGGCCAGGGTCTCGGCCGAAAACGGCGCGGTATTCACCAGCGCGCAGTCGAAGATGGGCGCGCGGGCGTGCTCGTAGATGCGCTCGATGTGTTCTGAAGCGGTCAGTCCCAGGCTCTCATTAGCCTGGGTCATCAGGTTGCAGATGTAAACGCGCACGCCGCGGGAGCGCGCCAGCGCCTCGGGGACACCCTCCACCAGCAGGTTGGTGATGAGCGACGTGTAAAGCGATCCCGGTCCGACGGTGATCAGGTCGGCGCGCTCGATAGCGTCCAGGGTCTCTTTGAGCGGCGCGGCGTCGGGCGGATCGAGCATCAGCTCCATAATGCGGTGGCGGCTGGCCGTGATGTTGGTTTCGCCCCGCACCAGCGAACCGTCGTCCATGCGCGCCACCAGTGTGGCATTGGCGGTGGTCACCGGGTAAATGCATCCGCGGATCGCCAGGATTTTGGACGCCAGTTGGATGGCGTGGCCAAAGTCTCCCGTGATTTCTGTGAGCGCGGCCACAAACAGATTGCCGAAGTTGTGCCCTTGCAGCCCATCGCCCGCACGGAAGCGATGATTAAAAAGCTGGGCAAGCAGATCCTCTTCCTCGCTGAGCGCGACCATGCAGTTGCGCAGATCGCCGGGTGGGAGCATGTTGAAGTCCTTGCGCAGCCGGCCGGAGGAACCGCCGTCATCGGTCACGGTGACCACAGCGGCAAGGTCGGAAATACGTCCCGGCGCGGCGCCGGTTTGCCCACCCGCTGTCACATGCCTTCGTAATCCGCGCAGCAGTGTGGAGAGCCCGGTGCCACCGCCAATGGCCACCACGCGCAGAGGCGGGGCCAAAACCGACGCTTCATTGCCGGCAGACGAGGCCTGCGTCGAGTCAGGCCCCGGGCCATGGCTCGAGAGTGGATTATTTGCAGGCGTCGCGGGGTTCAATGCAGGCCTTACGAAACCTCAGGGTAGAGCAACTCGGTAAAGCGAGGGTCGTCCACCATGCTTTGGAAGTCATTGTCGGCGCGGGCCTGAAGCCGGTTCCGGGGGTTCAGTTCGATGGCCTTGGCCAGATTCGTCAGGCAATCCTGAGTTTTCCCGGTAATCGAGTCCAACAGGGCGAGACCGTAAAATGCGTAGTCCGCAGTCGGATGGCCATTCAGAATGTTGCGGAACTGTTCGCGCGCCTCTTCGTAGTAGCCGGTATTCAACTGCGAGATGGCGTAGTCGTAGTGTTCTCCGGGGGTGATGAATGCCAGGCTGGGCCGCTCCAGTTGACGCTGGCAGGTGTTGACATACATCCGGCAGCGCTCCTTGATCTCAGCAGGCGCCTCGAGGAGCAGTTTTTCAAAGGCGGCAAGCGCCTTCTCGTACTTCCCCTGCTGCAGCAGTTGCACCGCCGACTGGTAATGCTGGAAGACGGGGCCAGTGCCCGTGGGGGCGCGGCTGCCTTGCTTGGCAGTGGGGGCGGGTATTTTTTTGCGGCCGGTCGCCGCGGTGCGGGCCTCGTGCATCATGGATTCGCCGGGAGCGCGTCGACTCTCAGTCCAGGTTGAGCCGGATGATCGCCGGCTGAAAACCTGTACGGAGGGTTTTCGCTGCTCAGGCCCTCTTTATACGCATTACCCCGTGTCCCGTCAATGGGCGCGCCTGGAGCGAGAGGTTACGCGCTTGATTCGCGCGATTGTTTTCTATAGATAGCCGGATTGAGCGAAGGGTCGTTGTACATCTTCAACTGCCGGTAAATCTTGAAGCGCCGCGAGCCGGCGAGCGTCTCGCGCCACAGCGCATCGAGGCAGCAGGCAAGATCCGCGCGCTGTTCTTCCAAAATGCCAAGACGTTCGCGATTCCTTTCGCTATGGCCCTCCGGCGCGTCGGCTCGATCAGCCTCCTGGCGGGTGTGATAAATCTTGAGCGAAAGTATGGACAACCGGTCGATGATCAGACCCGGCGACTCAGACTGGAGCGTGGCCGCGGGGTTTGGCAGGCCTTGTGTCGCCAGCCAGTCAAGCAGCGCGCGATCCAGTTCCTCCACCAGGTCGTTGCGGCGCTGGTTGGTCCGGTCGATGCGGCGCTTCACGTTGGCGAGTTTCGTGTCGCTCGCGCCGGGCGTGCGGGCTTCGTCTTCGATATGCCAGAGGTCAAAGTTGGCGCCGTGCTGCGCAGCCAACAATGCGATCCAATCACCAGGCTCTTTCTCCTCGCCATCCCTCGGCTCTTGATGCCAGGCAAGCGTGCGCTGGTCGTGCAGATCGATGATCGCGTTTGCCGAAAGCATCTTGAATGATCCTGGGCGACGAGAGCCGGTCGCGCGTGCAGCGTCTATGGTAGAACTATCCTCATCTGAGCTCCAAACCGGGTGACAGGGAGGCGCGGATGGCCGGCAAGATCGAGCGGTTTCTTTGTGTCGCCAGCTATGAGAAAGGGCACGACTTTCTGCGCCAGTGCGCGGAGATGGGCGTGCGGCCCACGCTGCTGACCCTGGACAAACTTCGCGATGCCGACTGGCCCCACGAAGCGCTGGACGAACTGGTCTCTATGCCTGCCGGACTCAACCGAGAGCAGATTCTCAACACCGTCTCCTGGATGGCCCGGAGCAAGCGCTTTGACCGCATCATTGCGCTGGATGAGTTCGACCTGGGAACCGGCGCCCTGATTCGCGAGCACATGTGCCTTCCCGGCATGGGCATCACCACTGCTTCTTATTACCGCGACAAGCTGGCCATGCGCACCCGCGCGCGCGAATCCGGGTTCCTGTGCCCGGAGTTCTGCCGCGTGCTCAACTACGACGAGCTGCGCGGCTACATGCAGCGCGTGCCGGCGCCGTGGCTCCTGAAGCCCCGCGCCGAGGCTTCAGCCGTGGGCATTCGCAAGATTCAGGAACCGGGCCAGTTCTGGTCTGCCCTCCACGAACTCGGCGACCGCCAGAGCCATTTCCTGCTGGAGCAGTTCGTTCCCGGCGAAATCTTTCACGTGGACTCCATCGTCAGCGAAGGAGAAGTGGTGTTTTCCGTGGTGCATCAATACGGACGCCCGCCGATGCAAGTAATGCACGAAGGCGGCGTGTTTACCACCCGCACCGTGGACCGCGCCAGTCGCGACTGGATGGAATTGACCGCCATGAACGACGCTCTTGCTCCCTCCATGGGCATGACGCGGGGCATCACGCATGCGGAATACATCCGCGCCCACGCCGACGGGCGCTACTACTTCCTGGAGATTGCGGCGCGCGTGGGCGGAGCCTTCATCGCCGACCTCGTTGGGGTTGCGACAGGCGTGAACCTGTGGCGCGAGTGGGCGCGGCTCGAGGTCGCGAACCTTCGCGGCGAAGTTTACGCTCCACCTGTTTCCCGCGAAGACTACGCGGGGAGCGTTCTTTGTCTGGCGCAGACCGCCGAGCCGGACATCTCCGCGTTCAACGCCCCGGAAATCGTGGTGCGGATGAAGAAGCACCACCACGCTGGGCTCATCGTGCGCTCAGAGAAGCCGGAACGGGTGAGGGAATTGCTGGAAGAATACGGTGCGCGGTTTGCCCAGCAGTTTCTGGCCTCCATGCCGCCGCCAGAGGGGCTTACGCCGGCGTGATTTTGCGCTCCGACTCCGCTAAAAAGGTGCGATTCAGGACCAAAATCAGAGGTTTTCAGACGTTTTTGTGCATTTTGAAAAGGTCGACGCGTCTTCCGAGATGATGCGATAAGCATTTTATTATCAATTGCGTACTTGCTTGCTGAGGTTTGAGTTCGGGTCCTGGAAACGGGTTTTGTGGGGGGGAGGGGGTGGGGGTGCGGACCGGGGACATTCCTGACGTTTTCAAACGGGCGCGTTGGGTCGAGTGAGTTTGGTTCTATTCTGCGCTTCTGGAACCAATTGATCGGCAAAGGGGCGGATCAAGAACTTGTCGGAGGGTTGCAACGCAGGTCTAGCCGAATCTATAAAAAATCGCAGTCCCAGGCCGTTCGTCCCAAATTTTTTAAAAATGCTTGACAGCATACCGACTGGTAGGTATGGTAATGTTTGTTGGGAACGACGATGACCATGCCCGAAGCGCAACAACACGAATCGAAGACGCGGCTGCTGAAGGCGGCTCTGCATGTGATCCGCGCGAAGGGGTATTCGGCTACGCGCGTTGAGGACATTTGCGACGCGGCCGGGCTGACCAAGGGGAGCTTCTTCCATCACTTCAAGAGCAAAGAAGACCTGGCACTGGCGGCCGCAGGATATTGGTCGGACACGACGAGCGCGTTCTTTGCTTCGGCGCCCTATCGCGCTCTGCCCGATCCTCTGGATCGGCTGCTGGCCTATATCGATTTCCGCAAAGCGATTATGCAGGGCGGGCTGCCGGATTTTACCTGCCTGGTGGGAACCATGGTGCAGGAGATCTACGACACGCACCCGGCGCTGCGCGAAGCCTGCAATAGAAGCATCAGCGAGCACGCCGCGACGCTGGTTCCGGATATTAGAGCAGCCATGCGCAAGCGCGGCATGCGCGGGAAGTGGACCGCCGAGAGCCTGGCTCTCTACACGCAGGCTTCAATTCAGGGCGCTTTCATCCTGGCGAAATCCCGGCAGAACGCAGCGATCGCCGCCGACTGCATCGACCACTTGCGCCGGTATGTCGAGCTGCTCTTCCATCCACCCCACGCAGAGGATGCTTTAGCGCGGTTGAGCCATTTGGGTTTCGGCGGGAAACTAATTTAGAGGAGGCAGTCATGAACGGAAATATCTCGAAAACAGCGACGCTGGCAGCGCTGCTGCTGATTGGAGCGCCGGGTGCGAGCCGTCCAGCGCAAGCTCAAAGCGCCAAGGCCCCTTATCCAACCATGGCCCCGCTCGATCAATACCTCATGGCAGATCGAGATTCCGAAATCGCCCTGGCGAGAAGCGCGGCCCCGCCTGCAATTTCCGGCGATGCGAGGGTCCTGGTCCTCGAAAAGGATGGCTACCATTCCGCAATCGAAGGCAAAAACGGCTTCACCTGCATCGTCGAACGCGGTTGGATGTCCCCCCTCGACAGCACGGATTTCTGGAATCCGAAATTGCGCGGCCCAATCTGCTACAACCCGCCGGCCGTGCGCTCCATCCTCCCTTACACCATTCTCAGGACAAAGCTGATATTGAGCAGGCTCACCAAGGACCAGATGGTCGAGAAGATTCAGACCGAGCTTGCCGGCAGCTTGCTCCCCATGCCGGAGCCGGGGGCCATGTCGTACATGATGTCGAAAAACCAATATCTCGGCGATAGTGCCGGGCACTGGCATCCGCATTTGATGTTTCATCTCCCCCGCATGGGCGCCGGGAACTGGGGAGCGAATCTGCCGGACTCCCCGGTCGTGGTCGACACGGGTCATCACCAGTGGCTGGAGCCCGAAACCATTTTCATGGTGCCTCTCGATCATTGGTCCGACGGAACCCCGGCAATGTCCGATGATTCCGCAACGCATCAACATTGATCCGCGCGCTGGTTGCGCAAGAACGCGAAACTCCGTGAGCAGATGCGGTCCCTCTTGCAGGATCATGATCCCGGCGCTCTCCGCGCAATAGTACGATAAGACTCACCCACAAAAGGAGACGTGATGAACCTGACGCAAGAACCCGAGATCGTAACCTGGCCTGCAACCCATTACGTTTTTGTCGAGAGGGTCGGACCCTTCATGACCAACGCACCTCAGGCCTGGCAAGACCTGCACAAGCTTGAATATGCAATCTCAGCGCAAAACCAGATCATCGGCGCCATGAGCCTCTACAAAGTGGGACCAAAGATCTATCGTGCAGGTTTTTCGCTTGCAGCGCCGCCGGTGGAATTGCCAGGAGGACTTCACTGCCTTGAATTCGGAGGCGGCAAATATAGCCGCTTCATTTTGACCGGACCCTATTCCAACCTGCCTGAGGCAACTGGCCGTGCCTGGTCGATGGCTGCTGAAAAGAAGATTCAAGTTCGCGACGACTTCGCGATCGAGAACTACGCCAACGATCCGAAGACGACTCCTGAAGAGAAGTTGATCACCGAAATTCTAATCCCCACCGCTTAGAAAATCAGACGCCGCCGAAGGCGCTCAACACAGAGGAGCCACCATCATGACCACCGCTCAAGCAAAAGCTCAGTCCTCGATTCTGAAAGTGCCCGGCGCGCAACTCTACTATGAGGTGCAGGGGAAAGGCCCAGTTCTGCTGATGATTCCCGGCGGCCCCACCGATGCAGGCATCTTCGCGACTCTTGCCAGCTTCCTTGCCGACGGATACACCGTGGTGCGCTATGACCCGCGCGGCAACTCGCGCAGCCTCCTCGACGGCCCTCCTGAAGACCAGAACATGGATGTCCACGGTGACGATGCCGCGCAGCTCCTCGCCACGTTCGGCGCCGCGCCTGCAAATGTGCTGGGCAGCAGCGGAGGCGCACAGATCGGCCTCAACCTGGCCGCCCGCTATCCTAAGTTGGTCCAAACTCTAGTGGCGCACGAGCCGCCCTGCAGAACGCTGCTGCCTAACTCCGCTGAGCATGAGGCCTTCACCGAGAGCGTTTATCAAACTTACCTCAGCAGCGGCCCTGGTCCCGCGATGCAGAAATTCATGGAGGGCGCCGGCCTGGCGGGAGGCACGCAGCCGCAACGCTCCGCGCCGCCGTCTCCTGAAGCGAGGGAAGCCTTCGGCCGCATCCAGGGCAACGTTGACTATTTTCTCGCGCATGGGTTCAAGCCTATCGGCGCTTATGTTCCCGACGTGGCCGCGTTGCGTGCGGGTTCGCCGCGGATCATCGTCGGAGTGGGCGCAGCTTCAACCGGGCAATTCCCGTGCCGGTCCGCCATGGCGCTGGCGGAGCAACTCGGCACCGAGCCGCTGATATTCCCCGGTGGCCACGGCGGCTACAATGACGATCCATCCGGCTTCGCTGCAACGCTCGACCAGGCGCTCAGCGGCATGTCCGCGACCTCAACCCAGCTATAAGGAGAAAACATCATGACCACTTCAACCTTGCAAACGCAAGCTAACGGGAAAGCCAGCGGCCAATTCGGCGGCCAAGCCAGCGCCCAAGCCAGCAAGGACGAGTTCGCCATTCTGGCTGTGATTGACGCCATGCACCAAGCGAACCACGACAAGGATGCCGCCGCATTCGCCGCGCAGTTTGCGCCCGATGCTGAGCTCTACAATCTGGCCCCGCCGCTTGTCCATCACGGAATCGATGTCGAGGAGAAACAAGCGTGGTTCGACTCATGGTCAACGCCGGTAGATATTGAAGCGCGCGATCTCCGTGTAACGATCAGCGGCGACCTGGCCTTCTGCAGGGGCTTTCTCAACTTGAGCGGAACCAAGAAGCGAGCCGAGGGGAAGGTCAGCTTCTGGATGCGGACCACTTTGTGCCTGGAGCGCGCCGGCAGCGGGTGGCAAATCATTCACGAACACACTTCCGTGCCGTTCTACATGGATGGCAGCCTGCGCCCGGCTTTCGACCTGAATCCGTAAGTCACGATAATTTCGATCGGAGACTTTACAATCGATTCGGGAGCAAGCATGGAAGGCACGGGTCAGTCTCCGCATCGGCGCTGGAATCCACTGCGGCAGTCATGGGTGCTGGTTTCGCCGCATCGCACACAGCGCCCATGGCAGGGCGAAGTGGGCGTGAAGGCAGCGCCGTCCGCGGTCCCGTACGACCCCGAGTGCTATCTGTGCCCCGGCAATCAGCGCGCCGGCGGAGCGGTCAATCCAGCGTATGAGAGCGTGTTTTCCTTTGTAAACGATTACGCCGCATTGCTGCCCGAGTTGCCCGTCGAAACCTTCGCGCCCGCTTCGCCGCTGCTGCTTGCCGAACCAGCCCGCGGCCTGTGCAAGGTGCTCTGTTACCATCCTGACCACAGCCTGACCCTGGCCCGCATGACAAGTAAGGAAATCCGCCTGGTGGTCGACGCGTGGACGCGCGAATACCTGGAGCTGGCTGCGCTGGGCTGGATCAAATACGTGCAGATCTTTGAGAATCGCGGGGCCATGATGGGCGCCAGCAACCCTCATCCCCACGGGCAGATCTGGTCCACAGATTTCATCCCCGACGAAGCGGCCATTGAAACGGAGGCCCAGAGCGATTACCTTGCGCGCGCCGGCCACTGCCTGCTCTGCGACACGCTTGAAGCCGAACAAACCGCGGGCCAGCGTATCGTCTTTGAGAATGAACATTTCGCGGCCCTGGTTCCGTGGTGGGCCGTGTGGCCCTTTGAAGTAATGCTGGTGGCCCGCCGCCACGCCAGGGCGCTGCCGGAATTCACCATCAAGGAGCGGGACGGCCTGGCCGATGCGCTGAAGCGCATGACCACTCGCTTCGACAATCTTTTCGAAACCAGCTTTCCCTACACCATGGGTTTTCACCAGGCGCCCACGGATGGAGACGACCATTTGGAGTGGCACTTTCACGCGCATTTCTATCCGCCGCTGCTGCGTTCGGCCACGGTGCGCAAATTCATGGTGGGGTTTGAAATGCTCGGCATGCCGCAGCGCGACATTACGCCCGAGGACGCGGCGGAGCGGCTGCGCGCCTGCTCCGAGGAGCATTTCTGGCCCCGAGTGTGAACCCGGATTGAAGCCTTGCAGCAGGGGATTGGAAGGGATCGCGGCCGGAAGGAGTGGTGAGCTCGCTGGGGCTCGAACCCAGGACCAACGCCTTAAAAGGGCGATGCTCTACCAACTGAGCTACGAGCTCACATCTGTTTCAGCTTATTTAGATTCAATAAGTTGAAGGCTATTCAATTTTCCAGACCTGCATGACTCTTTGGCGTTGGTAGCCACTTTGTACCGAAACCGACCCCGGACGAACGAGGGTCTACGTCGCCTGCAACTTGTGAGTCGGGGCGAGGTGGGCATTCTGGGCGGTCATCGCGATCGTCTTGTGTCCCATGAGATCCTGCACTGTTTTCAAGTCTACCCCAGCCATCGCGGGACGGCAAAGGTGTGCCGGAGGGTGTGCCAGGTGATGCCGTCGATCCGATGGAGGGATGGACTTCGCTTAGGAGCCTGTTTCGGCGCGCGTGCCCCGCTGCGATTCAGGCCGTGGGCAGCGATCAAACGCAGGCCCTCGACACCGCTCAATCAATTGTGAAGCGAAATGGCCTGGACCGAGTACGGACCGATCGTGACGGTTGTAGAGTAGGACGTTCCACCTGGCGATTGCAACGACACAGGGGAGGACTGGATGGATTGCCCATTCACGATCTGGTAAAGCGTCCCCACCGGTGAGGTCAATCCGCTGTTGGTGATGTTGACCGGCATGTCGGTGTATGTGTATTGGCCGGGATTGATCAGTACCACCGCATCCAGATTAGGTGTGTAGAAGGCGGTGACCACTAGACCGTTGCCCAGCGTGGCCGGGGAAATGGATTTTGCCATGTATCCACCGCTCTCCAAGCCAAGATACGCGGGCCCTGCAATCAGCTCGTAGGTGTAGTACTGCGGATAGGGTTGCGGCGTACTGCCGGCCGGATATGCACAATCCATATTCGCGTCCAACTCGCCTATCAGGCAGAAGTAAGGCGGGGCAGTGGCCGCGTAATACACAATCCGAGAGGCCGGCTTGGGAGCATTGGCATAGGCGTAGACCACGTTGAGGAGGTCAGCTACGTAAAGGCCGTTCCATAGCGGTCCGTAAGTGGGGTCGTCGCGGCAGCAATCCTTTTCGAAGGCCGAGTTCAAGTTGTACTCGCTTATGTAAATCGGAAGATCGGCCCCCTGGGGCTGAGCACCACCTCCCACCAGCGTGGACGCGTATTCATAGGTGATGGCCGGGTCGGTCAAGGCATTCTGGGTCCTCTGATAGACCGATGGATAACCATTATAAGTACCCCATACAGCCCCAATTTGCGATGCTCCGAAGAGGTACTGGTGATAGCTCATGAAGTCGATATTCTTCGAGATTACAGGGTCGTTGAGCATGGCCGTTACCCAACTGGGATCGAGGCCCGCCGACACGGGACCACCGATATTAATGGTCGAACCATCGGTCGCGGCCTGCGCTTTCATCTGCGGAGCAGCAGCGGCGTAGAGGCTCATATATTCGCTCATGGGAGCGGCGCCGGCTGGAACGCACAACGAGACATTCGGTTCGTTCCATATCTCGTAGTCAGTCACGATGCCTGGGAAGGTCGCGTCCATGTGCTGCACATATTGGGCGGCAATCGAGCTCCACGCATTCAGGTCGCTCGGCATGCTGTATAAACCGCAGTTGTTTTGTTGCAGCCACGTCGGGGTCTGATACACCTGCAGGATGACGTGCACCCCGCCGCCGGCGGTAGCTTTGCTGATAGAAGAGTTGATCGGCGCCCAGTTTGGCGTACTGGTCGCAAAGACCTCAGGGATTTGCGCATACATGCGCGCATAGGTGATGCCGGCGGCTTTCACCAGGTCCAGGTCCGCGGCGTTGTGCAAGGACTCCAGGCGCTCGGCAGCAAACACGTTTGCTTGTACAGCGTAAAGTTTGTTAGAGCGCGAATCGAAGTCCACGGAAATCGCTGAGAAGACAGAAATGAAAGCCGTTCCCGTTACTCCCAGCGTATTATCCGTCACCTCAACCAAGTGAGTTCCGGGAACCGCGGGCGCCGTGTAAAGGCCTAGGTTGGTCACCGTTCCGGTTGTGGAATTGCCCCCGACTACACCATCCACGCTGTAGGTCAACGGGTGCGAGTCCGGCACGTTACTCAGTTGGGCCTGGAAAACCTGCTGCGTGTTGACTGGAATCGACGCCGAAGTGGGATAGACCTCAAACGTTTTGGAGCTGGCGATGACCATGACCTGGGTTGAGGCCGAGGCATTGCCACCGAGTGTTTCCGTAGCCGTCACGGTGCAGGTCTGCGGAGAAGCAGGGGCGGTATATTGGCCAGTCGCGCTATCGACCGTGCCGCAAGAGACCGTCCAGTTTGCGGGCGCCGTGGCTGCGAACTGCAACATCTCGTTCACGTCCACAGTGGGATTGAGCGGTTGGATTGCAAATGCCGTCGAACCTCCGGTAAGCGTGACTGTCTGCGGAGTGTTGGCGGCGCTGTCTGAGAATGTGACAATGCCGGTTCGAGTCCCAGTTGCTGTCGGAGTAAACACGATGCTGACCGTGCAACTGGCGCCCGAGACCAGGTACGTGCCGCAGGTATTTCCGTAAACGGCGAAGTCGCCGGGATTGGCCCCGTTGATGCCGACCCCGTACAGAGTCATCCCAAGCACGCCCCCGTTGTGCAATGTGACCGACTGGGGCGCACTCGTTAACCCGACGGTCGTGGACCCGAAGATGAGGCTGCCGGGGGTGACAGTCGCGCTCACCATCGTGCCCGTTCCTGATAACGCCACCGTCTGTGGGCTGTTGCTGGCTTTGTCAGTAAAGACCAAAGTTGCCGTGCGGGTTCCCGTCGCTGTTGGGTGGAACACGATACTGGCCGTACAGCTGGACGAGGCCGCCAGGATCGCGCCGCAGAAATTACTGACGATCGCAAAGTCTCCAGTATCGGGGCCCGATATGGAGACGCTGGTGATTGGGATGGCGACCGGGCTTCCATCGCTCAAGGTTGCGATCTGCACCGGACTGGATGTTCCCACTTCAAATGTCCCAAACGTTAGACTTGTGGGCGAAGCGGTGGCGCTGCCGATTTGGCCTGTTCCGGATAAGGCGACCGTCTGGGGGCTGTTTCCGGCAGAGTCTGAGAACGTTAGTGTGGCCGTGCGGGTTCCCGTAGTCGATGGCGTAAAAGTTACTGAGACGGTGCAGTTGGCGGAGGGCGCCAGGCTTGCCCCGCAGGTTTTGGCGGAGATTGCAAAGTCTCCGGCATTGGCTCCTGATATCGCGATGCTGTTCAGGTTGATGGGCAGCGACGGACCATTGGTCAGCGTCACAGTCAGGGGAGCGCTGGCTGTCTGCGGCGCGGTAGGCGGAAACACGAGGCTGGATGGAGAAACACTGGCGCTTGCGACTGCGGCCGTTCCGGTTAAGGCAACGGTCAGAGGGCTGCCCGCGGAGTCTGTAATCGTTAGCGTTGCGGTGCGGGTTCCCGCTGCCGAAGGCGTGAACGAAACGGAGATGCTGCAGTTGGAAGAGGGCGCCAAGCTCGCTCCGCAGGTCTTGCCGGAGATCGCGAAGTCACCCGCGTTTGCGCCGGAGATGGCGATACTGTTCACACTCAACGCAACCGTACCGCCGTTCGTCAATGTGACAGTCTGCGGCGCACTGGTTGAACCAACCGCCTCCAGTGAGAAGGATAGGCTGGTTGGAACAACGCTGGCGCTTTCGATGGCGCCGATTCCTGAGAGTGCTACCGTCTGCGGACTGTTGCTCGCGGCATCCGCGAAGGTCAGGCTGGCTGCGCGCGCTCCCAATGCCGATGGCGTAAACGCGATACCGACAGTGCAACTTGCAGAGGCAGCCAAGGTCGCGCCACACGTGTTGCTGGAGATTGCGAAGTCACTGGAATTGGCGCCTGTCACCGAGACGCTGCTGATAGAAATTGCGGTGGCGCCATTGTTTTGCAACGTGGCTGTCTGGGGCGCGGAGGTGGATCCAAGGTTGACGATGCCGAAGGAAAGAGCCGATGGACTTGGAATGGCGTCGATTGCGGGTGTGCCGTTGCCGGATAGTGAGACGGTCTGGGTCGGATTGCTACCCGTGTGTGTCAGGGTCAGAGTAGCCGTGCGCGTGCCGGTCACGGTGGGATCAAAAGTTACGGTCGCGATGCAACTGGAACCGGCGAAGAGGGAAGCGCCGCAGGTATTATTCGAAATCGAAAAATCGCCCGCATTGGGACCAGAGATTGCGATGCTGCTGATGGCGATTGTCGATGAGCTGTCGTTCGTCAGCATCACCTGTTGCGAATTTCCAGACGCACCGATGGGAACACTCGACCAGGAAAGGCTGGCAGGGTTCACGCTCACTCCTGAAACAGAAATGCAGCCGGTTTCCAGCAGGGCACACCCCGTCAGAAGCAGGCTGAGAAGGAGCGCCCAAGGCTTGATCCGTGCCGGTGCCGACAGAGGTTTCACCTCGAAGAGAGGGGCAGAATTCATGGGGAATGGGGAAATCCCGGCCGAGCCGAGACCCCGGTCAGCGGGCGCAATTCGCGGGAGTTTGCCTGGCTCGTGCATTTTCGAAATTAGAGAAGGGCTTCCAACCTTTTCAGACTCGATCTGGATTGATCAAATTAGTGGGCGAATCTGAGTTTCCCCGTCGGGGAAGCCTGCGAGCTTCAAGACTACACCTGAGGTTGGATGCAATTTCTCGCCTCTGCGGCGTATCAGGGTGGATATCCCAAAGGGGAATTCACGGAGTAAACGCATTTCGGGATTCGCCTCAGAGGGCTGAAGTCGTGGGTGAAAGCCTTAGGAATGAGGAGGTAAGCTCAGAAACGCTCAGGAAAATCAGGTATCAGACTTAACACCCTTTTCAACAAATACCTAGTCGCTTTTTTTGTTGCGGTCAGGCAACCATTCTGTATAATACTGATCAATAAGTCCAAGTTTATTGGGTGAACTTTTGCAAACGAAAAGACGCGATTCTGGAGCAGATCATTTTGTCTGCTTTGACTTGAGTTAAATTCCTTGCTTTGAGCGATGCGTCAGAGGTGTGCTTCGAAGAGGACACCAACTGTCAGCAGAGCCAACTGATCGTATGCTCGTGCCACCGCGGCTGAAGCGTCGACAGGGTCCAGCAAAGGAAGCCTGGGTTAACCATAAGGAATCACGAGGCTTCCATGTATTTGCCGCGTTCTTTTTCCGCGACCTCCCTCTCAGTTGTGAAACTCCTCGGAAGAGGATTGACCCGGTACACCGGCATCTTTCTGCTCTTATCCTTCTTTTCCCCTTTGGCCGTGTTTGCAACCACCTATTATTTAGCGCCCGCTGCAAACGGCGGCAATGACTCCCACAGCGGCTTATCTTCCAGTTCCCCCTGGCTCTCGCCAAAACACTCCCTTAACTGCGGGGACGTCATTCTGGCCGAACCGAGCAGTTCTTACGATTCGAATAATTTCAATTCGGGTCACTGGGGCAACGTCTCGTGTTCCAGCGCCAACAACGTCGCGTGGCTGCAATGTGAAACGTTCGATGCCTGCAAGATTTGGTCGTCCAATGAAGGCATCAATGTGGATCACAGCTTCTGGGGCGTCCAGGGATGGGAAGTAACGGTCGCCTCCGGGACAAACGGGTTCTGTTTCGGAGCTGCTCCGTCATCCGCAAACTGGGTAAATATCCATCACATTATTTTTGCAAACAATATAGCCAACAAATGCCAGGCCGGCGGGTTTGTGACTTATCCCTCAGGCCAGGTCGGTGTGGATTACCTCACGATCGTCGGCAACATTGCCTATGATGCCGTCCAGGGAAGCGAGCAATGCTATAACGGGATCAGCATTTATGAACCCGTCCAACACGATTGGAATTCGGGAACCCACATATATGTGGCCGACAACATCGTCTGGGGTAACTTTCAACCTGCATATTGCGGGGGCGTCAAGGCGTGGGGCGGCGATGGGATCATCTTCGATACCCTCGATGGGAGCCAGACCGGCTTGAAGTACCCTTATGGCGCCCAGGCGGTCGTGCAGAACAATCTCGTCATCAGTAACGGAGGGCACGGCATCGAGGTTCAGAACAACGTTCGGGGTTCCTACCACGCACCCATTTACATTGCTTACAACACCAGTTGGAACAATGGGATTAACTATAAACAGCAATCGGATGCACTTTGCTCCGAGGTCCTGCTTAACTCCGCCTATGAAGTGGGGGAAGAATACAACCTGGTAACCACCAGTAGCGCCAAACAGTGCGCCGGGAATTCCATCTACGCGCTTTCGGTGTACGGCGTTAACGGCACCGTTTGGACCTACGACAACTTCGCATTTGGGTACGACAGTCAAAACACGTCTAAGTACGCATACGGGACGTTTGGATGGGGTACCAGCAACACCCTCGGCCAAGACCCATACCTGCAGAATGCCTATACTCCCGCTGCGCCGTATTGCGCGGGGACAGGAACCGTTGCGAACTGCATGGGGTGGCTCATGACGAACTTCACTCCGAATGCCACGTCCGCGAAAGGGTATGGCCATCAATGGCCCGGCATCAAAGCTTACAATCCGCTCTTTCCTCAATGGGTCTGCAACGTAAACCTTCCCTCGGGATTGATTGCGAAGGAATGCTAGAGAGAATACCGCCTCCGGCGGAGCGGGGGAGAGCGCAAGGTTCTCCCCCGCCTCAGGCTCGCAGTTCCAGAGTTTTCGCTATCGCTGCGCGCCGAAGACAGAAGCAGCGTCTTCTTTCTCGATCAGGACAATCCGACCGGTTTCGCTCGCACTCGGTTCAGGGGACGGGCAAAGTCCTCCGAGGCCTCGATCTGCAATAGTTGGCCCGCGTTTCTTGCCGAGATAAGTCTTTTTAATTGTTGAGGATCAGACGAGGCTGCTGGAGTGATTCCTGGATTGGCAGGTGAGCGGAGGCGACAGTTTCCCGGCTTTAATGGTCTGTGTGGACGTTGCGGTGTGCATTCTTCCCGTGATTCCCGCAAGCCTAAGGCGGTGGGTTCGAACCACCTCACAACCTAATTTTGGGACGGGCATCTAACAAAACGTAGCCGATTCTGCGGTCAAAGCGCGTTGAGACGAGGGGCTTTGGCCTGTTTGTATGATTGTCGATGCGGAACCTGCGCGACAATCCAGGTACTCGAATCGAGGAAATCCCGGCACTTGCAGCAAGGGGCAAGCTGTGGGCCTGTCAAGCAATTTGAGAAGTATGGGACACGTCCAGCAGTGAGCTGGACGTTTTGAAGAGAGAGCTGTCTCCAGCTTTTTGTTCGATATCCGGAACCCTCAGGCTCCAAAGTAATCGAAACTCGGCAGTTTTGGATTGGGTGGAACTCTAAATGAAACTAACCTTATTCGTATTCTCCGGGTTGGTGGCTTTAACAGCTACCTCTGCGGGCGCGCAGACTGCCCCGGTCGCAACTGCCGCGGCCGCGCCTCCATCCTCGGTCGTTGCGGCCTCGGCGGATAATTCTGCGGGATTGCGTGAGCGCAATCCCCGCTACAAACTGCGAAAGGGCGACAGCTTCGACCTGGACCTGCCGTTTTCACAAGAATTCAATCAAACGGTGGCAGTGCAGCCAGATGGCTATGTGACGCTGAAGGGCGTTGGCTCGATATTTGTCGAGGGCCAGACCGTGCCGGAACTGACGGAGACGGTTAAGACGGCGTACGCCAAGATTCTGCACGATCCGGTCATCACGATTGCGCCCAGAGACTTTGAGAAGCCATATTTCATCGCAGCGGGTCAGGTGGGAAGACCGGGTAAGTACGACCTTCGCAGCCCGATCACCGTTACCGAGGCGGTAGCGATCGCCGGGGGCTTTAACGATAAGTCCAAGCATTCGCAAGTAGCTCTTTATCGACCGGTAACTGGTGGATACCAGGCGAGGGTCGTGAACGTGAAGAAACTGCTCGCTGCCCGCAATCTTTCTGAAGATCTTCAGGTTGAACCGGGGGATATCGTGTACGTCCCGCAAAACTCGTTCTCGAAGATTCGTCCCTTCATCCCCACGCCGAACACAGGCGTTGGCGCGTACTACAATCCAGTACCGTTTTAAGACAGGAACAGCATGAAGACCGGAGAAATGGCAAGCATGAAGACCGGAGAAATGGCAATTGAGCGGTACATGCGTCGGCCCTTGCCCAACAAGCGTGACGTTGTCGCAGCATTGTTCCGCCAACGCCGGGTGATGATCGGGGCCTTCGCGCTTGCGCTGATCGCGGTGCTTCTGTCCGGGATGTGGATTCCGAAGTATGAAGCACACATGAAGATTCTCATCCTGCGGCAGCGCACGGACGCGGTCGTGAGCTCGTTGGCGACGGTGCCTTCCGAGTTCAGCGATCAGGTCAGTGAGGAAGATCTCAATTCTGAAGTCGAGTTGCTGAACAGTGACGATCTGCTGCGCAAAGTCGTTCTATCGACCGGCTTGGCCGGTAAGTTGGATCCGACAGACGAAGCCGCCAACAACAAGCGGATCGCCCGGGCGGTATTCAAACTGAACAAAGGGCTGACCATCGAGCCTCTCCGGAGGTCTAATGTGATCGCGGTAAGCTATGAGACCCGCGATCGGCAGAAGGCCGCGGAAGTGCTCAATGCACTTGCGGCAGCCTACATCGAGAAGCACGTGGAAGTCCATCGCTCCTCGGGCGAGTTTAATTTTTTCGATCAGCAAGCTCAGAGTTATGAGCAAGGGCTGAACACGGCCCAGGAAAAGCTGACGAACTTCACCAAGAGTACTGGAGTTGTCTCCGCGGGACTGGAACGGGACGCAGCGCTCAGGCAAGCCAGCGACTTCGACTCCACGGCGCATCAGGCGCAGACGTCTGTGATCGAAACCGAACAGCGCATCCGTGTGCTGCAGGCTCAATTGAAGACAATTGCGCCAAGGATGACCACGGTCGTTCGTACCTCCGATAACGCACAGCTGCTGGAGCAGTTGAAATCGACCCTGCTGACTCTTCAACTGAAGAAAACCGAATTGCTCACAAAGTACGCACCAACGTATCGTCTAGTGCAAGAGGTTGACGAGCAGATTGCAGACACCAAGGCCGCGATCGCCTCTGAAGAGGCGAAACCTATGCGGGATGAAACATCCGATCAGGATCCGAACTATCTTTCGGTCAGGACCGAGCTGACAAAGGCGCAAGAGGATTTGGACGGCCTCAAGGCCCGGGCAAGCTCGGCCGCGTCGATTGCCGAGCAGTACCACAAATCCGCTCAAATCCTCGATCAGGATGGATTGACTCAGCAGGACCTGTTCCGGGCTGCCAACACGCAGGAGCAGAACTACCTCCTGTATGCGCGCAAGCGGGAAGAGGCGCGTATCAGCGATGCTCTTGACCAGCGCGGCATCCTGAACGTCGCTCTGGCCGAGCAACCGGTTGTCCCGGCATATCCCAATCGATCTCGTCTGAATTTCGCTGTCCTTTTCCTGTTAATGAGCGGAACTTTCAGTCTCGCTGCGGCGTTTGTGGCCGACTTTATGGATCCATCGTTCCGTACCCCGGAGGAGTTGGCCAACTACCTCCAGGTTCCCGTACTCGCTGCACTGCCTAAGGGCGGGGAGTAGGCCGATGTTCTTACGGTACTTCGGATTGAACGACGACCCGTTCGGGGTAACCCCGGAGCCGCGGTATTTGTATCAAAGCAGGACGCATCGCGAAGCTTTGGCGTCGCTCAAGTGCGGATTCTACGGTAACCGCGGCTTTACGGCCCTGATTGCGCCACCGGGACTGGGAAAGACCACGCTTCTGCACCGATTTCTCGGTGACATTGGGGAGTCTGCCCGCAGCGTGTTTCTGTTCGACCTCGATGAGAAATGCGAACCGCGAGAACTGATCCGTTCGATTTTGCGCGACTTGGGAATTACGCCGGCTAATACCAGCAACGAAATGCACGAGCAGCTGAATGGGATTCTAGTTGAGGAGGCACGGAAAGGGCGCGTCGTAGCCGTGGTGATCGACGAAGCACAGAATCTGTCGGAGGCTGCCCTCGAGACCGTCCGACTGCTCAGCAATTTTGAAACCACTCGAGCCAAGCTGATCCATATCGTTCTTGCAGGTCAGCCGCAGCTTTCGGATAAGTTGATGCAGCCGTCTCTTCTCCAACTTCGCCAACGCGTCACGACCATCTGCCGCATTGATCCACTTTCAGCGCAAGAGGCCTGCGCCTATATCGATCACCGTTTGCAGATGGCGGGCCACAGTGGAGAGCCGCTGTTCACGAGCGATGCACTCAACCTGATTGCCCAGGCCAGCCTGGGCATTCCCCGGACCATCAACAACCTGTGCTTCAACGCGTTATCAATTTGCCGCGCTTTAAACAAGAAACAGGTCGTTGCCAGCATGGTGGAAGAAGCAATCGCGGACTCGCAATTGATTCCGCATGCAAAAGAAGTTGCCTCAATTCCTGCGCTGCCACCCGCTGACATCTTTCATTACGCATCCAAACCAGAGGGAGTCGCTGCTCTCGCGAGGCCTTGGAAGATAGCAGCAGCAGCTGTGCTTGCTGTTTCGATGCTGGGGGCTCTTGGATACTTGGGATCCCGGCTGTTTCGGTATCACGATGTGAGCGCGGTCCGGTCAGTCGATTCGAAAGCTTTGACAGCTTCCGCCTCTGTGCCGGATTCGGTGAAGTCCGAGAAAACCAGCGTCACGGCAACTGCTCCCAGAGTCGAGCGGTTTCAAGTCAAGGTAGAGCGCCATCAAACGCTTAGAGATATCGCTGTGCGGTACCTCGGAGAGTTTAATGAGAGTACGCTTCGGCAAATCTGTGCGCTCAATCCTAAACTGATCAACCCAAACCACGTTGAAGCCGGGCAAAAGATCTGGCTTCCCGGCCCGCCGGCGCCCAATATGGCAGAGTCTGCGGTAAATTCTACCGAGGCGAGGAACCTTCCATGAGTCGTAATTTCGATTTGCTGGCAGAGATTGAACGAGAGCACGAACTCGGATCTGAAAACGGTCACGTCCGCGTCGCCGCCATTCGCCCAGTCGCAACGGAGAATCCCGCCAAAAGCGAGGAGACACTGGAGTGGCAGGAGATGTTCCGGCTCGTCCGCAGCATCTTTCTGTCAGGTCAGAAAGACGCTCCGAGGCAGGTTGTCTTCGTTGGCGTGGAAGACGAGAGCGGCAGCAGTTCTGTGTGTGCCAATGCAGGTCGTATTCTCGCGGATAGCACCTCGAAGCCGGTATGCGTGGTGGACGCCAATGTCCATTCTGCCCGGCTGTCGCACATCCTCGGGATCGAAAAGACCGTTTCAATTTCGGGCAAATCGGTGCGGGAGCAATGTGTGCAGGTCGGCGTCAACCTATGGTTGGCCGGAACGGATCTTATGACTAATACCCGTGGGGCGCTTTTGCCCGCTGAGGAACTGAAACACCGCCTCACCCAATTGGGAGCCGTTTTCGAGTATCTGCTGATCGACGCTCCCGGCGTACGGGTTTCCAAAGATGCTGAATTGCTTGCCCTTAGGGCCGACGCAGCGGTCCTGGTTATTGAGGCAAACAAAACGCATCGCACAAGAGCTGCTAAGGCCAAGGATAGCCTCGAAGCTGCGGGCGTCCGGCTATTCGGAACATTGCTGAATAACCGATCGTTCCCTATTCCAGAGAAGCTCTACAAGTTGCTCTAGTTCACTTTGTGTTCGGAACTTTGTCATGCAGCATCCCGAACAAGAACCATGACAAAGACACTACAAATTGCCGGGGTTCCAAGCGCAGGTCGGAGCGGGAAAGTCGGCGCGGAAGCAAAAAGTGAGTCACTCAACCTAAGTGGAAAAGATGAAAATGGATGTGGATCAGGATATAAGAGATTCAATTCCCTCGCGGCTCCGGGCTTTCCGCCCCGCGGTTGGGCCTGATGGCCTGCAGCGCCTCCGCGGCTTGTTCAGTCAATCGGCCAGCGCGATCAGCGATCAGGGCTTCTTTGCACTCGGCAATTTTGCTATAAGCACGATCCTTGCCCGCCAGATGTCACAGGCGGCATTTGGCCAGTTCAGTTCGGCCTTTGCGGCATTCATCCTTTTATCCACCGGATATTGCGCGTTTGTTATGGATCCAATGCTGGTCTATGGCATGTCGAAGGCCAATGACCGACAGCGTTCCTATGTCAGGAGGGTAGTTTCACTTCATTGGCGGACGGCGTTGGCGCTCTCTGTTTTGATGTTGGGAATCGGACTCATCCGTTGGCAGATGGGGGCCGGACGAGGATCATTTCTTGCGTACCTCGGGTGGGCGATTGCAGCCCCGGCCGTTCTACGTCTTTGGCTTGCCAGACGCACCTGCTATCTGATCGGGAAGCCACAATACGCAGCGCTCGCCGGTTCTATTTATCTCGTCACCATCGCGATTCTGCTGTTCGCCTTCCGATCTTTGCTCGACTCCAATGTCATTGCGGCATGTCTTATCATCGGAGTTACCTCACTTGCTGTCGGGTTCTGGTTGCATCGGAGCCTTCGACTAACCGATGCAATGCCGGCTTCTAATTCGACGGATCAGATCCTAGGCGAACACTGGACTTTTGGAAGATGGGCCAGCATTGCCGGATTTCTTGGTTTGCTCCCCGACTATGTGTATTTCTTTGTTCTTTCACCCGAGAAGTGCGGCGAATACCGCGCTCTTCTCCTTGTCGTACTGCCTTTGATACAGGTCTACAACGCGCTCGGCGTCCTGATGATCTCCTACTTTGCGCGCCACCGCGAAGGGCCCGACTTCAAACGCATCGTGTTGCGTGTGGCGGCGGCCTGCTGCGGCACCGCAGTCTTGATGGCGGCTGCCGCGGTGACATTTGGCGGCAAGTTGTTCTACCACCTGTACGCCGGCAAGTACGATATGCGCTTCTCCCTTCTGTTGCCGTTAGCGATTGTGAGCGTCCTTTTCGCGTTGAAGACAGTTTCGGACGCAGTGCTTCGATCGCTTGAGAATGTCACGGCCATGGCCGGCATTGCAGTGGTTGGTGCTGTTGCCGCATTGGTTCTCGGAGTGCCGCTGGCATTACGGTTCGGCATTCTGGGAGCGGTCTATGGGGACCTGCTGGTCTACTGCATTGCGACAATGGCGATTGCAGCGTTCTGGATCCGTCGTTTAAGGCGCGGCCGGACGCGCCGCAATTTAACCGCAGTGAGAGCAGGTTCGGGACCAGGGCCGTGCCCCGGCCTCGCAGTTGCTGAACCTCCGATCCAGTCTTTCATTGAATCTTAACGGTGAGTTAGCCAATGCAACGTGTCATGATACCGGAGTTAGCCCACGATCCTCGCCTCGTTCAACTACCAGTTGAACGAGATGCGCTTATGTTGCAAAGTTCGGGATGGCTCAGGGTAGCAAGAACGATCCTGTGGGCGATCATCGTGACAGCCAGCGTTAAACCGAACGAAGTGCTCGGTATGGGAGAGCAGGTTGTGACCGACGCCTCAAGCCCGATCGACTTGGCGTTTCGGTGCGCGGTATTCGCCGGCTGTATATTTGCCACATTTATCGCCCTGGTCGCAGGGCGCATTCGCATGGCGACGCTCTGTTTCGTGCCCTTCCTCGTTTGGGGCGTCCTTGTCTCGATAGGACAACAAGCTAGTTTGTCATCCTGCAAACAGCTTGGCTCGTACGCCACTTGGGTTCTGTTTTTAATTTCTGCTTGTGCACTTTTTGATCAAAAGGAGGACTATTCCAATCTCAGGGTTGCGGGTGTTCTTTCGGTTGCAGCGTCAGCGATGGGCGGAATCATCCAACACGTGCTGGGTCACGCACCGATGATCGGATTGCTGTGGGAAAACATGGGCTTCACTCGGGTCCACACCGGAGCCGGCGGAATCCTGCTCGACGCATGCACCCCTTATATTGCTGCTTTGTTGCTTTTTGCGAGTGTAGGCAAGCGTCCGATCCTATTGTTCGGTGGGATATTGCTTGCGCTCTGGGGGAGTGGAAACATTCTCCGGGGCGGCATGATTGGATTGACCATAGCGATGGTCTGGCTGATGATCGTTGCACCCGGGGAAACCAGACGCCGGCTGGTAACCGCTGCCGCCGGTATAGCGATACTTGTGGCAGTCGTCTTCGGCGGAGATTTTGAAAAAAAGAGTGTTACTTCGGACGATGAGATCAACACGAGCGGCCGAATCGAAAACTGGCCCGAATTGATCGGATGGATTCATCAATCGCCCATCTGGGGTCACGGACCCAACGCGGACATGGAGCTTTTGGCGAAGAGCGAAGGGAGCGGGAGTGATCTTCGCGTTTCACATAACGAACTTCTGTCGACCGCCGTGAACTATGGACTGGTTGGCGCGGCTCTGCTTTGGTGCCCATTGCTTCTGCTTCTTTTCGTTACTTTACGATTGACATTCAAGTACCGCCTAGCGAGGCCTGAACCTCTCCTAGCGGCGAGCGGTGTGCTTCTGATGTTAGTCAGCCTTTCATTCACCGACAACACTTTGCGTTCGCCGGGCATTATGATCCTGACCTTAGCTCCTCTTGCAGTTGCTTTTAATTGGTGTCTACGTTTTCAGTCTGCTTAGCGTGAGTGAGGACATCAAGTGTTATTTGAGGTCTATCTCGTGAAAGTGTTTACAGGGTTGCTCATGCTACACCGCGATTCTGGTTTAAGTCCCAATGCTCGAAAGCTCAACGGTCAATTCGGAAACAGCTGCTGCAAACGATCCAGAGTTCCCGACCAACCCGACGATTCTTCGCGGGCATCAAATAGAAGTGGGTGTGCATTATGGGCAAAGTGACGATCACTCTACCGGTTTACAACGGCATGCCTTTCGTAAAGGATGCCGTTGAGAGCGTTCTACGTCAGACTTATACTGACTTTCGTTTCCTCATAATTGACGATGGGTCGAGTGACGGTTCGGCGGAGTATCTCAAGTCGTTGAAAGACCCGCGCCTCCGGGTAATTGTCCGCGAGAACCGGGGGCTGGGAATCACCCTGAACCAGTTATTCTCCGAGTCTGAAACCGAATATGTCGCGCGCATGGACTCCGACGATGTGTGTGACCCTGATCGGATTAAGAAGGTGATGGCGTTCCTCGAGAGCAACAGCGATGTTGTGATGGTCGGATGTGATCAGGCGTTTCTTGTGGGGACGAAGACGATGAAGGCCGCTCCACGTCCGACCGACCACGAATCCATCCGGCGACTGTTGTTGATCAAGCGCCCCGGCATCCTTCATCCGACGATCGTGGTTCGTCGTGAAGCCTGGGAGCGAGTCGGGGGATACCGACTATCCGGCGCGGGTGAAGACCTCGATTTCTGTCTGCGTCTGTGCGATGTCGGACGGGTCGCGAATATACCTGCAATCTTGTACTACTACCGCCTGCATGCGCGGTCGCTTAGTAACAGCCGCCGGCATGAGATCAATTTCGGCTACGACTACGGCGTTGCCTGCGCACTGGCCAGGGAACGCGGCGAGAACGAACTGGATCTGAAAGCATACCGGGAACGTTGGGAGTCGCGTTCGATTGCCGCCCGGACGGCCACGTATTTGGGCGACCTTGGCGCACGGTTCTATCGTTTATCCCTTGTGCGCCGTCTGGAAGGACGACGGTTTTCATCCGCGGTCTTCATGTTGTGTGCTACAGCGATCCAACCACATAAGGCGGCCGATCATGTGATGAAAGCTGCCTCGCGTTTTTTTCACCAGCGGCGAGACAAACTTCTGCTGAGTCCCCCCCCGGTGGTCAGGGATCCTAAGTTCGATTAGTCGAGAAGGCACGAAAGTGTTCGCATTGGGCCTTCGCGTGATTGACAGAGGGCTAACGGCGGATTGAGAAGCAAGGATCGCGAGACAAAAGAGCAACGGACAAGCGGGGGTGTCGCATGGCGTCAGTTCGTGGTGCAGCTCGTCGCATCAAGCGTTTGATTTGCGGTCCTCAACCGATCAAGCTTAATCCCAGGCTGGCAGGCCGGGAGCGGGTATTCCAGTCGCCGCCAATGACCTCGAAGCTTGTGCGGGCGATCCGCTTGATCTCCCCCCACTGCGAATTCCAGCCGAGTGAAACCAGCCGGAGTATCTGGGAGTCCGATCAGAATGGAACCTGTTGGTCCGAATACGAGACTCTGAAGGATACCTTTTCGGCTCTTCCCAAACCGATGCGCGTCCTCGAAATCGGTCCCGGCCTCGGTCGCTCGTTGGTATTCTTCAGCAAGAAGTTCGGATGGCAGCATTGTGATCTTCACGCCTACGATGCCGACGGCAAGACCACGAAATACACTATGAGTGGACCGCGCTTTGAGGATTCGTTCTGCGGCACGATTTCAGAATTGCGTCATGTACTCGACTACAACGGCATCACCAACGTGACAATCCATGACGCCAAAGTCATCGCGATGAAGGATTTGCCGGGACCGTTTGATCTCCTCTACGGCTTCTACACAATCGGGTTCCATTGGTCCCTTGAGCACTTCTTCGATGAGGTACTCGCGCTCATCGGAAAGACCGGCATTGCCGTGTTTACCGTCCCGCGGAATTTCAAACCGTTTCGCCAATTGCGGGAGTTGCCATACCGTCTCATCGAAAAGGACAGAATTGACGAACAAACCGAGAAGCTGTTGATTTTAGGGCCGGCGGGCGGCGAGATGTAGCTGTGACATCGCACTGCGACAGATCGGATAGTCAGCACACAGTGGCATCGGGGCCATAACACTTTCTCTTTTTGGGCGAGTCGTACTCCCAGAACTGCTGAAAATCTTCTTGCGGCCGGCGTGTTCGCCGTCGATTGCCTGTGAATCAGGCTCAATGCTGGGCCCTGGAGTTTAAAGCATTCGAGGAAACACGGCGATCTTTTCAGCCCAAGTGGCGGCAAGCGCTCCCCGTTCCTGCTCAACGGTCGATACATCCCTTCCACATCACTTGAGCTGACGGTCATTTACCTTCGTTGTTACTGCGCCGTCGAGCATCCCATCGTTACGAGACCCCCCGGAAGGTTGACATTGCACAGCCATTGCGGGAACAGTGGATCGCTGACCGCAGTGCTGCTCGGTGTTTGATACCCCAGACCAACGGCTGAACTGAGGGTCGGGGTAAAGTTAGCAATCATGGTAGCCATACAGGCCGGGACATTTGCCGTACCCGAGCAACTGGGCGCGCTTGGAGTTACCGCGTTAGCGAAGCTCGGGCTCACCCCAAGTATATTGGTGGTCGCGTAAGCGAACGCACCGCTGTTGTAAGAGACTTCGGGTTCGAAGTTGAGACTATACGCGAGATTGTCATAAACCAGGTCACTCGCATCGGCAACGTAAGCGGAAAAAGCGTGGATCAGATGTCCGCCGCATCCATTGGCACTATTGGACGCGACGATGTTGGAATAGATTTGTGTGTTTGAGGCGTCAAGGAGCAGCACCTCACCGCAAAGCACACCCACCTCATATGGATCCTTATTGTTTCCCCAGATCGTGTTATGGCGGGAATAGATTTGTGCGTGCTGAGCCCCGGCCCGGTTGTTTTGTACTTCGAAGCCGCGTCCGCCGTTTCCTACCAGGAAATTGTTCTCCGCTACGGTTTGCGCGGCGTACGGAGCGCTAATGCCGCCTTCGCTTCCGTCCAACGTGTCAAGGATAATTCCTTCGCCATCCGTGGGTGGCGTACCAGCGCACGGATTGGGATCAAGATTTCCGTAAGAGAAATTGCCGGCGATATAGATGTGAGTTCCTGGAATTGAGTCTGATTGGATAGGTTGAAAGAAATCGATTCCGCTATAGCAATGAGCGCTTCCCCGCGTGGCGTTGTAGGCAATGTTGCCGACTACCGTCACATAGTCCACGCTTGCGGTCGTGTTCACGTTGAAGAATGAGAATCCGCCTTCATAGCATCCGTTCGCTACGTTATTGGCGAAGATGATGTGATGGATCTCGCTTGGGTGTGACCATTCCGGAGCAGCACCGAAACAGAATCCGGTGCCTCCTCCCGAGACGGTGACTTCCCATCCCTGTACGCCCCAGTAGCTATGGTCCACATAGATTCCTTCATTGTTTGAAGAAATCTTGCAGCCATCGAATGCGGCACACTGGAGCCAAGCGACATTGTTCTTACTCGGGCAGGTGACCGTTCCCCAGTGACCTGAGCCGAAGTCGGCCGAGTCGTAGTCCGTACTTGCGGCGGCTTCAATGACATCGCCGCAGTTGACATCGTGGTTCGGCGAAAGCCACGGTTCACTTGCGGTGAGCCCGCTGTTTGTGTCGCTACCGCCAGCCGACCTCGGCGCAAGGTAGTAGGTTACGCCGGTCGAGTTCGCCGCCTTTAAGATGCCGGTGCCTGTGCCGGTGAGCCCAACGGTTAGCGAGAACCCGGCCGAAGAGTTGCTGCTGACAGTCAGCTGGCCCACCGCCGGGCCCGCAGTAGCCGGATCAAATTGCAGTTTCAGCGTGATCGACTCCCCGGGATTCAGTATTG